>ERZ773069.18-NODE-18-length-116021-cov-8.751332_pt1 | contig 116021 bp, 119 predicted proteins | sample MGYA00580619_ERZ773069 | MGnify/ENA primary metagenome ERZ773069 (study PRJEB29015, sample SAMEA2738007) | human oral metagenome | biome: human oral; feature: human-associated habitat; material: dental | place: China | collected 2108 ...
TTACCGCACGCCGGTTTTCAAGACCGGTACCTTCAACCACTCGGTCACCCTTCCATACTATCTCTGAATTTTGGCGGAGGAGGGGGGATTCGAACCCCCGCTACAGATCTCTCCATACTAACGATTTAGCAAACCGTCCCCTTCAGCCACTTGGGTACTCCTCCAAATTCACTATTTAGTGTACCATAGAAGTGTAATTATTAATAGCTTTATCGTAAATAGGGTATAATAGAATTATGATAAAAGAATACGTCTCTAAAATTATAACAGGATTACTTACAGTCGGATTCGGCGTAGCTTTAGCAACTGCCCCAGTTTCCGCATTAGGTGAGGGCGGTGCGCCAGCCGGAATTAACGCAGCACGCGGCGACAATACGCCAGCCAACTTAGCTAATGGTGATTCATCAATCGTAAGGCGAGCCATCAACATTATGCTATTCGGCGTCGGCGTCTTAAGCGTCGTTATGCTAATCTTCGGCGGTTTCCGCTATGTAATATCTGGCGGTAAAAAAGAATCTGTCACAAACGCCAAAAACACAATTTTATACGCAATCATCGGTCTATTAATCGCAGTCTTTGCTTACGCCATCATTAACTTCGTCCTTAGCGCAGCTTTAAGTGGCGGATCAACCACTAACGTTTAATTGTCCGTTAATTCTCACCGTGATATACTAACGTCATGAACGATAGTCCAGAAAACCAAGACTTTGAAACGCCATCACCTGACAGGATTGATTTAACCGAGCCAATAGCCTGGAACGCGCCAGAAGGAGTACAGGTTCAACGCGGTAAATTGTGGTACGTATTTTTTGTCATTGTGTTGATAGGATTAATGGCTTTGGCAATTTTGGTGTTTAAGAACTGGACTTTCGCCGTTTTACTACCAATTATGGCTGTAGCCTTGTTTGTATTATCAAACAAAACTCCTCAAATAATAAACTACGCAATTAGCCCCAAAGGCATTTACATCGCCGACGTTTTACACGATTTTAGCGAATTTCGCGCATTTGGATTAATTCACGAAAACAACCAACATTCGATTCTATTATTGCCAGTAAAACGATTTTCGCCAGGTTTAACTATTTACTTTTCCGAAGCAGAGGGCGAGAGAATTGTCGATATGCTCGGAGCACGCCTACCAATGCAAGAAATTAAACCAGACGCCTTAGAGAAGTTTATTCGGCTGATAAAGCTATAGCTTGATTGACTATATTTTATGTGGTAGAATACAAAAGTTCAGCGCTTTATAGCAATGAAGGTACCTTATATTTTTTGTTGCGGCCAATCGATTTTCGAAAGGCTGTATGCACCCGTAGCTCAGCTGGATAGAGCGCTGGCTTGCGGAGCCAGAGGTCGTAAGTTCGAATCTTGCCGGGTGTACCACATTAGCTTTATGGAGAGGTGCAGGAGTGGTTGAACTGGCCGCTCTCGAAAAGCGGTATGGGGCAACTCATCGAGGGTTCGAATCCCTCTCTCTCCGCCATAGATATTATGAAAATCACCATTATAACAATCGGAAAAAAGCACGAAGCCTGGGTTCAACCAGGCGTTTCTCGTTTTTTAGAGCGTCTACGGGCACCTTTTGCTGCGGAAATGATTATTCTACCGCATTCAAGCTTTGAAGGTGACAGAGCGCGCCAGGAAGAGTCTGAGCGTATTTTTTCACGCCTCAATTCGGACGACTTCGTTATTTTGCTCGATGAGCGCGGTAAAAACCTATCATCGCCAGAATTATCTGACCTAATAACCGAACATATCGACAAGCACATTGTCTTCATCATCGGTGGCGCTTACGGAGTCACTAGCGACTTGCGCCAAAAGTCCAACATCGTCTGGTCGTTATCGAACTTAGTGTTTCCACACCAATTAGTTCGTCTTATTTTAGCTGAGCAATTATACCGCGCCCAAGAAATCCATCGCGGCAGTCATTATCATCACTCATAATTTCGGACGCCCATGCCTAGCAATAACCGCAATTTCCACGTGTTTGGCGCCATTTTTCTTCAAACATTCCGCCGCCGCCAACACAGTTGAGCCAGTCGTAAAGATATCGTCAATAATGATATACCGCTTATTTTTATCAATTTTACCCGCAATTTCAAAAAACTCCTTTGCTTGACGTTTTCTCTGAGCGGAAGACTTCGTAAAGTGCTGAGTTACATTATTTCTGCGCCGGAGCAGGGAACAACATTCTATTTTTCTTCGTCGAGATAATTTAATAGCAATTTTTCGGATATGATCAAATCCACGACGCCGAATGTTCTTAGAAATTGTAGGAATTGGTACGATTACTGTATCTGGCGGCAATTCAGGCAGAGCTTTGTCTAAGAATTCGCTTAGTAAATCAGCCGCCGCCTGAACACGGTTAAACTTATAATCATCAATGATCTTTGCGACAACACCTGTACGTCGTGAAAAACACCAAATCATATCACAGGGGAGCTTATGTTTTTTACATAAGTTGCCGCTCTCCAATAAATCACCACATAGAACACATATATCGTACTTCCGACTTGTGATGTATTTTTTACAATCTAAGCATAAAATACCACCCGTTTTACCACACTTATAACAGTGGTGAGGAGCGATGATTGATAATAGCGTGTCAAACATTGTAATTTTTACGTTTTAAGCCTTTCTCTGTTGATTATAACGCACATTACAGTTATACTAATAAAGACTTTGTCAATGAGCCTATTATAAAAGTGGAGGAAATTATGGCCCGAAAGCAAGATGATACATTACTAACAGAACAGGAATTGGCTGCGGCGTTTATTGACGATGATAACGACGATCTGCTACCTGGTTTTGACGACGACAACAGTAGAAGCAACAGTACACCAACAACACGATCCGACGACAATTGGGAAGATGAAGCTGATGATGCAATGGGTCAGTTGGCTGTTGACGTTTTTGAGACAGAAAACAACCTAGTTATCAAAGCTCGTACTGCCGGCGTAGATCGAAACGACCTAGACGTAAGCATTTCTGACGGTATCTTAACAATTAGCGGCACACTGTCTAGCGGTGACGAAGCAGATGTTCGCCAATGGCACATCCAAGAATGCTACTGGGGCGAATTCAGTCGTACGTTAGCATTGCCAACCGCTGTAAATGAAGAAGGCGTTAAGGCAGAATTAAAAGATGGCGTTTTGACAATTACTTTTGAAAAGATAAAGCAAGAAAAAGCAAAGAAGATTCAAGTTCTGTAAAAAAATCATTTCATAGAAAATACCGTCACAAGTTGGCGGTATTTTTTTAGCCACAAAAAAAGAACCTCGTCGGCGAGGCTCTTTTTTACCGGTAGAGTAGATTAACCCTTAAACTTATCGATAACCATATTGACGATTGCATATGCTAAAATAGCGATCACCAAACCGACAATTGCATACAAAACTGTATTCTTAGCGGCTGTAACCTTATTACTGTCACCGGCTGAAGTGGTGTAGCGGATACCACCCCAAATAAGCATAATAACACTCAATGCACCGACGGCAAACAAGAATATATTTACAAACTGCTTAACCAGAGTCTGAGGATCTGAAGCAGCTTCACCTACACCTTCTCCTTGTGCACTTTTTACACCATTATTTAGAGTGAAGTCTCCTTCAGCGCTTGCAGCTGGAGCTACAGCTAAAGCAACAGTTGGCACTACCAGTAGTCCCGCCAAGATTAATTTTAATTTATTCATTGTTATTTTCTCCTTGTTTAATGATATTACTATTATACATTTTTATCTGTTATTTGCAAAACTAATTAGTCTTTACCTCAATTCCGAATTGTCTCAAAATCATCTTAACTATAACCCATGCAAGAATAGCTACAATTAGGCCAACTATCGAATAGGTGAGAGCAGTTTGAGCAGACTTCGTTTTTGCGGCATCTCCAGCTGAAGTGATATAGCGAAATCCGCTAAAGATAATCATAACAACAGATAAAATACCCACAGCCCACAGTAGAAAATTAATCAATATACTTATTAGTCCACCTTCACCCGCAATGCTTTTATTTTGCATATCTGTTGTCGTGGCAGTTGTTATACCTTTCTTTACACCGTCAGCAGCTTGCGCGGAAACGTTCGTAGAAAGAGAAGCTGTCGATACGGCTGAAACTCCGAACACCGAACAAGCTACAATTAATGCCGATAATATCATTTTTTTCATTTTTACTCCTTATTATGATTACTAGATTCATCATGCTTAACAGGCTTATTAAACCCGTCAAACACAAAATTGACAATCGCCGAAGCGAATACAGAAACTATTAAGCCAACGACAGCATATAAAATAGTATTCCTGGCTTTTGCAGCCTTCTGAGCATCACCGCTGGAAAGTGCAAACAAAATGCCGCCAATAACTATCATAATAATCGAAATAGCACCGACAGCCATAAGTAGAACCCCAACAATAGTTTTTATAATGCCGTTCACCTGACCTTCACCTTTATCTTTATTTTGGCAATAGACAGAGTTGTTGCTTCCATTTTCCTCTGAGCAAATATTAATACCGTTAGCCGCAGACACCACTGGAGTGAACACTCCAAGAAGCCCAATCATTAGTATTCCAGCCGCCAGGATTTTTGTAAAAATCTTCATCTTAAACCTTTCCTATAATATAACCTGTTATAGCAATAGCGTTAGCAATAATTACCAAACCGATGACTGCATATAGAATAGTATTCTTTGCGCTAGCCGTCTTAGCTGGATCGCCAGCAGATAGGGAATAGTTTATTCCAGCAATAATAACAATTATAACAGCTACGACACCAGCCACCCAAAATGCCAAATTAACAAACTTCATAATATCTACATCATTATTCTGCGGCACACCAAGACTATCAGCACTCCCCAACAATCCAGCAAAAAATTCCATATATCTCATTTTATACTCCTATATTTGATGATATAAAGTTAACCAACGCAACAGAAGCTAAGGCGATAACCAAGCCAATCGCGGCACTCATAATAGTCTTTCGTCCATGAGCTGCCTTGTCTGGAGCACCGTTACTGGTCATCATCAAGAACCCACCGTATATAATATATCCAACGGTCGTATAGCCAATAAGCTGCAGTAAATCATCAACGATATTAAGCACGATTTTCCAGATAAAATTTGCCTGTGAGTCAGCGTCTGAACCAATATCTTTAATAGAACAGTCACCTTTCGTCAATCCATAATACCACGGCTTTAATGTTAAAATTTTACCTTTTTTATCACATTCATTAATTTCACCTTCCGCAAAAGAAGTATTCGGGAAAGTTACGCTCGCCCCAAACGACCCTATAATCATTAAAGACATTGCTATTATAATTTTCTTCATCAATCGAAAACTCCTCCTGGAATAATAAAGTTAGTAATTGCCACCATAAACGCAAACATTATTATCCCAATTACAGTATTAGTCCAAACTTCACGCGCTTTTTTTATCTTATCTGGGCTACCCTCAGAAGTGGTATATAAGAATGCCCCGTATATAACAGCGCCAACTGCCGCAACCAAAACTCCAGCGGTTAAGATTTTAATAACTTGTTTGATTATGTTGATAATTGCCGTGCTACCTTCGCCTTCACAAGAAATAACAGAAGTTTCCGCGCCGCCGCAGCTGGCAGCCAAAGCTATTCTGGGTATAAAAACACTTCCTGCGATTACTGTTGCGATAAATATACTAATTACAATATTTCTTTTTGTCATAAAATTTTCTCTTATACAGAAATTGTAAAATAGTCAAGCGAAAAAAGCAAACATTTTCCTTGAAAAGACAGAAGTAATCTGATAATATAAGGGATATTGACATGCGCTCGTAGTGAAGTTGGCCTATCACGCCTCCCTGTCACGGAGGAGATCGCCGGTTCGAATCCGGTCGAGCGCGCCACAGATAATTCACCCCCGGTAGGGTGTTTTTTTATGGAAAATATACCATTTTTATTGCATTTCTGTACAATTTATGTTATTATATAGCCAATTGGACTGGAGAGTCTAAGGAGTTTTTATAATAAAATACCTGACAATGTCAGAGAAAGGACCCCAAGCGTTATGATTTATAACCCTAATAATATCAATAACCCAAGCGGTTCAGAAACACGATTTTCAACTTTACTTAGAAAAAAGGCCTTAAAGGGCATCGCTGCAATGGCGATGCTAGCTGCAGTAGCTCCACTGTCAGCCTGCGGCGAGACTTACACCGAGCCAACTCCAGATGCAACATCTACCTCGCAGGAAACTCAAGATCCTACACCTTCAGTAGAAGAGACAAGCTCTCCATCACCAGAGGTTAGAGAAATCCCAGAAATTGAGGGGCTGGATGATCTTCTAAACTCTTTAGATAATGCAAAAGACACGAATGATCTGAGGGCAGACTTCATTAATTATACAAACATGCATGTTAACAGCGAATCTGCAAAATTAGATATTGATGAGTTTGGTCAGATAATTACAACAGACGAAGAACTACCTGAAGTTATGAAAAATATCGGAGAACACAGCGCTTACAGCATTAATTTAATGGCCAAATCCTACTTTAAACTAGTCGACGAAGGCAGGGTGGAAGAAGCGGACAAGATGCGCGATGCCTACCTAAGCAGTATGGCTATAGGACATGCTCAAGAAGTGATAGCTAATTTGTTTGAAGGGTATAAAAAATACCCTGAGACAAAATATCGTCAATATAACGCTTTCGACCTATTTTCACTAGATGGGCAGCCAAATAAAATATTTGAGTCTACAGGAAAAGATGGTCTTTATCCAAAGCTAGTCCGAAACAACCTTAATAACGCAGATCCTTGTTCTGATGAAGGAGATCTTACACGATGCAATGGTCTAAATTACAGTGGTCAGATTCCTAAATATCAAGCAGCTTATCTAACAGGAGATGGGGTTACAGAAATAATGACTGTTGTTAATACTGTCGACACACTAAGAAGCGGAAGTGCCGAATATCTAAACTTTGACCCGTCAAAGAAGCAGGCTGTTGATGGGACAGCGGACCGCACAGTAAAGGTTAGAGTAGCTCCTGTGATAATTGATTTCCGAGGAATCGGCGGACCTAGTAGTCTTTATAAACAAGGAAGCCCGATGCCATTCACTATAAACGGTAAAGACGTACCAGCATACGAAATCCCTGAGATACAGAAGGCCTGGAAAGATAGCGAAGACAACTAAATTCTAAACTTAATAGCCCTTGCATAAGCACCTTCATATGTGATTAAATGAAGGTGCTTATGTTTATCAAAAAACAATCGTCTAGCTGGACAGGGTGGTTTAAGAATTCTGTAATGTTTTTATGCTTATTGGCATTTTTTATAATGCCAATTGCTAATATCCTGTCAGTTAACCCAGCTTTAGCTGCTAAAAATCCAGGACGCTTCGAAAGCCTATCAGACGAAGATAAATACAAATTTTTCCAGTATGCCACAGCGATGTCATATTGTTTTAGTGGCAAATCCCACAAAGACCATGGGAGTAATCTGAATTTCAAAGTCCATAGAAACGTTGACGGTAGTCTGTCTAAGGGTATAGTTTTCAATTACGGCGCTCGACCTACAAATGACCCTGTATACATTGGCACAATGTCGGAGGCATACGATGGAAAACCAATAGCAGGATATGCAGGCGGTACTGTCCACTGTATGAATAAAGATTTTCAAAAAGAAGCCTTTAAAATATTTCAAATAGAGCCAAACGAACTGCTATGTCAGATGGGGTATAAGAAAAAAGGACATAAGGACGCAAGCGTCGAAGAATGTATTAACTTAGGTAAAAATAATGATTTCGAAACTCAGGATTTACCTGCCCCTCCTGGTGACGTTAATTTTATAAACGCCCTTACCACATTAACAGGGTATCCAAATAATGCAGAGGAGCAAGTTCCCTTCATCAAGTATCGCAAGTATTTGGATTGGTCTATGGGTTGCGTTGATGGTGGTGAGCTAAGCACATCCTCTAATAACACACGGACACTTTCCGTTGTGAAAGATGGTAAAGTCTCAGAGGTTTACAGGTCAAAAGGTAGTGGCGACTATATGTGGAATGATGGAAGTGATGGAGAAAACTATGAAGGTGACCCTCAGTTTAAATGTGACACTGTAATAGCTCACTTAAAAACAGCAGCCATTAAATATGCTAATTCCTTAAAAGACGCTGCAATAAAAAATGCCTGCTCAACATTTACAGGAAAAGAGCTTGCCGCCTGTAAAGCCGGAATAGAACATAAGGGTGATTCTGAATATTGTGAAACACAATACAAGGGTAGAGACGAAGAGATAAGCGCCTGTAAACAAGGTCAGTCTGCTGAAATAGAAACTCCATCGGAAGGTGACGGCGGAGAAGAAGAGGGGAAAAATTCATGCGGAGTCGACGGTATAGGGTGGCTCGTTTGTCCTTTGATGAGTTTTGCTGGTAGCCTGGGAGATGCCTCATACTCCGCAATATCGTATTTTCTATCTATCGATAAAGGAATCTTTAAGGACCAAGAAAATGGAGGATTAGAGCAAGCTTGGAAGTTCTTCCGAGATATTGCAAACGCCGTATTTGCCGTAATATTCCTGTGGGTAATATTCTCCCAAATAAGCAATGTCGGCGTCAGTAATTATGGAATTAAGAAAATTCTACCAAGGTTAATAATAGGAGCTTTACTCGTAAACTTGTCCTTCTATCTCTGTCAATTGGCTGTAGACCTATCTAATATCCTCGGTTTTTCTCTTAAAGGAGTTCTGGAGGGGGCAGCATCAAAAGTCGGCACTCAATCAGCAGAAGTTGGCACCTTCTACACCTTACTAGCTGGCGGACTGGCACTAGTTGGAGTAGGTCTGTTCATATTCCTTGCTGTAAGTATACCTACTATCATGGCTCTACTTTTGGCTTTACTCGTCGTGCTGGTTATATTAATCGTTCGACAAGCTGCCGTCATATTGTTAATAGCAATATCTCCATTAGCATTTGCAGCATGGCTTCTACCAAACACTGAAAATTTATTCAAAAAATGGGTATCAATGTTTAGAGGGTTGTTAATTGTATTCCCTGTAATATCTCTTCTGTACGGAGCTGGAAAATTAGCGGGAGCCGTATTGGCTGCAGTCGGCACAGATGATCCAAACAACCCGAAAGAAACTATGCAGTTCGCAGCCTTAGCTGCCTCCATATTACCATTAGGCGCCACACCTTTCGTGCTAAAGAGTTCATTAAACTCACTAGGTAGTTTTGCAGGAAAACTTGGCGGATTGAGCGGTTTGGCTAATAAGAAGCTGGGTGGAGCTATTGGTAATTCTATTGGTAATTCTAGATTAAATGACCTTAAAAAAGGCTGGCAAAAAAACTCTGCTAAAAGACAGGCTAATCGTAGATCTGGCAACACTTGGCTCGGAAGAAAAGCTGACGCACTCAGAGGCAGTAATAGTAGATTAGCTAAAGGGGCAGGAATTATGCTCAATCCTAGGAGAGCACTGGACAATAGTTGGCTCGGACGAGCTACGGGATTATCTGAGGGTGCCGCCCGCAGTCAAGCTATATCTGACGAATTATTCGAGAATGAAGTTAAGGGTCAAGCTCTAGCCCTAAGAGGCATGACATCGAGTGAAATAGCTACTATTGCCCGTACGGGTAAAACCTCTACGGATAAAAAAGTCTCACGAAGTATGTATGCAGCCGCAATAGACCATACTATGGCTAATGGAGGCTTTAGCGATCGTGCTAATGTGCTCAGTAGCTTAGCGGGGAAAGACGCCGTCATAAAGAATCGTGCCATCAAAGCTTCATTTGCTAAGGGAGATAATAATATACTAGGTAACGGATTTGGGGATGCTATCCTAGAAGATAAAATTAAAGACATGACTGATCTAGAGAATATGGCCATAAATAACGCTGCAGATGGCAATTTACAAGCAGAACATCTCGTGCAAAATGCAGCGGGTACTGAATGGCTAGTTGAAGCATCCATAAATGCGGCAACAGATGGAGCCAACGGAAACGCTGCGGCTGCTGTATTAAAAATTAAAAGTACAGCTAGTACAGCCAGATCTAACCCGAACACCGCAAAGAATATAAACGGAAAATTAGATAGCACATTCCGTAAAGTTGGCGCTTAATCCCTTCTCTTGACTTTTTCCATCAAAAATGCTAATATAACCGCAGATGGAGTGGTTGATTTCACGTAAGCAACCTCTTAGTGTGGCGTTGCGATGGTTTGTATTGCTGATAGCGGGAATGCTAGTAGGCATTTTTCTTAATACCCTAACACACTCGACTTCTGTTTATGCTGTAGACGCAGAATGGAGCGGTCATAATTTAACCTATAATAAAGAAAAATATACAAAGGTAAGTGATGATAAAAAGATCAAACAATTTAACCTACCTGATAATTCGCTTGTTTATGTTAATGAAGATAAGAATAAAAAAGAAACCAAGGTTATTTATTTCCCATCAAGCGAAATATCTTCGCTAAGCTCGGCAACCTACGCGGTTTATTCATTTACACCACCAAACACCTACGAACAAACCAGCACCTCAACTATTTCGATTGAATCGCCATCTGAAAATTCAACCAGCACTTCCTGTGATGTACAGGGAATAGGTTGGATTATCTGTCCAGTTTCCAACTGGCTGGCTGATGGCATTGATTTTATGTACAGCGCACTTCAGGAGTTCTTAAAAACTAAGCCGTTAGAAACAACCAACCAAAATAGTGGAATTTATCTGGCGTGGGTTATTATGCGCAACATTAGCAACGTGGCGTTTATCGTGGCGTTTCTGGTGATTATCTACTCACAATTGACCTCTGTAGGAATTAGCAATTACGGCGTTAAAAAAATGCTCCCTAGGTTAGTAATTGCGGCGGTGCTGGTTAACTTATCATTCACGTTTTGTGCTGTATTGCTAGATTTATCAAACATAGCCGGCTATGCTTTCCAAGACGCTTTCATGGGGATTAAAAATACCATATCCACTGTAGGAGAAAATACAAGTACATGGACGTGGTCGGAAGTTATCAGTACAGCACTGTCAAATGGAGCGCTGGCGGTAGGAGCAGGATACGCCGTATCACTAGCACTTACTACTGAAATATTACCAATGTTAGTACCTGCCGCGACATTAGCTGGCTTAACTTTACTCTTCATACTCCTAATTATGGCGGCTCGTCAAGCACTTATTATTATATTAATAATAGTTTCACCACTAGCATTTGTTTGCTACTTATTGCCCGGAACAGAAAAGTGGTTTAAAAAATGGCGAGACTTATTCTTCACGATGTTAGTATTTTTCCCGGCATTCGCTGTAGTATTCGGCGGAGCTCAATTGGCAGGAATACTAATTATACAAAATGCCTCTGGCTCAAATGGTGCAATAATGCACGTACTAGGAATGTTGGTTCAAATAATACCTTTGGCTATAACCCCTCTAATTATGAAGTTCAGCGGCGGAGTATTAGGCAAATTTGCTGGGTTTGTTAATGACAAGAATAAAGGCTTATACGACAGGTCTAAGAACTGGTCTAAAGATCGTCGTGAGACCATTAAAAACAAGAAGTTAGCTAACCCCAATATGGCGCGATTCAACCCAAATCGTTTACGCCGTTGGGCAGATCATAAAGGTAGAGCACTCAAAAAAGATCTGGAAACTTCACAGAAAAATGCCGAGAATTCATTTAGAAATACAGCCAGGTATAAGAAGTTAGACTTAGACGCCAGACAGGCTTCCAGGCGATCCGATTTCTTATCTGCGCAAGATGATAATCGCTACCTCGAATCTACGATGGGTCACGCACCAGATGATATATACGAGAAAAGACCAGCTTACGATCGCGCTCTACGAGCCGTGATACCTACCTATGCAACTCGACAAGATTTGAAAGCTCATCAGCAGCAAACTGCATTTATGAATGATATTAAAGACCTAGAAACCGAAATTGCAACAGCGGGTCTGATTAAGAACAACGCTCAACGCCAACAGCACAGTGAATTTGCAGAACAATTGAAAAACAGCAAGGAACTTCAAGAGAAGGCTGGCGGCAACGTATTCAAAGATGCAAATGGCAATTTGATTGGCGCAAATGCAGCCTTAGCTTCAGCCATAGCAACCAGCCGTAGCGAATATGCCAAGTCTGTTGATGAAGCTCATCAGATTATGAAGCATTATAAGCTGAGCGCTGAGCAAAGACAAAAGATATCTTTAGGCAATTCCGTGACGCTTTCAGATGGAACGTTACTGGATAGTAATAACATATTTGTACGTGAAGCCGCAATTGAAGAGCAGATTAAATACGGAACTGTTACAGAAGTGGCTCAGCTTGTTAGCGAATTACCGCCAGAATTCTATTCTTCCGTGGCAGCAGCATTAGCGTCATCCGGCGTGAAAAACAAAGCTTCATTTATGGGCGGTAAATTAATTGACGATATGGTTAAGGGCGCTATTAATAACCGTCAAGATTTGCTCAATTATTGTGCTGACTGGCTACAGGGTGGTAAATATAAACCAGAAACTTTAGCCACCACTGAGGCTGACGGTGTTAAATTGTTAATGGAAGCTGTTAAGAATACCTCTGTTATTACTGATAAGAAACGTCAAGATCTTAAGAAAGTTATCAACACAATTCTTACCGATAAGAGGTTATCAGCTAATGCAACTGATGCAACTAAAGAGCAATTTGAGATTTTCCGCAACATGCTATAATCATCATATTTTGATATAATATAAGCAGTATGTCGGTGTATAAAGTCCCTCAAGATGTCGAGGCGGAGGACAAACTGCTCGGGCCGTTTAGTTTCCGACAGTTTGTGTTCTTAATTATAGCTGTTATCGGAATCGCTATTGCGTACGGTTTGAGTACAATTTTACTACCTTTGGCAATAATTCCTGTGCCGATAATTATATTTTTTGGAGCGTTGGCTTTACCGCTTAAAAAAGATCAGCCAATGGAAGTTTATTTGGCAGCAGTCATTTCTTTTATACTAAAACCAAAAAAGCGTCTATGGCAGCCTGATGGAATTGAAAGATTAGTCGAAGTTATCGCGCCAAAAGTCGAGGAGAAGACTTACGGCAATAATTACGATCAAGCCGAAGTCCAGCGAAGATTGTCATATTTGGCGAATCTGGTAGATAGTCAAGGTTGGTCAATTCGTGGCGTCAATAATCCGAATAGCTCGATGCGTGCCGATTTATTCAACGAAGGACAGGCAGCTAACGACATATTGGATGAAAATAGTGCTACGGCGCAAAATATCAATCACTTAATAAATCAGTCAGATGTTCGTAGGCGACAAGAAGTTATCCAAAAGATGCAAACAGGGCAATCTGCTACGCCACCTCCCGCACAACCGCCTCAACCATCTCAACCAGATAATCCTACTCCAGCCACACCGCTACAAATGAATCCGTACCCAACAATGCGTCAATCTGTATTAAATCCAGTGTCCGGACGGCCTGCCGCGAATGCTCCAGTTCAAACCCAGCCGACAGCCACGCCGCAAACTAGCGTAAACGAGGTGCCACCTGCTATAATAGAACTGGCAAATAACCGCGACCTCTCGATTGAAACGATTGCGCGTGAAGCAAATCGAATTCAGCAAGAAAATAAATTATCAGATGAGGAAGTGGTGATTTCACTACGTTAGGTGGGGTTTATGCAACCAGAGTTACAAAATCAACAATCTTATCAGCAGGTTCCGCAAACCAATGCGGCTCTTCCTGGTGTCTCTCAGCAGCCATCAGCAGCAATTGGTTCGGGACCAAATCCAACCGCACCATCTCCAGATAAAACCCCTGACGACAAGAAGCAAAAAGGACCAATTAGCACCCAGAATACGCTGCTTTTCTCTGAGATGCGCGAAAATATGGTCATCATGAGCGACGGTAGTTTTCGGGCGGTAGTGGAATGTGAATCAATTAACTTCGACCTGATGAGTTCACGTGAAAGAGAGGGAATTGAGTTCAGTTATCAAAACTTTATCAACTCTCTATATTTCCCAATTCAAGTTCTTATCCGTTCACGCCGCGTGGACATTGGCCCATATCTGGACAGATTGGCTGAAATTCGCCGCAATCAAGATAATATGCTTCTCAACGTCCTAATGGACGATTATATGGATTTCATTGACATTCTGGCACAAGAGGCAAACATTATGGATAAGAGTTTTTATGTTGTCGTTCCATATTATCCAGCTGGCGAGGAAAATGCCTTCAAGCAGCAAACTAAGGGATTGTTCAATAGTTTCTTTAGTGGAAAAAAAGAGGCAACCGTAACAAAAATTGACCAAGTTACCTATACCAAAGCCAAAGATGAAATTAAAAACCGCATTGATTCGGTTATGAACGGACTATTCCAAATGGGCGTAAAAAGTTGGCAATTAAACACCAGACAATTGGGTGAGTTGTTCTACACTTCATATAATCCCGACACGTCGTCACGTGAATCGTTAGAGGACATTGATCCAAGCGAGCTTACGACCACTTACGTAACTAAGGGAACTGGTCCATCACCGAGAGGAGGAAGGTCATAATGGCAAAGAAGAAATTAGATGCCGTTGATATTGCTGCTCAGCAACGAGCAAGGGAGCAAGCCGAAGTCGAACAAGCCTTCTTAACTGGTGTTCGAACTTTGCGTGATTTTATCGCGCCAAGTAGTATTGAGCTTCATTCCGACCATTTCCGACTTGGCTCAAAATATGGCCGCACGATGTATGTTTATGGCTATCCTCGCCAAATCTACACCGGCTGGCTTAGTTCAATCATTAACATCGATGAAGTGCTGGATATTAGTATGTTTATTTATCCAGTCGATACACAAATTGTCCTGAATAACCTGCGTAAAAAAGTTACCCAGCTGGAAGCAACCATGAATATAAACATGGAAAAGGGAAAGGTGCGCGACCCAGGCTTGGAAGCAGCTTTGCAAGACGCCGAAGAATTGCGCGATCAATTGCAGATTGGTGCCGAAAAGTTCTTCCGCTACGGCTTATATATTACGCTTTACGCCGACAGCTTGGACGAATTGAATTTTATCCAGCATAAAATTGAAACTATTTTTGGTCAGCAATTGGTGTTCTCAAAAGTGGCTTCCAGCCAGCAGGAGCAGGGATTGAATAGCTCTATTCCACAATTGACTGATGAGCTACAGATTCGCCGCAACATGAATACTGGCGCAATTTCAACCAGCTTTCCATTCACTTCAGCTGATTTGACGGACAATAAGGGCGTACTTTACGGAATTAATATGCATAACAATGGCTTGGTGATTTTTGACAGATTTTCTCTGGAAAACGCCAATATGGTCGTGTTCGCTAAGTCTGGTGCTGGTAAATCATTTACCGTTAAATTGGAAGCTTTAAGAAGTATGATGGTCGGGGCTGATATTGTGATTATTGACCCAGAAAACGAGTACCAAAAACTATGCGACGCGGTTGGTGGTAGCTATATTCGATTGAGTTTAAGTAGCGACACGAGGATCAATCCGTTTGACTTGCCGCGTGTTATTGATACTGATGAAGCAGATGACGCACTGCGAGCTAACTTAGTTACACTACACGGACTACTCAGGCAAATGCTGGGTGGTGCAGGAGCAGGAGCTGGTGGACAAGTCATAGCAGGACTATCGCCAGCAGAAGAAGCTGATATTGATCAAGCATTGATTGACACTTACGCACGCGTTGGTATTACTTCGGATCCACTAACGCACAATTCTACGCCACCAACGATTTCCGACTTATACGACACCTTGCTTCACATGGGCGGAACTGGTCCAAGTCTGGCTCAGCGACTCCGCAAGTTTACCTCTGGAACATTTGCGGGAATATTTTCACAACAGAGTAATATTGATATTAATAATAATATGGTCGTCTTTAACATTCGCGACTTGGAAGATGAACTGCGACCGACGGCGATGTATATTGTTCTGAACCACATTTGGAATATTACGCGCACCGACCAGAGGAAACGTATGTTGATTGTTGACGAGGCTTGGCAATTAATGAAGTATGATGATTCCGCCAATTTCTTATTCTCATTAGCCAAGCGCGCCCGCAAATATCAATTAGGACTAACGACAATCACGCAGGACGTGGAAGACTTCGTTGGAAGTAAAATGGGGCGAGCAATCGTTTCCAACTCCTCAATGCAGCTACTTTTGAAACAGTCCGCCAGCGCCGTTGACGTTTTGGCGCAAGTGTTTAAATTGACAGATGAAGAGCAGAAACGACTAGCCAATTTCCCAGTTGGGCAAGGATTATTCTTTGCTGGACAAAATCACGTTCACATTCAGATTCAGGCTAGTGATACCGAATATAATTTGATCAATACAAATCCCGTATCACAACAAATAAAACCGTCAGATTCACCAATCGGCGGCTACGGAGCGGTGTAGAAAAATAGCGAGAAAATATGGCACGAGTTGATTATACGACAGATTCCGAAACTGACAGCAGATTAAATCCTGCTGAGCAGGCTAAGTTTGATCAAATCTCGGCTGGTTCTGACAGCGGGTCAGAGTTAAGTGATCGCGAAAAAGATGCCATAAATGACCTTGAATCTCAGTTTGATAATAAAGATTCGGATTTGAATCCTAATCAAAACGATTCCGCCAGCGCTGCCGTTAATAACCAAGAATCTTCCGTTCCAGGCAACGGTTTTTATCAGCCATCTGCGGGAAAAAAGAAAAGTCCAGTGACATTCAAGTCTTTACTGAAAAAACGCGGACCAATTGCAGCTATTGCCGGAATATTAGGACTGGGCGGTGGAATTATGGGAATATTTCTTAGCCCAGCGACAATGTTACAAAATATTATGGAGAATTTCACCTGGAAAAATGACTCCGCTACAATTGTTAAAGAATCTCGCGTGAAAAAAGTCATGAATAGAATGATTGGAGCAAGTGATGACGCAGGAATCTGTAAAAACAAAAAGATACGCTGTAAAACAGGGCGGCTCTCTAATAGAGCTCTCAATAAATTTAAGAAATCTGGTCTAACTCCGGTTGACGCCAATGGCAATGAAATGAAACTAAAGAGAACTGGTTACCCAGAAAAAAATCCAACCCATTGGAAGATAGAAGGAATAAACGGCGGAAAGCCCATTGAAGCCTCAAAATTAAAGGACGAATTACTAAAGAAAGAGAATCGTAAAATTGCCAGTAAGGTCTATGGCAGAACCGGTCTGCTGAAAATGCGTTTCCGTGCCTGGACAGGAAAGCATATGAGTAAGCTCTATAATAAGTTCAGCCTTAAAAGAAATAGTGCAATGTCAAAAATCGATAAAAAACTTAAAATAACAGAGAGGATAAAAAAATTCCGAGAGGGGATGCCAAAATTTAATAACAGCACAGCCGTCAATAACGTCAAGACCGGAATTAATAAGATGGGAGGTAAATTAAAAAAAGGAGCGCTAGCCTACACCATTGCTGCTGGTTATTGCTTAGCTGTAAAAATTCCAAATATTATCGCAGCAGGAGTTACCGCAGTTCAGCTAGCCCCTCTGCTCGGATTGGTTATGGATGTAGTACTATCTCCTGGATCGCAGGCTAAAGCTTCTGGACTAGATAGTCAACCTGCCGCAGCATTATTATTAGGTCAGAAGGCTTCAGCTGCCGAATCTACAGGCAGTGAGTTCTCTCAAGAAACGATGGAAACTATAGGCGACATGCTTACTCAAAGGGGCAAAATGAAAGATTCTGAAAACACCGAAGGATCAGCTCTGGATTCTCCATTTCTCCTTGCAGCAATGGGTGTCAATAATGACAAGCCAGGAATTGCTAAAAATTATGTGCCAGGGTATTCAATAGTTACAAATCCTATAATTCGCAAAATCAATGACCTTAAAGGCGCCACTCAGGGAGCATGTGATTTCATACTTAGCCCAGTTACAATGTACACTTTTATGGCCATAGAGGGTGCAGCTACCGCCGCCGCCGGTGGATGGCCTAAATTGGTAACTTGGGTAGGAAGCCAAACTCTCGGTGCAATAGTTACAAAGGTAGCAGAGGTAGCAGTAGGCGACCAAGTTAAAACAATTCTTGAAGAACTAGCAAAGAAATTTCTTGTACCAAATAATGCTCAATATAAGGATTTAGGTGATGCACTTGGTGTTGGAGCGGCAGCGTTCTTTGCAAGCGGATCTATGGGGCAGATGTTACCAGGGCTTAAAATGAGTCAATTGGCAGAATTCAATGGAATCCAAATAGCCAACGAAGAATTCCAAAAAGAGATGGATATTGCTTCATTAAGCCCATTTGATACATCCAGTAGATATACATTCTTAGGTAGCATATTCCATAATATGGGTAATATGATGATAGCTAATGGAACTTATAGTAAAACTCCAGTAGCAATGCTGTCTAATATTCTCAGGCTACCTTCTATAGCGCTGTCTTATTCATCCACTGCAAAAGCAGCAAGCGGTATGTATTCTGACAAATACTGTGGATACGCAAAGGACTTTTACATGGGGAGTGGGTCACCAGACGATCCAGCTGTAAATCTGGCAGGACTACCATGTACAGGTATAACTAAAAGCCAGGATAATATGTCGGTAGAGGAAGCTATACAGATTGCCGAAGATGAAGGATGGATACAAAAAGATATGGATATTTCAGATGGCGCAGATATATCCGATCTCATGACTAATGGATATATAGTTAAAGATACGCCTCTTTATGACTTCATTGAAGATTGTAGTGACGCGAGTAGCGGAAATTACTGGTTTAATAGTGGCGGGTGCGTAGCACCGACAAATTCAAAACAAGCGGCGACAACTACTACAAGTGCTACTTATAAAGACGCAGAAGGTAAAGATGTTACTAACGAATCTTTCGGAGCTGAAAATTCCGCTAAGCAATACGACGACAGAAAGCTTTCCGCTATGTCAGTATTACTAATTGACTTCCAAATCGCACAGTCGATAAATGGCGAAGACGAAGAAGACACTCCTTCAACCACAGCTAAAGCTCCAGACAATGGCGAGGCAGTTGGCGAGCCGCAATTAGAAGAAGCACAACAAGACGGATGGGGAGGCCATAGCAACGGCGAAATTCCAGACTCAGAATTACAAGCTCTATCTTTCTCGTCAGGCAATAAAATGAATAAGAAAGCTGCAGCGGCTATGGAAGAAATGAATAAAGCGTACAAAGCAGATAACAGGTCAGACTTAACAATTAATGAGGCGTATCGAGATTGCGCAACACAGATTAGATATAGTAAAGAACTAGGATCAAGAGCGGCTCCAGCCCCTCCATGTATATCAAACCACGGTTGGGGTCTTGCTGCGGACATTAATGTTGGAGGTTTTGATTCTCCCGCATATAAATGGCTCGAGGCGAACGCACATAAATACGGCTACGTTAATCCGCCTTGGGCAAAGCCTGGCGGTAGTAAGCCTGAACCGTGGCACTGGGAGTATGCAAGGAAGATTTAAAATGAGTCATAATATTAGATACAAGGTAAACTATTTCACGCGCAAGAAATTATCTATTCTCATATATTTCATTGCATCCGTCTCTATTGCGACACAGCCAATAGCAATAGCTACAGGATATCCAGACTCATATGTTACAAATGATATTCTCTGGTATAAAAGTGGAGAGGCAGATTGTGCTAATGCTGCAGTTTCCGTGTCGGCTGAATTATCTAAAAACATTCCGTCAGACTGGGGAAAAATTTTTTCCGCAGCAGCAGAAAAGCACGGCGTTAATCCTAACTTCCTGGCAGCATTATACTTAACAGAACAGGGAAACACTTGGAAACCACTAAACTCTCAATGGGCATCTTCACCGGTTGGCGCTAGTGGTCCTATGCAATTTATGCCGGGAACGTGGAGTGGTCACGCCGAAGACGGAGACGGGGATGGTAAGGCTGACATTATGAACCCTTATGATGCTGTTTTTTCTGCCGCACACCTAGTTAAGTCTCTGAGTACTGATAAAAATACTCCATTAGGCGACATTGGTAGTCCATGGAAGCGGGAACCTATGACAATTCTATATGCAGCGGGTGCTTACAACTGGGGCGGAGGTAATATTCAAAACCACACGTCCGACTCCAGTCCTTTAACTGACGCTCCAACGGAAACTCAAAACTATCTTAAAAATATCTACGAACTATTTAACAGCGACTTCACAAAATCAGGTCACCCAAACTACAAAGATCCGGCACCTTCAGGGGAAGGTGGTAGTGAAAACAGCTCCGCAAGTGCGTCAAATTGCGCAAATAGTGGCGGCGTACATGCCGGAAGTATAGTAGAAACAGCAAAAGGGCTGATAAATAAAGACAATCCAGGTACATCCTCGCAGGCATATGAAGACGCTCGTGCCAAATATAACCCTGAAGCCGGTGGCGATATGACAGACTGTGGAAAATATGTCGCTACCGTTATGCGCGCCAGTGGAGCTGACCCAGACTACCCACCAGCAGGCACCAGCATCCAGAGAAATTATGTGATGAATTCACCAAAATATACCATCATAAATACTAAATCTCCTAGCGACCTTCAGCCTGGCGATATATTAGTCTACAGCGGTTCGGGATCTTACGGGCACACAATGATATATATCGGAGATCAGGGTGACGGTAATGTCGCAGTAGAGGCATCCCTTGGAGATCATCCTCCTAGATACGCAACTATTGGTCGCGTACAGACTCAATTGGGATATTCAACTAACGTAGTAGCGAGGTTAAATAAATAATTATGTTCAATACTTTTATGCAATTAGATCGCAAAGTTAAGATTGCTATTATTTCATTCGTAGGGTTATCCATCTCACTTATAATCTACGCAGTTTATCTACTGCAATTCGATGCCACGATATATGTATATTCCATACCCGACAGCTTGACGATGTCTTATGGTGACATAAAAAACCAGCGAATTTCATCCAGGAAAGATATTAAAGTAAAGCACGGTAACCATAAATTTACTTTCTCAGCTAACGGATTTGAAAGTTATACTACAGAAATAAATATTAGCAAAAATGAGAAGAAAAACATCATATTCGCCTTAGAACCTATTACAGATGAAGCTAAAAAAGAATATGCAAAAGACAAGTACACTGATATCAAGGAGGGCATAGCTGGTAAAAAAGGTAAAGAAGCCACTCGTCAATTGGAAAACAAAAATCCCGCTATCAAATCTTTACCTATCCACGGCAGAGATTTCTATATATTTCCATGCGACAGATATCGATCTGGAGGAGATAAGACTATAGGAATATGTATAACAGTAACGGACTATTTTAACCGCTCTCAAATTGACGAGGCGTTTGCCAAGCTAAAAGAAAAGGGGATAAACCAAGAAGATTATGACATCAAAGTCAATAATCACATCTGGCCAACAGAGAAAGAGAAGTCTACAGGAGTTGCAGTTCAATGTAGAGGCTCAAATCCTGACTGGTGCTACACCTACAGAGATATTTAGCTCTTAAGCGGCATAATAATGTGCGTATAATCAGGATTTTTTACTTGCTCGCGAATTACACACGGCGACAATTTGCCATTGAACGAAAATACAATTTCATCCGCGTCAATAATATTCAAAACCTCCGTTAGGTAGCGTGAATTAAGCGTTACTTGACCATCTGCGGATATTTTGGCTGTTGCCTCTGAGGTGTTCTCGCCAAGCTCAGACGCAATCGAATGAATAGAAAGCAGAGAATTTTCCTCTGATGCGGTAATTGTAATTCCACCACCAGATTCACGCGCAAATAACGCCGCAATTTTCGTAACTCGACTAAAATCAGACTTCTTAATAACAATCTCAGTTTCGGCAGTCGCTGGAATCAATTGGCGATAATCAGGGAATTTACCATCAATCAATCGACTAACGATTTCCATATCTCCCGTCTTAAAACAAACTTGAGAATCGTCAAAAAGAACCGTAATTTTCTTATCATCGCCGACACTTTTACTGACTTCTGTCAGAGTAGAAGCGGGAATAATAGCCGACACTTCATTATCTGACTTTATTAGGCGCTTTTCTGCCAGCCTGTAGCCATCAGTAGCAGCCAAGTATAGCGATCCTTCATAATTATGCCAATAAACTCCCGTGAGCACCGCTCGCGTGACGTCAGAGCTAACAGCCAACTTCGTTTGGACTATAGCTTTTTTTAGATAATCAACGTCAATCTCATATTGCACGGCAGTTTTTTCATCAATAGTTGGCAGCTCAGGATATTCGTCAGCTACCACGCCATTGATAACTGATGAGAATTTTCCTGAAGTTATATGCAAATGCTCGTTTTTGGTTTCAAGTTCCACCGGACCGCTTGGTAGGTTTGTAATGAATTCTGATACCAATCGGGCAGGGATTGTAATAGATCCATGATCTTCAATTTTCGCACCAATATATTGAGTAGAAGCAATTTCCAAATTTGTTCCAGCAATCAATAATCTTCCTCCATCGGTGCGAAGTAAAATATTATTTAATATCGGTAGTTCATTACGACTTGATGCAATATCTTTAATTAGGTTAAGTGCTTTTGCAAGTTTTTCTTGAGTGACTGATACTTTCATTATACTTTCCTTAATTTTTAATTAGTCTTAATAGTAATAGGTGCTGTGGAAACTGGGTAAAAAATGTGTTCAAACAGTGGTGAAGCGGTGATAAAATAGGTGGAAAACTCTGTGTGCTATTTGTGGACTTTATAGTGGATATTCGTGTATTATTCCACTGTCTGCTGACTTGTCGTTTTCTTTCCACAGATCTGAGTGTTGGTAAGTCACCGCGAAAACACAACATCTGCACAGCTTTTCCACAATTAATGAACATATAATTTATCCTTAATGTCGTTAATTTGTTCGCGAATACTGACATTTGTAAGGCTTTCCTTGGTGATTTTTTCAATTGAATGCATAGCGGTCGTGTGGTCTTTTCGTCCAAGTTCTTGGGCAATTTTCGGAAAACTCATTTTCAGCTCACTACGCAGAAGGAACATCGCAATTTGTCTTGGCATCGCGATAAATTTATCTCGTCTGGATGAGCACATGTCTTTTACATCAATATTATAATAGCGCGCCGTCTTATCAATTATTTGTTTGGCGGTTATATGTTGCGGTCTATTGCGTTTAATATCTCCCAAAATTCCTTCAGCTGCCGCTAAATCAGGAGTGAAATTCTGCATTTCCGCATAAGCAAGCAGTCGATTCAAAGCGCCTTCCAATTCGCGAATATTCGTCTTAAAGTTGGTCGCCAGATATTCTACGACATCGGAATCTAGTTCAGTGTTGCTTAGTTCAGCTTTTGCTTTAACGATAGCGCAACGAGTTTCGTAATCGGGCATCTGAATATCAATCGCCATACCCCATTCAAATCGACTACGCAAACGATCGGTTAGAGTAGGAATGCTTTTTGGCGGTTTATCTGAGCTAATAATAATTTGCTTATTGTTCTGATGAAGGTCGTTAAATGTGTGGAAAAATTCGTCCTGAGTTTTTTCTTTCCCAGCGATAAATTGCATATCATCGACAATCAAGACATCGACATTGCGATATTTATCAGAAAAACCTTTTTTCTTGAAACGAATAGAATCCAGAAACTCATTAACAAACGTTTCCGTAGTGATGTAAAGCACGCGCGCCGAAGGTTGTTTTTTAACTATCTCATTACCAACAGCTTGCATTAAGTGAGTTTTACCAAGTCCAGAGCCTCCGTAAAGATAGAGCGGATTATATTTTTCTCCTGGATGTGCGGCAACCGCTTGGCAGGCAGCATAGGCTAAATCGTTACTTGAGCCAACGATGAAGTTGTCAAAGGTATACCTGGGATTAAGATTGCTAGAATGAGATTTTCTCGACGGTAAAATAAGAGGTTTTGCAGGTTCTTGTTGTCCACTTTTATCAACTTCACGATTAACGCGCGGTTTTTTATTGCTAGATTCGACGTTATAGGAAATTGATGGGGCATTAATGCCATTATGAGACAGGGCCTCTAATATTTGCGGATGAAATCGCTTTTCAAGTTGAGTTCTAGCAAAAATATTCGGTGCAATTATAAGAACTTCTTTGTCGGAGATTATTTCCAATTTGGTATTTTTGAACCACGCAGTAAATGACGAAGACGATACAGTTACTTCAATCTCACCTAAAACACCCTGCCAAACCGCATGACTATCCACGAAAATTACTCCCTCAAATTCTGTTAGCTGTCTTTACTATAGCAAATATAAGGAGTTTTCCACAAGTATAAACGGAGTAGAAAAGCTACTATTCAAAACAGGGGTGGAGTTTTCCACAATTAAAATTCTCATCTGTTAAAACTGTGGAAAAATATGTGTCGATAGTGGAAAAGTCATTGTCGACTTGCAAAAAGTACCGAAAGAATATATACTATTTGTTGATATGCCAAAGCGAACATTTCAACCACACACCCGACACCGTGCAAAGACGCATGGTTTTAGGGCACGAGTTTCTACCAAGGCTGGTAGGCTGGTTTTGAAGCGCCGCCGCCTAAAGGGTCGCGCTAAAATTGCTATTTAATTGATAGCTAAAAATTATCCCGTCGATGAAGGCGGGATTTTTTGATATAATTGTAAAATATGTTACAACAATGTAATCGGTTTCATGGTCATGGCAGTCTTAAGTTTGTCTATAAAAATGGACAGGCGGTTCGTTCGTCTATAGCCACGATAAAATACGTAAAGAACCCATATCGAAATCACAGCAGATTTGCGGTTGTTGTTAGTAAAAAAGTTCTAAAATCAGCGGTGCGCCGGAATCGTATACGTCGACGTGTTTATGAAATTATTCGCTTGGAGCTGCCTAATATGAAAAATGACCAAGATGTGGCTGTTATTATATTTTCGGCGGAAGTTTTATCGATGCCGTATAAAGACCTAAAACAGACAATAAAGAATCTTTTCTCTCAAGCTCAACTGTATAAATAGGCGCTTTTTTGCTATAATTAAGACATGAGTTTTTTTGATGAGTTTATTGTTCGACCGATTTTAAATTTGCTAATGGCTATTTATAGTCTGATTCCGGATTTTGGTGTTAGTGTTATTATCTTTACAATTATCGTAAGGCTTTTACTTTGGCCGCTAATTAAGAAGCAACTTCATCAAGCAAAGGCAATGCGTAAAATGCAGCCGGAGCTAATGAAGATCAAAAAACAGTACGCAAAAAATCCACAAATGCGTAACTTAGCGATGGTGGAACTTTATAAAAAACACAACGTCAGTGCCTTTGGTTCAATTGGCGTTATGATTATTCAGTTACCAATTTTGATTGCAATGTATCGAGTGGTGCAGATTTTCGTTTCCAGCCGCGCCGACTTGGGCAAATATGTTTATGATTTTATGAAAAATCTGCCGGTTGCTAATAATTTGGTGAATAATCCGGATCAATTTAATCAGAATTTCCTGGGAATTATAAATTTGACGCAACACGCAATATCAAAGAATGGAATTGTTGTTGGCTTGGTTATTTTGGCGGCAGTCGCGGCGTATTTGCAATATTTAACTTCAAAACAATTGTCGCCCCAATCCGACAGCAATCGTAAATTGCGTGACATTTTGGCTGAGGCTGGTGATGGAAAAGAGGCAGATCAAGCGGAAGTAAATGCCATTATGACGCGAAAAATGATGAAATTTATGCCAGTAATGATGTTCTTTGTGATTGTGTATTTGCCGGCAGCTTTGGCGCTTTATTTGACAACAGCTAGCGCCGTGGGATATCTTCAGAACTATATCATCTTCAAGCAAGACTCTAAAGAAATGCAAGAAATTGCAGATAAAAAATCATCTCAAAAATCTAAAGCATCGACAAAAATCGACAAACGTGTTAAAAAGGCTACAGAGGCTAGGATAACTCGGATCAAGGCTAAGGATTAAGGAGGATTTATGGACCAAATTGAAACGGTTGAATTTGTAAAAAAATATTTAGAGGATTTACTAACGTTCTTTGACTTGAATCTGGAAGTTTCAGTAAAAATCGAAGATGGAATTGTTGTAGCTTCAATTCCGCATAGCGAACGAAGCAGTATTTTAATCGGCAGAAATGCGGAAACATTGCGTAGTATTCAGAATCTTTTGTCGACAGCGCTTCATCATAAAGAAGCGTCAACTGTTCGAGTAAATTTGGATATTGCGGACTATAAAAAGCAGCACGCTGAAAAAATTGCCGAAAAGGCGCGCGGTTGGATTGAGGAAGTTCGACGAACTGGCGAGTCAAAGGTAGTAGATTTGAATGCCGCCGATCGCTGGACAGTGCATCACTTGGCTAGCGAATATAGCGATATCGATACGCATTCTGAAGGTGAAGGTCGCGAACGACGGCTGATTATTAGTCAGAAGAGTTCTTAGTATCTTTAAAGACTATTCTGGAATATAGAACATAATTCCAAACGAGGCTGACTACTGTGGCGGCTAGCTTGCTAATTAATAGAGCGAGTGATTTATTTAATCCGAAGTTTATAAATATCGGTGTGATAATAGCGATAATAATTGTTTGGATTACCCATAAACCAAATAATGTAACTGCGGCGAATAAAAGAAATTGTTTTTTCAAGTTTTGGGATGTTGACTTGAAAGTGTATTTTTTATTTGCAAAAAATGAGAACAAAAAGGCAACGAATGTTGATATAAAATTAGCAAACTCTTTTGGAACATTTAAGAAGATTGTTAGACTAAAAAGTATGCCAAAATCTAGTACCGTATTAGTACTGCCAACGATAAGAAATCTTAATTTATCGGCGTGTTTTTTTAATATTTCCTGCATGATACTCCTCTATTAAATATAATGGTCTGTTTTTTGTCTCAATAAATATCCGTCCTACGTATTCGCCAATTATACCTAGGGATAATAACTGAACTCCTCCGAGGAATAGGATGACTGCCATTAAGGAAGAATAGCCAGCTCCGGTAGAAACTCCGAACAAAGGGCGAACTAAAAGATAAATAATCCAGACAAAAGCAATAAACGAAATAATGAATCCAAAGATAGTTGCCATTCGTAGTGGCGCGGTAGTAAAGCTGGTAATCCCGTCGATTGCTAAGTTGAGTAGTTTCCGGTAATTCCATTTGGTTTGACCGGCCAATCTGGGGTCGCGATTATAAAATATCTCTTTTTTCTTATATCCAATCCAGCTGAAAATCGCTTTTGTGTTGCGCTGAGATTCACGGAACTTTTGCAAGGATTCAATACATCGGCGATCCAGTAAGCGAAAATCTCCAGTGTCGACCTGAATGGGGATGTTGGTCGATTTTTGCAGTATTCTGTAATACCATTGGCTGGTTTTTTTCTTCAGCCAGGTTTCACCTTGTCTGTTGCTGCGGCGAGCATAAACGTCATCGTAGCCATCTTCCCAATACGAAATCATTTCCTGGATGATCTCTGGCGGGTCTTGTAAATCCGCATCAATAATCACCAGAGCGTCGCTTTTTACGTGATCAATTCCAGCTATCATGGCAATTTCCTTACCGAAGTTTCGCGATAGATTTATATAGCTAATTCGAGAATCTTTTTTCGATTGCTCGGCTATTATTGAAAAGGATTCATCGGTGCTGCCGTCGTTTATAAATAGAAATTCAAATTGATAATCGGGCGTGTTTTTTGTAAACTCGTCCAAGCGCTTAAATAATTGCGGTAAAACGGACTCTTCGTTGTAGACGGGGATGAGAAGGGTAATGATTTTCATAGTATTAATATATTATTTTATTCTGAAAAAATGCTTAAATTTCAATAAACCAGTTTGATTTGGCAGCGGTCCATCGTGAATAATATTTCGAATATAGTCGACGGAAACCTTACGATTTTTTTGGATATGAAGACGTTTTTTATAAGCTGCCGGTTTGTGAATAATTGACACTAAAGCGCCCTTGAATGCAGGCCAACCGTTGCCGTGGCGAATTGCGCTGGCAAAAATCAACCAATATGTCAGCAAGAATCGTACACCAATATACCAAAATAGTTTACCCGGAACATTTTTAATGAAGACTAACGGCAAGTTTTTGAAAGTATTATAGACAGCTAATCCGGGAACTTTTTTACTGCTAGCGCCAACTTTATGATAAGCGATAGCCTTGGGTGTGAAGCGAACTTTCCAGCCGGCTAATTGCGCCCGAAAACTTAAATCGACATCTTCATAATACATGAAGAAATCTTCATCAAACATATCTATATCATCAAATATTTTTGCACGATAAATAGCCCCGCCGCCAGTCGCACCAAATACTTCTCCAGGCTTAGTTGGTGCGTTTTTTATGGGCTCATCACGGTTTCTTGGTCCAGGAAGTCCCCACGTTGTGTAAAAATCTCCAGTTGTGTCAAGAGTTTTACTATTACGTCTTTGTAAGATTCCAGTCGCAATTCCGCATTCTGGGTATTTTGATAATTGATAAATGAGAGATTCGCACCAGTTTTTATCAGCTATCGCATCCGGATTAAGTACTCCAATATATTCAAAGTTGTTTTTTAGGGCGTAGATTAATCCTGTATTAATTCCTCCCGCGAATCCTAGATTGTCTGAGTTTTTGAGCAAAATAATCTTTTCTTTTTTATGCGACGATATATATTCTTCAAATACGGCAACAGAATTGTCGCTACTATTATTATCTACTATAACAATAGTAGGTTTTAAGGTTTGTTTTATTAATGAATCGATACACTCTATGGCGTCGTCGGATCCGTTCCAGTTAAGAACTATAATTGCAAGTCTATTCATAATGTTCTTTTTGTATTGTATAATAGGTGATGTATATTATGAAGTGGCTAGAAGTTTTTAATAGGAAAAACAGGATTCTCTTAAGGGAATTAGTTATTACGGATTTTAAATTGAGATATCAGGGTTCTGCTCTCGGATATGTATGGAGCGTTCTTAAGCCGCTTTTTCTATTTTCGATATTGTATGTAGTTTTTGATAAATTTTTAGGAGTAGGAAGGAATATAGAACATTTTCCAGTGTATTTATTGCTGGGGATAATTTTATGGAACTTCTTCGTAGAAGCAACTAATCAAGGACTAAATTCTATAGTAGGTCGAGGTGACCTACTTAGAAAAATTAATTTTCCTAAATATATTGTTGTAATTTCTGGAACTGTATCATCATTGATAAATTTACTATTTAATATGATAGTGGTGCTCTTATTTGTGTTAGTAAATGGAGTCCAATTATCATGGATGTCACTATTAATCGTACCACTAATAATTGAACTGTATATATTTGCTTTAGGAGTGGCTTTTTTCTTGTCCGCTCTTAATGTTAAATCGCGAGATACTGGATACCTATGGGAGGTATTTACTCAGGCTGCATTTTACGCTACTCCTGTTATTTATCCAATGCAGATGGTCTCACAGAAGAGCAATTTTGCCGTTGATCTGTTGTTTCTTAATCCTGTTGCACAAATTATTCAGGATAGTAGATATGTGCTTATAACTAAAGATACGATGATTATGTGGAATAGATTAAGCCCGCTAATGATTTCTGTCCCGTTTTTAGCTATAGCTATAGTGGTTCTATTTGCAGTTTGGTATTTTAAGAAGCAGTCGAAGACATTTGCGGAGGAGATTTAGGATATATGAAGGACGTAGTTATAGAAGTTAATTCTCTTACTAAGACTTTTAAGATACCAACAGAGTCTAGCAACGGGATTAAACAGAAGACTATTAATTATATTAAAGGCAAAAAAGGCTACAGGAAATTTACGCCATTAAAAAATATATCTTTTGATATTAAAAAAGGTGAATTTTTTGGAATAGTGGGTAAAAATGGTTCAGGTAAGAGTACTTTATTGAAGTCTATAGCTCAAATCTATTCTCCGACGGAGGGTTCGGTACGAGTAAATGGATCTCTTGTCCCGTTCATCGAGCTGGGTGTTGGTTTTAATCCAGAATTAACAGGTAGAGAAAATGTATTTTTAAATGGAGCTTTACTGGGATTTAGCCATAAAGAGATGGAGCTGATGTATGATGATATTGTTGAATTCTCTGAGTTGGCAGATTTTATGGAAGAGAAGCTTAAGAATTACTCATCAGGGATGCAGGTTAGGTTAGCTTTCTCTGTAGCTATTAAAGCTCGTGGCGATATTTTAATGCTTGATGAAGTGCTGGCTGTCGGGGACGCGGCTTTTCAGCAGAAGTGTTTTGATTATTTTGAAAAAGTTAAGCGTAGTAATCAGACTGTGGTTTTTGTGACGCATGATATGAACGCCGTGCGCAGATTTTGCTCGAGAGCTATGTATATAGAAAATGGAACGATAAAACATATTGGATCTCCTCAAGAAATTGCCGATATATATACGGAGGTTAATATGGATGCGGTTACTAGTGCAGAAGAAGAATCTCATGACGATTCAGTTAGTATGTCTGTTGATATACCTAGTAAAAAAAATTTTACACAAGAAGACTCGATTGATATTGGTGTGACTGTAGACGGTATTACTGAAGATGTTTTTGTGAATATATCCTTTGTGTACGGAGGGTTTGTATTTGCTGATCGCAACTGTAGAGACACTCCTAGTGACTTTATACAAAACAATAAGAGGATTAATTTCAATCAGAGTTTGGATGGCTTTAATCCTGGCAAATATGATATTCATATGTCATTGCACCGCAGGGCTGATGATGGCATAATTAAACATTTGCCACGAGCATTTTCGTTTATTATTACAGGTAAGGATGATTTTCGTGATGGTCCAATGAGAATAATGGGAAAGTGGAGTGTAAAGAAGAGGGGATAAAATCAGATGAAAAATAAGATTATAAAGAGTACTAAATTTGTTATTAGAGCAGCATTACATCCGTCATACGGTAGTGAACAAGTAAGGTTGTTTCGTGACCGTAGATTTATTAATAAGAAACGATATGAAGATTATATTAAATGGTTTGATAAGCATAAAGTCACCGATGAGCAACTTGAATTGCAAAGAAAATACTCCAAGGAGTTTAAGCAGCGTCCATTGATTAGTATTTTGTTACCGACATATAATACAAATCCAGTATATCTGCGTAGCTGTATTGACTCTGTCCTATCTCAGAGTTATGACAACTGGGAGTTATGTATTTCTGATGATAATTCTACTAGCGATCAAACAAAGAGTGTTATAAATGAATATGTAGAAAAGTATAATAATATTAAGGCTACATTTCGTAAAGAAAATGGTCATATATCAAAGTCATCTAATACAGCTCTTTCGATGGCGAAAGGTGACTATATATCATTACTCGATCATGATGACATTTTACCTCCCAATGCCTTGTTTGAAGTGGTTGATGTTATAAATAAAAATCCTGACGTAGATCTTATTTATACGGATGAAGACAAGATCGATAGTGACGGTATTCATATAGAACCATTTTTTAAACCTGACTGGAGTCCTGATTTTATGAATTCGTGCAACATGGTAACGCATTTTGCTACCATAAAGGCAGGTATAATTAGAGGTGTTAATGGATTCACTGTCGGAACACATGGCGCGCAAGATTGGGATTTATTTTTGAAGATTTCTGCTAAAACTAATAACATTTATCATATTCCGAAAATTTTATATCATTGGCGTAAATCTGAGACATCTACTGCTATGAATGCTGATAGTAAACCATATGCTTATATAAATCAAAAGAATGTCCTTCGTAGTAGTGTGAGACAAAGAGGAGAAAATGCTTATATAGATTCTCATGTTGCGTTAGGATTTTGGCGTAAAAAATATGTAATCCCGACAAACCCGTTAGTGTCAATTATCATACCAACCAAGGATAATTTTAGATATATAAAAAAATGCATAGATTCAATTATTGAAAATACTTCGTATCCATATTTTGAAATAATAATTGTAGATACGGGATCTACAGATTCTCGAGTAAATGATTTTTATGAAAAATTGATAGATAATAATGGCAATGTGCATGTTATTAAATACAAGAAGAAATTCAATTTTTCAGATGCATGTAACTATGGTGCAAATAATTCTAGTGGAGAATATCTACTATTCCTTAATAATGACACGGAGGTTATTACCCACGACTGGATCCAGTCATTGCTTGAGCATGCTCAGCGTCCAGAAATAGGGATGGTTGGACCTAAGCTTATATTTGAAGATAAAACAATACAGCATGCTGGAATAGTCTTATCTGAAAGAGATATCGCATTCCATCCGTTTTATGGTCAGGATGAGCGTACGGATATATTTACGTATATTTATACCGCCAATATTCGTAATGTCTCGGCAGTAACTGGTGCTTGTTGTATGGTTAGTCGTGATAAGTTCAATAAGGTGGGTGGATTTGATAATAAACTTCGTATAACGTATAACGATGTAGATCTTAACCTTAAATTACGCAAAGAAGGCTATTATAATGTCTACACTCCATACGCAGAGTTATTCCATTATGAGTCTAAGAGTGTTGGTCGCATAAACACGAGCGAGAGAGATACTAGCGAACTAGAGAGTGCCCAAAAAGAGATGCGTAAGAGATGGGGTGAATACTTGAAGAGGGATCCATTCTATAATGATAATTTTGAGCAATTTGGTCCGGGCTATAGATTACCCGAATAACGTTAACTATTAATTATTAAATAACCGCGATAGTACAACTTACTATCGCGGTTATTTATATTATTTACGATGTAAAGATATACAAGTTATTATACTTAGTATATTCCTGATGATGTAGATATGTGGCTAGCCCATGATTGTTGACCGTCGCCCCATCCGTGTACTTCGACAGTGTTATTGGTTGTACCTCTGTATTTGACATAATAGATGGTGTCTTTTCCTCTTCCTTGTAGGTCGGCTGCTACTATGTCATTTGATCCTATAACATAGCCAGATTCTGGGTAATTACTTGCGGTGTGACGTACCCAGTTTTTTAATGAAGAATCCCACACGTGAAATTCGATAAGACCGCTCGTAGTATTGTCGTATTTAACATATATGAATTCATCTTTTTTATCTCCATCAAGATCTGCCGCAATAACTCTTCCTGTGTTCATGCTAGCTGAAGGGTGGCTTGTTGCTGTGTGTCTAAACCAACTAGTTCCATTATTATTCCAACCATGCACTTCAATCATACCAGAATTAGTCTGCTCATAATTAATCAGATAATATTCGTCATTACCATCGCCATCGGTATCTGCTGTTATAACTTCAGAAAATAGCGGATCAATAGGTCCGGCAGATGTTGCAGTGTGGGCTAGCCAACGCAATCCATCTTGAGTCCACGTATGAAACTCTACTCTACCACTTGCGGTTCCATTGTAATCAACCTTTGTTAATACGGTATTTTTGCTATTAACCTTCCTTGATATAACCTTGCTGTACTGCTGATTAAAGGTGTATGAGTTTGTCGCTGTATGCTGAGACCATGCCTGTAAGTTACTATTGGCCCATGTATGCATTTCGGCACATTTGCTGCCAGTATTATTAGGGACGGATATAGTTAAGGTATCATTATTTCCATTTATCCTAGTTGGTATGATTCTAGCGCCAGTTTCTACATTAGGTATATTCTGTCCGTTTCTGCAAGAGAATGAACTGCTTGATCTAGTATCTCCAAACCAGTCTGTAAAGTAATTATAAAAGTTACGATTACCATAGGCGCTACACCCATCACCTACGCCATACCCAGATGACATAGCAGCGGCATTTGGTTGATATGGTGTATAGCTATAAAGAGCGGCGGTTGTCCAATTCTGAATATTTACATTAGATCCTCCGCAAGCAGCATTTGGATTCCATTGAACGAAATTTATGCCTGTTGTATATGGTGAAAACCAATTAGGATTACGTGTTATTATGTAGTGAAAGTGTTTCGCTGCCCATTCTAGCTGGTTTTCTAGACCAAAATATTTACTATCACACGCGGCGGTGTCTGGACATCCATAGCCAGTTGCGCTTTTGAATTGCCCACGAGTTGGCCACGTGTCAGTAACTAGGGCTTGCTCTTTTTGGAGTAAAACTATTAAAAGCTGTGGGTTTACATGATATTTTTGAGAGACATCAAAGATTAATTGAGCGGCGCTTCTTCCGTCTTTTGTTTTATAATCACGGAGACAGGTGTACGGAGGACTATGCCACCCTTTCGATGCAGCATACTGAGCGCGAGTCATATCAGGTCTTCCAAACTCACTGGCTGGTTTGGTGCCATTTGTATCACATTGGGGAACTTTACTATTTAAAAATGACTGAATTTGGTCTGCATTCATGGATCCGTAATTTGTTGCTACGGCATCATCCATAATATTGCCTGGGTCAAAATCATTTAATACTGCAGATGCTGGCGTAGAAGATAATATCGTTCCTAAGCATATTGACGTAAGTATGCCTAATTTTAATATTAATTTCTTCATATAGTTATTTCTCCTTCAGTATCTCCAGTCACGTTGTTGTCTTCATAATGAATGTTTATTGTCCATTTTCCAGGTGACAATTGAGGCAACGGAACGTTAAATCCTTTGCAGCTAGACGTACTTGGACCAGCTTGCAGCTCTACACTATTGGAATACGTTTGTCCGCTAGTATTGTGCATTGATAACGTACATCTTCCGTTTGATGATATAGTTTGGATTAAACTACGGATATAAAGTGTGTTTGAATCTTTATCGACTGTTGTAGTTGTTATACTTACTCCAACTGTTGGTTTTTTTCCGTTGGATGATGGAGTCGGTTCTGGCGAAGGATCGCTTCCTTGTAGTGTTTTAGATTTTTGACCTGATGACTCTTTTTCTGACTTATTGGATGCATCATTTAATGATCTTTTTTTTATGTCTTGACCAGCTGTTTTTTGTTCCTCGGTGGCTGTGCTAAATTGATTCTGAATAAAAGGCCAGAACTTAAGCTTATAGGAGATTAAACTATAGCTCGTTATAGATAATAGTATGACAGCTACTAGAATCAATACTTTATTTTTTTTATTTTGTTTTTTCTGTATTTTCATAATTGTTACCTAATCAACACTACTATAGCAGATATAGATAAAACGGTAAAGCTTTAAAAAGTTCTTTTATAGAATAAAATATCTCCATTATGTACAGTGACTTTATCGATTAGTTCATAGCAAGGTAGCTGTAGTGGCGTCGTAGATAACACACGAGTAACAGATTTTCCCATATGATTGCTACAACTCAATTTTGCAATAAATACGTCCGGCTGAATAAGTACGAGATCTTTATCTATGGTATCAGATAGAAGTATATGTGCATACCTGTTATAAATTGTCCTATCTTTTGATACTTTTGACCAGAAATCTTTATCAGGGTAAGTATTGACTCCCGTAATTGATTTTCTATTTGCCATTTGAGGGAAATTTTCTAGCACGCTTGTGCCGGACAATCCCCATGTGTCGTCGCTAGACGAGGTAGAGATAATCTTTTTGATTATAATATTATCGTTATATCCGCTTCCTAGACCTCTATATAACGGCTGTATAGTTATTGTCGACATAATACATAAAGAAGAAAGCACTAACAGTCCGAGTTTTTTCTTTTTTATAAATATAAGAGCTAGTCCACCAGAAAGGCTTATTGCGGCTAATAATAATACGCGAAGATCTCCGGCAAAGTTACGATTGAACTTTACGACATATACGATGGTACAGACATAAATGATAATCACTATTGTTGAATATAGATATGGTAAATAGCGATATTGTGATGAAAATTTTATAGTATTGGCAAGCGTGTATATTAATGAAAAGATTCCTATAAAACCTAATCCAAGCTGCAATCTTGTTATCGGCACAAGATGCATCATGAAAGGTTTTGCTATTGAAGAGAATCCTGGAATAAATAAATGAGATATGAATATTAAGCAGGAGACAAAAATAGCAACTCCAACCCAATCTATAGTTTTATTTTTACGCCATTTGCTATATAAAATAAACAGTATAGGAATGATAAATGCAAAAGGCGTAATGATAAATGCAGACATTTCACTTTGATTAATGGATCCTTTACTTGTATCTATCGATGAAATGGATGCGTCATCCATAAGTCGGTATTGACTATAGCCAGTGAGACCGATTAGATCAGCCTGTGATGGAGCCCCCGAATGTACGAATCGTGCCCCGGGATAATCTGTACCAGAAATGGCTTGTACGGCATCTATTCTGGTGATTAAAAATATACCAACTATGCTGATCGCTGCTAGAGCAGATCCTACTATGAATGCTGTATTTACATATAGTATTTTTCGTACTTTTTTGGGTGCTTTTTTCCAAGTATTTATATAATAGCCAATCGCCACTAGAAATACAGTGATGGCAACAGGTATCTGAAAGGCTGGATACAATAGTAGGGCGAAGCTTACCATTGAATAGGTTAATAAAAGTGATAATATGAGTTTCGATATTATATCACCATGCTTATATCTCTTTAAAAAAGACAAAGATTTATTTTCTATTAATTTCATTATTAATAGCAGTATGACAATTCCCCAGACAATACTCATTATAGTAATGGTTTGGTACCACCAGAATATAAAAGGGGTAAAAGAGCCTATGATAGCGATAGATCCTGACAGCGCGTATTTATTGGGAAGAAATTTTAACGATAGAAAGTATATACTTAATAGTAATGACGCCAATAATAGCCACCACTTAAAGGCAAAAGCAAACTCGAAAGGAACTATTAAAAAGGCAAGATTTTGAGGTCGGAATATTGTTGACCATTCTTTGTATGGTGCATCAGATATAAGGCTCATATTCTTGCCAGAATTGCCAAAGTTCTTGTTTGTCAGTGGATACCCAGCTTCTTTTTGTGCAATTGTGAATTGTGTAACGACCAGCCACTCGTCGCTGCGAATAGGTCGAGCTTCGCCTGATATGAGATTAGATGATTTGCCATTAAGGAAATAGTCATAATATAAGCCAAATGAAGATCCAGATATCTTAAATCCTGTCGCAAAAATTAGACAAAAGATAATAGTAGACGGGAAAATCCATTTTTTATACGAATCGTCTTTTAATTTTGTAAAAATAGAACGTAGAGCTTGCATAACATTCATTAGTATACAGTAAAAATAGCAAGTATAAAAATTGTGTTTTTTTGAGAACAAGTCTAAAAAACGAAAAATAAAAAATGAGTGATGCGCTATCTTTGTTAAAGATAGTAAGAATGTAAGGAGGCTACGCAATGATAAACATCGCATCACCCGTTATAGAGGAAGAGGAGCGTCGGGCTGTAAATGAAGTTATAGAGTCAGGTATGTTGGCTCAGGGCCCAAAAGTCGCTGAGCTTGAAGAAAGCTGGGCTAAATATTGGTTTGCAAGGGAGGTATTTTATGCCTTTTCTAATGTTGCTATATCCATTATTTATTAGGTTACGAAAATATATAAAAGTAGATACAAGCAATAAATATTTTTGTAGTTTTTTTAATTTTGTTTTTTATGTGCTTTATGTTAGCTTTTTATACTGTTCAAACGATTTACTATAATGTACGGGTTACTTAACTGTAAGGAACTAAACGAGTAGTAATAGTTGATTATATAACTAATGACAACGAGGGACTATTTATGTAAAAATTATCAAAATATGATATTATATGATTAAGTAAATGGGGGTTTATGACTAAGAAGATATTAATATATACAGGGTATTTTATTCCGCACCTGGGTGGCGTGGAAAGATATGTAGATAAATTAACAAGTGCTTTGGAGAAGATAGGGTATCAATGCACAATAGTAACTACTGCACACGATAATAGCTTACCCTCCAAAGAGACGATAGGCAGCAGAACTATATATCGATTACCTACGCATAATATTTTTAAACAGAGATACCCAATCATTAATAAACGTCAGAGTGCTAGTATTATTTCAGACATTGATTTTAATAGTTTTAGCTTTTGTATAGTTAATACCAGATTTCATCTAACAAGCCTTCTGGGTGCCAGGTTGGCAAAAAAGCATGGGATAAAGGTTGCTCTTATAGAGCATGGAACTGCTCATTTTTCGGTTGGGAATAAACTTCTTGATTTTTTTGGGTTAATATACGAACATGTTTTGACTGCAATTATTAAGCAGTATGTTGACTACTACTATGGCGTATCGCAAAATTGTAATAAGTGGTTGAAACATTTTGGCATATCTGCAGAAGGTGTTTGGTACAATGCAATTGACTCGAAGGACAAGTTGCTGGCGACTAATAAATATGATTATTTTGATAAGCGAGAAATCATAGTTACATATGCTGGGCGTATTATAAAAGAAAAAGGAATCATCAATCTACTTAAGGCATTTGATAAGGTCAGAAGCGAGATGTCAAATCAAAAAATTCGGCTAGTTATTGCCGGTGATGGTCCTTTAAAAGATGAGCTTGAGTCTAGATATTTAGATGATAGTTCTATACAATTTTTAGGTAAAATAAATTTTAGTGATATCCTATCTCTCTTTAAGCGTACTGATATATTTGTTCACCCGTCGCTCTATCCTGAAGGGCTACCTACGGCCATATTAGAGGCTGGATTGATGCGAACGGCTATTATTGCCACTCCTAGAGGGGGGACGGAAGAGGTGATTATTGACAAGCGCCATGGTATAATAGTTGACGGTAGTGTGGATAGTTTAAAAATTGCTCTAATGGAAATGGTACAGAATGAGCCTATGCGCAAAAAAAGTGCAGATAATGTAAAGAAGAGAATAGAGAGTGTTTTTAGTTGGCAGTCGGTGGCGAAATGCGTTGATAATAAAATCAAGGAGAGTATATAGTGTCTAAAGCGGTAAAGTTCGTAATAGTTGGTGCTGGAAATATATCAAATACAAGACATATCCCAGCACTCAAGAAAATCAAGAATGCTGAGATATTTGGTGTTATAAGTAATAAAATAGAGCGAGCCAGAAAGACAGCTAAAAAACACAATATTCCTCACGTGTCTCAAATAAAAGAATCTTCTGACGGTTTAGTTGTGGTTAATGCTGATTGGATGAATGATGCTGATGCCTGGGTGATAGGTGCTCCTCCATACCTTCATTATCCATTGGTTAAATTGGGTCTATCTCTTGATAAGCATGTACTCGTAGAGAAGCCAATGATGATGAATGAAGATGAATGCAACGAGTTGATAAAACTGGCTAAGAGTAAGAATAAAGTGTTCTATGTTATGCATAACTTCCAGTATGCAAATAAGATGCTAAAACTAAATGATATTATTGAGTCTAAAAAACATGGTGAAGTGGTGTCTATTACTGAAGTACAGTTTACTAATCATGACCGTCGACTGCCGGAGTGGTATAATGATTTACCTCTGGGTCTGTTTTATGATGAGGCTGCTCATTTCTTGTATCTTCCAGAGAGACATGTTGGCAAGTTGCAAATACAGCATGCGCATGCGGTGTATGGTAACACTAAGAAAGAGACCACTCCAGTAACTCTTTCGGTCAATGCTATGGCGGGTAAAGTTCCGTTAACAATGTTCTTAAATTTCCGCTCACCAGTGTGTGAATGGTATTATATGGTATCCTTCAAGAAAGATATTTACATCTACGATTTCTTTAAAGATATCCTAATTCACCTGCCAACAGACGGAGAACATCTTGGTAAAGATGTGTTGCGTAGCTCGATAAAGTATACGACTCAATATTGGGGGCAATTTATAGCTAACGGTATACGCATGGTGATAGGAGATCTGTTGTATGGTCACGATAAGGTATTAAGTAGTTTCACGTCTGCAATTGTCGACGGCAATGTTGATAAGTTTTTGACAGCTGAAAATGGTAAGATAAATGTAGCTGCTGCCAATTCTATAATTGATAAGGTCAATAAGCGATAGATGAACATATTTCTGATAATTGCGTATGTTGTAGCGGCGGTTAGTGGATCAACATTAATAAAATTAGGAGGATTGTCAGCGGGGTCAGCTCATTTACTTACAATTCCTTATACTAATTTACATCTTCCTATAATGAGCCTGTTTGGTATATTGTTTTACGGGGTAAGTTTCTTTTTATATATAATTTTATTAAACAGGTTTGAGCTATCATTTATTTCACCGCTAACGATAGGACTAGTCTACCTGTTGCTTATGTTAACTGCTGTAGTAATTTTTAACGAAAGCTTTACTATAATTAAAACTATCGGCTGTGTATTAATATTAGTTGGTGTTTTGATGATTGCTGCGACCAATAAATAGAATGAGATATAGGGAAATATTAATAAAATTATCTTTTAACAGATAGTCTAATTGATAATTCTTGATGTAAATCTCTTAGCCTTCGTTCGTTTTGATCAATATGTTGACGCTGATTGTTAATTATGTAAAATAATAAAATTATTGCTGTAGTTTGTAATATATCAAATACACTTAATTCCGATGAGTCGAGAGGTGGGTGATTTATTGAAATATTATAAAGCGGAAATGATCCTACTAATACAACCATAATAATCAGCCAGATAATCAGTTGATGTTTGAAGCGTGTCGCGCTGACTCTACGGAGTTTAAATTGGGTGATTATATTAATGAGAGCCGCTAAGATAATCGGCACGTTAAGTAATACAAGAGTGATATATCTCATTCAAATAACTCCGTTAAACGTTGTTTAAATAATCGCTTGACAATATTAATAGCATTCCAGTTGTTTTGTCCTTTGGAGCGAGAATAGTCGGTGTAAATAGCTTTAATTGGATATTCGGCAATATTCATTCCAGACTGTTTGGCACGCCAGATCATTTCAGAGCAAAATTCATATCCAGTTGATTTCCAGTCAAGGCTATCAATGGCCTTTCGTGAGTAAACTCGCAGACCAGATTGTGAATCGGTAACGTTGATACCGAACAGTACGTAGGTGATGAAGCTGAGGCCTTTGTTTCCTAGGACTTTAGTCCTGGACATGCCCTCGCTATTGATGAGTCGACTACCAATCAATAGATCCGTATTAGAAGTGGAGATTTTTTTAATTCCAGCTAAAACATCTTCTGGGTCATGTTGACCGTCGGCATCCATAGTGGCGGCAATGTCATAGTTATTTTGTCGAGCGTAGGCGAGCCCAGTTAATGTGGCGCCTCCAGCTCCGGAATTCAATATATGATCAATAACTATTGCGCCGCCTTTTTTGGCTTGCTCAAGAGTATTGTCTCTAGATCCGTCATTAATTAGCACTACATCAATAGAATATTCTTTTTTAGCCTCTGAAAATATTTTCTTAGATTTTTTAATAACATTTTTTATAACAGGAGCTTCATTGTAAGCAGGAATGATAATACAAACTTTTTTCATATTATTTATTAATTAACCTTGTAAAATAACTACCATATCCAGATTTAGCAAGTGGTTCGGATAGATTTTTTAGCTGATCTTTAGAAATCCAACCGTTATAAAAGGCGATTTTTTCAGGACTGCCAATAATCCTACCAGTTCGTTTTTGGATAACTCTAACGAAGTCGGATGCGTCAGTTAAGCTATCAATTGTTCCTGTGTCTAGCCAAACATCTCCATTATCTAAGGTTTGAACTTGCAATTTACCGCGACGTAAATATTCTGCATTAATGGATGTAATTTCTAATTCTCCTCGAGCTGACGGCTTTACGTTTTTAGCAATCTCTACTACGTCATTATCATAAAAATATAAGCCGACAACTGCGAAGTGGGATTTTGGGGAAGTTGGTTTTTCTTCAATTGATATTGCCTGATTTTGGTCATCAAATTCAACGACACCATATCTTTCTGGGTCAGATACTTTGTAGGCAAAAACTGTGCCTCCGTCGGGATTTGTGCATTCCCGCAGAGACTCATCTAAACGCTCTCCATAAAATATATTATCTCCCAGTACCAGAGCTACTTTATCGTCACCAATAAAATCTTCACCAATAATAAAAGCTTGCGCCAGGCCATCTGGAGTGGGTTGAACAGCGTATTCTAGATTTATACCCCATTGTGATCCGTTGCCAAGAAGCCTCTTGAAGCCGTCTTGGTCATCTGGAGTGGTAATTACGAGAATGTCACGAATTCCCGCTTGCATTAACGTGGTTAGCGGATAGTAAATCATTGGCTTGTCGTAAATAGGCATTAATTGCTTGCTTATGGCCTGAGTAATTGGCCATAATCGCGTACCCGATCCACCCGCTAAAATTATTCCCTTCATCATATTCTCCTTTGTGTTGTATGATTATATATCTATGATTCGACAGTATCAAGGTTAAACGGTTTTGAGATTTATAAATGTTGCATTTTAAGCGTTGTTTAATATATATTGCCTTAAATCCTCTTCCCAGTTACGGCTTTGAAATCCTGTAGAGTGCAGTTTATCTAGACTCATATCACTATTGAGTGGTCGTGGCGCAACCCCCGGCTTGTTGGCAAAATATTCTGCGGTAGTTGTATTAGAAACAATTAAGTCTTTATGATTAGATAATTCAAATATTTTTCTAGTAATGTCTGCCCAAGAAGCGAGTGGTCCGTCATTTGTTGTATTGTAAGTTCCGAATGGAGCTTTAGTTGACAATAAGTGATCTATAATACGCACTAGCTCACTGGTGAACGTTAAGCGACCTATTTGGTCATTAACAACGGTTGGCGAGATGTTTTTTTCCGCCAATCCTAGCATGGTGCGGACAAAATTTTTGCCTTCACCAATTACCCATGTGGATCGAAGTAGATAGAAGCGGTCTAATTGTTCGACCAATAGGTCTCCTGCGGCCTTACTCTGACCATAGACACTAAGAGGACTAAGCGGCTCGTCCTCTGTGTGAGGTTTTTTGGTTCCGTCGAATACGTAATCGCTGGAAATGTGAACCATTGTCATATCATATTTTCGGCATACCCGAGTAAGGTTAGATACTGCAGATGCATTAACTTTCCAAGACGCTACGCGGCCTTCTTCGGTTTCTGCTGCATCAACGTTAGTCCAGGCTGCGGCATTTATAATGATTGATTCATGTTGCCAATCAAAAGAGTCGACAGCGGTTTTATTGGTAATATCTAAATCTTGACGCGATAACGCCGTCGCATTGGGAAAAACACGCTGTAGTGCTCGTCCTAGTTGGCCATTAGCTCCAGTAATAAATACAGCTTTATTATCCATTAAATCTCCATAGGAATTACATTATTTAATAGTGGATGTGCGGCATCTTTTTCGGAAATAATTGCTTGATCCTTATTGATTGGCCAGTTAATTTTTAGCTCTGGATCAAATAAATTAACAAAAGTATATTTAGCATCTGGGAACCAATGAGCATCAACTAGATACGTGTAGGCTACATTATCATCAAGTGTTTGATAGCCGTTAGCTACGCCTTTAGGAACGAAAATTGCCGTACCCGGATTAATCTCGTGGGTAAATACTCGGCCGAAACTCTCACCTTTACGGAGGTCGCACCAAGCGCCGAAAACACGACCGTTAGCAGTTGATATAAATTTGTTCCAAGGCTCAGCGTGAAGTCCACGAGTGGCGCCAGTTTTGTCATTGAAGCTGATATTGTTTTGTACGATATCGAACGACGGTAAGCCTAAGGCTTCCATTTTTTCTTTTTGATAATTCTCTTTGAACCAGCCGCGATTGTCGCCATGTACGGGTAATTTAATAACAAATAACCCTGGAATTGACGATTCAGTGACTGTAAGTTCATTATAATCAGTTGGGTCAAACATAATTATTGTCCTTGCTTTGCATAAGCTGCTTCAACGGCGTCTTTTTGGGTGCGCCACCAGTCTTCGTGTTCGCGATACCAGTTAATAGTTTGCATTAATCCATCGTGCATACCGGTTTTATTATCTGTGTATTGCGGTTGCCATCCTAACTCGCGGCGTAACTTGCTGGAGTCCATTGCGTAGCGCATATCATGACCTGGACGATCGTTGACATGTTCGTACCAATCTTTACCTTTACCCATTAGCTCACAAATCAATTCAATCACCATCTTATTATTAACATGATCATTATCTGCGCCAATGATGTAGGTTTCTCCTAGAACGCCTTTTTCTAGGATTAAATGAACCGCTGAGTTGTGATCATCAACATGAATCCAGTCACGGACTTGTTCACCGGTGCCATAAAGTTTTGGCTTGATATCACTTAAAATATTGGTAATCTGACGCGGAATAAATTTTTCAATATGTTGGTATGGCCCGTAATTGTTAGAGCAGTTTGAGATAGTTGCTTTAATACCAAAACTACGAATCCAGGCACGAACTAGCATGTCACTGGAAGCTTTAGTGCTGGAGTAGGGGCTGGAAGGCTTGTATGGAGTGTCTTCTGTGAAGCGATTTGGGTCATCAAGCTCTAGATCACCAAAAACCTCATCAGTTGAGATGTGATGTAATCTCTTATTGTGTTTTCGAATAGCCTCTAGGATGGTATATGTACCAATTATATTTGTTTCAACAAATGGCCATGGATTACGTAAAGAGTTGTCATTGTGACTTTCGGCGGCGAAGTGTACGACTATGTCATTTTCAGCGACTAATTTGTTTATTAATTCGGCGTCGCAAATATCGCCTTCTACGAATGTAATTTGGTCAGCTACAGTTTCCAAATTAGCACGATTTCCGGCGTAGGTTAATTTGTCAATAACAGTGACTTCATATTCTGGCTTGTGTTTTACGGTGTAATGCACAAAATTCGAGCCAATGAATCCCGCGCCTCCCGTGACTAGCATCTTTGTCATAAGTATAGTATATCAGGTATAATAGAGAAGTTATAGAGGAGGATGTTATGAAAGTTGTAATTGTTAGCGGCTATTTTAATCCATTACACGGTGGACATTTAGATATGATTGAGGCAGCTGCAAAAATGGGTGATTATTTGATTGTAGTGGTGAATAACGACAAACAGCAATTGCTAAAAAAAGGAAAAATTATCCTTAATGAAGAAAATCGACTCCGCTTAATGCGGGCGTTAAAGGGTGTGGATCAGGTAATGCTTTCTATTGATGAGAATCCTCCGGTTACGGAAACCTTAGAAATGATTGCTCGGCAATATCCGGGATGTCAATTGGTGTTTGCAAATGGTGGCGATAGATCGGCACCAGAAGTTGTTCCAGAGCGTGATGTTTGCGAAAAGTACAATATTGAAATGGTCTATGGAGTTGGCGGCTCAAATAAAGCAGACTCATCTACTCGAATTAATCAAGCCACTGGACAGGAAAGCTAACTTCAACTTTTCCGACCATATTTTTCATACACAGCCAAAGTTTGTTCGGCCATACGCTGCCATGAAAATGTCTTAACGTGTTTCTTGCCTTTTTTAACGAGTTCATTGCGTAATTTGTCATCAGATAAGATGTCGTCAATTGATTTTGCTATATCCTCGACACTGAAAGGATCAAAATAGTGAGCAGCATCACCGTGGGTTTCTGGCAAGCAGGTAGCCGTACTCGAGGTGACTGGCGCGCCGTGTAGCATTGCCTCTAGTCCTGGCAAACCAAATCCCTCACTGAGCGAAGGGAAGCAATAAACTGCCGTATTTTCATACATCCAGCGCAATTGCTCGTCTGATATAAAGCCGGTAAACACAACGTTTTTAATTCCGTGTTCATTTACATATGTCTCGTGGCGAGCGTAATTGCTATCTTTTTTACCCGCCAAAGCCAGTGTTAAATCTGGATATTTTTTCTGTAACAAGGCAAACGCGTCAATTAGTCGTCGAAGGTTTTTATGTGGCGTTGGTCTACCGATATACATAATGAATTTTTTACCAATCAGCTCATCAACAGGCTCATTACCTTTTGGTAACTCATCCGCAGACTCCAAAGTTACAGTAATTTTCTCTGGGTTTACGCCGGTGAATTTAATCAAATCATTTTTTACGAAGTTAGAAATTGTAATAATATGCGAAGATTTTTTTGCGACTTTTTTATTGACCCATTTATAAATTTGCTGCTTAATCCAGAAAACAATAGGATTTTTATCTGGATTCCTAAATCTGACGGTAGTCAAATCTTGCATCGTAGTAACAACTGGACTGGAATTATACCAAACAGGTTGCTGAACCATCGCAAAATGAACTAAGTCTGGATGAAGACTTTCAAGTTGTTTTTTAAAGCCGATTTGCTCAGCAAAAGTGTATTCTTTGTATGGGCAAATGACTTTCTGAAATCTTGGATTGCTTGACTGCCAACCATCGAAGTCTTTTGGCTTGAGCAGAATAACATAATCGTTTTTATTATCAATTTTCTGCAAATAATGAATCAGCCGTTCGATGTACCGACCAGTGCTAGTCCTTAATGTTCGGGCGTCAATTACGATTTTCACGATAATGTTCCTTCCATGATTTATCAACTATATTTTTTATCGCTTTATGGAAAATTGCAGCTGAAAATTCGTTGGCTGTGGCTGAGATTTTTGTTGGTGAAACTTTTTTTCCTGGAAGTTTCTCTAAGGCTTCTATCAATGAAGAATCTGTTTGCTCAGAAAAGAACCAGCCGTTTTTTTCGGGTTTTATATAATCAAGTGCGCCGCCAGCTTCATACGCAACCACTGGAATGCCAGATGCCAACGCTTCAACTGGCGCAATCCCGAAATCTTCGTGTGAACAAAAGATAAACAAATCTGCTTTTTTAATATATTTTTCTCGTGTGGCATTATCGACGAATCCTAAGAAATTAGTATGTTTATCGGCGATATTTTTTAGGCTATCAACGTCTGGACCTTTTCCGATAATATCTAATTGCCAGCCAAGTTTCTGACAAGCTTTAATAGCAATATCAAGCCGTTTCATCGGCACAATTCGTCCCCAAATCAGACAGCGAGGTTTCTTTGGGATGGACGTTTGCTTGCGATTTTTAGCAAGTGGCGAAAAGCTCGATACGTCAATTGGCGGAAAAATAACCGTACTTTTTCGTTGGTAAAACTCTTCAATATCAGCCTGAATTCCCGTAGAGTTGGCGATAAAAACATCGACTTGCTGAGCGGCGTTAAAATCTCGTTTTTTCAGTGGTCGTACTAGGGTTTTTAAGCCTAGGCGCGCCAGCCATTGCGGACGGAAACTTGGTCGTTTGATATATTCGTCGTAATGTCGCCAATAAAAATGCGTCGGCGTGTGACAATAACAAATATGAAGTTGATCCGGTCTGGATTTGCGAACGAATTTTGCCTCGCCATTTCCCGAGCTGGAGATGATGATGTCAAATTCACTAAGATCAAGCTTAGCAAACCACCATTGCCTAAGAAGTGGCAGCAATCGTCGGATTTTTGAAAACGGCCATCGCTGTAAATAGCCAGTAACGACTTTATTGTCTAATCTTTCTCGCCATTCGTCGCTACAAAAAGAAGTGTAAATTGGCGCATCTGGGTACAATTTGTGAATTTCCAAAACGACTTTTTCGGCTCCGCCACCGTAAATCCAATCGTGAACTATGACAATTTTTGGCTTACTCATTAATTATCTTTCTGGAAAATAACCAAGCAGGTTTTTAGTAAAATCGTGATGTCTAGCCAGAGACTCCAGTTCTGGACGTAATATAAGTCAATTCGTCGCCGTTCTTCAAAGTTGATGCTACGTCGACCAGAAACTACAGCCAGTCCAGTTAATCCAGATTTGACCGCTAATAAAACGTGTTTTTTGTCGTAGGCGCTTAATTCGTGTGGCACTAGCGCTCGCGGTCCGACCAGGCTAATGTCGCCCTTTACGACGTTGAATAATTGTGGCAATTCATCAAGGCTAAAGCGACGAATAAATCGACCAACTGGCGTCACGCGAAAATCATGATCAAGCTTGTCGCCGTTTTTACGGTATTCTTCAATTAGCTCAGGCTTACCGACCATTCGAAAGACTTCTTCATCAGTTTTGCCGTCAAACTTTGCGTAATGTGAGCGGAATTTGTAGACCTTAAACGGTTGATTGTAACGAGTGAGGCGTTTCTGTTGTTTGCCGTGCATTAAAATTGGTCCCGCTGGGTCGCTGATTTTTACGGCAATTGCCACCAAAAGCATAATTGGCGAGGCGATGATAATCCCAATTGTCCCGCCCACAACATCCATAATTCGCTTAACAATTCGCCCATAGCCCATTAGCGGTGTCGGATGAGTGTGAATTAGCGGTACGGAGTCGATGATATCAATAGTGTGCTTGGTGGTCATAATTCCGTCGAATTCCGGCGCTTGATAGAAATCCAGATAATGTTTCTGGGCAATTTGATAATGTTCACTAACGTTTTTTGAGTCGGTTTGAATGATAACGTCAATTTTATCTCTGGTGAGCGCCGATTCTAATGACGAGCGTCGAAGCTTTTTTAATTCAATAGGAATGAACTGGGTTTGCGCAACAATTCCGCTAATCTTAAAACCAGTTAACGGATTGGTTTCTATGAAATCAGCCAGAACGTGAGTTAAATCACAATTGCCAATTAATACAACACGACGCGCACCCAAACCGCGCTTTAATAGCTTCAGGCGAACAATATTGGCGGCGCTGCGGAAAATCATTAGTAAAATAAAACCAATTCCGGTGGCGTAAATCGCGACAAGCTTGGCTGGGAATAATGGAGTGTTGGTGAAGAACGTCACAGAAATCATAATCATAATTCCAGTTATTGACGCCAAAAGTATTCGTCCGAAGTTTCGCAATGGGTGCGTGTAAATCTCTCGGTCGTATAAGCCAAAGAAGTAGAACATCACGATCCACAACGGCAACGTCATAAAAATTGAGGTAATAAAATCTATGGCATTAATGCTGATATGGAACGGTCTAGGATCCAGGGAAATTCGCAAAATGTAGGCAATAGTAAATGCGCTTAATAAAGCTAAGATATCAAGAACAACCAGAACAATTTTGAAGTAAAAATCAGACTTTTTCCGCATAATCTCTGGGGTAATTATACAAAAATATGCCGATTATAGCAAAACAATGAATCGTATTTATAAAACTGCCAAAAAACCAGAAATGTATAAACATCGCGATGGTTAGAGATAAGATAAATTGAGCTTTAATTTCACGGATGTTTTTTATGGCGAAAAAGATAATTATTAACGGGACAATTAGAAGGGCGAATAGCCCGATGATTCCTAAGCCGCTGAGTAATAATATGTAAAAAACGTAGACCGTCTGGTCCGCTGGGACGTTTATGTGAAGGTGTTTTTGGATGAAATTACCGAGATTGCCGAGTCCGACGCCGAAGAAGAATGTTCGTGGCGATGATAGCCAAGATTTTATGGCTAAGTCACTGGCGCTAAGTCTATCGTTGGCGGAAGCTTCAACAAAACCGGCAGGCTGGAAAGAATTGTTGCTTGGTGGAATGTTTTCGGCGGGTTTTGGTGATGGATTTTTGGTGATGGATTTTTGCGGAATCTTAATTTTCCCGAGAGATAATTGATCGACCATACTGACGAAGGTATTGTGCGCAATGAAAGGCGTATTGGCATATCTAATGTTGGCTGACGAGAATAATAAGGTGAATCCAAATAGTAATCCAGCGAAGATGATTGGAAGTTTTTTACGAATAAAAGATGCGTCAATTCGTTTTATGAAAGCGATTATCAATAAGGCTGTGATGGCTAGAAAAATTGCCAAAAATCCGCCACGAGAAAATGTTAAAGATATGGCAAGAGTCGTGAAAAATAGGCTAAATTTGGCTAAGCGAGATTTTGATTGAAATAGCGCAATGAAGAATGCTGGAAGTAGAGAATTGGCGAAGAATTGCGGTTCGGCGGCGAATAAATTGATTCGTGGAAATCCAAAAACGTCGGCTTTACAGCCAGCGCAAAGCGTACCAAATCCTGTTGGCTCAAAAGTGGCGACGACGAGCTGAATGATTGCTAAAATCCCAAAAACTAGTCCGCTCCATAATCCGATTCTGATGAGTTTACGTTTTTCTGATTTTGACAATTCGCCGTAAATTAAGCCAGCGGATAATCCGACGGCAAGTAAGAATAATAGCGATAACGAATATAACGCGGTGCGCAGGCGTGCTTCTGCGAAAAATATGCCGACGACGATGGCGATAAAAATTGCTAAAAATCCGCCGATTAGCCATCGGTTTTTCAGTAATTCTTGGCGTTTTTTAAGTAGTAGTGGCAAGGAAAATAACAGTAGGCTTACGGCAATAATTTGATATAATCCTACGCGTAGTGACGGGAAATCCAGAATTGATAAGCCGACACTGGGATGTAGGGCAAAGCCGCCGCCAAAAATAATAATAGCCAATAGCCAGAATCGAACGTCGTTAATGTATTTTTTTGCCATATTTTAAGTATAGCGTATGGTGTATACTTTAGATATGAAACTGACGAAAAAGCAAAAAATAATGTTGGATTTTATCGATGGGTTTATAAAGGGCAATGGCTATAGTCCGACGCTTCGGGAAATTATGCGCGCCTTGGGCTATAAATCCGTATCAACAGTAGCAAAACACGTTGATAATTTGGTGGCTGCTGGATTTTTAGAGAAGCAGGACGGCGAAGTTAGGTCTTTGACGCTGAGTAGTGAGAAAAAAGAAGTTTGGTGGCAGAATTTAGCGAAAGAAATTAAGAAGAGAGAAGCTGAGGATGACGAAAAATCACGCTCGGAAGTGGAGATTTTAAAAAAAGCATTGGAAATTGTCCGTCAGTAACTTTACAACTATTCAAAAACTCGCTATAATACAAGACATATTCCGGCATAGCTCAGTGGTAGAGCGGTTGGCTGTTAACCAATAGGTCGCTGGTTCGAGCCCAGCTGCCGGAGCCAAATTGAATTTTTAGACTTTAACAAGTATAGTTGAGGTCTTTTTTATTGTTTTTGCAGTTATATGTTTCTAATAACGCGGAATAGGTGAGATAATGATAGCTATGAATAATACTTATTGCGATGGTATGTGGGCTAGATTTCTTTCTAGTCAATGTTTACGGGATGATTTTAAGAGCAGCCCAAGGAGTAATGACTTAAAGGACATTTTTAACTTTGCTAGTAGTTCGGCGGAGAGCGCTGAAGATTTTGAGCGGCGATTTCCGGTGATTGCGCATATTGATCTTTATGGACATACTGCTGTAGATGGCTACTCTTATGTTCGGCTGGTAAAAAATGAATTGCCAGAGGTACGAAAGTTAGCGGAAGAGAGGCGAGAGGTTGGCGTCGTTAAGCGGATAGATGATTTGATGAGGTTTATAGAGCTGGGCGTTAATGGCGCAGATGGCGATGTAGTTTTATTGGTCTTTGATGGTATGTAAACACTCTGAGATATTTGCAGACGTCTTAAAGCATTTTTACAGGACGCTTGTTTATAGTGGTTTGCATGAGAGCAATAACCACACCCCAACCATTAGCTAGGTCGCGACTTATTACGTCCGATTCTAGCCCGTCGCCGTTTCGGGCGATAGCTAATCCATTTGTCGACATAGTCGTGCCGGTGCTGAACGAGGAGAAAATTCTTCAAAGCAGCATTGAAACGCTTGACGAATACATGATGGAAAATTTGCCATATCGCTATCAAATAACGATCGCGGATAATGGCAGTCAAGATAACACATTAAAAATCGCAAAAAGCTTGGCACAAAACCATCAATCAGTTCGTGTCGTGCGGTTGGCTGAACGCGGTCGCGGGCGAGCGTTAAAGCAGGTTTGGCAAAGCAGTCAGGCGGATATTTTGACGTATATGGATGTCGATTTGTCCACTAGCTTGGATGATTTTCTGCCGATGATTCAGCCGCTTGTGGCGGGCGAAGCTGGCGTGGCGATTGGTTCTCGATTGATGAAAAAATCAAAGACCAGCCGCGGTTTTAAGCGAGAGTTTATTTCACGGTGTTATAACAAGATTATTAAATTGACGTCGCGCACCAAATTTAGCGATGCGCAGTGCGGATTTAAGGCAATTAGTCGCGATGTAGCGAAGAGATTTTTGCCAAAAATTAAGGACAATGAGTGGTTCTTTGATACTGAGCTTTTGATTAAAACGGAGCGCGCAGGCGTGCCAATCCACGAGCAACCCGTTACTTGGATTGAAAATACTGATAGTCGCGTGAAGATTGTGAAAACTGCGGTTGATGATCTAAAAGGGTTGCATCGGGTTAATAAGGAATTGGACAATCGTTCGTGGCTTGAGAAAATGGCGCTTCCGATGCTGTTGATTGTGGTGGGCGCGTTGTATTTGTTTGGCGCGATGCATAATGGTATGGCGAATAGTTATTACGCAGCGGCAGTGCAGGCAGCAAGCCAAAACTGGACGGCGTGGCTGTTTGGCAGTTTGGACGCGGCGAATTATGTTTCGATCGACAAGCCTCCGCTGGCGACGATGATAATGGGACTTAGCGCTCGACTGTTTGGGTTTTCCAGCTTTTCAATGCTACTACCAAGCGTATTAGCGGGCGTCGGTTCGGTCTGGTTGTTATATTCGGCAGTGAAACGACAATTCGGCTTTACTAGCGCGATAATTTCTGCGGTCACATTAATGTTAACTCCTGTTGCGGCGTTGATGTTCGGATTTAATAATCCAGATGCTATTTTGACATTTATGCTCACCGCCAGCGGTTACGCATTTCTCAGGTCGTTAGAAGGTAGGCGACCGCTTTTATGGCTTGGTTTGGCGGGACTATTTACGGGGCTGGCTTTTAACACGAAAATGCTCCAGGGCTTGATGGTTTTGCCTGCGATGGTGATTGTCTATCTGGCGTTCGCTAAGCCGCCAATTGTTACGCGATTTCTACATTTGATGTTTGCGGGCGTGATTACGACGGTGTCGACTTTATGGTGGAGCGTGCTTGTTTGGCTGACGCCGTCTGGCAATCGACCGTGGGTTGGTAGTACAAATGACAATAGTATTTGGAGTTTGATTTTTGGCTATAACGGTTTTGGTCGACTATTAGGAAACCGCGGCGGCGGAGGTGACGGAACTCCTACGAATAGTACTGGTATGGCAATAGCAAGCCCTGGTGGAATGGGTGGCGCTCCCAGTGGTGGTCATGGTCCTGGCGGCACTGGATTCGGTGGACAGACTGGAATATTCAGGATATTTAATAACGATTTCGGTCCAAACATCGCATGGTTACTAGTCTTAGCATTAGCAAGCGGCGGACTGCTCTTATGGATTTTACGCAAGACTCCGCAGACTAATCGTGGACGAGCGGCAGTGATATTCTGGACGCTTTGGCTGATCATTCACATCGTAATATTTAGTATGACTAGCGGCGTGATTCATCCGTATTACGTGGTAGTTATGGCGCCAGCTGTGGCAGCTTTGGCTGGGATTGGCACGCCGTTTCTGTGGGGTGCGTACATCAGAAGAAAGTCGTATGCTTGGATTTTACCGATGTTGGTTGGCGTGACGGCGGTGATTGCGATAATTATCCTTAGCTACGCTGGTACGATGACTTGGCTGATGTGGACGGTTGGTGTTTTGGGGGCTATCGGTATGATTGGGCTATTGGTCAATCTACATGTACCGAAACGTTGGCTTCAGAACTTGGCGATTATCACCTCTGTGGCTGCGTGTATGACCGCTCCAGCTGTTTACACGCTGTCGACTGTCAACGTCACGCATACGGGTAGCATTCCGACGGCAGGTCCAAGTTCGACGGCGATGCAAGGAAGTAATAATGAGAAATCGCAAGCTGACAGTGCGCTGGTCGAATATTTACTGAAAAACCAAAATGGTGCGACTTGGTTGGTAGCGGTGGATAGCGCGAATGAATCGGCGGCAATTCAGTTAACCAGCGGTCAGCCAGTCATGGCAATTGGCGGATTTAACGGCAGCGACACGCCACTCACGCTTGAACAATTTAAGCAATTGGTGGCGGATGGCAAATTGAAATATTACGCCGCTAACTCACGTGGTCATGGTGGCGGTCCAAATGGCGGAAATAGCGAAATCACAAATTGGATTAAGAAAAACGGCAAAGTCGTCAATTATGGAGGTAGTGATGTAACATTATACGAACTATCTGCATAGGAAATAAATTTAACCAAAGGAGAATTATTATGAGAAAATTAGATCAAGAATCTCAAACAACACCAGAAAATATCTTTAACAATTCGGAAAACACTTCGAACGAAAAACGCTCAATTAGCGTCGGCGCGGCAATGGGAATAGCAATTGGTGGCGTGGTTTTGTGCGGACTGGGATTTGTTGCGGGTATGCAAGTTGGCGGTTCCAGCGGAAGCCAAATGGGCGGGCAAGCTGGCAGCCCTCCAGGAATGAGCCAATCTCAAGGCGGTCCTGGCGGGTCTAGGCAGCAATCAGGCGGAAATAGCAGCACGTCTCAAGCTCAACCTGGACAACCCGGTCAATCAGGGCAATCAGATTCATCTTCGGCTAGACAAACTCCGTCAGCTCAAAATAACACAACTAACACGCCGCCATCAGACGCTTCACATTCTGGCGCGGCACCGCAACCAACTTCTCAATCCTCTCGACAATAAAAACCTAGTTCTCAATAAAAAATTACCACCTCATTACGGGGTGGTAATTTTATGTAGCCATAGGTTAGTGTAGAATTAATAGTCCTGCAGCAACTAATGCTAGAGTGGCGATAACACCTAAGAAGACATTAAATCCTGTGTTTGCAAGTAGTCCACTTATAGCATTCTGAGGCTTATTAGCTGGATTATGAGTGGCAGCTGATGGATTAGCAGGCTGAGGCTGAGGCTGCGGTTGTACTGCCCTAGGGATCACTGATGTGTCAATAGCCAGAGTACCGCTAAATGTAGCTGAAACTGTTCCGATTGTTACACTTCTAGTCCAAGGAGTATTCAGGATAGGAGATGCTCCGCTGGCTGGCAGTGACAGTAGCTGAATGTTTCCAGGAGTTGCCGTGTCGTTAATGACTTCTGCTGAGTTGGTCACGGAGACTACATTTCCTGCCAAATCCTTTAATGGCGAAGCGAATGACTTGTCGGTAGGTTTAATGCTAGGCTGCTGGTCTTCAAGATTCAGTGAAGTTAGAGAAGTCAGTCCAGTCAGCGGGCTTATATCTGTAATCTTGTTTTCTTTAAGTGACAGAGTCTTTAGAGAAGTTAGTCCAGCTAGTGGGCTTAGGTTCGAGATTGAGTTGTGATTTAACGACAAATTCTTAAGGTTTTTGGCAGCTTCTATTCCAGTTAGGTTGGTAATGTTTGAGTTGTCTAGGTTAAGATCTGTCAATTTTTCCAACTCTACGTCAGTAATTTTTTGATTTTCTGTACGAGTTGTACCAAGTTTCTCTCCTAGTTTTTCATTGAGTAGCTTGCGTAGTCCTGTGTCTTTGACTTCAACCTCTTTAGGTTGTCGTCTTTGGTATATACGAACGTAGTCGACTGACATAGTTGCAGGGAATGTGCCTGGTTCTTCTGCTACGACATTGTAGGCATTCGACCATTTACCACCAGGGCCGTCGATATAAGTACCGCCAATTGCCATGTTAAGACGCAGGAAGAATGGTACGTCGAATGGCCCGTGCGGTGTGTTTGCGGCATTTGGTTGACCAAATCCTTCAACTGTATGATAGCTCTTTCCGTCAATGAAATATTCTAGCTTTCCTTCGGTCCATTTTACTCCATATGTATGCCAGTCAGTAGTATTTGAAAAGCCTGCCGGTAGATCCGCTTTGTGGCTATTCTTGTGTGTTTTATTGGTTATGGATTTTCCCCAGTGTGCATCCGCGGCAGCATAATCCAAATCAGAACCTTTTGTCTCTACTATGTCTATTTCGCCATTCATAGGCCACCCGTCGCCGTATCTTTTTTCATTAGGGCTCATCCAGAATGCTGGCCAGGTGCTCTTATTATTTGGCATTTTTATGCGAGCCTCAAAATATCCGTAAGTCCAGGTTTTCTTGTCTATTGTTTCTATAAATCCAGAAGTAAAATCTTTATTTTTACCCTTATTACAGGTTACGCCTGGTTTATATAGACCGATCAGATTCAGGCTACCTCCACTGACGTTTATATTTTCCGCGGATCCTGTATAGCACCCCTGAACCTCACTAGCGTTCCAGCCTCCTATGTATGGAGACCATATGTTCGTATCTAGTGAATCTCCATTAAACTCATCTGACCATACTTTCTCGTATTCACTATCTGTTGGCGGATATGGACTTCCTGCACTTTTGGCATTATCTATAGGCATGGTAAACAACGCCCCGCCAATAATAAATGCAGCGACCATTAATCCAGTTATCGCCTTAAATTTTTTATTTAAAAAACGTTTTTTTATTAACATTTTTTATCTCTCCCAATATTTTGATATTTAACACCACTGTAACAATAAGCGGAATAAAAGTAAAGTTTAATATGTAGCTATTTTAACAACATGATTACAGAGGTGTTGGTTACTGGAGTTTCGGGTTGAAATAAAAAATTGCCACCCCGTAATGAGATGACAATTTTCTCGTAAACACTTAAGTCGAATTAGCGATTAATCGTTAGGTTTATTGACTTTAGAGATTTGATGTTGGAAACCGCTCTTAGGTCGAAGACAGAGTTGTTCTTAAGAGATAAGGACTTGAGGTTTTTAGCTGCCTCTAATCCCGTTAGATCGTGAATCTTTTCTGCTTCTGATGCGTTGTCGGCTGCGTCTAGGTTAAGATCTGTCAATTTTTCCAACTCTACGTCAGTAATTTTTTGATCGTCTTTACGATTAGTACTAAGTACTGTCGACAATTTTTTATTAAGTTGAGCGCGCAAGTTATTGTCTGGTACGTTGACTTCTTTAGCTGTTCGCCTTTCGTATACGCGAACGTAGTCGACTGACATAGTTGCAGGGAATGACTTTGGATATTCAGCTAGAGCGTTGTAGGCGTTTGACCACTTGCTACCATTGCCATCAATGTAGTCACCGCCGATTGCCAAGTTGAGTCGTAGGAAGAATGGCTTGTCAAACGGACCATAAGGTGTATTTGCTGCGTTTGGCCATCCAAAACTACTGACTGTATGGAATTTTACGCCGTCAATGTAATATTCCAATTTTCCTTCAGTCCATTTTACGCCGTAAGTGTGCCACTGAGTAGTGTCTTTAAATCCAGCTGGCAATTTTTTACCTTGGGCATGCTTCTTGTATCCTGGTGAGATTCCCCAGTGAGCATCTGCTGCCGCGTAATCTAAATTAGAACCTTTAGTCTCTACGATGTCAATTTCACCACTGCGAGGCCAACTGCCATACGCAGATTCGTTAGGGCTCATCCAAAATGCTGGCCAAATACTCTTATTATTTGGCATTTTTATACGAGCCTCAATATAGCCGTAAGTCCAAGCTTTTTTACCCTTTGTTTCTACGAATCCAGAGGTGAAGTTGCCGCTTTTTTCATTGCCGCTACACTTTTCGCCCGGCTTGTATAGTCCAACTATATTTAGGCTGCCGTTTTTGACATTGACATTTTCTTCTCTGTCTCTATAGCAACTTTGAACGTGGTTTGCACCCCATCCGCCGCTACGTACATTCCAAGACTCTTTATCTAACGATGTGCCATTAAACTCATCACGCCAAATAGGTTCTGTGTTCCAGTGGGTACTATCATTTAATGGATAATCATCACTGACGACACCCTTAGCTTGTCCAGTTGGCAAGGTAAGCAGTGATCCACCAATGATTAGTCCAGCGGTTATCACTCCAGTTAATATCTTAACTTTTGTATTTAAAAAGCGTTTTCTTATTAACATACACTCCCCTTAAATTTATGCTAGAAGCCAATTATAACAACAAGCATAATAAAAATAAAAGAAGAATAGTCAATTTTACAGCAAAATTAAAGAATGCTCGTTTATCATAATAACCATCACTAACCAGAGAAAGGAATATTATGAATAAAACTCAAGCAAAAGAAGTTAATTTAACAACAAACGAGGTGTTAATTTTACAACAAATCTATGAAGATGGCGGCGATGACGTCGTAGTTTTAGCTGGGCAAGTTGGATTATCGCGTCGAACAGTAATGAATATTTTGGCGGATTTGCGTCGTAAAGGTTTGATGGCAATTGATCAGATATACGGTGATGCGTGGGTGCGATTAACGGCACGCGGCAAACGGTTAGTCCAGAAAATTTGGCCAGAAGCACAAATGATAGCGATGTGTTAGTGTGTGAAATTATTGAGATATAAAGGTATAATATATCTGTGAGAGTTTTACTGATTGAAGATGATGTTGCGATTGCTCGACTATTAAAAGAAGGCTTGGAAGATGAAGCCTATGCGGTTGATATAGCGCACGATGGCAGCGAAGGCTATCGAACTGCCGCGGCCGATGAGTATGATGTTATTATTTTGGACATAATGTTGCCAGAAATGAATGGCTATGAAGTTTGTCGAGCTCTGAGAAATGATGGTAATAAAACGCCGATTTTAATGTTGACTGCGCGTGATGCGGAGCGTGATATTGTTGAAGGTTTGGACACGGGGGCGGATGATTATTTAGCTAAGCCGTTTAGCTTTGATGTGCTATTGGCTCGCATAAGGGCGTTACTTCGTAGACCGAATGAGAAATTGGAGGAAATTCTTCAGGTGGGCGATTTGAAACTTGATCCAAGCTCGAAAAAAGTAACACGAGCTTTGCAAGAGATTAACTTGACCGCTAAGGAATATGGTATTCTGGAATATTTGATGCGAAACAAAGGTAAGGTTTTATCAAAAGAACAGATTATATCGCACGTTTGGGATTTTGATGCGGACGTATTACCGAATAATGTTGAGCTATTTATTATGTTTTTGCGTCGAAAAATTGATAAGCCATTTAAGTCTAAATTAATTCACACGGTTTCGGGTTTTGGCTATAAATTAGAGGAAAAATCATGAAACAGCAACGCGTCAAACGACTAGCACTGAGTTATTTGGCTGTGATTATGACGTTGTCACTGGTGTTTAGCGTGATTATTTATGCCGTTACCTCGACACAACTTAACCGAAAATTGCCGCCCGATGATCATATTAAGCAATCTGTGGATATCGAAGATCAATTTCATCATCGATTAGAGCGACGCGACAATGAAACACGCGAAATGGTGGTAGTATCTTTAATTGCGTTAAATGGTGCGATGTTGATATTTGGATATTGGTTGAGTCTAGTGTTGGCGCGAAGAACGCTGGCGCCAATTGAACGGTCAATTGAGCAGCAAGCTCAATTTGTGTCTAATGCCAGCCATGAGCTAAGAACTCCTTTGGCGGCGTTGTTGCTTGTGAATGAAGTGGCGCTTAGAAAATCGGAACTAACCGAGAAAAAAGCTCGTCAGGTTTTGAGTCAAAACGTTGAGGAAATTAAAAAACTGGCTAAACTTAGCAATTCGCTGCTGGATTTGGCGAAGTCGGAAAATGCTTTGAGTGATCCAGAGCTAATTGATATTTCTGAAATTATTAAAGAGGTCATAGGGCAATATTCTCAGGTTGCAAAAGCAAAGCAAGTTAAGATTTTTCATAATATTCCAGATGGTCAAAAGGTAGTTTTACAGGCAAATGCGGTTCGTCAGATTTTATCAATTTTGGTGGACAATGCTATTAAGTACGCGCCGCAAAAAGTCGGCGAAGTGAAGATTCAGGTTGGTTTGAATAAAAATTCTGTGGAATTTATAGTTAAAGATAATGGACCAGGCATTTCGTCAAATGATCAAAAACACATTTTCGAGAGATTTTATCGTGCAGACGCGGCGCGCACTCGGATCGACGCGTCGGGCTATGGTTTGGGGCTGGCAATTGCTAAGACTCTGGCGGATCGTTGTGGTTATATTATTCGCATCAAAAGCAAGCCGTCAGCTGGCGCGGAATTTATACTAGTCATTCCAAATTAATAACAGATAACGGATCACGCCAGTAAGTGGTGGTTTTTCGCTTAATCGCCGAGCGTTAGTGTCGTCTGGTGATCGAACAATTTTCGTTAAAGAAGTTGATGCTAATTTATTGTCGGATGAGGGCGAGCGGGAATTAGGCTGGCTAAAAAAAGATTATGCAGTAACGTGTTTGCTACAGAAAACTTATCCGCAATATGTTGCTGATTGGACTGAATTGGCCGATGATGGTCACGTGCTAATGACGAGCAGTTACGCTTCGTCAGATGGGTGGTTGTGGCAACCTCCGACGGATAACTCTGTCGCGGAACGTTATATTTCTACGGTGATAACCGCGGTTCGCGAGTTGGAAAAAATAAAATTGCCGCAGGAGCTAATTGAAGAATTGCAACTACAACCGTTTGCGGCGGAAAAGCTTGGCTTAGATGACGGGATTGATCAGATTATTGCTGACGCTGATATTCGTCGTCGGTTGATTGATAATTATCAAAAACTATTGCCAAATCAGTTGGAGATTAATCAGTGGCGTTGTCAGGCTATAATTGAGCTGTTAGAAAAGCGCGATGAGTTGATTGATATTTCGGTGCGCGCTAAAGAATTTGCCAAGCAGACGGAAGGCTGCTTTAATCATTCGGATGTTCGTAGTGATAATTTGGCATTTAATCCGCAAACTGGCGAGTTGAAGTTGGTTGACTGGAACTGGGCTTCCTATGTGCCCCAGGGGTCTGGTGCGACAGAATTTCTGGTTGATATGGCGCGCCATGGTCATGACGTAACGCCGTGGCTGGGTGAGTTGAACGCGGAAATGCTGGCGTCATTTGTCGGATTTTTCCTTACACGTAGCCTCAAACCACCGCTCAAGCCGGGTGATAATCTTCGTCAAATGCAGGCGTTATCAGCGGCTGTTGCTTACGATTTGCTGCAATCTATGTAAAGAAATCATAAATGTAAATAATACAATGTACTTTCATTGACAGACGCTATATATCGCGTGTATATTCAATATTAAGCACTACATATGGTGTTTTAGAAAATAAATAACGTTTTTTGCAACACGCACCCACTGGAGAGGTTGGGCTAGTTTGCTATTTTTATAAACAAGGAGGGGGAATGTATAAATCAATTAAAAAACGCGATGGTCGAACTGCTAAATTTGATCGGAAAAAAATTGAAAAAGCAATTGAAAAGGCGGGACTGGAAACTGGTGAATTTGACGCCGCTCAAGCAGTTGAATTGACCGACAAGGTTTTGGGTGTTTTAGAAACTCGTAACCAAAAGCGTCTACCAAACGTTGAAGATATTCAGGACATTGTTGAGGATGCGTTGATTGACTCTAAGTTTAAGAAGACTGCAAAGGCGTACATTATTTACCGCGATCAGCATAAAAAATTGCGCGAAATTACCTCTAATGCACACGTTGATTTGATTGATAAATATCTGGAAAATTTGGACTGGAAAGTTAATGAGAACTCTAATATGGGCTACAGTCTTCAGGGTTTGAATAACTATGTTTCAGCGGAAATTACGAAGACTTACTGGTTGGATAAGATTTATACATCGAAAATTGGGCAAGCTCATAAAGAAGGCGACTTGCATATTCACGACCTTAACTTGCTAAGCGTTTATTGTGTTGGTTGGGATTTGACTGACTTGTTACAAGAAGGATTTACTGGCGTTGCTGGTAAGGTTGCCTCTAAGCCAGCTAAGCATTTCCGATCAGCGCTTGGTCAAGTCGTAAACTTCTTTTATACATTACAGGGCGAAGCGGCTGGCGCTCAAGCTTTCTCCGATTTTGACACACTATTAGCACCGTTTATTCGTGCCGACAAATTGAGCTATAAAGAAGTAAAACAGGCTATTCAAGAATTCGTCTTTAATGTCAACGTGCCGACTCGTGTTGGTTTCCAGACGCCGTTTACCAACATCACGCTTGACCTTGAATGTCCAAAGCATATGGCAGATAATCCAGTGATTATTGGTGGCGAAATGCAGGACACGACTTATGGCGAATATCAAGAAGAAATGAATATGCTAAACAAGGCGCTGCTGGAGGTTCTTTCTGAGGGCGACGCTAATGGTCGAGTCTTTACCTTCCCAATTCCAACGGTTAATATCACCAAGGATTTCAATTGGGATAATCCGGTGATTGAAAGTTTGTGGGAAGCCAGCGCTAAATACGGCATTCCGTACTTCTCAAACTTCATCAATTCTGACATGGATCCAGAAGATGCGCGCTCGATGTGCTGTCGATTGCGCATTGATAATCGTCAATTGGAATATCGTGGCGGTGGCTTGTTCGGCTCAAATCCAATGACTGGTTCGGTCGGTGTGGTAACGATAAACTTGCCACGACTGGCGCTAAAATCTAAGAACGAAAAAGAATTCTTTAAGGGGTTGGCTGAACTTATGGATATGGCAAAGGACAGTTTGGAAACCAAGCGTAAAGTTTTGGAGCGATTGACCGACGCTAATTTGTATCCGTACACCAAGTTTTATTTGCGAAACATTAAACAGCGTTTCAATCAATATTGGAAGAACCATTTTTCAACTATCGGTTTGATCGGCACGAACGAGGCGGCGCTTAATTTGCTGGGCGTTGATATTGGCACGGAAAAAGGTAAGGCTTTTGCTGAGAAGACGCTTGATTTTATGCGTGATCGTTTGGTGGAATATCAGAAGGAAACTGGCAATAATTACAATCTTGAGGCAACGCCAGCTGAAGGCACAACTTATCGATTGGCGCAACTTGATAAAGCCAGCTTCCCAGATCGAGCGCATTTTGCTAATGGAATTGGCGCGGAAGTTAAATGTCCGTTCTATACCAACTCTAGCCACTTGCCAGTTAATTACACGGACGATTTGTTTGAGTTGATGGATCTTCAGGACAATTTGCAAACCAAGTACACGGGCGGCACGGTGATCCACTTCTTCTTAGGTGAGCGTATGGACGATCCGCAGACTTTGAAAAAATTGGTGAAAACGATTTGCGAAAATTACAAATTGCCATACTTCACGTTCAGCCCAAGCTTCTCAATTTGTAAGAATCACGGCTATATTGTTGGTGAGCATCCAGGATGTCCAAAGTGTGGCGAAGCGACTGAAGTTTATTCACGCGTAGTTGGTTTCTTGCGTCCAGTTTCTCAATGGAATAAGGGCAAGCAAGCGGAATTTGAAATGAGGGAGCATTATGACGATGCCGCCGAACACCAGCGACTTAGCGCCGTCGCGGCAGCTTAAGGTGTCAATTGGTGGAATTCAGAAGCTGTCGCTCGTGGATTATCCAGGGCACGTGGCGGCAGCTCTGTTTCTCTCTGGTTGTAATATGCGGTGCGGTTATTGCCATAATCCTGAATTGGTATTGCCTGAACGGTTAGCACCGAGCCTTCCAGTTGATGAAGTGATGATATTTCTAAAATCGCGAGTTGGTCGACTGGACGGCGTGGTGATTTCTGGCGGTGAACCAACGGTAAATGAAGATTTGCCGGAGCTATGTCGGATGATTAAGAAACTTGGTTTTGATATTAAGTTGGATACCAACGGCACGCATCCAGATATAGTTCGTGGAATGGTTGAAGAAGGGCTGATTGACTTTATTGCGATGGACGTGAAAGGTCCGCTGGAAAAATATGTTGAAATTGCGGCGCGACCGATTGATTTGGAAGCGATTAAGGAGAATGTTCGGTTGATGATTGATTCGGGAATTGATCACGAATTCCGTACGACGATTGTACGCGAGCAACTAGAAGTTAGCGATTTTGAGAAGATTGGCGAGCTGGTTAAGGGCGCGAAGAGATTTGCCTTGCAGCATTTTCGCACTGACACAACAATTAGTCCAAAGTTTGCGAATTACCACACTTTTACTGACGAAGAATTTAGAGAAGCTCAGAAAATAATGGAAAGGTACGTTGGAGAATGCGTGATTCATTAGAGGTTGAAATTGTACGCGTCCGTCAGGAAAATCCTGAAGTGAAGACGTTATATTTTGCGCGACCGTTCGACTTTACCGCTGGACAATATATTACGGTTTTTATTGATGGTAGTAGCGTGCGTGAGGGGAAGGCTTATAGTATTTCTTCTACTCCTGACGATGAGCTAATGTCAATTACCGTGAAGAATGTTGGTGGTGAATTTTCTAGCTATTTATGTTCACGGAATGTTGGCGATAAATTACAAATTAGTCACGCTTACGGCGATTTTAATCCGCAAGCAGAAAGTCCTTTGGTTGGAATTGCTGCGGGTTGTGGACTTAGTCCAATTTGGAGCGTTATGACAAGTTCTAGTCAGCCGACGTTTTTATATTTTAGCCAAAAATCGCCAGAATATATGGTTTTTGAAAATGAGCTAGCGGCGTCAAATATTAAAGTGAAGAAGTTTAGCACTCGCCAGCAAGTTGAAGAAAAAGACGGTTGGTTTAATGGTCGATTTAATGTGGAAAAAATTGTTCATGAAACGCCAGAAGATGCGCATTTTTTGGTTTGTGGAAGTCTGCCGTTTGTTAAAGATGTTTGGCAAAAATTATCCGCCGCTGGTGTGAATGAATTGAAAATTTCAACGGAGACGTTTTTCGAGCAATGAACGAAGGTTTGGCGGATGGAGCGGGCGATTTTAATGTTTTCTCGGCGTTGAATGGCGATGCTGCTAATTTTCAGGATATTATATCTTCAGGAATTGATGATGATGCGACTGAATTAAATTTGGTGAAAGCGGTTGCCAGCGGTAAGAAAATTAATACGTCATTTGCCGAAGAAAATGAAGCGGAAACAACAGAAGGATGTTTGGACGCTGAAAGACGATCGGAAATTTGCCAAAACGTAGCCAGTGCAGCGTGCGACAGTTGCGCTGCGGCGGGAAACTGTCCAATACTAAGAATGCGAAATTTTGCGGAAGAGAATTTACAGCCGGCAGCAGAGCCGAAGAGCTATTTGCCTGACTTAATGAATGATGATTATGATTTTGTTGTTGCTGGATATGTCAGTGCTGATAACGAAAAGAAGCCGTCCGAGTCGATTGAAAAAGATAGTCTATCAGAAAATAAAAAAACTGAATCCGTATCAGAAAAACCTGCGATTAAGGCGGAAGCGAGCGATGATGATGTGTCGATGCGCGTGTCGGCGGAAAATAATGAAGTGAACAAACCGACGGATGATGAATGTTTGAATAGTGAGAGTGCGTCGTCGGAAAGTGTTCCAAGCGCGAAAATAATCAAAGAAAATATCCCGCCGAAAATCAACGAAGAGCCGGAGGAGACCGAGGTGGCTAGTCAAGTTAACTTGATAGACTCGGAAGACGTCGATGAAAAAGGAGATATATCTTCTGAGAATCAAGCTCCGGCTGTTGATAAAGAGGATGAATTGCCGAGAGAATTACCTATAAAGAAAGATAACTATATAGGGGATGAAAATAATGTAAACTCTGCACCGATTTTGGAATACACTACTCCAAGGGAAGATCTGGTTGAGAAAGCTATTTCTAATGAGCCAAATTCCTCGCCTGTGCGTGAAAGAATTGAATCTGTTGAATTGATAGAAAATAAGAAGGATTTGCCAACTTTACCGAAATGCGATTTTGAAGAGCGTAAAGTATATTTCGAAGATTCAAAGAGTGTTGCTGCGGCTGAGATTTCTGACGATCATGCGGTTGTGAGCAAAACGAATAATGCGGTGGATGATTTGGGTGATTGCGCAGAATTGAGCGAAGAGGTTACGCATGAATTGGAAGAATTGCCGACCAATAAGTCTGAAGTAATAGGACAATTTACTCCCGATTTGAAATTAGCCAATGATGCAATTGATCAGAATAATATCGTCGATGAGGTTGTGAAAAAAGTTGCGGAAAAAGCTGAATTGACTGAAGAATATAGCGAATTGGTTACTACGGATAATTGCGATGAGCCAAAATGCTCTGTAAAAATTGAAGAATCGAGCGATTATTGTAATGACATTGATAATGTTTTGAAAGAAGAGGATTTAAATATTCCAGTTCTTCAAGAAATTCCTATTTCGTCAGATAATTCATCGGAGGAAAAGGCTAATTATAATTGTGACGAAGATGACGTCAATAATACAAATATGTCTGGCGTTTATTCGGAGCTTTGGGTTGATGATAGTCCGTTGAATCCGGAAGATGATAAGACTTCGAATATTAGTTATAATTCTAGTGTACTTTTTCAGCTGATAGCATTAGTTGGTTCGTTGGCGGTTAGAATTGCTATCAAGAAACAAGAAGAATTGTGTAAATAGATATATAATAAGTGTATGAATGATAAAGAAAATATTATTAATGTCGCTCGTGCCATTATTCGCATTGGTGACGCCGCTGAAAAAGCCAAAGATTATGGTTTGTTGAAGTCGCTAGAGGAAATGGTTGGTCAGTTGGCCCGACATAACGTTAAAGACGCTGAGGTTGATATGCAGTTGCTGCTGGAATATGTTAAATCATTGAACGATTGTGAATATTGTCGAGCGTCTAACGGCGAGATGAGCACTGTCGATTTGGTAGATGAAATAAATCGACAATTAGTGCGTCTTAGTCAGGAGCAAGTGGATAATTCTAGTAAATTGGCTTTGGAATTTGAGCCGACAGTTCATTTGGTGACTGCTAATTACGCCAAGGATGAGAATGGGACGACTTCTGGCGTATCGATAGCCTTGGTTTTTAATAAAGATGGCTCGGTAAGTGCACCGCGTGATCATTTTTTGAATGCGGAATTGCTTAATTATTTTAACAATAAGCATCAGATCAATTATCAATTTATTGAAAATCATTTACCGCCGAAACTTCAGGATTATCAATTAGTTGCGGGAACGGCGGAAGCGAGAGAAATCTTGCCGCGGGAATTGGAAGTGATAAATTTTTAAGGTTTTATGAAAATCTCCGTACACATTAAACCAAACTCTCGCCATCGTGAGGAAGTTGTGAAAAATGACGACGACACATTGACGGTTTATATCAAAGCTCCAGCAATTGAAGGTCGAGCCAACGCGGCGGCTATTAAATTATTGGCAAAACATTTTAAGGTTGCGCCGTCCAAAGTTAAATTAGTGCGCGGTGCAACTTCAAAATATAAGATATTTGAGATTGATTAAGTTTACGGATAAACGGCGCCCGGTGTCATATCGCCGATTAAATTTTGTACTGTTACGAATGAATATCCTTGTTGTTTGAGTGAGTTAAGAATACAAGGAACGGCATTTACGGATGTCGGATGAATGTCGTGCATTAAAATCACAGCTCCGTTGCGAGCGTCAGCGACAGCTCTTGAGCAGACGATTTCGCTATTACGATCAGCCCAGTCGCGCGTATCGACAGACCAAACAACTGCCGACATTCCGCGTTGACGGAATTGCTCCAAAACCGCCCGATTAAATGCTCCGTATGGTGGACGTATGATATTAGGTTTGGTGCCGACGGCTTGTTTTATGACGTTATTTGTCTGGTCGATTTCACTAGCGAGTTGCTCCGCCGAAACTTTATTCAACTCTGGATGCGACCAAGAGTGATTACCTAATTGATGTCCGCGCGACTGCATACGACGTAACGTGTTGGCGCGTGCTGAAACTTTGCTGCCGATTAGGAAAAATGTCGCCTTGGCGTCGTACTTATACAATATATCCAACAGTTTTTCGGTGTATGGTCCAGGTCCGTCGTCAAAAGTTAAGGCAATTGTTTTATTTGCGACGGCAGGTGTTGGAGCTATGGGCGCTGGTTTTGGTTTTTCTGCAGGCTTGGGGATGTTGGCGAATTTTCTCGCCGTTGGGTTTTGCAGATATTTAGAGACGGAGGAAATTGGCACAGTAATTGTCAATTCGCCGTAAGATGACGGCAGTAGCGATGCCTGACCGAGCGGCCAAGCCAATGCATTGCCGTCGTTGGTGATGATGAAATTAGACAAAGCTTCTTTATTTATGATTTCGTTCAGGTCAATTTCTGGCTGTTGGCGTTGTTTGATGGTCTGAGAAATGCTATTTTTGGCGGCGGATATGATTGCTTCGGCGGCTTCATCGGACTGTTCTGTAAAATCAGCCAAGCTGACAACTTCGCCAGATTTTTTGTCGAAAGTCCAAAATTGCGTCATTGATGCTGGATGTGCGCCGTTCATATCCTGCTTAATATTGACGACAATCGACAGCGCTTCTGAAGTGTTGTATGTGACTTGATAGCCAATTGTTTCGGTCATTGGCTTATCAAAAACTGTCGCCAGTAAAACCGTATTTTGAAAATCGCGATCAATTTTATCAATCGACTCGCTAATTAAGCGATTAATTTTTTCATTTTCCGTGATCGGATATTCAATTGAAACTTTTTCCCGTTTATTATCTCTGGTGACAAATTTTGAGCGAATGCCAGAATATTTCGAATCAGCAAAATAATACTTTTCATCAGATGGTGCAGTCGTTTGTCGCGAGTGTGATTGATTGAGGAAATATATCCCAAATAGCCCTGCTGAAAATAGCAATATCAAAAACGGTATGATAATAAATAGTTTTTTCGATTTTGGTTTTGCTTTTTTTCTCTGAATGCGCATATTATAAGTATAGCACTAGTATTTTGGTTTTGTTATTATTGATAATAAGTAGAGACTAGCTTGATCAAAAATTACAACAGAGAGGAATTTGCGGAGTGGAACTCGAGCCAATTGTAAAAGTCGATAAACTCGTTAAAACTTATGATGGAAATAACGTGGTCGACGGCGTGTCGTTTAAAGTTAAAAAGGGCGAGATATTTGGAATTCTTGGTCCTAACGGCGCGGGTAAAACAACAACGTTGGAGATGTTGGAAGCGCTCAGGCCAATTGACGGCGGTGTGGCTACAATTGACGGTATAGATGTCGCTAAGAAACCTAAGGATATTAAGAATATAATTGGTATTCAGCTTCAGTCGACAGCTTTTTATGACAAGCTGACTTTGCGTGAACAATTGAAAATGTTTGGTAGTTTATATGGTCGGACGGTTGATACCGAGGCGCTGCTCGCTAAGGTTCAATTGACGGAAAAGGCTAAGAATTATGTCGAGCAGCTTTCTGGTGGTCAAAAACAGCGTTTTGCGATTGCCTCGACGTTGGTGAATAATCCGAAAGTGTTGTTTCTGGATGAGCCGACAACGGGGCTTGATCCGCAGGCGCGTAGAAATTTATGGGACTTGATTAAGGAAATTCGCGACGAGGGAATTACGATTCTCTTGACGACGCATTATATGGACGAGGCGGAATTATTGTGTGATCGTCTGGCAATTATGGATAGTGGTAAGATCATCACAATTGATACGCCACATAATCTCATCCAGCAATTATTGGCACGCGGTTTTAAGAAGGAACAAGTTGTTGAGCAAGCCAATTTGGAGGATGTGTTTATTGATTTAACAGGAAAGGCAATTCGGGATTAATATGAAAAAATATTGGGTTGGAATATTCGGGCAAGTTCGCGCTCAGCAAAAGCGTTTCGTTCGAGATAAAATGGCGCTATTTTTCACTTTCCTTTTTCCGCTGATTTTTCTATTAGTGTTCGGGTCGGTTTTTAGTAATGATTCGACCAGTTTTAATATTGCAATTGTCAATAATTCGCAGACGGAATTTGCCAAAAGTTTCGTTAAAAATGCCAAAGAAAATTCGAAGGATTCGATTCTCAAAATTAAAGACGTTAAAGATATGAATGACGCACGCGAAAAAATGAAGCGGTCGGAGCTTAACGGTATTATTGAGCTTCCAAGCGATTTTGGCGCGATAAAAAATAACGGCAATCATCCTATTCCAACAGGCACTGTGAATGTTATTTACTCCAAGGGTTCTGAACAAACAGGCGGCGCGTTGGTAGCAGTGATGAACCAAATTACCAATAACATCAATAGTCAGATGGGTCAACCTGAAGCTCCACTTAAAGCTGTTGGTAAAGCGATTGGTGATGAGCAATTAAAATCGTTTGATTATATATTTACGGGGCTATTAACTTTCAGTCTGATAAGTATGGGTATTTTTGGCTTGGCTAATCAAATGCCAGCCGAAAAGAAGCGTGGCTCGTACCGACGCTTACGTGCAGCACCGTTTACTTCTGGTCAGTTGATTATCTCTACAGCAATTCACTATACGATTATTTCCTTGCTTAGCTTGATCATGATGGTTGTCGCTGGCGCTTTGATATTTCACTTTAGTATGCGAGGCGATTGGGCACTGTTTGTGGCTATATCTGTATTATCGGCATTCATGATGGTGGGAATAGGGCTATTGATTGCTGGCTGGTCGAAAAACGAAGACCAATCTTCCGCGTTAAGTAATTTAATTTCTTTCCCGATGATGTTCTTGTCCGGTACGTTTATCCCGCTTTATCTATTCCCAGAATGGCTGCGAAGCGTTGCCCAATTTGTCCCCATAACTCCAATCACGGATGGATTCCGGTTAATTATGACTGAACATGCAAGTTTTATGGAAGTCTTGCCACAATTCGGTATTATCGCGGCTTGGACTTTCGCTGTCTATTTCTTAGCCATTAAGCTGTTTAGGTGGGAATAACTATTCAAGAATAGTAAAACAAATAAAAAACGCTACACTCACCATAAGCGGGTGCTTGATATTTTTGATAATGAAGGCAGCGTAGTTCTGTGTAACAAATCAAATAATTATTCGACGCCGCCAGCCTTAAGAATGCTTCTTAATCCGTTTTCGCCGCCGACGAATCCGCTGGTTTGATAGTCGTTAATAACCATATATGGCAATCCATTCACGCCAAGTGACAGAGCTTTTTGTGTGTTGCTATCAATCTCTTTTTGGTGCGGTTTTTTAGTCATACAATCGGAAAATTGCGATTCATTCATGTCGACGTTTTTGGCGGAAGTTAGGAAATATTCCAGTGGAAGAGCAGGGATTTTTTTTGGCACAGCAACGTTTTTTACGCCGATTCCTTTATCAAAATAATCGCTTTTAATTCGCGGGACGATGTCGTGAGTGTACTGCCAATATTTATCTTGATCAGCAGCACAAAACGCAGCGTGAGCACCAGTTTCGGTATTGTTGGTCATCTCTTTTAATAGTGTTACTACGCGATGCTCATAACGAACTTTTCCGGATTTAATATAGTCATTTTTGAAGAATTCTGTGCTGGTTGCGGCTTCAACTTCGGCGCAAAATGAACAAAAATAGTCAGTATAATCAATGAACACGTTTTTTGCGTCAGCGGATCCTTGCGACATTTTTTCGTTCCACGGTTTATTATCACCAATGTGACGATTTGGCGGGCGATTGACAATTCCATAAATAAACAAAGCCACAATTCCCACGATTACAATTCCCGAAAGAACCCAAATAAGTGCTATGCCTGATGATTTTTGTCGATTCATATTTTCTCCTGTTTAGATAATTCTGTGTACATAAAAATAATTTGACCTGATTTATATAGCGAGAATAAACTGAGCAGTAAAGCCAACAAAAGGACTATTGTGCTGGCGATATTTGCGGCGGTGGCGGCGGCAGCTCCTGAGAAAAATAGGGTTACAATTGGTAAGATTAGTGACGTTCCGCAGGGGACGCAGCCGAGTCCAATTGTTGCGGCAATTGATGCGATTCCGCTTAATCCGACTTGTCGAGATATAGTTTTTTCATTGTCGCGATTATTCTTTGCTGTAAAAATTACAGCGGCGATCGATACGCCTTGAAGAATTGATACTACCATAAGTAGCGCGCCATTTGGTGAAGTGAAACTTTGTTTGAAGATGTCTATGATCATCGAACCGAGTAACGCGATTTTATCGAGGATTGGTAAACGCGACATCATTAGTGGTCCGTAAAAATTGGCGTTGATTGCGAAATAGATTACCACGGCGAAGGCGATGGTCGCGACAATTGTTATTAGGAAATATTTCGGTAAACTAAGCATTCTGCCGACTCCTAAAAGCGCTGATTTGATGGTTAGTTTGTAGTGCTTATCGTTGTAATTCATTGTGGTAGTTGTGCTATAAAGTTTGTTGGTGCGTTATTGCGATCTTTTTTAGTTCGTAAATAACCTTTGTTGGCCATGGAATACTATCGATTTTGAAGTATTTTTGTAGATGTGGCAAATAGGTTTCATCGAATTCATTCTGCGACTGTGTTATTTTGTAGCCATGTGGCGCGCAAATCCATTTGTGAATAAGGTGATTCACTATAACGTACGATTCTTTTGATTCGCGTTCAAGTGAATCTAATCCCCAAACCGCATGAAACATGATTTCATAAATAGTTTGGCTATTTGCCTTGTAGATATACGGAGCAATAGGATTGTCATTGTCGTCGCAAACGATAGTAGGCATGCTAATCACTGAATTTTTAACAAGCGCTTTGATCCATGTGCAAACTTCATCGTTAACATCTTCGGATGCTACTTCGATAGACGTGACTAGGCTTGACGTCTCGCCGGGACCCCAATCACGGATGACAATAGTGCCGTCGGGCTTGAGTGCTCTATCTAGCATTGCGAACGTTTTAGTGCGTTCGGATCGGGATAGATAGCTCATCAATTCGTGAAATACACTCGACATGTAGATGATGTCGAACTCATCTTTGGTGTTTTCAAGTTGTTCTTTAGTAATAAAATCAATGTTATTTTCTTGAAGCCTAGATTGAACAATTTGTGAAACATCATAGGCTACGTAGTGAGTTCCCGTTTGCGTCACTTGTTTGATGAATTCTGGCGAGAAACCAGAACCGAAATCAAGCAATTTAACGTTTTCACCAAGGTGTTTTTCGATGGCTCCGAATTTAGATGACGCTGTCTGATTCATCCGCTCTTGATAGGTTTTGTTGGTATGATTTTCCAAGTACTCGCTGCGAATTTGGTTCATATATTTATTATACGATATTCGTAAAGGCAGTTCGATCATCCACGGCAGCAACTTTTACTATATCTCCGTCGTGAATTCGCCCGTCGATCAGTTCGAGCGCCAAAGGATCAAGCACGCGTTTTTGAATCAAACGCTTAAGTGGTCGAGCGCCGAAACTTGGGTCGTAGCCGTCTCGCGCCAACATGTCACGAACGCTACTATCAAAATCCAGCGTTATGTCGCGACTATCTTTAACTTGGCGAACAACTTTTTCTAATTGCACGTCAACAATTGCACGCATCGATTCAAGATGAATGCGATCAAAAATCACGATGTCGTCAATTCGGTTTAAGAATTCTGGGCGGAAATGACCACGAAGTGTCTCTAAAATTTGATTGTCGAGAGAGCTAATGTCATCACCTGTGTAGTCCATAATCATTTGCGATCCGACGTTGCTGGTCATGATGATAATAGTATTACTAAAGTCAATCGTTCGTCCTTGTCCGTCTGTCAATCGACCGTCGTCCAAAACTTGCAACAGAACGTTAAACACGTCGGGATGTGCTTTTTCGATTTCGTCAAACAAAACCACGCTATAAGGGCGTCGTCTAACGGCTTCCGTCAATTGACCGCCCTGATCGTAACCGACATATCCTGGAGGCGAACCGATCAATCTGGCTACGGCGTGACGCTCCATGTATTCGCTCATGTCAATTCGAATCATGGCGTGCTCGTCGTCGAATAATTCACGACATAAACTGCGCGCGACTTCTGTTTTTCCCACGCCAGTAGGTCCGAGGAATAGGAATGAGCCAATTGGTCGATTAACGTCGCCGAGTCCAGCGCGTGACCTACGAATGGCGCTTGCTACGGCTGCCACGGCACGATCTTGTCCGATGACTTGGCGGCTGATCGATTCTTCCAATTTGGTCAATTTGCTGGATTCGCTTTCCATCAATCGCTCCACCGGAATTCCGGTCCAGCGCGCCACCACGCCGGCGATATCGTCAGGTGTAACTTCTTCGCGGAGCAATCGGTCGTGAGTTGGAATTGCCGCTAGTTCTTCGCGGGCGCTTGCTAATTTTTTCTCCAGCTCCGGCAAGTCGCCATACTTAATGCGGCTGGCGGTGGCTAAATCCGCGTCGCGTTCAGCAATCTCTAATTGTGAGCGCAGATTGTCCATTTTTTCGGTAGTCGTGTTGACGGTTTGCAAAATGTCTTTTTCGTGTTGCCATTTTTTATCAATCACTTCGGCTTTTGCGCGAATTTCGGCAATTTGCTCCTTGATCTCATTTTTGCGAATATTGGCGTGGTCGGATTTGTCCTTTTTCAACGCCGCTTCCTCGATTTCCAATTGCAAGCGTCTATTGTTCAATCGATCCAGCGCAATTGGCACGCTTTCTAATTGCATTTTGAGCGAGCTGGTCGCTTCGTCAAGCAAGTCGACTGCTTTGTCTGGTAGAAATCGGTCGGGCAAATATCTGGTGGACAATCTGGCGGCTGCCACGATTGCGTCATCAGCGATTTTTACTCCGTGATGAATTTCGTATTTTTCCTTCAATCCACGTAAGATGGCGACGGTGTCGTCAAAGCTTGGTTCGCCAACGTAAACTGGCTGGAATCTTCGTTCTAGAGCGGCATCTTTTTCGACATATTGGCGATATTCAGCGAGTGTCGTCGCACCAATCATGTGCAATTTTCCGCGAGCCAGCGCTGGCTTTAACATGTTACCCGCATCCATGCTGCCTTCGCTTTTTCCAGCGCCAACCATGGTGTGAATTTCATCGACAAAAAGAATAATCTCACCGGCCGCATCTTCTACTTCTTTCAGAACGGCTTTTAGTCGATCCTCAAATTGCCCACGGAAACTAGCGCCCGCTAAAAGACTGGAAATTTCTAGGGAAATTAGTCGCTTATCCTTCAGTGAAGCGGGAACGTTGCCTTTGACAATTCGCTGCGCCAACGCCTCAACAATTGCGGTTTTACCAACTCCCGGCTCACCAATGAGAACGGGATTATTTTTAGTGCGGCGACTTAAAATCTGCATAGTGCGTCGAATCTCTTCATCTCGACCGATCACTGGATCGAGTTTGCCTTCGCGTGCTAGCGCCGTTATGTCTGTACCGAATTTTTCGAGTGGTTTAGTTGTTTCTTCTTGATTCATGTTTGGTGGCATAAAATCCTCCTTTTGGTTTTTAGTCCTAATTTGTTGCGCCCCAGTAAAAGACAGAATGGTGAAATTTGATATAGCTATCATAACAAATTAGCACTCTCAGTGCAAGAGTGCTAATAAAATAAATAAGCTTTTTGTAGTATAATGAGTGTATGAATATTCTTGTCACTGGTGGCGCTGGATATATCGGCAGTCACACTATCATCGAACTATTATCATCAAATCATAACGTAGTGGTGGTCGATAATTTATCAAATTCATCTGTCGAGAGTCTGAGGCGAGTTGAAGAAATCACTGGTCAATCAATACCGTTTCATGAATTCGATTTATGTGATCATCAGCGACTATCAGAATTGTTTAAGACTGAGAAAATTGATGCTGTAATTCATTTTGCTGGGTTGAAGGCGGTTGGTGAATCGGTTGAAAAGGCGCTTCTTTACTATAAAAACAACCTTGAAAGCACGTTGGTTTTGCTTGATGTGATGCAAGAATTTGACGTGAAGAAATTGGTGTTTTCCAGCTCGGCAACAGTTTACGGCGACCCAGCTCGATTGCCAATTACCGAAGATATGCCGTTGTCTGCCACGAATCCATACGGTCAGACGAAGTTGATGATTGAGCAAATGCTCCGTGACATTTCTGCGACGAATCAAGATTGGCAATTTACATCTCTCCGCTATTTTAATCCAGTTGGCGCGCATCCGAGTGGCCGCATCGGGGAAGATCCTTCAGGAATTCCAAATAATCTTCTGCCGTTTGTGTCGCAAGTTGCTGTTGGCAAGCGAGATCATTTGAGTGTTTTTGGCGACGATTATGACACTCCAGATGGAACTGGCGTGCGCGATTACATTCACGTGGTTGATTTGGCGAAGGCTCACGTGGCGGCTCTGGAGAATTTGGGTCGACCGAACGAATACAAAGTCTATAATATCGGCACTGGTCGCGGCACTTCGGTTTTGGAATTAGTGAAGGCGTTTGAGAAAGCTTCTGGTCGTGATGTTCCGTATCAGGTTACGCCACGTCGAGCAGGTGACATTGCAGCGTGTTATGCAGACCCAGGATTGGCAGAAAAAGAATTAGGTTGGCGAGCAGAATTGACAATTGAAGATGCTTGCCGCGACGCTTGGAATTGGCAGAGCAATAATCCAAATGGCTACAACGGTTAATTGCCGGATTTGGTGAAAATCTTATTTTCGTAATAAGCGGAACGTTTGGAAAGTTCTGAATTTAAGTTTTCAATTCCGCCGTATTGCTCGACTAAGGTTTTCTTCCCAGAGAATAAATTTGTGCCCAGACCTAATCGGTCGCCGTCAATTTTAACTCCCAGCGCCGCCAAAGTTGACGGATACATATCGAATGTCGTGAATTGACGGTTCTTTGAGTGACTAGTTGAAATGGCTGGATTTATAAACGTGTTGTAAATGGTTCGCTGATAATTAGTTCCGCCAATTTTTTCGTCGTAGTATGAAGTCTGCATTCCTAAATGGTCGCCAGAAATGACAATTGTGGTGTTTTCATAAAATGGCTGAGATTTAACCCAATTGACGAATGCGGCGACTTGTTTTGAGGAGCAAGCGTGAACATTGTCGTATTGATTGCTGAAGGTTTTAGCGCAGGTTTCATCCAAATAGCCATCGGTAAAATGCGTGTCGGCGGTCAATAATTGTAAGTTAAATGGCTTGTCTGACGCCGCCAAGCGCGAGGCTTCTTCGCGGGCAAATTGGAATAATTTTTTGTCTTCATAACCCCACCAGACTTTGTAATCTTCGGAGATTTTTCCGTGTTTTTTGGCGTAATTGTAATCCTCGATATTGAAATTGCCGTGTTGAGTTAGTAATTTATCGCGTCCGCCAAAACTTGCTTCAGAGCCCATAACAAATGTTTGATTATAACCTTGTTTTTCTAAAATCTCACCAAGACTATAGGCGCCTGGCAAGAACTTTTTAAACTCGCCCAGTGCATTATGATCGCGCCCACCAACCAAGTTTTCTTTCAGTGGGACGCCAGCGGATTGTGCAGCCATTCCTGCCACAGTCCAGCCAGTGTTTGTTGCAGGCAAGGCGCCGCCGACACCGGATGCTTTGTTTGAGAATGAGGTATTTTTTAACGCCAATTCTTCCAGCTCTGGAATGGTGGAGGTTTCGGAGCTGCCGCCATTAGCCTTTGACGCCAAAGTATTTTCCATTGACTCTAAATAGATGTATATCAAGTTGCGTTTTTTTTCTGGGAAAGTCAATTTGGCGGTTTTTGGATTGACATAATTTTCTTCGTATAATTTGGTCGATTGGGTCAGGGCGTAAATATAATTAGGGATGCCGAAACTTTGAATCAGAAGGACAATTGCAATTAAAAACATACTCAGCGAGTAAATTGCTTGATTTCGTAATCTCAAAAACGGCAAAGTGAGTTTTCGTGATGATCTGATTTTTTTCAAACAGAAGGCGATTATGCGATTGATAAAAGAGATCGATTTGTCGAACATTGGGATTAATAATGCGCTGAATAATAGGAAAACCAGCGGAAGATTTTGCAGGACGGCCGACCATAAATTGTCAGATTTGCTACCAGCTAATCCGTTGACGAAATAAAAAATTATCTCGTCGATTTGCGAATTTTTAAAGACGATATATTTATAGCGCGCCGCAATTAAGCAAAATGCCGCCAAAAAAAGCAAAATGATTGATATTGATTTAATCCAGAAACGTTTGGTAAATTTAATTTTTCTCACTATTCTATTATATCACTTACGTTTTTTGCGGACGAAGGGGTATAATAAAAGCATGAGCAAGAATAAGACGCACACATTCGGAATTAGTTGGTGGATTGGGCTGGTTTTATTTGCGGGGATGATTTGTTTGATGTTGGGCGATATTTTACATCGAGATGGCGTAATTGGCTCAAAAACTGATGTTTTAGTGATGGGTACGAATGCTGGATTTAAGCCGTTTGAATATATTGATAATAATCAAGTAGTTGGCTTTGATGTTGATCTGGCGAGGGAAATTGCTAAAAGTTTGGGTAAAGATTTGAAGGTCGAAGATATGTCGTTTGATGGGTTACTGCCAGCGTTGGATAGTGGGCAAATTGATATAGTGGCGGCTGGAATGACAGTGACGCCTGAGCGGGAGAAAAATGCGTTGTTTTCAGATCCGTATTATTCGGCGTCGCAGAGAATAATTGTTAAAAAAGGCAGTCCGATTCGCAATAAATATCAATTACCAGGGCGAAAAATTGGTGTACAGCTGGGTACGACTGGCGATACCTTGGCGTCTAAAATTGCTGGCGCATCAGTCACACAATTCCAAACCGCGCCGAGTGTTTTGCAGGAATTAAGTTCGGGAAAAATTGAAGCAGTTATTTTGGACGACGCTCCCGCAAAGCAATATTCGGCTGGATTTTCTGACTTAGAAATCTTACCGGGCGCGCTCAGCGATGAAAGTTATGCGATCGCTATTAAAAAAGATAATAAAGACCTCTTGGAAAAGGTCAATAAAGAAATTACCAAGATGAAAAAAGATGGTCGCTATGAAAAGCTGATCCGCAAATATTTTGGCGAGGAGGCTAAATCGTGAATTTTTGGGAAGTGATTTTTGGCGGCGGTCGATGGCTATTTTTATGGCATGGATTAGAGGTGACGTTGGTTTTGACCGTGTTGTCGCTTATTTTAGGATCGGCAATTGGTGTACTTGTCGCCCTGATGCGCACGTCGAATTTACGACCATTTGGCAGGATGAAAACAGGCAGACTCGCGAACTTTAATCCGCTGGCTAGTCTGGGAAAAATTTATGTTGATATCATTCGCGGCACGCCACTTTTGGTCCAGCTATTGATTATGTATTACGTCGTTTTTGGGTCGTATCAATTTATGCCGAAGATTTTTGTGGCGGCGGTGGCGTTCGGGATAAATAGCGGTGCGTATATCGCCGAGATTATTCGTGGCGGAATTCAGAGTATCGACAAGGGGCAAATGGAAGCGGCTAGATCTTTGGGTCTGAGCAATTGGCAGGCAATGCGACTAGTCATTTTGCCGCAAGCAATGAGAAATTCATTGCCGGCGTTGATTAGTGAATTTATCGCGCTATTAAAGGAAACTTCGGTTGTTGGTTGGATTGGTCTGAATGATATTATGCGTGGCGCGGACAATATTCGTTTTCAAACGGCGACAGCTTTTCAGTCACTATTTGCTGCTGCGGCGATGTACTTAATTTTGACGGCGATTTTTACGCGAGTAATGGCGCGAGTAGAAAGGAAATTGAAGCATGACGATGATCAGCGTTAAAAACTTGAAAAAAACGTTCGGCACGAATCGAGTTCTTCGCGATATTGATGTGGAAATTGAAGAGGGCGAGATTGTCGTGGTGGTTGGCTCGTCTGGTTCTGGCAAATCGACGTTCTTGCGCTGTCTGAACTTGCTGGAGGAGCCGACTTCGGGTGAGATTATTGTTGATGGAGTTAAAATTACTGATCCACACGTAAATCTAAACGCCTTGCGTCAGAATATTGGTATGGTTTTTCAACAATTTAATCTGTTTCCGAATTTGAGCGTGATTGAAAATATTAAATTGGCTCCGAAAAAGCTACGTAAATTTTCAGATCAAAAAGCGACAAAATTGGCGCGAAGTTTACTGGACGATGTTGGATTATTGGACAAAGCGGACGCTTCACCGAATAGTTTGTCTGGTGGTCAAAAACAGAGAGTAGCAATTGCGCGAGCGCTAGCGATGGAGCCGAAAATTATGCTTTTTGATGAGCCGACTTCAGCGCTAGACCCAGAGATGATTGGCGAAGTTTTGGACGTGATTAGAAAAGTTGCCAAAAAGGGAATGACGATGGTAATTGTTACGCACGAAATGAAATTTGCCCGCGAGGTCGGCACGCGGATGATTTTTCTGGACAAGGGAGAAATAATCGAAAATGGCACGCCAGCTCAGGTAATGGACCACCCGAAGACTGAACGTGCCAAAAAATTCTTCGCCAAATAGCCCGAGTGACCTCGCTATAATTCGCTTAGAACTGGAACTTCTGTCAATTTATTAACCAGCTGGTCCAGGTCAACCTCTGTCAAATAGCTTGGCAGAATCCGCGTCGTTTTTGGATCGACAAAGCCACACTCCGCTACTTCCTCGACGCCGTGAGAAGTTTTTTCTAAGTCAATGTTTTGGTAATCTTGCCAGTTGGTGATGAGGAAGAAAAATTCCAATTGTTCATTCGGGCCGTGCGCTGATTGTTCGCCTGATTCGGCGAATTGTTGTATAAATAACAACTTACCGATTTCTGGTTTGACGCCAGTTTCTTCAATCATTTCTCGACGCAAGCCGTCCAGCAAGCTTTCGCCCATTTCCAAACCGCCGCCCGGCGTACACCAAAAATCACGACCTTTGCCGGTGTTTGCGGTTAATTTTTGGCAGAAAATTTCGCCGTTTTCATTGATAATAATTCCGCGTACGTTTACTCTTCGTCGCATAAAACCTCCTTTGATTGCTAATAGCCAGAGGTCCAATTAAGCTGAACGTACGCCCAATAATTTCATGGTCGGGGTGACTGGATTTGAACCAGCGACCTCACCGTCCCGAACGGTGCGCGCTACCGAGCTGCGCCACACCCCGACGCTAAAAACAGTATAAAACTAACAGATATTTTTGTCCAATTGTAATTATTAAAATGGAATCAACTAGTCCTAAAATGATATAATATAAGATGGACTTAGAGCGTAAAGGACTATAAATGAAACATATTTTACGAATTTTTAGAGGCTATTGGTTGCTGTTTATTATCTTGATTGGATTCACGTATGGCGTTGTGATGGCGAATTTGTGGCTGCCAGATAAAATGTCGGAAATTGTCAATAACGGCATTATTAAACAAGATATGTCGGCGATTTTGAATAATGGCTTGATGATGATTTTGGTGACGGCGGCTGGTGGGTTTTGTTCAATTGTCGTGGGTTTTTTGGCGGCGCGAATTGCTACGGGAATGGCGCAGAAATTGCGATTGAAATTGTTTGAACGAATAGAAAGTTTTTCTTTGGCGGACTTTAATAAGTTTTCTACGGCGTCGCTGATTACGCGCTCAACGAATGACATCCAGCAGATTCAAACAACGTCAATAATGCTGCTGAGGCTGGCGTTAATGGCACCGATTATGGCAATTGGCGGTCTGCAAAAAGCCATGAATAATGCGCCAGACCTGAGCTGGATCATCGCTTTGGCGGTGTTCGTTTTGTTCGTGGTTATCGCTACACTATTTACGATTGCTGTGCCTAGGTTTAAGAAATTGCAGACTTTGGTGGATAAACTTAATTTGGTGGCGCGGGAAAATTTGGTTGGACTGAAAGTTATTCGTGCGTTCCATAACGAGAAGATTGAGCAGAAAAAATTCCAAGAAGTCAACGTGGAATTGAATAAGATGAATTTATTTGTGAACCGTTTGATGATGTTGCTTGATCCGATTATGACTTTAGTGATGAACTTTTCGAGTGTGGCAATTGTGTGGTTTGGTGCGCATTTGATAAGTAGTGGCAATTTGCAAATTGGTAATATGATGGCGTTTTTGGAATACGCGATGCAGGTGATAATCTCGTTCTTGTTGCTGTCAATGGTGTTTATTATGGTACCAAGAGCCGCCGTATCAGTGCGTCGAGTCGGGGAGGTTTTAGATACTTTGCCGTCGATTACTGACCCGAAGTCGCCGAAAAAATTACCAAAAGATGCCAAGGGAAAAATTGAGTTTAAGGACGTTACATTTACTTATCCTGATGCGGATTTGCCAGTACTTTCGGATATTAATTTTGTAGCCGAACCTGGTCAGACAACGGCGTTTATTGGCAGTACTGGTTCGGGAAAGTCGACTCTGATAAATTTGATTCCTCGTTTCTATGATGTTTCGGCGGGGCAGATTTTGCTTGATGGCGTGGATATTAGAAATCTGAAATTGGAAGATTTGTCTGGTCAAATTGGTTATGTGCCGCAAAAAGGTGTGCTGTTTAGTGGAACGGTTGCTAGTAATATCAAATACGGTAACGTTGAGGCTAGTGATAAGTTGGTTGAAAAAGCGGCTAAAATTGCCCAAGCGGAAGAATTTATTAGTGAGTTAAAAAATGGTTATAAAAGTGAAATCGCTCAGGGCGGTAGTAATGTTTCTGGCGGTCAACGTCAGCGTTTGTCGATTGCGAGGGCAATTGCGGTTGAGCCGAATGTTTACATTTTTGACGATTCGTTTTCGGCGCTTGATTTTAAGACGGACGCGAAGTTACGGGCTGTGCTTGCAAAGGAAACTAAGAACAAAACTGTATTAATTGTTGGTCAGCGAATTAATACGATTATGAATGCAGATAAAATTATTGTGCTTAATGAGGGAAAAATTGTTGGTCAGGGAACGCATCAGGAATTGATGAAAGATTGTGAAGTTTATCAAGAAATTGCTGCTTCGCAACTCTCGGAAGATGATTTACAGAAAATGTCTATTGCTGCGAAAGGAATGTTGTAATGTCTATGCAAACCACGAAAAAACGTCAGCAAGTACGAATGGGCGGTCCTATGGGCAGAATGGGCACTGGCGAAAAAGCTAAAGATTTCAAGGGAACGGTCAAGAAGCTGATTAAATATTTGTCGGATTTTCGATGGCAAATGTTGATGGTGTTGGTTTTTGCAATTGGGAGCACGATTTTTGCGATTGCCAGCCCGAAGATTTTAGGCGGCGCGACGAATCAAATTGTTGATGATTATGCCAATATGAAAGCCTACGAGGCGATTACTGGCAAATTACCAAAAAGTGTTTCTTTGCCAGCGGGAACTACTGGCGCGGACGTTTTGAACCGATTGCCGAATAAGTCGGAGATTGAAAAACAGATTCCGTCAAGTCAACTTGAGTCGATTAAAAAGCTAGATCTTAGTCGGCGTCCAGAATTTCATTTTGACGCTATTTGGCGAATAATTATTTTGCTAGTCGGAATGTATGTGCTGAGTGCGATTTTTCGCTATATTCAAACGTGGATAATGACTCAGGTGACGCAAACCGTAACTTTCAGAATGCGACAACAATTGTCCGAAAAAATAAATCGCTTGCCGCTGAGTTATTTCGATAAGCAAACCTACGGCGAAGTTCTTAGTCGCATAACTAATGATGTCGATACGATCAGCCAAACGCTAAATCAGAGTTTGTCGCAAATTGTAACTTCAACGGTTACGGTGCTGGGAATTTTGGTGATGATGTTTTCGATTAGCTGGCAAATGTCGCTAGTTGCGCTGCTGGTGCTTCCGCTGGCGGGTGGCGTGATTACGCTGATTGCAAAGAGCTCACAAAAACAATTCTTACGCCAGCAAACGCAGCTTGGCGAACTTAATGGACACATTGAAGAAATGTATGGCGGTCATCAAGTGATGCGCGTCTTTAATGGTCAGAAAAAATCGATTGCTAAGTTTTCTAAGATTAATAATCGGCTTCAAGAGAGCGCTTGGAAGGCTCAGTTCTTTTCTGGCTTGATTCACCCGATTATAAATTTTATCAGCAATATTGGCTACGTAGCTATGACAATTTTGGGCGGTTGGCTAGCGATTAATGGTCGGCTAAAAATCGGCGATATTCAGGCGTTTATTCAGTATGTCGATCAGTTCAATCAGCCGCTGGTTCAGGTTGCTAATATCGCTAATATTTTGCAATCGACAGCTGCTGCCGCCGAGCGAGTGTTTGAGTTTTTGGACGAGCCAGAAGAAGCGGTTGAACCGAATAACTTGGTAAAATTGTCTAACGTAAAAGGCGAAGTTGAATTCGACAACGTCGTCTTTGGTTATAAGCCAGACCAGACTATCATCAAAGGTTTGTCGGCGCACATTAAGCCAGGTCAGCGCGTGGCGATTGTCGGTCCGACTGGTGCTGGTAAAACGACGCTGGTTAACTTGCTAATGCGATTTTATGAGATTAATAGCGGTTCGATTAAAATTGACGGCGTGGATATTCGTAAAATGAAACGTAGCGATGTGCGTCAAATGTTTGGCATGGTGCTGCAGGATACGTGGCTGTTTAACGGCACGATTCGTCAGAATTTGATGTATGGCAACCCAAAAGCTACCGAGGAAGAGATGGTAAAAACCGCCAAAGAAGCGCATGTTGATCATTTTGTGAGGTCGCTATCGGGCGGCTATGATATGGTTCTTGGCGAAGAGGCTGCTAACATTTCCCAGGGAGAAAAGCAGCTGCTGACAATTGCCAGGGCAATGCTAGAGAAGGCGCCAATGCTGATTCTGGATGAAGCGACAAGCTCGGTTGATACGCGCACCGAAGTCCTTATCCAAAAAGCCATGGAGAAGTTGATGCAGGGAAAAACTAGTTTTGTTATTGCGCACCGTTTGAGTACTATTCGTGACGCTGATTTGATTTTGGTGGTTAAGGACGGGAATATTATCGAGCAGGGCAATCACGAAACTCTGCTGCAGCAAAACGGATTTTACGCCGAGCTTTATAATAGTCAGTTTGCTGAGTAGTTGACTACTACTTTTTATATAGTGATATTTTTGTAGCCTTTGGTACGTGCAGTTCAAAATCAATATTAGTTTTCTGGACAATTTCATAATAAGGCGGAATTGATGGGTTTTTCGGAAGTTCAATTATTTTTCCGTCGTTAAATAAGTGTCCTTGTCTGTAGACATTATGAATGAACGGCACGTTTGGCTTTACTTTTCTTAAGCGATATAGTGCTGATTTATGTTGCGTTTTACCATTTTCAATAATGTTAGGTTGCGTGTGCCATTGCCCCATAATACATAATGTTAATAGAGAATCGTCAATCTCGAGGATATTTTTAGCTAGTTGTTTTTCTCGTTCCTGCGGGCTTGGTGATATGACGGCGTCCTCATCTAAATTCTCAAAAAATGTATCAATAAAAATAAGTTCTTTAAGTTGGTTTTGTTGTAAAAGAATTGCTATTGTCTTTATCGTTTCAAGAGATAAAATGCTTGAATCAAAAAGGTCTTCATCAACTAAGGAAAAATCGCAAGATCCGGTCTTTACTGAATTGATGAAGTTGGATACGGCGGGGCTGGCTTCAATAGCTAATCGTTTTACGCCAAGTTTCTTAACCAGAGTATAGATGATGTCGGAATTTTCTTTTATGCCGTGGATTTCGCCGTATACAATTATGTTTGATTTTCGCAATGTTGATTGAAGCGAATCTAACTGTCTTATGTCCAGTTGTTTCGGTAAAAATGTTTTGATAATATCGTGATTATTCATAGGTGCTAATTGATAGTTTACTTCATAAAACCGTAAATATATAGAGCCGCGTTGTTAATAAATTTGTCGATATTTGGCGAACTATTTATAATTAAGTCATGAATATCGCAGACCAACTCCTCACTAAATACCCAATTATTTCTGACCAAGTCGATATAAAAGAGCTTGGTACGCTTTTAAGAGAATTGGAAAAAACTTTACGTCGTGGCGCTACTGGAAACATTGTGGAGTTTGGTTGTTATGTCGGTACAACTAGTTTGTTTATTCGCCGACTGCTGGACGCTTATAATTTTACGGGTGAGTTTCATGTTTATGATTCGTTTGCGGGATTGCCAGAAAAAACCCAGAAGGATAATAGCGCCGCGGGTGATCAATTTAAGGCTGGCGAGTTATTAGCGCCGCGTAAGACGTTTGTCCAGAATTTTAAGAAAGCAGGATTGAAGTCGCCGATTATTCACAAAGGCTGGTTTTCTGATTTTACTTCTGATGATGTGCCGGAAAATATTATGTTTGCGTTTTTTGATGGCGATTTTTACGAATCAATTGTCGATTCTTTTCGGGTTTGTGAAAGTAAATTTAGCGAAGACGCAATAATTATTGTTGATGATTACGCAAATGAAGCTCTGCCGGGCGCCGCAAAAGCTACTGATGAATGGCTAAAAGTTAATCGACAATTCACAGTCAGGACTGAGGCCAGTTTGGCAATTATCTCCTCTTGCCCAAAAACATAAACGTGTTACAATTAAAACATCACTAATATAAACAGGGGAGGGTTGTGATGGACGAACCAATTCACATAACGTCTGAAATAGGAAAACTTAAGACCGTTCTATTGCATCGGCCAGGTGAAGAGCTGGAAAATTTGACGCCAGACTATCTGACCGATCTTTTATTTGACGATATTCCATATCTGAAAGTGGCACAGGCTGAACACGATGCTTTTGCAGAAGTATTGAGAAGTCGTGGAATCGAAGTTTTGTATCTGGATCAATTGGTCGCCGAGGCAATTAACACAGATCAATTGCGTGAACAATTTGTCGATGAGATGTTGGCTGCTTCTAAGCAGGATTCACGCCGTGTTACTCAAACATTGCGTCAATTCTTGTTGGATTTGCCAACTCACGCTATGATCCGCAAGATTATGGCTGGTGTTCGCAAAGATGAAATTACTTTGCCTCCAGATCAGCATCAGCAACTTCATAATATGATCGAGAAGAACCATTATCCGTTCTATCTCGATCCAATGCCAAACCTATACTTTACACGCGACCCAGCTGCCGCAATTGGTAATGGTTTGACAATCAACAAGATGCACTGGACGGCTCGTCGTCGTGAATCGCTATTTATGCGCTACATCATCGACCATCATCCACGCTTTGCCAATCGTGCGCCAGTTTGGTACAACCGCACAGAGAAATTCTCAATGGAAGGCGGCGACGAATTAATATTAAGCGATAAGGTTATGGCAATTGGTGTTTCAGAGCGAACAACCGCTGAGGCAATTGAAAAGATGGCAACCAAGCTGTTTGCTGGCTCGAAATTCGAGAAAGTCATTGCTATGGAAATTCCAAAATCTCACGCCTTTATGCACCTAGACACCGTGTTTACGATGATCGATCGTGATAAGTTTACGATTCACCCAGAAATTCGCGACCATGGCGGCAGGATGAATTGTTTCATTTTGGAGAAGGTTGAAGGTCAGCCATTCCCACGAATTACACACGAAACAGACCTGGAGCATGTCTTGAGAGTTGCGCTGGGCTTACCAAGTGTTACGTTGATTGAGTGTGGCGGTGGCGATCCGATTGCTGCTGCTCGTGAGCAATGGAACGATGGTTCAAACACTTTGGCGATTGCGCCGGGTGTTGTGGTGACTTATGATCGCAACTACGTAACTAACCAGAAATTGCGCGAAAACGGTATCGAAGTTATTGAAATTAGTGGCGCTGAGCTTGGACGCGGTCGTGGCGGTCCACGCTGTATGAGCATGCCGCTAGTACGAGAGGATGTATTCTAATGGCTCAGAGTTTGAAAGGACGATCACTACTGACTTTAGGCGATTATACCGCTGAAGAGATTCGCTTGCTATTGGACACGGCTCGTGAATATCGTCGATTGAAATATGCCGGCATTCCGCACCGAATTCATGAAGGTAAAAACGTGGCTTTGTTGTTTGAAAAGACTTCAACGCGAACACGCTGCGCATTTACGGTGGCGGCTAATGATCTTGGAGTTGCGCCAGAATACCTCGGTAAAGATGACATTCAATTGGGTAAGAAAGAGACGGTTGAAGATACTGCCAAGGTTTTGGGTCGAATGTTTGACGGAATTGAGTTCCGTGGCTTTGACCACGCGACTGTTGAGGAATTGGCGCGTCACGCTGGCGTTCCGGTATGGAATGGATTGACCGATAAGTTTCATCCAACACAGATTTTGGCTGACTTCATGACAATTGAAGAACATGTCGGAAAATTGAAGGGGACTAAGCTGGTATTTGTTGGCGATGGTCGTAACAATATGGCGAACTCGTTGATGATCGGCTCGGCTATTATGGGACTTGATTTTCGCATTTTGGCGCCTCGTGAATTGCATCCAGATCAGGCTTTGGTTGATAAAGCAAATCACTTTGCCAGGTCAAGCCACGCACGTATCACCATCACTGACAACTTCGAAGAAGCTTTGCGCGGTGCTGATGTAATTTACACGGATGTCTGGGTTTCAATGGGTGAGGAAGATAAGTTTGCTGAGCGCATTAACCAATTGCGACATTTCCAAGTTAATCGCCAGATGATTAACCTGACAGGAAATCCTGAGGTCAAGTTTATGCACTGCTTGCCAGCATTCCACGACGCATTAACGATTACTGGAAAGAAAATCCAGGAAGATTTCGGTTTAGATTCAATGGAAGTGACGGATGAGGTGTTCCGCTCGCCACATTCGATAGTTTTTGATCAAGCGGAAAATCGTATGCATACAATCAAGGCCGTGATGGCTTTGACATTGTAGTTGTTGTCGTAATGAGGAGGTTAAGGAGGCTCCGAGGCAATGGTAGAAAAAATTAAAAAGGCAAAGCAGAAGCTTCGATCACCGTCGGCGTTTACTATTTTGTTTGTCGTGATCATCGTTATGGCAGCATTGACGTGGGTTGTTCCTTCTGGACTATATAAGACAAACGAAAATGGCGATCGTATAGCTAATTCGTATCACGTAGTCGACAAAGATCGAACCGTCACGGAAGAAAAAGACGGTAAAAAGGAAGAGATCAAAAAACACGATCAGCAAGGTTTGTGGGACGTTTTCACTGCACCTATTAAAGGTATGTCAGACAAGCTTGATGTTATCGTCTTCGTGATGGTGCTCGGCGGATTCTTAGGCGTCACTATGAAAACTGGTGCGCTTGATGCTTCTCTTGGCGCACTGCTCCGAAAGATGAAGGGCAAGGAAAAGTGGCTCATTCCGATTTTGATGATTTTCTTCGCTATCGGTGGTACTACTTACGGCATGCAAGAAGAAACTGTGGCGTTCTATGCGCTCGTCATACCGATGATGATTGCTGCTGGCTATAATGCTATGACTGGTGTGATGGTTATTGTGTTGGGTGCTGGTACTGGTGTGCTCGGCTCGACAATCAACCCATTCTCTACTGGTGTTGCGGCAAAAACCGCAGATGTGAAATTGGGTAGCGTTATTCCAATAATGTCTATAATCTTAGTGCTCTGTTTGATTGCTGCGATTATCTTTACTATGCGTTATGCCGCAAAAGTTAAGGCAGGCAAGTACAAAGAAGATGTTCGCTACAAGCCAGCTACGGCTGCTCTCGACACGACAAACGTACCAAAATTCACTGGTCCACGAAAAGTCGTTATGTCCGTGTTTGCTATTACGTTTGTGCTAATGATTCTTTCCTTGATTCCATGGGGAAGTTGGAATATCACATTCTTCGCTGATATGTTTGAATGGGCTGCAGGTTTGCCAGTCATTGGCGCGGTACTTGGTGTAGTCCACAGTGCGGCATTTGGTGATTGGTATTTCAATGAAATCACTGCACTATTCCTAATTTCAACAATTGTCATAACCGCAATTTACTACAAAGAATTTAAGAAAGAGGGTGTTTTCCCAGTTGATACATTTATCGACGGTGTGAAAGACATCTTGCCAGTTGCTTTGATTATTGCAGTAGCAACAGGTGTTTCCGTGGTGATGTCTAATGGCGAAATCCAGGACACAATCATCAGCTGGGGTGAGTCTCTCCTGAAAGATGCTGGTGGCGGTGTTGTCGGTGTGTTGGCATATTTATTCTACTTGCCAATGTCATTTATCGTTCCGTCATCGTCAGGTTTGGCGGCAGCAACTATGCCGGTTATCGCGCCAATTGCTGACTTGGTTGGCTCAAGCAAAGAAGTTATGGTTGCCGCATTTGCGACAGCGTCTGGCTTGATCAATATGATGGCTCCAACTATCGCGTCATTGATGGGTGGATTGGCCTTGGCTGGCGTTTCATATCGCGACTGGCTAAAACGCTCAGCTCCAATTATGGCGGTATTTGCTATTATCAGCATCACAGTTATTGCAATTTTCGGAGCACTGTAGCCTATGGATAAGAAGCGTACTATTGTAGTAGCGCTCGGTGGTAACGCCCTGCAACGGCAGGGCGAAGCCGCGTCTGAGCAACAGCAACGAGTAGCCGATGAAACCGTTCGACAACTTTTACCGTTAATCCAGGCTGGTCATAACGTAGCAATTGTTCATGGCAATGGTCCTCAGGTTGGCAATATTGTGTTGCATGAAGAGGCGATTAACACGCCAGATGTGCCAAGTTTGCCACTGGAAGACTCTGGCGCTATGAGTCAGGGGTTGATTGGATTTTGGCTGCAACAGGCTTTTCATGACGCCTTTATGGTTAATCAAATGAACAATCGCGCTGTTAGCGTTATAACTCAAACGATTGTTAGCTTGAGCGATCCAGCATTCCAAAACCCAACCAAGCCAATTGGTCCGTTCTATTCAGAAGACGAGGCAAAAACCGTCGCTAGCGAACGCGGCTACACGGTAAAAGAAGACGCTGGTCGTGGCTGGCGACGCGTCGTTCCTTCGCCAAAACCTCAGACAATTGTCGAGGCTGATGTGATTAAGGCGCTGGTTCATGCTGGCGTGACGGTCGTTTCAACTGGCGGCGGTGGCATTCCTGTTTTACAAGACGAAACTGGTCAATTAAAAGGCGTCGCTGCGGTTATTGATAAGGACTTCGGCGCGGCGAAGTTAGCAGATCTTTTGGACGCTGATACTTTGCTAATTTTAACTTCGGTTGATGCTGCTAAAATTAATTTTGGCAAACCAGATGAGCAATCTCTCGGGGAAGTTTCAATAGAAGAACTTCAAAAGCACATTGACGATGGGCAATTTGCGGCAGGTTCGATGTTGCCAAAAACTCAGGCTGCCTTGTCATTCTTGGACGGCAAATCAGGGCGCACGGCGATTATTACTTCGCTGGATAAAACTGCTGAAGCCATTAGCGGCTCGGCAGGCACGATAGTTAAATCGTAATCAAAATCAAGAAGTTCCTGTAAACGGCGCAGGAGCTTCTTGTGTTTATGTATGTTTTATTTTATAATATGAAATTATGTTGCAATATCTTCGTTCGACAAATAGTGATTCAATAATTAGTCCGCAAGAAAATTTGCAGTCTGGTTCGTGGGTGCGTTGTGAAAGGCCAAGCGACGAAGAGGTTTCGCAATTGCTGACGCTGGGTTTGGATGAGGATTTGATAAGTGACGCGCTTGATCCACACGAGGTGCCACGTATTGAGTTTGACGATGAGTGGACTTATTTGATTGCGCGATTGCCAGACACTGACGACGATTTTAACGATTTTACCACGCCAATTTTATTCTGCATTAATAAAGATCATATCGTGACGTTGTCTAGAGATAGTTTGGGGCGATTGTGGCAACCGTTTATTGATAAGGTGCGAATTAGGACGGATCGACAAGTTGAGCTTTTGGTGGCGATGGTTGAGGCGATTTCAACGCAATATCAGCGGCGCGTGGCAACGATTAATCGCCAAATGCGAGCGGCTACGGACAGTATTCATACACTGAGAGTTAATGATATTGCCACTCTGGCGGAGTATGAGCGCAAATTGAATGATTATCTTGACGCGCTAATTCCGATGAACTGGGCAATTGAGAGACTTTTGGCGACTCAGAAGTTGCGACTGAAAGCTGATGATAAGGAAGATGTTGAGGATATTTCGATTGATTTGGAGCAGGTGATTGCGCGTTGTAAAAGTTTACTGAGGACGATTACCAATGTGCGCGATAGCTATAGGGCGGTGATGGATACGCGTCTTAATGAGACGATTCGCTTGCTAACTGTAATTACCGTAGCTTTGACTATCCCGACGATGATCGCTGGACTATATGGTATGAACGTGCCGGTTCCAGGTGCCGATAATCCATTGATGTTTTGGGCGATTACCGCGATTAGTGTAGTGCTGGCATTTGTTGTGGGCTATTATTTCCTGCACCGCCGCTAAAGTTTAATTGCAATTCGACAGATTGCTAATATTGCTTGTGTATATTATAATTTTCTTATGATGGTGGGCTATTTTGAACGCAGATCGTTGACTGAAAAGTTGACGCAAGCTCAACGAATGCATAAAAACGGTTGGATTAATCTGACCGGGAGTCTTGATGCTACTCGAGTTTCAAAGGCTTTGTCGCTGTCTGCCAATATTGTCCGTGACGTACTGGACATCCACGAATTACCTCGAGCAGAGTTTTCTGATGGTGTTGAATATATTTTTACACGCATACCATTTGGTCAAACTGATTCTGGCAAAACGGCACCGTTTTTGATTGCAATTAGCGGCGGTCATTATATTACAATATCGCCTCATGTTAAATTTTCACCTCTGGAGGTCAGCGATTATTTATTTAGCACAACCGAACGTCCAGCGGGAGTTTTTGCTGCGAATTTGGCGTATATTATTTCTCAATATGAACAGCGCGTGCATTTGTTAACGGAGCAAATTAGCGATGCTCGTCGGCGACTAAGTCGTCATGAAGTTGAGAATTCGGATTTTATTAAATTTGTCGCAATTGAAGACACGCTCAATGAATATCGAAGCAGTTTGGAAGGGATATCCCGCGTTATTACACAACTAATGGAAAACCGCCGTCATCTATTTAAGACTAGAGATCTGGAAGCCTTGGAGGATGTTGACCTACATATCAGACAGGTTCTAGTGGCGATAGGTTCCAGTACGCACACAATTTCCAGTATTCAAAACGCTTATTCGACGGTTGCTAATAATACGCTGAACCAACGTATGAAGGCATTGACCGCCATAACAATTCTTCTGGCTATTCCAAACGTTTTTTACGGAATGTATGGAATGAATATCGCGTTGCCATTTCAGGGCGAGCCTTGGGCATATCCAGTTATCACTAGCTTTACGGTGTTGTTGATTTTACTTGTTATGTTTGTTGCTAAGCGACTCCGCTTATTCTAATATAGATATAATAAGCATTTTCAAAATGTTTTTGCTTGACGTGCCAATAAACGTTTGGTAACATTGTTAGCATGTCTCGCGCCGAAGCATTAAATTGCTGATATTAAGTGATAAAGGTCGAAGCGCGTGGGGCTGCACATAATAATAAGGAGTGCAAAACACATGCCAATAGCAATCAAATTTGTGCCATCAAGGCGCAAAAAGATCGCGGTGGATGTGGTGCCTGCCGAATGGCAAACATACATAGCACAATAAAAAGAGTGCAGTCGATCCAATGATAGAATAGGGACGACTATAAACAAATCCCGCTCCAAGGCACCGGAGCGGGATTTTGGTTTGTGTAAAAATGCGTTAATCTTTTACTTCAACGCCAGCTTTTTTCAAGGCTTCCTTAACTGATGATTCGATTGAGCCAGAGCTGTCCATCTCAGTGTTTTTTCCATTTATGTAGAAAGTTGGCGTTGCGGCAACGCCGTGTTTGCGACCGAGAGCCATATCGAAGTCGATTTTATTTTTAACCCTGTTGCTGGCAATATCGGTTTTATATTGATCGATATTAAGCTTCAATTGTTCAGCATAAGATTTGAAGATGTTGTCGCGTTCTGTCGTGTTGGCGTTTTTCCAAGCGTCCTGATTTGCATATAGAAGCTCATTCATTTCCCAGAATTTACCCTGCAGGCCAGCAGCTTCAGCTACGGCAGCGGCAGCTCGTGCGTTAGGGTGTGAGCTAGCAATTGGGAAATTGCGGAAAATTAATCGAACGTGATCTTTATATTTTTTAGCTAGCGCTTCGGCTTTTGGTGCAGCGGTGCCACAGCCAGGGCATTGATAGTCGGCGTATTCGATAATTGTTACTTTGGCGTCTTTACTGCCAATTTCGTGATCTGCAATATTGCCATTTCTTGATTCTGCGCTGATAGTTGTGTTCAGCTGATCGTTATTGATATCGCTAATGTTTAGTCGATTTTGTGTCGAAATATAAACCATTCCACCAACAATTGCCACTACAATAATTGCGAAAATTATCCAGCTTTTCTTATTCATTTTACCTCCATTTACTCTAGTAAGTATAGCACGGAATGCGGTACAATAAAACTATGACGATTGTGCTAATTTTTGGATATTTGGTTACTTTGGCGGTTTTATTGATAGTGCTGGGAGTTCAGCCGAAAACGTCTTCGCATAGCCAATTTGAGCTGCAGCGGAGAAGTGGACTAGGCGATGAAAAGGCTAAAATTCTTTTGCGACAAAGGGAATTTTTACGAGATATTATTTCATTGCAGCGCGCCTTGGCTTCTTTATGCTTGGTAATTTTAAGTGTTATTAGCGTTTATTTGTTCAATTGGGCGGCTGGACTCTTTTTGTCAATTATAATAGCTCTAGAAATCGGAGCCGTCGCGCGAATTGGCTTGTGGCAGAAATACTCACAGCAACTTTATGAAAAATACGAACCGCTAATCTTGACGACAATTGAGCGACATCAAGTAATTTTGTCGCTAATCCGTTCGGTGTCGCCAGTGGTTGGTGATAGTCGGGTGGTTGAATCGAAAGAAGAATTGCTGGAAATGGTGGCTCAATCCAGCGGGGCGATTTCACCTTCTGAGAAAAAGCTTATTACTAACGGACTGAAGTTCAACGATGTGAAGGTCGAGGAAATTATGACGCCGCGAAGTATGATTGAATCGGTACCTATGAATGAACTCCTCGGGCCGCTAGTGCTTGATGATCTTCATAAAAAAGGGTATAGCAGATTTCCTGTCATTGACGGCGACATTGATCATGTTGTTGGAATGTTGAGGATTCAAGATTTGTTAACGATTGATCGTAAAGCAAAATCTCATCGTGCAGAAACGGTCATGAGCAAAGACGTCTATTATATTCGCGAAAATCAAACTCTACAGCACGCCTTGGCTGCATTTTTGAAAACGCAGCATCACTTGTTTATTGTCGTAAATGAGTTTCGAGAAACAGTTGGTCTACTGAGCTTAGAAGACGTAATTGAAGCGCTATTGGGTCAGAAAATCATTGACGAATATGATGTTTATGGAGATATTCGTAAGGCTGCCACGGCTAATCCGCAGAAAAATAATTTGCCCACAAAAACTCGACGAGATGTTTAATTCTGGGAATTTGCCCAGATTATGCTATAATAACAGATATGAAAAATAGAATTTTGGCGGCAGAAACTTCTAAAAAAGTTGGTGAGAATATTACAGTTGCGGGCTGGGTTCATTCCAGGCGTGATCATGGCGGATTGATTTTTATTGATTTGCGTGACCATACGGGTTTGGTTCAGTTGGTTATTAACCCTGATAAAAAAGATGCTTTTTCTTTGGCGGAAAGCTTGCGAGATGAGTTTGTGGTTCGTGCTTGTGGCGTGGTTGCAGAGCGTGGTGAAGGTCTGAAAAATCCGAACATTGCCAGTGGCGATGTGGAAATTGTTGTGGATAATTTGGAGATTTTGAACCGAGCTGAAACTTTACCAATTCAGCCATTTACCGAGGATAATCAAGCCGGCGAAGAGCTAAGATTCAAGTATCGTTATCTTGATTTGCGTCGTCCAAAAATGCAAAATATGCTTAAAAAGCGCGCCGAAATGTATCGTCGAATCCATAAATATATGGACGATCGAGATTTTATTGAAATTCAAACGCCAATTTTGGCTAACTCAAGTCCTGAGGGTGCGCGCGATTTTCTGATTCCGAGTCGTTTGCAGGAAGGGAAGTTTTACGCCTTGCCACAAGCTCCGCAGCAATTTAAGCAGCTGCTTATGGTTGGTGGCGTGCCGCGTTATTATCAGTTGGCGGCTTGTTTTCGCGACGAGGATCCGCGAGCAGATCGCTTGTATGGCGAGTTTTATCAGCTTGATTTGGAGATGAGTTTTGCCGAAAATGGCGAAGAAGTTCGCACTGAAGTTGAGCCTTTGATGAAGCAACTGGCAACTGATTTTGCTGGTAAAAAATTGTTGGATTTGAGCGATTTGGCGGTTGGTGATGGTAGTTCAATTCCGCGAATTTCATATCGCGACGCCATGGAAACTTACGGTTCTGATAAGCCGGATTTGCGATTTGGTATGGAATTGATAGAACTGACGGACGTGTTTGCGGAAACCGAGTTTGGCGTATTTAAAAATGCTGAATGTGTTAAGGTTATTTGCGTAAAAAATGGCGCAAGTTTGAGTCGCAAGCAAATTGACAATTTCACTAATATCGCTAAAAGCGAAGGCGCTGGCGGTTTGGCGTACATTACATATCAAGACGGCGAGGCGAAATCTCCAATTGCGAAATTCTTGAGTGAGAAGGAATTAGCTGATATTCAGCAGAAAACTGGTGCGGTTGATGGCGATGCAGTGTTCTTCGGCGCTGATTCTCGCTCGGTTGTTAACGCGGTATTGGGGCGCTTGCGTAATGAATTTGCCTCGCACTTTAATCTTAAGAACCCATCGGTCGTGGCGTTTGCTTGGATTATTGATTTTCCGTTTTATGAATGGGATGAGCGAAGTAAAAAACTTGATTTTGGACATAATCCGTTCAGTATGCCAAAGGGCGGTTTACAGACTCTGGAATCTGCCGAGACTGACGCCGAAAAATTATCCATTGTCGCTGATCAATTTGATATGGTGATGAATGGTTATGAGATTTGCTCTGGCGGTGTTCGAAATCATAATCCAGCGGTGTTATATAAAGTGTTCGGTTTGCTAGGCTTCAGTGAAGCTTACGTTGAAGAAAAGTTTGGTGCTATGTTAGGCGCTTTCAAATACGGCGCTCCGCCTCACGCAGGCTGCGCTTTTGGGGTTGATCGTATTTTGATGGAATTGACCGATGAGCAAAATGTTCGTGAGACTCTGGCGTTTCCAAAGAACGGCTCTGGTGTGGATGTAATGATGAATTCACCATCGGTTGTCGATCCCGCTCAGCTACGCGAATTGGGTTTGTGAGATTTAGCATTGAGTTCACGGGAGATGCTCGTAGGGTGATGGACAATATTATTCTTCACATTCCTCACGCCTCGTTGTGCTTGCCACCTGATTTTTGGCGTGATATTACGGTAGATAAAGAGATTATCGAGAGGGAATTGCGTTTCATTGCTGATTATAAAGTTGATGAGCTTGTTAAAAATATAGATAGCCATAAAATTATAGCTAAATATTCGCGGCTATATTGTGATGTTGAGAGATTCCGCAGTGATGAGGATGAGCCAATGGCTAAGCTGGGTATGGGAGCGACTTATACACATTTATCGGACGATACGCAATATCGCAAAATAGGATCGTCCCGTCGCGAAGAAATTTTAGGTAAATCATACGACTTACATCACAAACAGCTAAACGTATTGAGTAGGGAAATTGTTGATCAATATGGTTCGTGTGTAATTATTGATATTCATAGTTATAGCGATGAATTGGTGCGAAGATTGTTTGGCTGGACGGATAATTTACCAGATATTTGCCTTGGCTATGATGAAAAATGGTTTGGTAAAGACAATGCATCAAAATTAAAAACATATATTGAAAAAATGGGATATAGTTGTGAATTAAATTATCCGTATTCTGGGGCGTTGGTTCCGATGGAATTTTATCACGATGAAAATCCAAAGATACGGTCGGTGATGTTGGAGATTAATAGGCGCGTCTATTTGAATGGTGATGCGGTAAGCGAAAAGGCTGTGTGTAATATATATAAAATAATAAATTTTATTGCAGAAAATCTAAATCCTAATCCCCAGCCACGCCGCCAAAATATCGCCTGCAAAGTAGGCTAGTCCTGCCGCAATTACCCCAAGAAGTAACGTGATACCTGCAGACTGCCAAGGTGATTGTTTGCTGACTTTACCTTTGATGAAGCCAATTGCTAAGAACGTTGCCGCAGTTAGCGCCGAGCTAACGTAGAATAATACCGCGTTTGGCGCCTTTAAGTTTGCAATTACGTCAATCAAATATGGCAATACTGGTACGCTACCGACCACCACGAAAGCTAAGAATGTTACTGTGCCTATGATCTTTGGGGATGAGCGTTTTTGGCTGTCGCGAATAGATTCTTCGTGTTCAGCGCTGGCTGCTAAATATGCGCTAGAGCCCATTGAGAATCCGTCGGCTATTAAATTAGCAATTCCTAATATAAGAATTACTGAACTGGATATTCCAGCACCGGCTGAAGCCGCCACGACTGCAAATGTTGTTACTGTGCCGTCAACCGCGCCATAAACAAATTCCGGTATGTATCGTTTGAAAAAATCTCGCATAACCATACCAGTTTATCACATTATTAACGATTAGCTGATATCTCTATTGACAATTTAATAAGCTTATGCTATAGTGAAATAGTTAGATTATCTAATACAAACAATTTAACAAGCATGCTAAAATAAACATAACAAATATAAACTTTTGCAGAAAGGTAAAGCGTGGAAGATATCCAAACAGCCATCGTTTTATTATCAATCATCGTAGGATTGTTGTCGGTTATTATAGTGACGCTGCTGGCAGTGGTTATCGCCTTGTTGGTAAGACTTAATACGGTCATGAAAAGCGTTAGTAAAATTACAACTAACGTAGCTAGTGCGACTGAGTGGTTGTCACCAACAAAAGTTTTTAGTGAACTATCAGGTTTATTTCGTAAAAAATAATTAAAAAAGGAGTAAATATATGAAAAAAGTTTTAGCAATTATCGGAGCGGTAGCAGCAGGTTTTACAGCTGGAATTTTAACTGCGCCAAAGAGCGGCAAGGAAACAAGGAAAGACTTGAAGGATAAAGCTGTAAAAATGAAAGTCGACACTGAAAAGGTGGCTTGCAAAGCGACTGCCGCAGCAAAAGACAGCTTAAGTTCGTTAAAAGCTGGCTCTCAGAAAGTTGGAGATGCTGTAGCAGAAACCGCAAAAGACGTTAAGGGTAACGTCGAAAAACGTTTCAAGTAATATTTGACTCTATTCAAGAAGACGTGAGATAATATAAGTGATGAAAAAAGTTACTTTCTATCTCGCGTCTTTTTTGATTACTTCTAGTTTGTTAGTGACACCACGGGCAGTTGAGGCTCAGTCTGTTGATGCTACGGCTGATTCTGAGATTATAAAAACGCTTGATCGAAACTGTAGTTCCGTAAGAGTTGCTATTAAAAACATCCATACCAATGACGCTCTAACTAGAGTTAACGTTGGACAAAGATATAATTCTATTTCTACCAAACTTATGGCCAGGCTGAACGGTCGATTGGCAATCAATAAGCTAGACAGCTCAAAGTTAGTGAACATTACTAATGAATTCGAGTCGACGAGACTTAAGTTTAATAGTAATTACAACGATTACGACACTGCGATGACTGATCTTCAGCGCGCAAATTGCTCTAATAATGTGGCGGACTATTATCAAAAATTGACCGTCGCTCGCGAGGCTCGTAATAAACTTTCTGAGGACGTGAAGGTCTTGGATGAATTGTTGGTGAGATATAAAGAAGAAGTGCAAGTTATTAAAAATTCGCTGTCTGGAGGTTCTAATGAATAGGGCTAAGGAATTATTTCGTAGTTATAAATTCGCTACATTTATTGGGCTGACTATTGCAGTTTCGATTTTACTAGTATCGATTGCGATGTTTATGTATTACAAGACTGACGCTTATCGATTGGACTTGAGTCGCCCAGAATACGCTTCTCGCCGCAAGCAAATTAGCAAGGATGCGAATGAAAAAAGTCACGAATTTGACGCGCAAGGCACAGTGAATAAGGATACATTGAAGGAATTTTTGGGAATTTATGATAAAGAAGTAGAGAACATTAATAAGATTAAAGCGTTTTCTAATGATGTGTTGAGCGATAAAGAATTGGGCTTGTCTAATAATTAATTTTTTATCTTCTGGTTATCGAGGTTGGGGTCGGCAGAGTCGCCAGAAGAACTCCTTCGCGATCAAAGTTTTGTAGTAATCGATGTCGCATTTCAGAGGTAACAGACCACTGATCGGATGGCTGAGTTTTTCCGGCAATGATCAATTCTGTTCCTCGTCCAGTAATATCACCAACGGAAACAAATTTAGGTGGATCGATAATTTTCTTTTGCCAAGCCTTTTCTTTAGCCAATTCTTGACCAGTAGCGTTAATGATGTCTGTAACCGCAGAAATGTCAGAACTCGGGTCGATATAAATGCTGAAGCGCGACATACTATAGCCCATAGTTTTATTGATAACGTGCTGAATCGTGCCATTTGGAACATAATGAACATTGCCCTCAGAATCTCGTATAACAGTAGTGCGAGTACCAACTCTCTCGACGGTTCCAGCGGCTCCCATTACGTCAACAACATCGCCAACACGATATTGATTTTCAGCGATGATGAAAATACCAGATAAGAAGTCTTTAACGAGCGATTGAGCGCCAAATCCTAACGCCACACCGATTATGCCAGCACTAGCGAATAGGGGCGATAAATCAAATAGAAATAGCTTATTGGCGACAATTGCGGCGACATAGAAAATTATTATGATTTGCCAGAAACTTCGGGTTAATTGGATGAGAGTTTTTTCGCGCTTTTCTATGTCTTTACGGTGCCAGGAACGATGTTTAGCGGTGGAGCGTATAGAATAATGGATAGTCCAAGATAATAAATATTTCCCCAGAAAATAAACAAAAACAGAGCCGATAATAATGCTGACTGTGTCGATAATGCGCTCACTAATTAACCAGCCAAAGTTATTGCCATGCAGCCATTGACCTAACGTAGAAGAATCTAAGAACTGTTTTATAAGCTTATCCATTATTGATTCAGTATAATAGAAAATATGAGTTTTGTCGATCCGAATCAATTTATTATCACCAGAAAACGTAAGAAGTATAAATTCGCTTTATTTCACAATTCACCTCTATGTTTTGAGTTTGATGAATGGGCAAAGCGGGAAGTCGATTGTTTGGAAATCGGTGCTGGAACTGGACTATTCAGCGTGGAGCTTGCACTGCGCCATCCCGAAAAGACATTTTTAGCAATTGACGTGAAAGGTGATCGATTACAGAAGGGCGCGAAAATTGCGGAAGAAAAAGGGCTGGAAAATGTGTTTTTTGTTCGAGCGCGGGCTGACCAAATAGACCAATTAGTGGAGCAGAATTCTTTGGAGCAAATTTGGGTAACATTTCCTGATCCGTTTCCGAGGAAGCATAGCGCTGGGCGCCGTTTGACTCATCCTAATTTTTTGAAGAAGTATTCTTCATTGCTAAAATCGGGCGGATCTTTATTAATTAAACACGACGACCACAATTTTTTCTGCTGGAGCTTGGAGCAGTTAGTGGCAGAAAAGTGGCAAATTAAAGAGTTGAGTTTTGATCTTCATGAATCCGCGCTAAGTGACGAATATAAAATAATGACGACTTACGAACAAAGGTGGATTGGCGAAGGAAAAACCATTAATTTCGTAAGAGTTACGCGCTAATAAATGAAAGGAATATTATGCAATTTAACGATTATTCAACTAAAGCAATTTCTACCTTAACAGATAAAGATTCCCATAAATATGGCGACGTTGACGCGAGATTGATGGCGCAGATATTGGGATTAAGTGGCGAATCTGGCGAAGTTATGGAGAAGTTTAAGAAAATTTTACGTGATAAAAATGGCGAGATCTCGGAGAATGATCGCGACGCAATAATAAAAGAGCTCGGTGACGTGCTTTGGTATGTCAATTCTATAGCACATTTGCTTGGTTGTAGTTTAGAGGAAGTGGCTCGCAGAAATAATGATAAACTGCTCAGCCGCCAGAGTCGGGGGAAGATTCACGGCAGCGGCGATGATCGCTAATTTTTAGCTAATTGCTCGCGAATCCATCCGTCGATTGTGCCGGCGCCCATACATAAGACGAGCTTTCCAGAGTTCCTTGCTGCGGTTATTTCTTGCCATAAACTGTCATCTAATTCGGCGAAATGAACTTTTTCTTTGTCGATATTTTTGGCAAGTTGTTGTGGCGTCAAAATTGGCAAATCTGGATTTTCCCTAGTTAAGTAAGTCGGCAGCCAGTAAATTTCGTTAGCATCATGAAAAATACTGTCAGTATATTGATCAATTATTTCGTGCTGGCGAACGTTTTGGTGTGGCTGATAAACCAGGACTACATCGTTTGACAACTCCTTAGCCATCTGTAGTGTCGCTTGAATTTCAACTGGGTGATGTCCATAGTCAGAGTATAGATTTTCGGCGAGCTTTTCAAAACGTCGTCCTGAGCCGGGGAAGGAGTTTATTGCTTGATATATTTCTGATTCCTCCGCGTCTACTCCTATGTGTTTCAAGGCTTCGATCGCCAAAGTAGCGTTCTTTCGGTTGTGCTCGCCGGGCAGAGTGATGTTTTTGTTGGAATCGTACAAGATTGTTAGATTTTTCTCATCAAATATGGCGGAATTTTCTTGCCACGCGATAACTTTTTTAGATTTTTCACCGAATTTACGGAAGGCGTCTAAGTAAGAATCTTTTGTTGGATATGTGTCTGGATGGTCGTAGTCAACAGATGTGATAAGGCTGATTTCTGGAGAAAAATGCAAAAAGTTGCGGTCAAATTCGTCACATTCGTATACGAAAAATTGGCTATTTTTATCAAACGTTCCGCTCGGTCCAAAGCTTAAAGTTGAACCTACAGAATAACTGACAGGAATTTGCAATTGCTCCATTGCCCAGACTAGCAAGCTCGTTGTTGTGGTTTTTCCGTGGGTACCAGCGACCGCGATGAGCTTCAGATTTTTATCGGCGATTATTTGCGCCAGCAATTCGTCGCGCTTGCTGGTTTTTATGCCTAATTTTCGCGCCAAGACTAATTCTGGGTGATTTTCCGGTAAAGCAGCGGTGTAAATAAACCAGTCAAATGGTGATTTATCGTGCTCTGATTGCAAGAACGCGCCAGATTGATCAAAAGAAATAGGAATTCCGGCTGATTCTAATTCGTTTGTAATAAGACTTGGTGATCTGTCGGAACCGCAAACGTCATATCCAGCCTCTAAAGCAATTCTACTCAGCGGTCCGATGCCAACGCCGCCGATTCCTGAAAAATAAATTCGCATACAAATATTATACCACCGCAGCGGTAGTAATATTCACGTCATTGGGATAATTTGCTATACTAAAATCATAGAGAAGGTGGTGGGATGGCTATAGATAAGAAGAAAACCAAGTTCAGAATTAAGCGACTCAGTCAGATTAAGACTTGGCAGTTGGTGATTTTATTGATTATGTCTGGTTTTATTTCGGCAACTTTTTTGAGGCTGAATAATGTTGGTATGGTCGAGCGACGAGAATCTGTAGAGAATGCAGATAAGACTGGGGATATAGTCAATCTTCAGCAGCGACTATACGATTTGCAGCGTTATGTATCTACACATATGAACGCGGATCCGGGGAAGATTGCGCTGGATCATACGTATAAACAAATGTATGACCGGAAGCTGAAAGAGTTTGAGGAGGAGATAAAAAATCAGTCTAACAATGATACTGTGTCGAAAGTTAGGGCTGTCTGTGATGCTAGGGCGCAGCAAGGCGGTTACGGCCGATTTACGACACAGGCGGATCCGAGGTATATCAGTTGTATTAATGAGGAGTGGGCAAAATATCCTGCCGCGAAAGCCACTAACCTGCAGTTTGAAGCGCCTTCAACCGAGCCGTATTATCACACTTTCGTCTCGCCGATATGGTCAGCTGATTATGCGGGGTGGTCTTTGCTGGTGACGATATTTATTGCCATGATTATCGTAATGAGGTTGGTTGTTCTGGGGATGTTAAAGTTGATGATTAGACGACGAAATAAGCTTTTTTAGCTTGACAGGGGTGATATAGAGATAGTAATCTATATAGGTATATCATTAATAGGAGGTATATAACCAAATGGCTTATAAACATACCAACTCAAAGGGCATCACATATTACTTGCACAAGACTGACGTAACTTTGCGCGGCGGCAAGACTCAAACTATTTACTTCTTCGCTAAGGTTGAGAAGAATGAAAAGGGTACACCATGTGATCTACCAGAAGATCGTATTGTGAAAGAAAACCCACGCAACGGCTTTTTGACAATTTCTAAGAAAAAATAGTCCTTTGCTTGCACCATAAGCGCGTTTGGTGATATAGTATAACCAAACAAACAGGTGCCATAACTCCTCTGTAAAAAGCAGGGGAGTTTTTTGTGGGGTTGATTATTTGTGGATATTGTGGTATAACAGTTACTATATGAAGTCGAAGACGGTTGAAGTGTTGGAGCTTGCTAGGCCAAACAGAGCGGGCGTTATTGATGTTGTTGATTCGGACGGTAATGTTGTGCCGTTGGATTATTTAGGCGAATATTTTGTTCCTGATGCAAATAGTTATAGTGATGAAGATTTTACGAAGAGAAATAGAATTATAGTTGAGATGTGTGATCTTTTCGGCAGGATTCGTCGTCGTGCTGGCTTTGCCGAACGTCATAGAGGTCGTGGCGACTATGATCGAGCTCGTCGCATAGAAAGAAACAGGGGTAGTGATATTTCTGAAGTTGGCAGGCTTGCTATAAATGCTTGTGAAGCATGTCCACTTAAGCTTGATTGTGAACTGTATGGTAAATTAGGAGGGGCTGTCCTAAGTGATGTTTTGGATTATAAAAAAGTTCGCACAGCCACATCTCTGACTAAAGCAGGCAAGAAACGTTCAGGTTGGAATAAGGGCTGCATAGATAATAATGCGTAAAGAAAAAGCCCCCTTCTGAATGAAGAGGGATTTTTCTTGGTGGCCCAAGTGCATCTACATTGGAACCATATCTGTAGCGAGATTCTGAGTTGGAGACGCTTAATAGAGGCGACCACCCCTTCAATAAAGATACCCAACCACCATTAAAGTATATCGTAACAGAATGTGTTAATATCAATAAATTATCCTCTTGACTACTTTTACGTTGTCCAGCCTGATAAATTCATAAATCAGCACTAAATGTCGTGGTTGGGTTAGACTAAGATTGCCACAAAGGGCTAATCGAGGTCGCTTATTTAGGAGATTGACGATATAATCAAAATAATGAAGAAAAACTCTCAAGCACAGCTCCAGGGTATGTTACTCGGCTTAGCTATTGGCGACGCCCTCGGTGCTCCTATTGAACACGGCTACACAAGTGATGAGATTGTCGCTCGTAAAGAAGAATTGCGTCATATGCACGATGAAGCACACTTTCCTCGTGGTGTCTGGACAGACGATACTTCTATGGCATTATGTTTAGCAGATAGCTTGCTAGAGTGTGGCGGCTATGATTCGTGGAACGTTATGGATAAGTATTGCAAATGGCAATCAGAGGGCTACCGTTCATATTTTGACTATGGCGAGGGTATTGGTATGCAGACGCTTATCATGCTGGATATGTACGCTAGCGGTTACGCTATTGTTCACAAAACGATGAATCGGAGCGATGGCGCTGGCAACGGTGTCGTGATGCGTCTTGCACCAGTCGTGATAGCCGCCTATGGAAAACGAGATATTCGTCAAGCGATACGGCTCGCTCAAGTTTCCGCTAGAGAAACGCATTACTCCTATGAGGCTGAAGCTGCTGCTGAAGTGTTTGCTGCTATACTACATAACGCTATCCATCTAAAAGACAAAACAGATATTATAGATGTTAGTAAGTATAGTACCGGCGCACACTACGACCAGCTGCTGAACAAGCTAAAAGAGAGAGTTGAGACGGATAAGCTCAAAAACAAGCTAGGTTATGTCGTATACACCATCCAGATAGCTTTATGGGGTTTTATGAGCTATGACACATTTGAGGATGGAATGTTGGCGGTTATGTGTCTGGGCGGCGATGTCGATACAACTATGGCGGTGTACGGGCAATTAGCTGGTGCATACTATGGACTTGATGCAATACCGAACGAATGGCGGCGTGATGTTTATCAAGGGAATGATATTATTGAACTAGCGGATAAACTAGCCGCAATGGACGATTGCCCTGTCCTGTATACACGGTTTGAGGAAGATGTAACTTAATACAAATCATGAGGAGAGTGACCATATGAACAAAACAACATTAGAAACCGCTCAGCAGCTGCTAGCCACAAAAGAGTTCAGCTACAAGGATATTAACCCAAGCGAAAGAGGAATATTCCTAGCGGCGCTTATTGAGAATGGTAAAGTCGCCAAAGAAGGAACTAACCACCACTCGAATATCCCCAAAGGAACGCTGATTAGCGAGTGGTATTTACGACATAAGCTAGGGCTGAGTGGAGCAATAAAGCACGACCTATACACCTCACTTGAGCTGTGGAAGTTAGATGATAAGCGATATCAAATTATCTATTATAAGCCCTTCGGTTTGGGGAATTATGTTGAAACAAAATCAGAATTCTATGACGATAAAGACTCTGCTCAGGCTCACCTTGACGAAGAATCTCGTAAGCTTGAAGCAGAGTTATCTCGCCTTGAGTGATAAAACCTAGAATCATCTTTTGTCAAAGTAAGTCATGCTAGGTGCTGCTACTTTTTGTGCTTGGATTGTTGTATAATGAAACAGTCTAAGCCATTAATCATGCTCAAGTTTGAGTGCTTTATTTGCGCGGAAAGCCTTAAAAACGGCACCGTGCAAAACATTTAGGCTTTAGGGCTTGAGTGTGGATAAATGGCTTAGACACCTAGTACGGTGTCGTTTTTTTATTTGACACCAAAATAAAGAAAGGTGCTCAATGCAATCAGCAATCGCATTTGGAATATTTATTGCTATCGTAGGATATTTTATTACACGCTCCGAGGATAAGAAAAAGGAGGAGGAGCAGAAAAAGATAAATGATAGAATAAACGATTCAAGAAGTATGTTAAAAGATTCCATCGTTAAGCGAGCCGTGGCATTCAATGTCACGGACTATACAAACGAAGAGCTTGATTTTATATGTGATATAGTGCAAGCGTATGGAGGAAGCGAAGGGTTATTAAAGGCAAAGCAAGAACTTGATACTGTTCCAGATAATAAAGTGGAGGGTTTCTTGGCGCAAATGGAAGTAGCTCATTTCAAACATTTGCTAGACAATCAAGAAAGACAACGAAAACGAGATGACGAAGAAGCGTGGCAAACAGTACTAAATGATTTTAAGAGGCTAAATCCTGCCCAACGCAAAAAACATCTAGCATATCTAAAGAAATATCATAGTGATGCATTGAGTCGTGAGCAACTACATATCCTTGCGTTGCTATGTCTTGGTGAATAAAATTTTATTAAAGCTGCTACAGTGTAAACAATTGCTAATTCCTGCTGGATTCTGGGTTGATGAAAACGAAAATGTTTACACTCCTGAAATCAGCGTACTTTACAGATTAGCTACAAACAAAAAAGACCTTCCAGAAGCTGAAAAGTCTTTCTTGGTGGCGGGGGTAGGATTTGAACCTACGACCTTTTGGTTATGAGCCAAACGAGCTACCAGGCTGCTCTACCCCGCGATACATAATTATGATATCAGCTTAGCACAATAATTGCAATACCTTAGTGTTTATGACTATTACCGCCAAATAGAAAGTTCATCCACTGCTGGAAGTTGCTGTCAGTCCGTTTCGCGCTCGACGCAAGTTTTTGGGCAGGCGTGGCGCTTTCGAAAGATTGGGTGATGAGCTGTTTTTCGCCAGGTAGACCTTTTCCTGTGCGCTGTCTAATAGTCAATTCTTGATACTCTTCGCTTTGATAATATTTTGATTCGTATTCCAGCAAGGCGACTTGCAATTTTTCTATTTCCACTTGTTGGCGTTTGTTGTCAATAGAGCGTTGCAGCTCGTAGTTTTTCTGCATTGATTCAATGGAACCCCAGGCCCAACTCATAGCAATTAAAATCGCAGCAGCAATAACGACATTATTTAGGGTCAAATAGTCGTGCTGTATTCTGTAAATTAATCGTTTGAGTTTTAATTTGTTCATTTTTGCAAATTTAATATCTACCACATAATATTGTAGCAGGAATGGTAAAAATATTCATCTTACGATTATCAAATTCAGAATGTGGTGGGGGCGGCTGGGATCGAACCAGCGACCAATCGGTTATGAGCCGACTGCTCTAACCCCTGAGCTACGCCCCCGTGAGACTTATTATAGCGCATCAGAGGTAATTATAGAAGTTTTCCAGCGGCAATTCGCACGGCTTCTGACCAAGAAGTAAAACAATGCGGAGTGGACGCTAGTTCTTCGCTGGTAATTTTATGTCGAACGGCCAGGGCTAGCTCGGCTGCCATATCGCTAGCGTGCGGTCCGACAATTGTCCCACCGATAATAACTCGCTTCTTGCCAACGATCAATTTCACAAAACCTATTCGCTGGTCGGTAATGTTGCTGCGTACAATAGTGGTGAGCGGAACAATTGCTATTTTTGCGCTTATTCCCTTCACCTTACAATCGTATTCATTCATTCCAATTTGAGCTATTTCTGGCTGAGTAAAGGCAACTTGTAGGCGTGGGGAATCATTGAATTTAATCTTATTGTTATGTAGCAAATTATGAGCTGCAATACGACTTTGCACTAAAGCTGTGTGAGTTTGGATATTGGCGTCAGTTACATTTCCTGCTGCAAAAATATGCCGAGCGGAAGTTTGCAGGTAAGAATTAACCAAAATGCCATTTTCGGTATATTTTACGCCAGCGTTTTCTAAGCCTAAATCTGTTGCAGGCAATTGTTGGTCGGCAATTAGAATCTCATCAACGCGTACAGATTTCTCTATTCGCCCTTGCAGAAAAGTGACGCGCTTTTGTATAGACGATTTTTGTATAGCGATAATTTTAGTACGAGCCAAGATTGAAATGTTGCGATTTTTTGTGTCATTCGTAACCAAAGCGCTAACTTCTGGGTCAAATGTTGATAATATTCTGGACGATTTCTCTGCTACGTAAACTTTTGTTTCCAGGGTGGAGAAGATGTGCGCCAATTCTAGTGCCGTAGCTCCCGCGCCAACAATGAACATGGTTTTTGGCGGGCGCTTCAAGCTAAAAATAGTTTTTGGAGTGTGATAAGAAGTGGCATTTAACCCAGGTATTTCTGGAATTTGCCAATCAGATCCGGTTGCAATGAGAAATTTACGAGCGGACAAGTGTCTGCGATTGACGGCTATTTCGTTCGGACTCAAGAAATGCGCATTGCCAGCAAAAACACTAATGCCTTGCTTCTCATAATAATAGCGATTTCCGCCAGCTCCAGTTCTCTTTACGACTTTGTCCTTCCAGGAGAGTAGAGAAGGGTAATTATACCCAACCGAGTTGGTGCGCAACCCAAACTTAGCGGCATCTTTGGCTGTTTGATAAACATTAAGAGCGTGAGTTAAGAATCCAGTTGGTACATCTCCCCAGTTTGGTGATTCCCCGCCGAATGTTGATTTTTCTACAACAGCAACTTTTTTTCCGGCACTTGCTAATATGCTGGCTGCCGGTGAGCCACCAGCGCCACTACCAATTACGATATAGTCATAGTCAAAAGTTGGTTTTTGCGACATCAAATCTCCTAAATTATGGTTTTATAATTTTTATATAAATAGGCTGCGTCAGGATGTAGAGTTTTCATAATGCGTTGTGCTTGGCGGCGGATATCGGCAGAGGTTATTTCTGGGTGAGTTTCGCACCAATTCATAACGCCCAGAGTGACGGTTTTTGCAATGTCTTGAGCTTGACCTTCTGGCGTACGAACGCTTAGACAGGTGGCAATTATGGAATTGTGGAGCTTATCTGGGCTAAACTCCTCTGGCGGTCGTTTTCCTTGTTTGATGACGTCAATTTGACCTGGCTTTACCATAAATTGCCTCCGTAGCTAATGACGCCAATAACGCGGTCGACAAATAGGAATGCTGCCAAAATTAATAAGCTACCGCCGCTGGCGAATTGCAAAAATCTCTTATGGTCTTCCCGCCAACGTTGTAAATTAGAGATGCTGCGCCCGCTGCCGATTAATATGATAACAACAAACAACGGCAGTGTGGATACAATGACGTAGATCGCTATGCTGATGATTTGCAAGAAGGGGTTTGGTAGGGTGATAATAGCCAGACTGGCGGCTATAATTGGCGCGATAATAAATATGATTTCTGCAATAACGCTAATTATTCCCAGAGCAAAGCTTTCTATGGAATTTTTGGTTTTTTTGGTGCGCTTGTTTAAATATTCTGCAAAATTGCGTGGAAGCCATAATGAAGTTCCTGGTTGTCGTCGAAAGTAAAATGCCCAAATTGCGATTCCTAAGCCAAACATCATCCCCGAAGAGACGGCGGCAACGAGTTGCTCTGCGCTGGTGGCGTGGTGGATGAATAGTGATAGGAAATAGGAAATTGAGCTGATAAGTAACAAGGTAATCGTTGCGACACCAAATACAAAACTATTGCTCATACGAAAAATTTTTCTCTGGGCGGTTTTTTTGCCAATTGAATGTCCGCTAAGTAACGTTAAAACACTGACGCTAAGCTGAAAACTAGCGTGAATAATCGCTGCAAAAATTATGGTGGCCAGTGATGAGATTGTTACAGGGGTCATTTTTGTGTATAAATCCTTCTCTACCAGTGTACCACAAGCGGAATGAAAAGGTAAATAATGACCGAAAAAGGTATTGCTTTTTTGTCAAATTTATGATAGTATAAAGACAGTTAAATAATTAACACAAAAAAGGAAAAAATATGGAAATCAACACCAGTGAATTAGCTGAATTTTTAGAAGTAACCCGAAAAAAGGATTTAGCAACGTGGGAGCGTCAGCGTAATTCATGGGAATTGGATAGTTTTGTGTCGCGACGATTGGCGGCTTTGGATGGCGTTCAATCTGAAGAGCTTGAGCTAATTTAATTCAGTGTCTATAAAAAATTCCCCGTCGTATTGACGAGGAAAGATAATTTCTGGTAGCACCGGGTGGACCCGAACCACCGACCTCAGGCTTATGAGTCCTGCGCTCTAACCAGCTGAGCTACGGTGCCACACTGCATTGATTGTAACAGATAGTATAAAATTTGCCAAATACGTTTTAGGTAAATTGTGAGATAATGGATATGTGAGATATATTATCGCAGTCAGCGGTGGGATTGATTCGGTAGTTTTGCTGGATTTGATGTCGCGAACGGAAAAAGATTTGGTGGTCGCTCATTTTGATCACGGAATTCGTGAGGATTCGGCGAGTGATGCTAGATTTGTCGAGGCTTTAGCTGATAGATATAAAATACAATTCGTTTGTCGGCGCGAAAAATTGGGGGCTGATGCCAGTGAAGAATTAGCGCGCCAAAGGCGTTATGAATTTTTGCGTGGCGTGGCGACGGATTTTGATGGCGTGATAGTGACGGCGCATCATCGAGATGACATTATTGAAACTGTAGCGATGAATCTTAAGCGTGGCTCCAGGTGGCGAGGCTTGGCGGGGATGAGTGATAGTCAAATAGTTAGGCCGATGAATGGTTGGACGAAGCAGAGAATTTATGAATATGCGATTCGCCAGAAATTGGAATGGTGTGAAGATGAGACAAATCAAAGCGACTTGTATCAGAGGAATAAATTTAGGCGCAAGATAAATCGTGAACTTGATGAATACCAGAAGCTTGGAGTGTACGAGGCGTGGCGAAAACAAAGAGAACTAAGAGGGAAAATTGAGCAGGAAATAGAGAAGTTTGATGGAAAAGTGCTTAGTCGGTATTTTTTGACGATGGTAGATGATAATGTCGCACAAGAATTGCTATATTATTACGTTTTGCGACATTATGATGTATCTTTGCTGGGTTCTCAATTGGAGCGTATGCTAATTGCTATAAAAACTGGAAGAGCTGGCTCTTGCTGGCAAGTTGGCGGCAGCATTGTGATGAAATTGACGCTAAGAAGTGTTATAATAAAGAGAGTTTGATTAGTATAGGCGAAAGGATTAGTTGAGAATGGCTGTTAAGATGCCTCAAAGAAATGGAAAGAATAGAATAAGTCAAATTTTACGATTTGGATTATTTTGGGCAATTATAATTTTTGTAGCGTTAATTTTTTACGCAACACTCTTCCCTGCGTCAAATCTTAAAGATGTTGCATTATCTGATGTAGTGCGTCGAGCAAATGACGGTAAAATTGCTCAATTGGAGATTCAAGGAAATGATATTAAGATCACTCCAAAAGACCAATCAAAACCTACCGAGCATTCAGTCAAGGAATCTAGTAGCATTTATGAGCAGGGCTTGAACAAGGATGCTAAGGTTGAGGTGAAGGTTATTCCACCATCCACAACTGGCGAAACTATGTGGAATCTGGCTGTTATGGTTGTGCCTGTGTTGATTATTGTGGTATTCTTTATGTTTATGATGCGCCAAGCTCAGGGTCAAAATAATCAAGCTATGGGATTTGGCAAGAGTAAGGCTCGCCTGTATGGACAAGATAAAGAAAAGGTTCTGTTTACGGATATCGCTGGAAATGATAACGCCAAGCAAGATCTGCAGGAAGTTGTTGATTTTCTCAAGCATCCGAAGAAATATAAAGATTTGGGTGCAAAGATTCCAAAAGGCGTATTATTAGTCGGTAATCCAGGTACGGGTAAGACGATGCTAGCTCGTGCTGTTGCCGGTGAGGCTGGTGTGCCATTCTTCTCGATCTCCGGTTCTGAATTTGTGGAAATGTTTGTCGGTGTTGGCGCTAGCCGAGTACGAGATCTATTTTCTAAGGCTAAGAAAAATGCTCCATGTATTATCTTCATTGATGAGATTGACGCCGTGGGACGTAAGCGCGGCTCTGGTATGGGTGGCGGTCATGATGAGCGTGAGCAAACTTTGAACCAGATTTTGGTAGAGATGGATGGTTTTGATGGCGAAACGAACGTTATTGTTTTGGCGGCAACCAACCGAGCGGATGTTTTGGACCCAGCTTTGCTTCGACCTGGACGATTTGACCGACGTGTAACTATTACGCTTCCAGAGCGCAAAGATCGTGAGGCGATTCTGAAAGTTCACTTTAAGAAAAAGCCAACTGATGAGACTGTTGATCTTGATAAATTGGCAGCAAAAACCGCTGGCTCATCTGGTGCGGACTTGGCAAATATGGCCAATGAAGCTGCAATCATCGCTGCACGTCGCAACAAGAAGAAGATCTCAAATGATGAATTAACTGAGGCGTTTGAGCGTGTGGCAATTGGTCCAGAGCGCAAGACTAAGATAATGAACGATCACGAGAAAGAGTTGACTGCTTATCACGAAGCTGGCCACGCAATTGTTGGCCACGTCTTGCCTGATTCCGACCCAGTCCACAAGGTTACGATTATTCCACGTGGCGGTACCGGTGGAGTAACATGGTTCTTGCCGCCAGAAGATAAGAGTTACACAAATGTTTACGAGTTTAAAGATATTTTGGCTCGGGCAATGGGTGGACGAATCGCTGAGCAATTGATTTATGGCGAAGACGGAATTACCACTGGCGCTGGTTCAGATTTGCGAAAGGCGACTGAAATTGCTCGCGATATGGTTATCGAGCAAGGAATGGGCGAGAGTCTTCGCGATCAAGTATTCCATGAAGATAATGGAGGCCTGATGTTTGATAAAATGACCAGAGAGCGTCCGTATTCTGATGAAACTGCTAAATTGATTGACCAAGAGGTTGCGCAGTTGATTACCGAAGCTAAGCAGCGCGCAATGCTAGTGTTGAAGGAAAATCGTTCATTCCTTGACAAGCTTGCTGAAGCCTTACTGAAGGATGAGACTTTGGAAGAATCTGAGGTTGATGAAATCCTTAAGGGCGCAAAATTACCAAAAGAAGCTAAATTGCATTCGTAAAATATTATGGGGCGCGTTCGTAGTACGGTTACGAAAATAAATCAGCGGCTCAATGTGAAATTAGCGGCTACAATTCTGGCTGGCTCGACGTTACTGTCGAGCTTGCTGGGATTTTTCCGTGATCGTCTACTTAATTCCGCCTACATGCCAAGTGAAAACGGTGCGCTGGCGGGATATCCGGTTGGATTAGATGCCTACACTGCAGCTTTTATGGTGCCAGATTTTATGTTTGCAGTGCTGGTTTCTGGTGCGCTTAGCGTAACGTTTATCCCAGTATTTAATGAGCGGTGGGTTAAGGGTAATAAACAATCAGCTTGGCAAATTAGCTCAAGTATGATTAATTTTATGGCGCTAATCACCATGGCGGCGTCGGTGTTGATTATTATTTTCGCCGATCCGTTGATGAAGTATTTAATCGCACCTGGCCTGAGTGAGTCTGGTCATGCTTTGGCGGTTAGTATGATGCAAGTAATCGCAGTGAATCCGTTTATCTTTGCGGTTGCGGCGGTGATTGCTAGTATTCAGCAGGCGGTTGGACGATTTATGTTCTGTGCGCTGGCGCCAATGCTGTATAACATCGGTATTATTATTGGTACGGTGTGGTTTACCGGCGGCGTCAATTTATTCGGCTGGCAGATTTTTGACGGTGGAATTATGGGCGTGGCATTGGGTGTGGTTTTGGGTTCGTTCCTGCAATTGATTGTTAGCGCAGTTGGTTTGGCTGGACTTGGGTTTGATTACAATTTCAAGATTTATTGGCGAAACAAGGGTTTTAGAAAAGTCCTATCTTTGCTGCCAGCACGTTCTGTTGATCAAGGAATGGATTATGTGGTTAGCTTGGTTGAGGTCAATTTAGCCTCGCGCTTGGCTGACGGTACGGTTAGGGCGTACCAACAGGCTTTGACTCTTCATATGATGCCGATCAATCTTATTGGCGTGGCGATTTCAAATGCTGCCTTTCCGCAATTAACTGAGCATTTGGGTGAAGGTCGAAATGACCTATTTCAAAAAGACCTACGTTCTCTGCTGAGAATTATTTTTTGGATGGCACTTCCGGTGTCGGTGGTGATTTTCTTTACCAGGGGATACGTCGTGCATTTTATCCGCAATGGTGGCAATCAACTAATCGCGGGAATTTTGGGCTGCCTGGTTGTGGCGATTTTATTCCGAACTATTTATCACATGGCCGCGCGAGCATTTTACGCCCGCCAAGACACGAAAACTCCGCTATATATTTCAATTTTCTCGATTACTTTGAATATTGTCTTAGCAATCGTTCTATCGATGGTCTTGAAAATGGGTGCGTATGGATTGGCTTGGGCTCAATCAACGGTGGCGGTTTTGGAAGTGGTTGTACTTTTGGTGGTTATGAATCGTCAAATGCCAAAATTGTTCGATATGACATTTGTGCGGGCGATTTTTAAGATGATAATTGCCGGTACTATTACGGGAGTGGTTTGTTATATTGCCGTGCTAATTATGCCGTTTCGTTATCATGACGACAGTTTCTTTAGCGCTTTCCCGAAATTTGCTATCATTTCATTTGTTAGTTTTGGCGCGTATGCCGCGGCTTCGAAGTGGCTAAAATTACCAGAAATTGACCCGATTCTTGCACGATTGAAAAAAGTGTTATTTGGGCGATTGGAGTTTAAGGGCTAATGGAAAATATTCGGAATTTTTGTATTATTGCTCATATTGATCACGGCAAGTCTACGCTGGCTGATCGAATGATGGAGATGACTGGGACAGTAGAAAAGCGCGAGATGAAGTCGCAGTTGCTGGATTCGATGGATTTGGAGCGGGAAAAGGGCATTACTATTAAGTTGGCGCCGGTGCGAATGCGATATAAAAATATCGATCTGAATTTGATTGATACTCCGGGGCATGTCGATTTTAGCTATGAAGTTTCGCGTAGTTTGCAGGCTTGCGAGGGTGCGATATTGGTGGTTGATGCTAGCCAGGGAATTCAGGCGCAAACATTGTCGAACGTTTACCTGGCGATGGAGCAGGATTTGATAATTATTCCGGTCCTGAATAAGGTTGATTTGCCGGCCGCCGATATACCGCGCGTATCCAGGCAAGTCGTTAATTTGTTGGGCTGTGACGAGCGCGAGATTATTCATATTTCTGCTAAAACTGGTCAAAATGTAGATAAGGTTTTGGACGCGGTTGTCGATAAAATCCCTGCGCCAACTGGCGAGGTTGATGATCCAACTAGGGCGTTGATTTTTGATAGCTATTATGACGATTATCGTGGCGTGATTTTATATGTGCGGGTGGTTGACGGGCGAATTAAAAAGGGCGAATCTATCCGAATGATGGCGACTGGCGCAGATGGACTAGCTCTGGAAGTCGGTCATCTTAACCCAGCCATGCAACCCGACCCTTCGCTTGAAACTGGCGAAATTGGCTATATTGTGACGAACCTGAAAACGACACGCGAGGCGCGGGTTGGCGATACGGTAACACTGGGGAGATATTTTAATTAAGATTAAAAAGGGAAACCACGAATCTACAAACAATAAGCTTAACTGAATTTTTTGGCGTTGGTTCGTAGTATTGACGCGTATGATTGCTGAAATCAGTTTCCTTACCAGATTTGGCATAGCATTTATTCGACAAAACTCATTAAGTCTCTTAATAAAGAAATCAAACGTCAAACGAAATAGAAGGTTCTTTTTCCTAACGAGGAGGCTCTGGAACGTTACTTAGTTACTTTGTTTGAAGACTCTACTAGAGTGCTTACACAAAATTATTGACAGCATCTTTTCCTTTATAATATAATAAAACCTCATGAGGTATTATATGTCTAAACAAAAAATTAATCGCTTTGTCGGATCTATTGGAGCTTTTATTGGGATTCTTGTCTTTATTGCATATATTCCACAAATTATCGCTAACTTGCAAGGAGAAAAAGCTCAACCATTCCAACCACTATTCGCAGCAGTTTCTTGTTTAATTTGGGTAATCTATGGTTGGACCAAAGAACCTAAAAAAGACTGGATCCTTATCATTCCCAATGCGGCAGGAGTGATATTAGGCGGTCTAACTTTTCTTACTTCTTTATAAGAATTAGATAAACAAAACCAGCAACCCATGAAAAAGTTGCTGGTTTTCTTTCTGCCGATTGCAGGGATCGAACCTGTGACCTACGCGTTACG
>ERZ773069.19-NODE-19-length-111427-cov-40.266844_pt1 | contig 111427 bp, 93 predicted proteins | sample MGYA00580619_ERZ773069 | MGnify/ENA primary metagenome ERZ773069 (study PRJEB29015, sample SAMEA2738007) | human oral metagenome | biome: human oral; feature: human-associated habitat; material: dental | place: China | collected 2108 ...
AAGAGTACGGGGATGACGGGTTATAGGGCGTAGCTTCGGTGAACTTTGCGGGGTCATCCAGCGCCAAATCGCCGAAGACTTCATCGGTTGAGATGTGGTGATAGCGGGTTCCGTGCCTACGTACCGCCTCCAGCAGGGTAAACGTGCCGACTAGGTTGGTGTGAATAAAAGGTTCTGGGTTCGCCAGGGAGTTATCGTTATGAGATTCTGCGGCGTAATGGATGACTGCATCTGTCTGTGCTACGAGCTCGTCAGTGAGTTCACGGTCTGCAATATCGCCAATCATAAGGTTAAATCTGGTGCCGTCAAGACCATTAAGCGAGGTTTTATTGGCGGCATAGGTCATTTTATCGAGTACTGTAACAGTGTGTTCAGTATTATCCAACAGATAATGAACAAAGTTAGAGCCAATGAATCCGGCACCGCCGGTAACGAGTAAGTGAGACATACTTTAGATTTTAGCGGTCAAAACCGAGTAATTTATACACAGGTTACGAGAGAAACATGACACAATAGATATTATGAAGGGAATTATTCTTGCCGGTGGTACCGGCAGTCGTTTACACCCCATCACTCAGGGTATTAGTAAACAACTCACTCCGGTTTACGATAAACCAATGATTTATTATCCGCTTTCCACTCTTATGCTGGCGGGAATTCGTGACATTCTTATTATCACAACCCCCGAAGATCAAGAACAATTTAGACGTCTTTTAGGGGATGGAACTCGTTTTGGTGTACATTTTGAATATAAAGTGCAACCTTCACCTGATGGTTTAGCTCAAGCATTTATTTTAGGTGCAGATTTCATAGGCGATAATCCCGTTGCACTCGTTCTAGGTGATAATATTTTCTATGGTCCCGGTTTAGGAACCCAGCTTGGAAAATATGAGCAAAAAGACGGTGCAACCGTTTTTGCTTACCAAGTTGCAGACCCGCGCGCCTACGGGGTGGTGGAGTTCGACGAGAATTTTCATGCCGTCTCCATTGAAGAAAAACCGCAGGTACCGAAAAGCGATTATGCTATTCCGGGACTATATTTCTATGACAAACATGTTGTGGAATATGCGCAAAACATTAAACCTTCTCAGCGTGGTGAACTAGAAATTACCGACCTCAATCGTGTATATCTAAAACAGGGTAAACTAAAGGTTGAGGTACTGCCTCGAGGTACAGCATGGCTTGATACCGGCACCTTCGATTCACTCGCAGATGCCAGCAACTTTATTCGCACCGTCCAAAAACGTCAGGGACTTTCTATTGGATGCCCTGAAGAAATTGCATGGCGCGCAGGTTGGTTAAGCAATGATGATCTTCACAGTATCGCCACCAAATTCGCCAAAAGCGGTTATGGGGACTATCTGATGCACCTGCTCAAATAGTCACAAAAAACTTACTGCCCCGCACGGGGTTCACCACTCAAACTCAACACTCTGGAGCAATTTCAGAAATGACAATTTTAGATTTTGTGCGCACCACAAGAGCCAATCTCTTGTTGCTCATTGCTGGCATCGTGATCGGTGCCATCGCAGGGCTCGGCTATTCCCTGTTGCAGCCTAAAGTTTATGCCGCCAGTGCCTCCGGGTACGTGACCGTCGGTCAGAGTGGCACTATTGACGTACTATCCGGCTCAAACGCCGCAAAAGAACGTGCCCGCTCATACTCGGCAATCGTCTCATCAGAAGCCGTCGCCAAGATCATTCAGGAACAGAACTCTGACCTGAGCATCGGGACGATTCGCGGCAGCCTGAGCGCAACTACCGAAGAAAACAGCTCACTCATTAAGGTGCGGGCGACCGCATCCAGCCCTGAGCAGGCACGGGTTTTGGCGAATTCGGCGCTTCACGCCACCGCTCAGTACATCGAAAATATTGAGAAGAACGGTTCGGGGAACAACAATACCGCCACCCCCGCACCTGCCGGGGAAGAAAACCAAGAAAGCGCTCAGAACAAGGTTTCTTCAACCAACCCGTCCGATACCACCAATACCCTGATCCGTGTGATCCCGCTGGACAACGCCAGCGTGAACCCGCCCCTCGTATCGCCCAACTACATGCAGAACGGCCTCATCGGTGCCGGTGCCGGGCTGGTGCTCGTGTACCTGGCGATCTTCCTGCGCCGCTCCGTGGACCAGCGCATCCGCACCCGTGACGACGCCATTAAAGCGACAAACAGCAATATTCTGGGTGTGCTGCCCGTCAGCGATGACCTGGCGGAAGAAAACATCGTGCATGCCAGCAACGATGACCATATTGCCCACGAATCTATCCGTCAGCTGCGCACGAATCTGCGCTTCGTGAATATCGATAACCCGCCGAGCTCCTTCATTGTGACCTCCGCAGTTCCTGGCGAGGGTAAGTCTACGGTCTCGCTGGCGGTGGCGCGCTCTATGGCAAGCTCGGGGCAGCCGGTCATTCTGATCGACGCCGACCTGCGCCGTCCCACCGTCGCGAAGAAACTGCACATTAACGCCAAAATTGGTTTGACGCAGGTTCTTGCCGGTCAGGTTGATATTGCTGAGGCCGTGCACCAGGTAGAGGATTCCAAGCTCTTTGTGCTTCCCGCCGGGCGTATTCCCCCGAACCCTTCCGAATTGTTAGGTTCCGACAAGATGCGCCAGCTTATCGAAGAGCTCTCCAAGGAATTCCTGGTGATCGTGGATGCTCCCCCGCTGCTGCCGGTGACCGACGCATCGCTGCTCTCCCACGCCGTGGATGGCGTGATTATGGTCGGTACCGTGGGCAAGAGCCACCGCGAGCAGATGACCGAGGCTGTTGCCGTGCTGGAGCGTGTGAATTCACACCTCTTCGGCGTGGTACTCAATAAGGCTCCGCGTAAGGGCTTGGGCAATTCCTACTATGGATTTGGTTACGCCAATAGTTATGTAGGTTATGCCAGCTACTACGGTTATTCCAAGGATGGTAAAAAGAAAGTTTCTTCCGGCGCGCACGGAGCTTAAAAAAATTTCTGAATCAGATTCTTGAGTATAAGGGCGGGAAAATAGGTGGACTATTTTTCCCGCCCTTATACTCAAAGGTTTTCGTTGTGTGAAAGGATATCGTGCACACTACACCACAGCACAAACCTGGTACGCCGCTCAAGGCGCGTATTATGCTGGCGCACGCCTACTTTCAAAGGCTCGCGGATCTTCACGGAATAGATATTTTACATATCAAAGGATATGCGTTTAATTCCGAAATTTTTAAACCTGATAGACATAGCACCGATGCAGACCTTTTAGTACGGCCTTCTCATGTCGATACTTTTGTTCACATACTTTTAGCTGATGGCTGGAGTATTCAGGCGCATTTTGACACCGGATCCGTTTTTGAACATGCAATGACGCTTTATCACGAATCCTGGGGTCTCACCGATATTCACCGTTTCTTTCCGGGGCTCGGAAAAGATCCCGAACGTGTTTTTCAGCAGCTCTGGGCGGCACACATGCAGCGCGAGATAGCGCACCGCTCCTGTGCCGTGCCTTCAGTACTCGATTCCCGGCTGATTGTGGTACTGCACCGCGCTAGGGCTAGTTCCGCCTATAACCCGGATCTTGAGTATCTGCGCGATATTCTCGACTCCTACGACTGGGCTAAACTGCGCGCCCGTGCCGCCGAATTGGATTCTTCTCTCGCCTACTCCGCCGCAATGGGTGGCTTAGAGGCATACCGTCACGAACGTGACTACCTGCTGTGGAAGTCGGTCTCCACGCGGGTGCCAAGCTATATTCAATGGATGGGCAGGCTGCGGTCGGCGCGTGGATTCGCTGAGAAAATACGCACGCTCAAGAATATTTTTATGGTCAATCAGGATCATTTGGCGATGGAACTGGGGCATAAACCAACACGCGCTGAGATTCGCACTAGGTTCTTTGAGCGTTTCGGGTTGGGAGGCGGTTCCCGATGAGCCCTAATACCGCACCGGTAAGGTACCGCATCCCGGAGTACGTTGCTTTCGTACACGCTGAGGAGATCTCCGAATACGCTTCCGTCACGACGTATCTTGCCGACACACGGACCGCGCAGGTTTCGGTGTTGGAGGGGTCAGCATCTATTATTTGGGGTATTTTTGAGGAGCCGTTTTCCCTGCCCGAGGCCCTTGAGCTGATCGCCGAGCTTACCGAGCAGAATCCCGAGGATATTCGCGGGGAAGTTGAGGATTTTGTGCATCAACTCGTCGAAGACGAGCTGCTGGAAGCCGTCTAAACCCGCCCTGCCCCCACTATATGAAGAGCCTTGAGAGTAAAGATCTTTACTCTCAAGGCTCTTCATATAGCCCCGGCGAACCGAGTCTACGCGCCCGAGGACGAGGATGCGGTAAGCTCATCAACCGCCTGGCGGATTTCGTCGATAAAACGTTCTTCGCTAAAACGCGCGATGTAGTTCTTAATTGCCTGCTTATCCCACTCTTCGGGGTTGAACTTCCGTATCGCCGCCTCAATCTGTTCCGAGGTCGGCTGCTCAATAAACACGCCGTTGAGGCCTTCGCGGATGGTATCGAGGTACCCGCCCGCGCGGTATGCGATCACCGGTTTTCCACTTGCCCCGGCTTCTAGCGGGGTAATGCCGAAGTCCTCATGAGATACCGCGAGAAGTGCCAGACAATGCCGGTAGGCAGAACACAGCTGCTCATCGGAAATCCCGGAAATAATGCGCACATTGGGCCCTGAGAGCTTGAGGAGCCTATCTTTTTCGGGTCCATGCCCGATAATCAACAGCTTCTTACCCGCTCGATTGCACGCCTTAATCGCCTCATCCACGTTCTTATAGGACATCAGGCGCGACACCAGCAGAAAGTAGTCTCCCGCAGCCGTGAATTCCTGCAGACCCGCGATCGGTTCTTCCACGCGGGTTGCACCCCCGGAGTAAGGCGGGAAAATAATGGGTACGTCTTTGCCGTACACCCGCGCAATACGTTTCTGAATTGCGGTCGAGTTCGCCACGTAATGTTCCGACCGCGCCGCCGCGCGCTGATCCCAGAACCGCAGCAGCGGGTTTATCACCCGTAACCCCACCCCAATCACACTGTTCTTTTTCTCGTCGCCCAGGTATTGGTCGCGCAGGTACAGCCAACGCGCCGGGGAATGGCAGTACACCAGTTTCTCGCCGGTGAATTTGAACCCGTGCGCCCATCCTGTGGTCGAAACCACCGCAACGTGCGCCGGAACTTTCAGGCAGGATGCGGTCAGCGGCAGCAGCGGCAGCGCCAGTCGGTGGTAGCGCCGCAGCAAGCCCACCCGATTGAGCGGACTGGTGATGATAGTCGCATTCTCAAACTCGGGAAAAGTACCTTCAGGATTGTAGAGGGTCGTGTAGATAGGGGCCTCAGGGAACGCCCGGTGTAGGGCCAGAACAACCCGCTCCGCCCCACCGCGCTGCGTCAAATAGTCGTGAGCGATAGCGAGCCGAGGGGCGGTGACAGAACCTGTATCTGCCGAACCTGCAGACCGAGATTCCGCCGATGTCGAGATTTTTTTCGAGGCCAAAGAACGAATGTGAGCGGATGCGCCGCGCCAGGATTGTGCTACTCGATTCAGCATTAGAACACCTTCCGTGCGCGCTGCGGGTACTTCACGCCAGCGTAGGATGCAGCCTCCACCTGAAGCGCCACCAGCTTCTCGGCGATCTTCGCGGGAAGTTTCAGGAGTACCGCATCGAGAGTATTGCCTATCCGCCGGATATTTGCCTCGGTACTGACCGCCGCGAGAGCCTTCACCGCAGCGCCCCACAGCCCGGCAGGGTTGGGAGCAGCATGCGCATCTTCGCCGTGTTTACGCACGAAAATAGTGCGCGCACTGCCCGCGTGCAGGGCACGGAGAGCTCGCACGGCGGTCGTGGTCGCCTCGGCATAATGCTTCGTTTCAACCGCATCGGAAATTATAATTTTCCCGCCGGCATCAGCGATCATCTTACCCAGATCGACGTCTTCCCAGCCGTAAAGACGATAGGCGGTATCGAAGCCGCCTATAGTTCGGTATAGCTCTGCCGAGACGGACGAGTTTCCATTCCAATAGTGCCAACGCTCGGATTCGGGGGTGCGCAACGCCGCTTCCTTAAACTTTGCATCGCGGTAGGTTCCGTACACCTGAGAGTAAGCGGTCTTGGGGAAAATATTGTTCAGGGTGCCGATCACCCCGTCATAGTCGCGGTGTAAGCGAAGGTGGTTCGCCACATAGTCGGACTTGGGTTCCAGATCGTCGTCGCAGCGAATCAAAATATCCGCATCCGCCGCATTATGCCCGGCGTTAAGAGCCGCCACGCGCCCAAGATTTTCGGGGAACACAATCTTAGTGAGGTTTAAGGTTCTGCGGGCGATATAGTCGTCAACAACTTTTTCGCTCTGGTCGATGTCACCATCGAGGACAACGATAACTTGAAAGTCTCGTTCCGTCTGAGCAGAAAGCGCGTCTAAGGGGTAGTGTAAAACCCCTGCTCCACCCCGCGATGGGATGATGACGGCTGCTTGATAGTGAGCCATAAACTGTCCTGTAGTTGTGAGAGTGAGTAATTGGCAGGAACAAGCGTGAGCATGATGAATCCTCTAGAGATATTTCTCTAAAAGGTGGCGAACTCGTTCTCTGCCTGAGTCGGGTGAATATAATTCCTGCCAACGCCAAAATGCCGCAGAAATAATGTCATTAAGGTTATCAGATTCTTGATAGAAAGCCTGAGTTAAATGTCGAATCTTTTCAACGAGGGCCGAGGGATCCTGGGCAGGGTAAATATACGGGTAGTCCTCCCCCACGACTTCGGGAAGGGCACCCGCATCGCTGACAATCACCGGCACGCGGGCACTCATCGCTTCCGCAGCGACCAGCCCAAAGGATTCCGGGGCTTGCGAAGGCACTACCAGCATATCGACTGTGTCGAAGAGCTTTTGCGGGGTGCTCCAACCGAGACGATCGGTGTAGCGCTCAATGTTTTCAAGGGCACGGGATACTTCACGCTCTTCCTCGGCGGAAGCGAAGACGGGCGCTCCAGCAACTACGAGGCGGTACTCGGGGACGGTAACAGTACTGTTGAGGCGCTCGATCGCCTGGCAGAGGACGCCAACCCCTTTGGAAGGTGTGAGTCTGCCAAGGTAGCCGATGCGCACCACCCCGGGGACGGTGGATTTCGCCAGCGAGAGGGGGACTTCCTGCGCCCAATTGGGGAAGACGGTCGCGCCGGGTACGGATGCCGCAACATACTCGCTGGGAACGATGGTTTGAAGGCTCTTTTTGCGGGCGAACGGTACTAATTTAGCGTTGGTACCCGTCGGCAGCTGATGTAGGTGCACGATGCGCCCTGCCCGTCCCCCGGTAGCGGCGGCAGGAACCAGCCCATTACACCACAGGAGCGCATCCCGGTGCGCCCGGTGCCAGAGCCGCAGCTGAACCATATACTGCATGCGCGTTTTGGCGGGCAGTACGATGCGCGTGAACCCTTCATCGGCGGCCGCTTCAATGAGATCCGGCGGGTTTGCCGGACCGATGATGACAACCTGGTAACCGAGCCCTCGCGCCGCCCGAGCGATATTCAGGAGCATGACTTCGCCCCCACCTATATCGCCGTTATTGGTGGCTAGGTAGAGTTCTTTACTCATCTCGGGTGTATCTTTCTAGGTTTTCGGTACCGATATGCCAATTATCATAAGTGAATAGTCAAATATTTGGCGATGGTTCTAGGAGTTTTTGATCCGGTTCGCAATATAGGCGGTGATTTTTTCGGGTGATTTTGGCATTTCGATACGCCGGTCTACCCCCACGAAGTTTTCCGCCTCATACCCCGGCATGCCAAGTTCTCTGTTCCGGGCGATGGCGCCCGCGCGAACCGCATAGGCCATGACAATTGCCCAGGTAAAGGTGTAGAAGACCTCGCCCAGACTCAAACCACAGACAAGCAGGGCGATCGCTGCGCCCTGTCCCACTCTTTCTTCGACGGTCCAGGAGGTTTTTGAGACGAAGATGCGCATCCCCACGATAATCGTGATAGCGATGACGAAAACTGTCCAGACCCAGCCGCCCTCGGTACGAAGCACTAGGTAGGAGTTGTGATACACCCAGTTCCTATCCTGCAGGGGCGCGTAGGCTTCTCCGAGTCCGCTTCCAAAGAACCCCGCAGTTTCGGCTTTCTCCTGTGCCACCGCATCAATACGTTCACGAAGCATATCGGAGCCCACGCGCGAGGCAAACTGCCCTACCTGGGCATAGTCTGTGGCGAGTGTCTGCACAAGCGCCCAGACCCCACCCAACAGGAACATCCTCACCATAAAGTTGAATCGGGAAGCGAGCAGTACCCACAGCACGCCTATCAGGTACGCCGTGATGGAGGTACGCGAGTTCGTCAGCCACACCACCGAAGTTCCGAGCACGAAGGCGAAAATACGCTCGGGCATAGTGCGCATAATAGCGAAAGCGAGTACACCGAAGATAGCGTACGCCAGGCCCGCATAGTTTTTATCGTGGAGGAAACCCACCAAAACGTTGCCGTCCGAGCGTTCGGTAATTCCCAGATAGAAGGCAGGAACGTTGATCAGAAGCGCCGTGAGGTATCCGGCGATGGCGGACCTAAAATGCAGCCGTCCCTCGGCAAGATTCCACATCAAAATGGTGGTGAAGATCATGCGAACTAAGCGTTGTCGCCAGTCGAAAGCATCAGTGCTGGCGGTATGCAAAAGCGATACGAACATCATGTAGACCAAGCCCAGCCACATAATAGTTTTCAGAGATTTAAACCTGCCAAGTTCGTACTGTGCAGGCTTGGTAAGCCCGTAGAATGCACCAATAACCACGGCAATCTGGCTGAGGGGTTGGTTAATGACCGGCAGCACGGTAGCGAACACCATGGCACCGAAAATTACGAATTCGGGTATGCGCAGCTGATTACTGTTGTCCCGCACATAGTCACCGCTCTTTTTGAGCCCGTGACTAACGCGCGCAGAGAGGTTTGCGCTATCGTTCCGGTGCTGCGAGCTAGGCGATAGCGATGTTCCCAGGTGAATGCTCATGCTAGTCCTTGATGCTTTTGTGTTTGAGTGTAGAGTTCTGCGATCTGCGCCGTCATCTCGGCGTTGGTTACCCACGTCCATGCTGAAGGGGCCGAGGCTTCACAGTTCCGCATAAGAGCTTCTAAAACGCTATCACAGAATGCGTTCTGGCGGCGGTTAACAAGCTCGTTGGGGGCAAGAATTTCGGGGTTTCCGCCGACGTTGGTTGCCACGGTTTTTAATCCGGCGGCTTTAGCGTCCAAGAGCGTATAAGAACAGTTCTCCCAGAGGGATAGCTGAACCACCATATCGCTGCGGCCCATCGCTTCTAAGGGATCGACGAACCCGCTGAAGGTTACGGCATCGCTGATATGCAGCTCCCGCACCTGCTGCGCCAGGGTATCGGCAAGGTCACCTTCCCCCGCGATTTCAAGGTGCGCCTTAGGGTACACGGTGCGCAGCTGGGCGAATGCTTCTATCAGCACGTCAATACCTTTTTCGGGCGAGAGCCGTGAGAGCGAGAGGATGCGCGGCGCATCCGGTTCGGTCGGCACGCGGTGCTTGTGTACGGCGGCACGCAGCCGGGGTGCATCCACCCCGTTATAGATGATGCTCACCCTGCGAGCGCCCCATTTACGGCGCATCTGCTCGGCGGTAGAGCGCGAGACGGCAATAGCCGCATTGGTGCCCCACAGACGCACCCGGTGCACCTGTTCCATAAGCTTAGAACGCCAGGAGGTGCCGTGGTAGACGGCATCATCCCCCGCGATTCCGTGCTCGGTAGTGATGAGCGTGGGAACGGTCAGTGACCGATTGGCAAGCCGCCGCATCTTGAGGGAGTTGACGACGGCGGCGGCGATAACATCCGCATAGGCAAGGTGACTGTGCACGATAGCGGGCTTCTCTTGTTCAATAACGTGTGTGAGCGAGGCGAACGAGGTTCTAAAACCGCGGCTCGGTCCGAAGGGCACGGCGTGAACGGGAATATTAAGCTCGCGGAGGCGCTCGGTGAGTTTTCCCTCGGGTGCGCAGACAACCAGGCGATACCCGGGAATACCGGTTCGGGCGACGTCAAGAACATGTCGCGCCACTCCCCCGAAGTCGGGAACCGGAACAACCCAGAGCACGGTCAAAGTCGTGGCTGTACTCATGCCCTCACCAGCTTTCGTGTCAGAACGTTACGCAGGGCGGCAGAAACTCGTGTCTCAACCGTACTATGCACGCACCACGCCCAGAGTAGAACCAGCGTGAGAGCCAATATGCGTGCGCCCCACGCCCCCGCCCAGGGGTAGAACATATCGATCAGCATATAGCCAAGCATCGCGTGCCCCAGATACAGGGGGTACGATATTGTGCCGAGCGCGTGCAAGGGCCCGCGCGCCAAAAACGGCACGTGGCGCACATAGATAACGGCGAAAAACACCACACATATGATGGCGACTCCCACCCCGTGGGCGCTATCGTGCATGAGGAAGGCATTGATAGAGGCCGCCGCAGCGCAATACGGCATCAGCCAGGTAAACCTGCGGTCGTGGCTGTACATAAAGAACACCATGCCCAGACTAAACAGAGCCGCATGCTCGGCAACCACGCCCCACACCAGCATTTTAGAGGCACCCGTCAAGGACGCCTCCGGGTGAAATATGCAGCAGATGAGCAGCCCTAAGGTTGTCCAGCAAAAAATACCGATCGTAATCTCGCGGCGATATATTCTTCCACGCCGCACAGCCAGATAGAACCCCATGAGCAGATAGAACTGTAACTCGATGGCGAGCGTCCAATACACCTGATCGACATTATCGACCAGCATAAAACGCTGCACCATCGTCGCATTAACCAGAGCTTGCGCCACCGTAATATCCCGGCCGGGATTACCGTAGAGAAAATACACAGCCGCGGCAACCGCAAGCGCCAACCAGTAGGTTGGGTACAGGCGGGCGAAACGCGAAATACCAAATTTTAGGGCGGAACCGCTTTTGATAGCGCTCAGCAAAATTACGTACCCCGAGATGATGAAGAAAAGCTGCACCCCTAGCTCTCCGAGCGGAATAGAGTACGGTTCGGGGGCGGTGCGCGGGTAGTTCTGCACGGCGGGGTACCCGAAATGGTAGGCCACAACGGCCAGTGCCGCTATTCCGCGCAGCCCGTCGAGTTCGCTAAATCGCCCGGGGGTGATGAAGCTGTTATCAAGTACTTCGCCGGGTTTTCGGGTGTGTTGAACGGTTCTTGGTGGTGTCACGAAACCGACCTACAGCCACTTTTCGAGGCGGTCTAGGGCGGTAAAGAAGCCTTCACCGTTGTTGATATGCCCCTGCCAGATTTCGGGGATAAACGATGCTTTCGGCGCCAGCTCACGCAGCTGCTTGCCCAATGCAGCCCAATCGACATCGCCTTCGCCCACCTGCACGCCTTCACCATCTACGCCGATACCATCGACCAGGTGCAGGTGAATGGAGTGCGGTGCCAGCTGTGCTACCGCCTGAGACAGCGGAATTTTGAGGAAGTTGCATGCGAGCATGGTGTGTGAAATGTCCAGGCAGAGAGCGCTGTCGTAGGCGCGCGCGAATTCGGCGGTATCCTGCGGGTCGAGGAAGAGGTTGTGGTACTGCTGCCCGCCCATCAGCCAGGGGTAGGGCGGCAGAGTCTGTGCCGCCAAACGCACCCCGGCGGTATCTAGCCGTCCCAGGGCTTCGCCGATGCGCTCGTACTTTGCGGCACGGGCGCTCGCCGGGATGTGCTTATCTTTGGTGAAGCCGCCCATCGTGACGACCATGACGGGGTCTTCGTCCACCGTGAAGTAGCGGGTCAAATCGCGGGTAATGTTGATGGTGCGCTGCACCTCGGCGATGGAGCGTTCCCAGACTTCGAGGTCGCGGGAGGCCAGATCGACCAGGAAGTCTCCGGCGAAGAGGTCGGGCAGGTGGGTTGTGAAGCCCATGGGCAGTTTCTTCTCAAAGACCTCATCAATATTGATGTCGAGGTCTTTGTAGGAGAAGTGGAATTCGAGGAAATCCGGTGTTGCCTCTTCGATCAGGGGCTTGTAATCGTGGTAGCGTACCGGCAGACCCCAGGGGCGCTCGAAGGTGAAGTCGCGGCGGGTTACGAGGTCATCCTTCAGATCGCCCTCAAAAAAGAACGATCCTTCTTCAACATCGCGTTGGATAGTACGCCCGAGCAGCTGCGGCAGGTAGTTCGGCTGCAGGCCGCGGCCGGGCGACTTGACGGTCACATCCGCCTCGGTGATTACCTCACCTTTGGCAATGCTGCGGGTTGCAACCAATGATTTGGCCAGGTTCACGCGGTTCATCAGTTCACCGGTGGAAACCTCGCGGGGCGCGGCCGTGCCGATGGATTCCTCAATGTCACGAATCTGCTGCACCATCGCCGCGAACTCTTCGGGCAACAGCGACACGGTGTGATCGTTGCCTTCCAGGGTTTTATCGGTCGTGAAGTGCTTTTCGATAATCTTCGCACCGCGCGCAACAGCGGCCACGGGCACATGGTAGCCTCGCTCATGCCCAGAATAACCGACCAAGCACTGGCCGATCTCGGCGAGGCGGTCCATATACGCCAGATTCACGTCTTTAAAGGGTGCCGGGTAGGTGGATTGGCATTGCAGCAGGGCATAGGATGCGCCCGCCTTGCGCAGCAGGTTCACCGAGTCCAGGATTTCTTCTTCGCGACTCATACCGGTGGATACCAGCATGGGCAGCCCGCGCGATGCAACATCGCGCAGCAGTTCGTGGTTCGTCAGGTCTGCGGAGGCAATCTTCATGCCCGCTATACCGTAATCGACGAGCGCCTGCACGGATGGCGCATCCCAGGGGGTGCACAAAATATCCAGACCATGCTCCTTGACGTGGTCGAATACCTCGTACATTTGCTCAACGCTCAGCGAGAACCGTGAGAGCAGATCCAGGGTGTACTGCACACCCAAGTCTTCGCCCGCGGTGGCGCCGCCGCGCTGGCGGTAGAGCGCATCCAGATCGCGCAGCTGGAATTTCACGGCGTCCGCACCGGATTCCATCGCGAGGTCCACCAGCTCTTTCGCGAAGTCCACGCTCCCCTGGTGGTTATTACCGATCTCGGCGATGATAAAGGCGGGCGCATCCTCGCTGATGGTGTGCTTTCCGATGTGCAGCACGTTCTGTTCGTCCATTGCCAACGCCACCAGATGGCCACGTTCGTCAATGAGCGGAATGTGCTCGATGCCGCGCGCGAAATAGCCGCGCAAAGATTCGGGATCGCTATCGGCGGGGGCGGTCTGCGGGTTCGTATTCGCCGCCGCCAGTGCGCTGGTCTCTAGGGATGCGGTGGGGTTGGCGATCAGCCAGCGTCTGAAGTCCCCGTCCGAGAGCGAACCGCGCAAAATGCCGGATTCATTGACTAAAAAGATGATGCGCTGACCGTTGGCAGAAATTTTGTGAAGCGCAGTCAGAATCGGGTCTTCGGCGAAGACCACATAGGGCGCGATATTACGTTCGATAATCACGGTTTATGATGCTTTCTTCAAGAAAACTTGTGTTTAGTGAGAGTGAGTGTTGAATCTTTTGACGCTGAGGCTTAGCTTCTTACGCCGGGTTGTCCTTCAAGAATCTGCTTGAGCTGATGCTCGGCAACCGCAAAATCAATAGGAGCATCAATGTCGACGCCCTCGACCTCATGAAGCGTGAAAAGATCAATGGTTCCTCCAGGATACCCCGCCAGACGGTTGTGGTGCTCGGTGTACACGTGAGTTTTGGTGAGGTAGAGCGAACCGTTTTCCCGGTACCGGAAGGTCTCCTGTGTGAGTTCCTGGCGGCGTGGGCGCGCCATAATCTCGAACTCTGCGGTAGGTTCGGCATCCGGGTGCCACCGCCAAATAAACGGGCCGATCGGGATAACCCCAACCAATGAGTCTTTGCCGTTCTCGGCGAATTGACGCACCGCGCGGGCCAAGGTGCCGGGCAGGCGTACCGGGCTGGTGGCCTGCAGTAGCATGACCGCATCCGGCGCCCAGCCCTCGCCCGTGTAGAAGTCAATGGCGTGCTCGATCACCGGTTCGGTGGCTGTAGTGTCTTCGGCAAGATGCGCAGGACGCATAAACGGTACCTCGGCGCCGTAGTGGCAGGCGATGGCGGCGAGTTCTTGGTCTTCCGTTGAGACCACGACCCGCACCTCGTGCTCCCCCGCCAGTTCGTCGCGGGCGGCGAGCGCCTGCAGAATAGTCCACGCCACCAGGGGTTTTCCGGCGATCTCGCGCAGGTTTTTACGCGGTATGCCTTTGGATCCGCCGCGCACGGGAATAACGCAGAGAACGCGCATTAGTATGCCTCCAGGTAGTCGATGATGAGCTGAGCGATAGTGTGGGCGGGCTCGACTGCGGGTTGCTCGGGCGCTGGCGTGGGGTCTTCGCCCCAGCGGTTCATGCCGTAGCGTACCCAGAATTCTTCGAGCCAAGCGGGCGGGTTCGGGTGGTATACCCACGCCGGAATACCGCGTATTGCGGCCTCAAGCACGCCGGTTGAAAAGACTGAGACCACCGGGTTCGGCACCTCGTTCAGGGGCGTGGAAGAGCGATCTATGGCTATGCCTTCTATCTCCCAGAGCGCGTGGGTGGCGCGGGAGAGTTTATCGGTTTCGCTCGGGTGCGGCCGGTAGATGCCGTCGTGACGTTTCAAAAAGCTGTGCGCGGCGCGGGCGAAGGATGCGCGCGGTAACTCCGCGCCGTGCATCTGCCCCAGAAACAGGATTTTGCCCAGGGATTTGGTGGTTTCGCCGTGCGTATTTTGGATAGCGCGGTAGAGCAGCTGTGAGCCGACGGTATACGTCTGCACGTCGCGGCGTCCGGAAGCCCAAAATTGGGCGTCCTCGTCGCTGAAGGCGAGCAGAGTTGAACCGATGGGCAGCGGCGGGGCGTGCGGAACCAGCAGCCCGTGCTGTACTACCCAGTAGGCTATGCCGCGTTCGCGGGCGAATCGGTAGGCCACGTGACCGCGCGGAAGGTAGTGTCCTAAGGACAGCACAAGGCGCACACCGGGCAGTTTTTCGGCGAGCTCATCGGCGCGTATCGGGGTTGCGTTCCAGTCTTTGCGGCTATAGCGTGTGCTGGCGTACTGTCCGTTGAGATATTCTGAAGCGTCGCTCGGGCACCAGAGCGCGACCCCCACCCCTTCGAGGTGTTTGAGCGGTTCCAGCAGGGCGTTGCGGCTTGTGGGTGAGAACGAGTCGAGCACGATCAGTACCCGCGGTATTGCCCCGCGCGTATAGAGCACGCCGGAAACCATGTCCTGTTGGGCATCTCTGCGGGCGCGCACCATGTTTTGGGCGCGTCCTTTCATCCAGCGCAGGGTGTTTTGGCGCTGCTGCCAGGCATGCCAGGCTTCGAGATCGACGGGGTAGTTTAGGCCCATAGTTTCTCCAAAATTTTGACGCGATCATCAAAGGTATGCTCGGCGAGGGTGCGTCGCTGCCCGGCCTCACGGATTGTATGCGCCCAGCGGGGTTCACGGAAGATGCGGGCGCACAGGTCAATAAGTTCTTCGGTACTCTCGTAGACCAGTACTTCGCGTCCGGGTTCGTAGTAGCGCGCCACATCGGCCCGGTCGATCAGGTGAAGTGCGCCCACACCGGGGGCTTCGAAGGTGCGCATCGTGAAGCCGTCTTGGTTGTGGTGGATATTCAGGGTCGCCGGTGATGATGCCATGACCCCGTAGGCGGCGGATCGGTCGATATCGCGGTGTGCGGGAATTCCGGTGCCCTTGAATCTGCGGGTTCGGGCTATATCCCAGGGGTGGCGCGACCAGTCTCGCCCGTAGGCGCGCACGGGTATCCCCGCCTCGTGTAGGGCACGCAGCGTATGCTCACGGTTGGGGTAATTCGCCCCAACGAAACTGATGGCGTCTTCGGTAACCGGCGCGATCGTGCAGTGCGAATCGTAGGCGTTGGGCATATCCAAGACGGCGTACCCTAGGGAGCGCAGGTATTCGGCGTCCTGCGGACTGTAGCTTGCGAGCGCTCCAAGGCGCGGTAAATCTTCCAGGGTGTATGACATGCGACGCAGCTCGTCGTAGAGCCAGGTTCCGTAGCGCACCCCGGATTCTTCAAGTTTTTGCCACCAGGTATCCCCCAGCAGGTCCCCTTTGATGACGAGCACAATATCGGGGCGATACTCATCAAACGCGGCGATAGCACGAGCGGTAGCCTGGGCTGCGGCGGATGCGGGCCGATATTTTTCGGGCAGTTCGTGCGCGAGTTTATTGCGGATACGGTCGGCAACGGTGCCGGGAGCATCGTAAATATGGGTGCGAACCTCGTATCCGGCAACGCTTAGCGAAGCCTCAATAGCCTTCCAATACCCGTGGAACGCTGGCGAAACCAGCAGAATCGTGGGGGCTCTCATCTCGTGTATCCTTTGTGGTTCTTCTCTGTCCTGTGGTCCTTCGTGCGGCAAAGTCAGGTTCGGCGCGGTTACCCGACTAGTTTTCGTGCCGCGTTCCCCGCCAGATCAGCTCTAGTTCGTGGTTCAGAATCTCGCGCGGGTTCACTCGGTGGTTTCGCAGGGACCGCACCAGGTTGAAACCGTAGTTGGCGTAGCTGGTGAGGGTTAGGGCGCGGCGCAGGTTTTTCTCGAATCCCCATTTTTCGGCGTAGATAAACCGTGCGGTGGTAAGCCATTGGCGGCGCCGGGCTGAGGGGCTGGATGCGCCTCCTTCGTGGGTGACCGTCACCTCGGGCACCAGGATGCGCGGCACCCCAATCTCGGCAAGGCGGCGTTGGAAGTCTACTTCTTCGCTGTTCATGTAGAAGCGCTCGTCCATGCCTTGTACCCGTTCGTATACCGTTCGGGGCACCATCATGCAAGCGCCCATAACCCAGTCTGTTCCGTGGGGTCTCAAGGCGGTGCAAGCACTTATATCGTGCCCTGCCCCGCGATGCCACAGGCGCGTGGGTTTGAAGCGTGCCAGGGGTGTGAACCATTCCCACGCGATATGCCCCACGGTGGGGAATTTGCGGGCTACCCACTGGTGTTTTCCGTCGTGACCGACTACTTGGGGGCTGGCGAGCGCCTGCGGATAGGCGGCGAGCGCCGTAAGCATTGAGCTGATGAAGTTTTCGCCGAGTTCAAGGTCGCTGTTGAGGATTATCAGCCAGTCTCCATGTGCGCGTGCAGCCCCGGAGTTTACGGCGCTGCCAAATCCGCCGTTGCGCTCGCGGCGCACGATGCTCACGCCTTCGGTGTCAGGAAAGGGTATGGGTGAGCGGTCATCAGAAACGATAATCTCAAGATTTTCGGGGGTTATTCCCCGCTGCGCGCGCAGGCTGGCAATTAAATCCAGCACGGGAGCAGGTTCGCCATAAAAGGGAATAATGGCGGAGATAGTTTCTGCTGACGAAGTCACAAAAATGCTTTCTGTTGCGGTTTACATCTATGTTCCGGTCATCAAACATTGTCTGTAAACGTATGTGTTTATTCGTGAGGAAACTCTCGGCATACTGTACATAGTTGTTGCCGTCATATCCTCGTGAGTGAGTGTTACTTTATAATTCTAATATAGTATCGACATATCAGGTGACTACACAGCGTATTTTGCCTCATAATAAAGGTATTGCGTGTATAAATCCCAGGGAGTTATGTGTGAATCGTCGTTCTGAGTCTGAAGATAAAACCCGGTTAACAGAACTTGAGGGTATGCGCCCGCCGCATGTTGAAGCTTATTTTCGTGTGATGGGGTTTCTACGCCCCGGTATTGCACGGGTTTTGGATACAGTTCGTCACTCTCGCGAGAAAGTGTATATTGCGCCTCCTTTTTCTCGTGGCGGTAATTGGCTTTATCTGTTGGCGGCCGTTGATGCTGACCGTCGCGCCGATGCCGGGGATTTTTCATATATGCTCGATACTACCGGTTTAGAACCTTGGCTTACAGAATTTCCCGCTTTGCAGGAACTCATGATGGATCCAAAAGATTTTAAGTTTTTACACCGGCGTTATTCTGGTCTTGATACCAATGTAGAAGATAGTTTTGCGCCCGGTTCTCTTGAAATTTTTGCCCGCGAACGATTACTTTCTTCTGAGCATTTTAAGCAGCGCATTCTTACAGTAGGCAATATTGTAGGAAGTAATACGGTGGTGCTCAGTATTCGGCGCGGTGATTATTATTCTGTTCCCGCAATTCGGCAGCGTTACGGTATTGATACCGTAGCCTATGTACGTGAAGCCCTGGATCAGGTGCTTAAACGTATGAGCCCCAGTAATTTCGTGGTCACGAGTGATGATCCGCAGTGGTGCCGCGAAAACCTGAGTTTTCTCGAAGATATTGCCCCGGTGCTCTACGATAAGACCGGCGAGGGTATGTTCGCGGATTTAGCGGTTCTTGCGAAGGCGCGCTGGCTTATTCTTACGAACACCACGTTCGGGTACTGGGGCGCTTATATGGCGCAGGCGGATCACCCCGTTGAGGTGTACGTACCGAATGCCCACGAGTACGATGCGAAAACCCGCCAGCCTATCGTGGTGCCCGGAACTGTGCGTCCGCATCCGCATTTTTCACGTTGGCATGCGGTTAAGCCGCCGCACGGGGGAACCTGGCTTCTGCCTGAAGAAGGCGATACCGTGTAAAACCCTATACTTCACTCTTTCACAACTCACTCATACTCAAGCACGGAAGATAACCCATGAACATCAAATTTCTCGCGCCGTTTAAATTTTCGCAGCGAATCGTATCTAACTCCCGTAATTTTTTCTCTGGACGCCTTGAAAACTCGCGCTTTAAGCCCCGTTTTATAGACCCGACGGTTCGCGGGCTTCGCACTGGAAAACATCGGCTTTTTCTGGCGCAGCGCGATCTGCGTACCCGGCGTGAGGCGCGTGCCCTGCTGAACACAGGAGATTTCAAAAACCGTTACCGGGCGCTAGAAAAGACCTTCGAGATCCCTCCCCTGCCCACGACCAAGGGCGTGTGGGCGGTCGCGATGGTCAAGAATGAGGCGGATGTGCTCGAACGTTCCCTACGGCACCTGCATGCCCAGGGGGTGGCACGCATCCTGGTGGTCGATAACGGTTCAGATGACGGTACTTTTGAGCTTCTTCAACGGCTTAGCCGCGAGCTTCCGCTGAGTGTTGGGCGTGATCGTGAGCCCGCCTATTATCAGTCCGAGAAAATGACCTATCTGGCCCATCGGGCCCAGCGAGCCGGTGCCACCTGGGTAGTGCCTTTCGATGCGGACGAGTTTTGGTTCGGCGTTGAGGGTACTCTTGCCGAGGTTCTGACCACCAGCAAAAATACCGTGGAAATCTCGCAGCTCTACAACCTGTTTCCTACGGCCTCGGGAGACCTGGTGCTCGATACAACCGCACATTTTGACCCGAAGGTGTGCTTTAAATCCTGGCGGTCATCGGTCGTCACTATGGGCAATCATCGGGTGCTTCGACCTGGGGCACAGGGCACCGATAGGGTGGTTATCTTACATTTACCTTGGCGTTCACGGCAGCAGCTGCAGCGCAAGCTCATACAGGGGGCAAAGGCGCTTGAGCTCACCGATTTGCCGGAAGATTTGGGGTATCACTGGCGCAAAAATGGCGAGCTGAGCGAGAAACAGCTTGCCGATATTTGGTTGGATCTTATCGCGGGCAGACCCATTCCCGTAAATCTTGCGTGGCAGCCGCGCGGAAGCCTCTACCCACTAGGCAGCGATATACCGCAGGATGCGCACAGCCTTAAACCCTTCCTTGAAGCCCGGCCAGAGACCGCCTAGAAATAGCATCCGCATAGACTTGTGCCCGCCTTCCCAAGATTGGGAGGCGGGCACAGTTTTAATGTTTTTCAGCTCGATTCGCCCGACTATTCGGGAAGCTGCCCTAGACGCACCAGATTGGCGAACTCTTCATTCTGCTGCTGCACCTGCGTGAAGGTTCCCTGCGCGGCGATTTCGCCCTGCGAAAGGTAAATCAGCTGATCCACATTGCGCACCGTCGAGAGGCGATGCGCCACGATAATCACGGTAATATCCCGCGAGATACGCTCGATCGCCTGGGTAATCTTATGCTCGGTCTCGTTATCCAGGGCGCTGGTGGCCTCGTCCATAATGAGCACGCTGGGATTGCGGTAGAGCGCGCGCGCAATACCTAAACGCTGGCGCTGACCGCCCGAAAGCCGAACCGCATTGTGCCCAATCATCGTCATCAGCCCGTTCTCCAGGGAATCCACAACCTCGGTAAGTTCGGCGACAGCCAAGCATTCACGCACCCGCGCCTCGTCAATCTCATGAGGTTCAAGCCCGAAAGCAACCGCCTCCAGCACCGTAGAATCGGCGATGAAGACATCTTGAGGCACATACCCAATGCGCTGAAACCACGCGGGTAGATCCTGCTCGATCGGCACTCCATTGCACAACACACGCCCCTGTTCAGTACTGAAAAGCCCCAAAATCAAATCAACCAGGGTGGTCTTTCCCGACCCGGAACCGCCTACGAAAGCGATCGACGTACCCATAGGAATCTGCAGGTTAATGTTCTTAAGCACCGGCTGGTCGCCGTCGGGGTAGGTAAAGGAAAGGTTCTCCACCGTAATAGTGATGGGCTCAATCTCACGGTTTACGTACTCTGCCTGAATATCAGAGTCGGGAGCAGGCGGAAGATCGAGCTTCTTCCCCTGTTCATCAAGCATCCCAATTTCACGGACAAGCTCATCGCTGGGTTTCTCACCGGAACGAATATTACCTAAAGACGCCACAATGCGCGTGTAGTTCGGCAGAATACGGATGCAGGCACCAGCGAAAAGGAGCAGATAGGGTGCGCTATCGACACCCTGAGTCATGCTCATGATCGCTAGAAGTGCGGCGATTCCGAGAATAAAAATAATTTCAAGGGTATACTTTGGAAGTTCTTGAAGGAAAACGTTCCGCATATTCGCATTCACCGAGTCCATGCGCTTGCTCTGGTACCGGTGCAGGTACCGTTCGGTCACACCGTGCATACGAATCTCGCGGAACCCAACCACAGCATCAAGCGCTGCATTCATCGAGCCGCGCGTAGCTTCCAGGATAATCTCGCCCTGCTCCTTATTTTTCCTTCGCAAAACGTATTGAAGCGCAAAGGCAGCCACGCCGAAGTAGGCAAAAGCGAAAAGCGCGGGAAGCGGCATAAGAACCAGCAGCATCACCATGAGCACCACGATGGAGAGTAAATCCCCAATAAAGCTCATTACGCCATTTACGAAAGCGCTGTACGCCTGCCCCACAATGTCATTAACCGAGTTAAGCACCGCAGCTGCACCGCGCTTACGGTGAACCAGATAAGGCTCACGCATATAGCAGTTGAGCAGATTCACCGAGGTAATGCTCTGCTGGGTAGCAATAAACCCCAGACTCCAGCGCTTAATAACCAACGACAACACACCCTTGATGACAAAGGCGAGCACCAGCGCGACGCCAAAAATCACGATAAGCTGCGTGCGGTCGGAGTTGCCGAAAAGTTCCGCGACAGTTCGCAAATATCCAGTAATAGGGGCGCCCATTGCCAGGTTAACGATAGGTAGAATAGCCGCCACGCCCAACATCTCGAAAAGAGACACTACGAAAAGCCCCAGAATATTGAGGATTAAAATATAAAATTTTCGTCCGGGAAAGAAGATTCTGAGTTTACGATAAATATTTTTCATAAAAACCTCACAGAGTGCGCGTGGATGCCTTGAGAATCATAATACGTGCGGGACGTTCGATCGCATGATGCGCAATAATCGCTGCAAGTATAGAAATCACCAAGATTATGAGCATCATCAAGATTCCCCGTGCATCCACGCGAATCATATCGCGACCTAAAGAGGTCTTGATGAATCGGAAAATAACAATTTCATGGACCAGATAGAAGGCAAAACTCACCTCACCGAAATACACGAGAGAGCGGCGTATCCAATTCCCCGGCACCGGCGCACCAACCTGATGATGCGATTGCGCGCGCTGTATATCGTGAAGCGCAAACATCCCAATCAGCAAGAACCATACCGGGTCAAGCACAAACCCGTTGATGGTCTGCGGCAAACTAACTTTAGAAACACCAGAAATCCAGGCTAAAGCAAGTGCTGTTACTGCCCACAGTTGCCAGGTACGTATCCGTGGCATCGCTAAATCGCCGTCACGAACTTTAAGCGCCAGCAGCCCTAAGAGCATGCCTAAGGCGAACTCACCCGAACGAAGCAACGGGTTAGCGTACACCACAACATCGGCGTAATTAGAGGTAAGTGCTATAGCGCTCGCCCCTGCCGCCGTCAGCAGGAACCAGCCCGCCAAAACGGTATATCCCGCCTTCGGGGAGCGGCGGCTGAGCCAACCCAACACGAGCGGAGTACAGGCATAGAAAAAAGCCTCGCAGCCTAAAGACCAGCTCACCCCATTGACCGAAAAAATATAGTCCCAATTCGGCACCCAAGTGTGGAGCAGAACCAGGTTGCTTAATGTAGCACCCGCAGATGGGGCTTCCTGAGTCAGGACGAGAATTGCCAAGGCAAGTGCAAAGAAGAAAAGGTGCAGCGGGTATACACGCGCAAATCGGCGCAGGTAGAATTTCTTGGCTCCGTCGGCAGGCTTATACGACCAGGTCAGCACAAAGCCCGAAAGCACGAAGAACAATGCGACTCCTACATATCCCACGGATGCGCTAGGAACCACATGCGCCCACCTCGTATGGTAGAAAAAGACGAATAGCGCAGCCGGACCCCGCAAAATTGTCAGGCTATCCAGCATAACGTACCTAGCACTAGGTACTCCTGCCATAACGGGTGCAGATTCTTTACTCACAATGAGCCCCCAGCATTACCTGAGGCATCAGAAGAGAATTTGTTTAAGGAACCGTCTTCGTTCCAGCTTCTCCACCGCAAAAATTTTCCGCGCGCCATAGGACCTTCAGCTTTGAACTGGATGCGCTCATCCGGCAGACCGTGAGAGATATTGGTCCATACCTCTTGAATCTCACTATCGCTGAGCTTACTGCCAGCAAGCCAATGCGGAGTAATCACTGCGGCGTCTCGGCCTGTGCTCACAGCGCTGGTGACCCCTTGCCGAACTTTTCGCGCAATCTGAGCAGCCCCCCGATACTGCACATGCACGATCTCTAAGGAACGTTCATGAGCGCCTAAACGGCGTACTTCGTGGTTACCACGTACCACAACAGCAAAAGGATGGGCACGAAAGGCCACCTTTCCGGGGAAGGAATCTGCTGTATCCATCACAAGTTCCGTATTGATAACATCACTCGGGTTCTCCGTGACAGGTACCGAATGATGAAATCCGGCATAAATTACCGAGCTTTGGCAGGTCTGTAAAAATTTTGCGAGCGTATCTGAATGCGCATACCAAAATTCGTCTGCATCGAAAGGAATAACCCATCGTGCACCGTATCGCCAGGCCAGATGCGCTAACCACGTCATTTTCTCGGATTGTACATACGGAATGTAATTATCTTCAGCATAGATAATTCTAGAGTCGTGAGTTGATCTTTCACGAATATATTCCCGGGTACCATCATACGAAAGATTATCCGCAATAAGCAGCCGATGTACTCCCTGTTGAAACATATGGTCAATAACAGAAGGCAAAATATCTATTTCATCTTTAACCATCGCAATACCCCATACTTCTGTACGGGGGCCTCGATAGTGTATAGATGGCGTGTTAAAAATGCGGATACCACGAATTGCGGCGTATTGATCTCGCCATTGTTGAGGGGTTTTACGAGCTTTGAGTGAATAGCTTAGCTGCCCCAGTTCAGTCCGCAGTGCGGTGAGGAATTTCATGAATTGTGCTTTCGTGAAACGGCAGGCGCCGATAAAAATACACGTAAAATACGTATGTAGATTTTAGCATGCAGATCAGGATTATTTTCAGACTATGCATATTTCTACTTAATCTTTGCGGCGTATAAGACGTATTATGATACATAGTTTTTTCGCGAAAATTTATCCGCGTAAACACTACCGTCGTGTACTCTGCTCGTGCCTAACACAACATCGAGATACACGCTAGGAACCCTCCAAAGACTGACAAATTGTGTTCTACAGGTAAAATAATAGGTGAGTAGCCCTGCCCTGGAGGCAATGCAATGCGCTTCTGGAGCGTCCGAGACTCTGAAAGGTATCCATGGGAATTTTTAATATTCAGTCCCTCAGGGACAAATATCTGTCTGACTCTGGTGTACCTGCCGGGCAGGATAACCGTGAGTCCCCCTCCGCCGATACCGCTTCCGGACGCCGCCGAGCAGGGGGATCCTCAAGGTCTTCCCTTCAGGACGGGGTCGCACGTTTGAGCGCGCGACACGACCTGCCCCAACGTTCCGCACGCAGCACCTCCCGTAGGTCACAGGACCTTCCACAGGAGGTACGCTCACTCGCAGCCCAAAAGAGGAAAGCGCGAGAGGACGAATCCCGTTCCCAGGGCTTGCATCACACTGGGCCGGTAACATCCAGCATTAACATACGCGCGGCACGCGATATTGCGGTCGCCGAAGCAGAAGAACGGCGTGCTGCAGAACGTGCTGCAGCTGAAAAACAGGCCGCAGAGAGGCGGGCGCAGCAGGCAGCCGATGCTCGCCGCCGTGCCGCAAGCATACTTTCTTCCGCCACGGGGGCACAGCGTTCCGTGGGCGGCAACCGTAAAAATTCTCAGGCGGCACCACAGACGCAGTCAAGCCCGATGGTTCGGAAAACCAGGTCGATTAACATCGGCGAATTCCACGGCAAGATTTCAAAGCGTAAAAAGAAGCCAGAGCAGCAGATTACCAAGCCGACGACGAACAGCGCAGAGCTGGATCAAACGGTTCTCATGGATACCAACGATGTGCAGGCTGCGGCACAGCGTTACGCAAAACAGCATAAATCTCAGCAGCAGACTCCTCGCGTGGAAAATACTGCTGCGCGTACAAATTCTCCGCGCCCGAAGACCGCACGGATACCCATAACCCAGCGTTCCACCTCGTCTCGTTCACAAGCACCCGGCGCAGCTGCGGCGCAGAACAAGCGCCCCAAGTCTGGCACGGCGCCTCAGAGGTCAGCTCAGGCGCGCACCGCATCCGCAAAAACAACCGGCGCAAAAAAGGTACGCCCCAAGAATTCGATTGCCAAGAACCCTGCAGCTCGGAATGCTGCCTTGAAGAATACGGTGCGCACCAACCTTGCGCGTCAAGCAAATGAGCAAATGGCGCAGCGCCAGCAGAGTCCTTCATCGGCGCAGCAGAACCAGAGCCAGCCCACCCAGCAGCGCGCCCAGGCACATCAACCGCAGCGAAGGACCCACCAACAGCCAAGGCCCGCTGAAGTAGCTTCGCGTTCCTCGGTGCAGTCTAAGCCGGTTCAGTCGCATCTTGCGCAGTCCGACCCTGGCTACTCCCCCGCCAAAATTGTTGCCGCAGCGCAGGCTCGCGCACGTCAAGATGCTCAGACTCATAAAAAGCCTGAACCTCCCCAGCAACAGACTCAACAGCAGAGCACGGCAACGGCATCTACAGCAGCAACCCATAACCCGTGGAACAGCATTCCCACACCCCAGAAAAAGTCTGCTGCCGCTAATCCGTGGAATAGCATTCCGGCAACATCCAAGCAGACCCCGGAGGATATTCCAACGAGGCAAAAGCAGAGTGAACCCTCTATCAGCGAGAAACTTGCGAACAAGCCCGAGTTCGCGGGCTTCGATATGGAGAAGCTTCTGCAGCCTGGGTATAAGCCGCAGACCCGTAAAGAGGCAATCGCTATTCGCCGCGCGCGGGAAGAACTGAATCTTCACAGTGGAGAAAGTCAGCAGTCTCAGACAGAGGACGCTCAGCGCCAGGAAGATGAAGCAGCCCGGCGCGAACGTGAACGCGCAGAAGTTCACCGTCAACGTCTGGAGGCTCGCCGTCGCCGAGAGGAACAGGCTCAGCACACGCGCGCTGAAGAATCCAATGCCGGGCAGCAGAACGAGCAGACTCAGTCTGAACGAGAGCAGCGCGAGCAGAATCAGGCTCAGCTGGCGCGAAAACTTGCTCAGCGTGATAATGCTCGTTCCACGTCTAACGAGAACACCCGCACAGAGCCCTCGCGACCCGCTCATCAGACCTTGAAGGTGCGTGATGGCGCAAACAACACGCTCTCTACTTCCGCCCAGGATGCGCAGGATACGGATACGCAGAGTGCCCAGCCAGCAGCTCAGCCGACGGGTTTCCGTTCGGCTCCTGCCCAGGCATCTGTGCATCCGACAGCTTCCGTGCGTCCCGTAAAACGGGCAGCATCCCATGCTTCTCCGTTTAAGCTCGCGCCGGGTGAAGTTCGCTCGGGCGTGGTGCGCAGGCGCAGGCTCGCTCCCAGGCTCCAGGGGCCTATGGAAGCGGTCTTCGTGTGTACCGGGAACGTAGCGCGCAGTGCGGCGGCAGAGATTATCGCAAGCCAGCTCTCCGAAGAATACGGTCTGACCGATGACTGGATTTTCACCAGCGCCGGAACTTCGGCACTTTCGGGCTCGCGCGTATACCGTCATGTGGGTAAACAGCTTGACGAGCGCGGCTACGATATTTCCGGGTACCGCGCCAAGCAGCTCACCGAAGACATGGTGGAACGCGCTACCCTGATCCTGGTGGCGGAGGCGGAACACGCCGATTGGATTATCCGCGAATGGCCGCAGTACCACCACAAGGTTCATCTCATCAAGCAGGTAGCTAATCTGAAGCAAGAAGTCGGTTCCGAGGCAGAACCGATCTCATACCTGTACAGCCATAATCAAGCACCGCGCTCAAGCGATAACATTGGTGATCCGTACCGTCAGGGTAAAGAGGCGGCACGCATCGCGGTTGATGAGATTGAAAACTCGCTCTTCGAGATTCTGCCGTGGCTCTCGCAGGCACAGGTGCAGAACTAAAACAGCAGATTATGAGGGGCATAGCCTCTAAGTAGTTAATATCCCCGTCTGAGCGCTAGCGTTCTCAGACGGGGATATTTTCTCGATCCAATAACATCACCCCGCGCCGAACTGTTGAAACTCGGCCACGGGGTGAATGCGATATATACAATTTAGGCGTGATCGTTGAAGATGTTGGTCACAGACCCTTCGTCGAAGACCTCACGGATAGCACGTGCAATCAGCGGAGCAATCGACAGAACCGTCAGATTATCGAAAGACTTCTCGGCAGGCACGGGCAGAGTGTTAGTGACAACCACTTCGGAGGCGCCGCATCCGGAAAGAATATCGACGGCTGCACCAGAAAATACGGGGTGGGTTGCCGCGATAATGACTTCTTTCGCGCCCTTATCCTTCAGAACCTTGACCGCGCCAGCAATGGTTCCGCCGGTATCGATCATATCGTCGATCAGTACGCAGGAACGCCCTTCAACGTCGCCCACGACAGTCTTCGAGACGGCGTGATTCGGCACGTTAATATCGCGTGTCTTATGCACGAAGGCCAAAGGGGCACCGCCGAGCAGGGCAGCCCAATGCTCAGCCACGCGCACACGACCGGTATCCGGGGAAACGACGGTCACGTTCTCGGGGTTCTCAACGCGCCCGCGAATATAATTCGCTAGAACTGGAATAGCGAAGAGGTGGTCGAGCGGACCATCAAAGAAACCCTGAATCTGCGAAGTATGCAGATCGACGCACATCAGGCGGTCCGCGCCAGCAGTCTTGTACAGATCGGCAATCAGACGAGCCGAAATAGGTTCACGTCCCTTATGCTTCTTATCCTGGCGGGCATAGGGGTAGAAAGGCGAAACTACGGTAATCGAGCGGGCGGAGGCACGTTTGAGCGCATCGATCATAATGATCTGTTCCATCAGCCATTCGTTGATGGGCGCCGGGTGCGACTGAATTACGAAAGCATCGGCGCCGCGCACAGATTCCTCGAAGCGCACATAGGTCTCACCGTTGGCGAAGGTATACGCAGAGGTCGGCAGCAGGTCATGCCCCAGTTCAGCAGCGATTTCTTCGGCTAGTTCCGGATGCGCCCGCCCGGACACCACTGCCATTTTACGCATCCCAGGATTGGTAATCTCGCTAGACATGATTGTGTTCGCTTTCCTTGTGAACTCGGTGTGTGAAAACTACTCCTGCGCGGCCTCAGCAGCCTGTGCAGACTCGGTTCCTTCACGATTTTTTAGAACCCAGTCATCAATATTGCGCTGGGAAGTCTCAGAAATAGCGAGCGCGCCCGCCGGAACATCCTTGCGGATCAGGGCTCCCGCACCGGAATATGCGCCGTCTCCAACGGTGACAGGTGCCACGTAGATGCCACCCGAGCCCATGCGGGTATGCGCGCCGATAACGGTTCGGTTTTTAGTAACCCCGTTGTAGTTAGCGAAGATGGACCCCGCACCAATATTGGCGCCTTCGCCGATTTCGGCATCCCCTACGTAGGTGAGGTGGGGTACCTTGGCGTCCTGGCCGATCTGTGAGTTCTTGGCTTCGCAGAAGGCACCGAGTTTTGAGTTCGCGCCCAAAACGGTACCGGGGCGCAGGTATGAGAAGGGACCCACGGTGGCGTTTTCGCCGATGGTCGCGCCGAAACCGTGGCTGCGGATAACGGTTGCGCCGGTTTCGATAGTCATATCGGTCAGGGTTGTGTCCGGCCCGATAGTTGCGCCGGTGGCGACCGATGTTGTCCCATGCAGCTGCACGCCGGGCAGCAGGGTTGTATCGTTTTCAAGGGTAACGGTTACGTCGATCCAGGTGTTGTGGGGGTCCACGATAGTTACGCCGTTACGCATATGTTTTTCCAGGATGCGTTCGTTGAGTTTACGCCCAAGCTGCGCAAGCTGCACGCGGTCGTTCGCACCTTCAACCTCCCAGCGATCCTCAATAGCGAGGGCGGCGGTGCGGTGCCCCTTATCGCGAGCTATAGCCAGCACATCGGTAATGTATTTCTCACCCTGCGCGTTGTCGGTCGTGACCTCTAGCAGGGCTTCGCGCAGAACCTTGGCGTCGAAAGCGTAGATACCCGAGTTGATTTCGGTAATCGCCAGCTCTTGGGGAGTTGCATCTTTGGCCTCCACAATGGCGGTAACTTCGCCCGCTTGGTCGCGCACGATGCGCCCATAGGCACCGGGCTCTTCGATATTGGTGGTAAGCACGGTAACGGCATTGCGTCCCTCTTCATGGAAGTCCATCAGTTCGCGCAGAGTTTCGGCGCGAAGCAGGGGTACGTCGCCGTAGGTGACCAACACGGTACCATCAACGAGATCGGAATTATCGAGGGCGTTAAGACCGACTTCGACGGCTCGACCGGTGCCGGGAATGTCGTCCTGATCGACGATAGTGACCTGGGCATCAAAGTCGAGAATATGCTGGGCTACCTTATCACGCTGGTGCCGCACCACAACGGCTAGACGCTGGGGGTCTAGGTCTCGGGCGGCAGCTACGGCGTGTTCCACCATGGAACGACCGCCTATCGCGTGCATAACTTTGGGGGTAGCAGATTTCATACGAGTGCCAGCTCCCGCAGCCAAAACAATAACAGCCGAAGGTGCCTTCCGATTTTCTGCGTTCACCTAGATGTCTCCTTGTTAGGTGTGGGATATAGCCGGAAGTCTACCCCCCGAACTATTCGCTCCGCCACCAGGATTCGAACCTAGACAAACGGCTTCAAAGGCCGCTGTGCTGCCATTACACCATGGCGGATTATCCGCATGAACACCCGTCGGGTTGACGGACAAAGAAACGGATACTCCATAGTGTAGCAAAAATAGCAGCGTTCTCACACACGCCGCTCTGTGCCCTTGGGAAGTCCTAATTTTTGCATTACCACGGTGCCTGTGGCGCCTCAGATGCCCTAAGATTTATCCCTCTCATTGGCATGATTTGCACCAGATTCACGCGGTTCACCCAGACGAGCGCAGAGAACCAGCCCAACAGCAGCCAGAGTCAAGATCATAAAGCCGCCCCAGGCTCCGGCGGCGAGCACGAGGAGCATCCAGCTTCCGATGCCCGGGCCCAGCGCATAACCAATAGACTGCACGGTCGCCAGGTAGCTTTGGGAACGAGACTGCGCGGCTTCAGAAGATAGTTCTGCCACATAGGTGTGCGACATGGGTGCAAAGAGGCACTCCCCTACGGAAAACAACACCCATCCGACAATGACGACGGCGGGCAGCTGTGCACAGATACCGGCGAGTGCAACCCCGAACCCCATAACGAATATCCCAAAGCACAGGGCGAGGTATGAAGGTAGCCGTTTAGTGAGATGGCTGAGCGGGTACTCGAAAAAGATCACGATTACGGGGTTGATGATCAGTAAGAACGAGTAAAGCTGTACTCCGTTTGGCTCGCTATCAAGCCGTAGCGGAACTGCGCTTTGATGCTGCGCATACACCACCATCGTGAACGCCATAGCTATATAGACGAAGGGCAGAGCGAGCGTATCCCACATACTTGAGAGATAGGCGCTAGGCTTGTTCCGGGGATTATCTGCGGCGGTCGAACTTTCGCGGGGTTCGGATAGTTCTGAGGTGCCCGAAGTGTTGCCTCCACCAGTGGTTGCACCGCGTATCCCCCAGTACAGGATGAAGGGAACAAGAGCCGAACCCGCGACCGAAAACCAGAACAGCAGATTAAAATGTTCGCGCCCGATAATACCCACGAGTGCCGGGGCGACAATACTTCCCACATTGATAAAGATGCGGTAGAACGCGAACCTGCTAACTCGCTCACGCCCAGCAGCAGAGGCGGCGACCAGCGCGGATGCCGGTCCCACGAAGGATTGAGAGACAAAGACGTTAAGCGCAGCAAGAGTGACCGTCCACCACCCGAGCGTGTAATCTGCGAGCGCGAGAGCAGTAAAAATAACGATATTGATGAGGGTGCTTCCCAACAGGACGGGGAGCTTACCGATTCTATCGGCAAGATGCCCGCCAACAAGCGACCCGCTCACACCCGCAATACCCACGATGAGCAGGGCGAGAACGACGGCTTGGGCGTCGAGTTTGATCTCGTTGAAGAAGACGGCGGCGAAAAGTCCGAGGAAACCGGTTGCGCGGTTAATGAACGTGGCGAGTGAAAGCGCCCAAATATCGCGGGTTACGCGGGAGAGTTTTTGTGCCATGTGTGTTTTTAAATTTAAAAATGTTTGAGGGTGCCGAGGGAGTTAGCTTGTGGAATGTGGTGCGTAACGAACAACCTGCAAAAAGCCTTACAGAGTGTCGTACGACATCAGCCTAACAGAGCCTTCAGAGAAAAAGTAATACATATTACGTTGATTGCCCTAGTACTCCTGTCTCATTTTTCATCGGATATTTGCCTTCAAAAAGCTATAGGAATTATTGACGGTCGGCTGCCTGCACTTCCCCAAACGATCTTACGTCCAACTGCCTGCACGGTTTTCGCCGGATTTATACGAAGACTTCCAGGCGTGTGGGAGTCAGGCGTTACCCTGGATATGTGGCACATTTACTTGGCGGCGAAGCGCTGCACCTTCAATTCCCTACCCGCACTATTTTTGAGGGGGTGACCGTCGGCATTAATGAGGGCGACCGCATCGGCATTGTGGGTCGCAACGGCGACGGTAAATCCACGCTCATGAAGATTCTGGCGGGGCGCCTTGAGCCGGACTCCGGGCGCGTGACGGCGCGTGGTGGCACGCGCATCGGGTACCTTGATCAGTCCGACGTTCTCAACGATTCTCATACGGTCGGTTATGCTCTGGTGGGTGATACTCCAGAGTATGAGTGGGCCTCGCAGCCGCGTATTCGTGATGTTATTGCCGGTTTGGTGTCTGATCTGCCCTGGGATGCGCCGGTTTCTTCACTCTCGGGTGGGCAGCGTCGCCGCGTGGCGCTGGCTGCTCTGCTGATACAGGAATGGGATGTGCTCATGCTGGACGAGCCCACTAACCACCTGGACGTGCAGGCAATTACCTGGCTTGCGCATCATCTGAAAAGCCGCTGGAGCAAGAACGCGGGCGGCTTGCTTGTGGTCACTCACGACCGCTGGTTTCTTGATGAAGTCAGTACCGACACCTGGGAGGTTCACGATAATATCGTGGAACCATTTGAGGGCGGGTATGCGGCTTACGTTCTGCAGCGTGTGGAGCGCGATCGGCAGGCGGCCGCCGCGGAGGCAAAGCGCCAGAACCTGATGCGCAAAGAGTTGGCGTGGCTGCGTCGCGGTGCCCCGGCGCGCACCTCAAAGCCGAAGTTCCGTATTGATGCGGCGAATGCGCTGATTGCCGATGTTCCGCCGGTGCGTAACACCGTGGAGCTTAAGCAGATGGCGGTTTCCCGTTTGGGTAAGGACGTGGTGGATCTTGAGAACGTCTCGGTCACCTTTGAGGATTCTTCGCTGCCCGACGGCAAACGTGAGGTGCTGCGTCGCGTAACTTGGCGGATTGCACCAGGTGAGCGCACCGGTATTTTGGGCGTGAATGGTGCCGGGAAATCAACCCTGCTTGCCTTGGTCACCGGATCTTTGGAACCGACCGAGGGGCGTGTGAAACGCGGTAAGACCGTCAAAGTTGCCACCCTCACCCAGCAGCTGGATGAGCTGAAAGAGGTTGAGAACGACCGCGTGTCTGATGTGATCGGTCGCAAGAAGCGCAGCTATATTGCCGACGGCAAAGAGATGTCGCCCTCGCAGATGTTGGAACGGCTAGGTTTTACGAGCGCACAGCTTTCTACCCCGGTGAAAGATCTTTCGGGCGGGCAGAAGCGACGACTGCAGCTCATGCTCATTCTCTTGGACGAGCCGAATGTGCTGATTCTGGACGAGCCTTCAAACGACCTGGATACCGATATGCTGGCGGCGATGGAGGATCTGCTCGATACCTGGCCCGGCACCCTGCTGGTGGTTTCTCACGACCGTTACCTCATGGAGCGGGTGACCGATCAGCAGTATGCGGTGATTGACGGTTCCTTCCGGCATCTGCCCGGTGGAGTGGACGAGTATTTGGCACTTTCCGCAGCGGGTCGAGGCGGTTCTGCCGCTGGTGTTACAGGCGGTGCATCCGCCCCAACGAAAAAGAACGATTCTTCGGTTTCTGACGGCCAGGCTGAACCAACGAACTCTGATCCCAAGAGCACACCGAAAGTATCGGGGGCGCAGGCACGCGCGGCACAGAAGGAATCCGCCGCGATTGAGCGTCGCCTCGGAAAATTGGGCGAGGAACAGGGCAAGCTCTCCGAGCAGATGAGCATGCACGACCCCGCCGATTACGCCGGGCTTGCCGACCTGGGGCAAAAACAGCAGGCGCTTCAGGATGAGATCGACGAGCTAGAGATGCGCTGGCTGGAGCTCTCGGAACTCCTCGGATAGCCCGCTCCCCTGCTAAAAGAGCCTTGATGCGAATAAAACGGGTTTCTCAACGTTGCATTCGTATCAAGGATCTTTTTATAAACTCGGGGAAACATCCGCAAGTGCCGCCGCCATAGCCTTTAGGTCCGCATCCAGCCGGGGGCTGCGCAAACCTGCAGCCTGAAATAGTTCTGTGAAACGGTGCCGCCAATCTAGTCTTTGCAGCGCCATACGCACCTGGTTTCGACTCTGCTCAGGTGTCCATTCGCTCACAAGCTGCGCCACCGCATCCAGCCCGGCGCGAGCATCCTGCGGATCAATATCGACGGTTGCTCCATCCCACAGTATCTCGCGCGTACTTTCGGTTTTAGGCACCTGCCCCACCACGGTCACCCCGTGGGCGAGCGCGTCCGTCCAGCGCCCGGTAATGTACTCCTTGTTTGGGTGCGTGTACGATGCGGGGCTCACCAAAGTACTAAAAGCCAGTACAAATTTGGCGTCCGCGAGCGCTCTCTGCAAAGACTCGACGGATTCACGATCGGTTACGCCGAACGGCGGGCGCCCAGCGAAGGTTATTCCCACTTGCTGGGCAAGTTCTGCAGTGTGTTCATCGTCGTCATAGGCGGAGGGTTGGCGCCCCACGCGAAGTACATCGGTGGTTTTCGGATGCTCCAGATGCTCATCGAATTTACTCCACACGTCTGCACCCCAGGGAAGCACCCGCACATTTTTAACCCCGGCGCTGCGCCAATCGTGCACGTCGTCGCGGTCCGCCACAAAAACAGTGTTATAGGTTCCGTTGGTGGCGATGGTGGGAATGCGGTCATCCCAGAAACTATCGATAACCCACCCGTAAACCCCAGCATAGCGTCGTGCGGCGAGGCGCGGCTGCGCGATAGCGTAAAGCTGTCCGGGGTCACTGGCGATAACAAGGGCGGTACGTCTTCCGCCGGGAATACGCGGCAGGCGCCCCAGAATTTTGGTAGCGGGTGTAAGCGATGCGCTCGGGTCAGGGGTGATGATGCGCGCGTCCAAGTACGATGCCATCAGGCGCGCCATCTCATGGATGGGCGCCCACCCGGCGCCTTCGGGAACGCCTACGATAATATCTACGTCGTGGGGCATGGGGTATTCATTTCGTGCGAGTTCGAGCGGGAATAGGTCGCGCGTAATTTTGACCTGAACTATGCAAAATGTGCGTCATCACACCGCGCGATATACCACTTAGTATATACGTTCTTAGGTATCGTCCGGAATACTTGGTAATCACCGTGACGGAGTGGGTTTTATATCACAGACTATTGAGAGACACGGAGGCAATACTCAGTGCATCATAAATTCCAGGAGTGTTTTCTTCATGTGGATGCGCATAAACTGATCCCGTATAAAGAAAGCACTCTCGCATTACTCCCTACCAAAAAACACTCCGCTGACCGCCGCCTGCAGGTAGGCTACAATATCTTCAGACGGGCTTGCCACGGTGGTAGAGCCGCATAGGTCACACTCACTCACACGAATTCTCATGATTCAGAAACTCAAAGATTTGAAATACCGCCTGCATCTTATGCGGCGAGAACGCACGAATGCGCAAAAACGACGTGAACTCACCAAAAATGGCATTGTTTTTGGTGCCGGAACATATTGCGATCCTAGTTCCACCATTATGCCTAAGGTCGTAATGGGCACGAATTGTTTTGTCAATAAAGAAACTTTGGTGGGCGCGCATACAACTCTGGGAAATAATGTTTTTCTGGGGCCGCGCGTCACCATTTTTGCCGATACCCATGAAATTGGTTCTGCCGCTCAGCGCGCGGGAGCAAATATTACTCGTCCCGTACACATCAAAAACGGCACGTGGGTGGGGCAAAACGCTGTCATTACCGCCGGGGTCACGATCGGCGAAGGATGCGTGATTGCCGCCGGTGCCGTGGTGGTGCACAATTGTGCGCCTCATGGCGTGTATGCGGGCGTTCCGGCGCGGCGCATCCGTGACCTTGATGTCGAAGGGAACTCATACCCGGTAGCCGAGCAGGTGAAAGGAGACCGGTCGTGACTCGCCCCGAGCCCGTAGCGGCATCCGTCATTATTCCGGTGTATAACGGCGCCAACTATATTACGCAGCAGCTTGATGCCCTCGCAGCCCAAACCGGTAACCCTAGTTTTGAGGTGCTCATTTGTGATAACGGCAGTACCGACGGCACTCGCGCCGTGGTCGAAAGCTACAATGCACCCTATCCCCTGCGGGTAATAGATGCATCCCAGCGTGCCGGAGCCAGCCACGCCCGCAATATGGGGGCGGTACAAGCCGCGGGTGATATCCTCATCTTCTGCGATGGCGATGATCTTGTAGAACCTGACTGGGTGGTTTCGCATCTGCACGTGCAAAACCTATATTCCACCGTCATAGCAAGCGGGTCTCTGCTTCATGACCGGGTTAATACTCCCGAAGTTCTGCGGGCTTACGGTCTTGAACCCGGCGATGACCAGAAGACTCTGAGCACACGCACCAGGATTCTCTACGACGAAGAGCTCACTCCCTATGCTGGTTTTCTGCCGACGGTTGCCGGGGGTAATTTTTCGATTCCTCGCCGCGTATATCTTGAGGCCGGGGGTATGGATTCTTCATATAAAAGTTCCGAAGAGACCGATTTTGCCTGGCGTGTGCAGCTTGCAGGCGTTCCGGCGGCGCTTACGCACGGGCCGCTTCTGCACTATATTCTGCGGGATAAACCTAAACGCATTTTTCATCAGCAGCGCGCCTACCAAAAATACAAGGTACTGCTGTGGGTACGCTATCGGCAGCATGGAATGCGCGGTCCCAGCACGAAGGCATCTATCCTGGAGATTCTGCGGCAGACCCCTAAGCTTATAGACCCTACGACTCGTTTTCGAGCGGCGTATCTGGCGGGCGGCAACCTTGGGGCGCTGGAGGGTATTCTTCAGTACCGCATTCTCAAGCGTATTCCGAAGCCGCTGCGGCTGGATACTGCGCCTATTACAGAGGAATAAGGGACTATTCCTAAGGAATTAGAGCATCGCGGGGGTTTGTGTGGCGATCGCGTGACGGCCTCGGCGGCGAAGTGCTGCGGCGAGTTCATCAGCTGCGGTCGCATCCTCCGCAAGAATAGCAACGGTAGGTCCTGACCCAGAGACAAACGCCTCAACTATGCTCTCATTATCCATGGTCAAAATAGTTTCAAGATCGGGTGCTAGGGTCACGGCTGGTCCCTGCAAATCGTTGCGAAGCTGCCTGCCAATTTCGTGGATGCGCGCAATCGGTGCCTCCGTCTGGGTTAGCGCGTGCAGCAGCCCCGAAGGAACCTGCAGCTCGCCAGCTTCGGGGTAACGTCCGGCGGCGCGACCCTCATCAAGCTCGCTAAATACCTGCGGGGTCGAGAGCCCCTCTGAGGCGGCGACCAGTACAATATCGAGCGGAATCATATCTTCAGGCAACTCCACGATGCGCAGCTCGGTTCCGGTGCCCTCCCCCACGGCTAACCCGCCCAGCGGGAACGCGGCACGCACCACAAAAGGCACGTCGGCACCCAAAGGCGCAGCCAGGGCAAGCAGCTCTTCGAGTCCGAGGGTACGTTCGGTAAGCCGCTTCTCATAGAGATACTGATCGACGGCAAGAAGCGCGGCGGCGGCATCTGCCGAGCCACCCGCCATGCCCCCGGCCACGGGAACGGCCTTATCGATATGCAGGTGCAGGTTCAGATCGTTCACGGTGAGCCCGTGCGCCTGCACCATAGAGACGGCTGCACGATGCGCCAGGTTCGACTCGTCCAACGGCACCTCGGCTAGATCAAATTCTCCGGCACAGTGCTGGTGATCGACCAGGGAGTCGGGAACAATATTCAGACTCAGGGTAATTCCCGGCTTCTGACCATCACGTGCGGTTACGGTTTCGTAGATATTGACCGAAGAAAAGAGCGTGGCGAGCGGATGGTAGCCGTCTTCGCGGGGGTTACCCACGGCAAGATAGAGATTTACTTTGCCGGGCGCTTTTGCCCGAGTTTCTAGAACATGCATTCTTTATCCATCTCCGGTTTCCCGGTCTTAACTTTCATCCGCCACTAAAGCTGGCACCCGATGCGCCGCCTGGGCAATCCGAATATACCCGTGAATATCTAACTTTTCGCCACGCTCAGTAGGAGTAATGCCCGCCTCGGTCAGGATCGCTTCGGCACGAGCACCGGAACCAGCCCACGAAGCAAGCGCGGCCCGCAGGGTCTTCCGCCGTTGAGCGAAGGCCGCGTCAATCACGGTAAAGACTTCGTCGCGGTCAATATCGGCGAGCGGCTGCGGGCGCATCCTGAAGCCCACAAGCCCGGAGTTAATTTTCGGGGCGGGCCAGAATACGTTTTTACCGATAACCCCCGCTTTAAAGACCTCAGCATACCAGCTTGCCTTCACCGAAGGAACCCCGTAAATCTTGGATCCGGGTTTCGCCGCCAGACGATCGGCAACTTCATCCTGCACCATCACCAAGGCGTGGCGGATGCTCGGGAACTGCGCGAAGAGGTGCAGAAGTACCGGAACCGCAACGTTATAGGGTAGGTTAGCGACCAGCGCATCCGGTGTGTGGGGAAGCTCAGTCACCTTGAGGGCGTCCATAAGCACCACATTAACGTTTTGTGCCTTGTCGGGGCGGAATTTGGCGATAGTATGCGGTAGCTGCTGCGCCAATGGCGGATCGATTTCGACCGCGATAACCTGGCGCGCGGCATCTGCCAGCCCCAGAGTGAGAGAGCCAAGTCCAGGGCCGACTTCGAGCACGGTTTCGTCGTCGGTAATATCCGCTGCGGTAACGATGCGGCGAATAGTATTCGGGTCAATCACGAAGTTCTGCCCCAGGGTCTTTGTAGGGCGAATGCCCAGCTGCGCGGCAAGGTCACGGATTTCTTGGGGACCCAGCAGGGGTTTATCGCTCAGATTTTCTCTCACCCTATCTATTCTACGGAAGGTTGCAGGTCTAGGTCGAAGGACGCCGCTCACTGGTGCGGGTAGTTACTTGAGAACTCTACGTTTCTTCCGTATCTGCCAGAGAGTAGATTTGACGATGTTTTGGGCGTTCTTCAAGCGAGCTTTGGGGGCGGCGTAAATCCGTAGCTTGTTAAGGAGCGGCTGGTTTTTTGCCTGGTGTGCTTTACGGTACACAAAGTGTGTCCCATCTTCCTCAATAAGACTATTTCCTGTCCAGCCGCATAGCCCTGGTTGCATAACCTTAATATCCACTCCAAAATCAGCGGCGAAAAGGGGCCAATCATCTGCTAGCCAGTATTGTGAGCCGCGCGCATCAATCCGCTCAATAATTTTCTGCGCCGCCGACCGAGAGATCAGATACAGTCCTGTACAGGCAGTCCAATCACCAGCGCAGTACCCTAAACGGTGGCGACCCCAAATAAACGGAGAAAACAACGACAACCGTGGGTAAGGAGTGCGGGTGTTCATACGACCCATCTGGGTGGACCAGCCATCCGCAAAATTCACCACACCAATGCTGCGGGATTTTTCAATAACCCGAGAGACAATTTCATCAATGGAGGGGTGGATCAACGCATCGTCTTCAGCAACAAGTGCCCATTCTTCCCCGCTTTTTAGAAAATCACGCCACACGTCAGTATGGCTCAAGGCGCATCCTACTTCTCCAGGGCGGGCTAGACGGCCTTTTCTTTTCTCAAAATAGACAGCATCAAACTCAGGGCTTTCCCCAGGAGTAGGTAAAGCGCGCCCATCTACTCCCCAAAATATATCGAAACCTGCGCTCCCCGGGGCATTGAAGAACTGCTCAAGGCGATTTTCGTCCTTAAGAGCAACAACATATTTTTTCATTTTTCCTCTTTATATTTGAAACGACGGTGATTTACCGATACCCACCAGGGTATGTTCCAAATTTCATATCTTTAACAATTTTTATACGGTCAATATATTTAAGGCTTAGGGGGCTCGTGATCCTTCCCGCCAACTCAAGCCAGGGAATAGGGTACTCCGGCATATACCCAAAAGCTTGAGGATCTCCGTAGCTCTCCAACAAGGATGAAAAATAGTCCATCCTGCGGTTTAATTCGGTAAGCCATTCATCAGTAAACCTGCTATATGGTTTACACCCAAAAGCAGACATATTCACAATCGATTTATAATAGTTACGCTGGTCTTTCCCCAGCACTCCACTTGCTGGTGAAGAATTCCAAGAGCCTATTTCATGCGGAGCAATAACCCACATATCTGGGGTAGCATTAAGTTCCTCAAGAAGAGGCAACCAGGGCTTATCCATAGGTTTTATATCCATATACACACCACCGTGATGGTGCATCAGATAGGCGCGCAAATAGTCAGAGCGCTGAATATAACTTAGTTTTTCGTAGGAAGGGTGTAAAGGATACTCGGGAAGCACATAATCCGCAAGATTATCCGAGGTTATCAGAATAACTTTACTTTCAGAATTAACAGAACGGATAAGGTCGATAGATTTCTGACGAGTTGGAGTTATCTGATTATCTCCCAACCAGACAATAAATATCTGATTAGGAGCATTTTGAAGATTACCCTCCGGAAGTTGAGAATCATAGAATAGATGATTAACCATAAATGTACTAGAATTAGGCATTGCAGTATTTTTAATACGCTGAGTATATTTTTCAATATCATAAGAATATGGTTTTTTCTGCGAATACCAACTGCGCATCTTATCTATCCCTGCGCCATCTTTGACATAATTAATCCATATATAATGTTTTATTCTTTTTGAAAAAGAAATGATTGACACGGCTTTACCCTAGTTCTCTCACGCTAACATGCTATTGATACGTTACGGGACAGAAAACTATTTATCGGGATGCCATATCACACAAAGACAGAATTTGCTCCAGAAATTATGAGATAAAGTAAAGCCTTAAGGTGAGATATAGCATCTACCATAATAGCATATACGCGTGATAGTTCATGCAGGCTTCGATAAAAATGGCACAAAAGATACTTATACCTTATGCACTGATCGTTACCATCGTCTAGAAACCCTCAATTCCCCAGCTGCCGTACACACGCGTCGAGTTCGCACGAATAATCTGGCACAGGTCCTCTAGGTTCTGCTCGCGGTGCGCCGCCATGAACCGCACCGTATAGTTCGTCATATACGAGGCATTCGGGCGGCCCCTAAACGGGTGCGGGGTCAAAAAAGGCGCATCCGTCTCGGCAAGAATCAGCTCAGGGCGTGCCATACGCAACGACTCCTGAATATCCTTCGAGTTTTTGAAGGTCACGGTTCCGGCGAAGCTCATGTACCAGCCCTGCTTATTACAGATGCGCGCCAGCTCAGCCCCGCCCGAGTAGCAGTGAAATACAGTACGCTCGGGGGCGCCCTCCTCAAGGAGGATGCGCACTACATCATCGTGCGCCTGCCGGTCATGAATCTGAAGCGCCAGATCGTGCTTCTTCGCCAGGCGAATATGCTCGCGAAAGCTGCGCTGCTGAGCTTCAACACCTTCCTCCCCGGTGCGAAAATAGTCGAGCCCAGTCTCGCCGATAGCTCGCACGCGCGGTTCGGTGGCAAGCGCATCCAAGGTCTCCAGAGCCTCATCGAGGGTACCGGCGGATTCCAGTTCGGGGGCGGTGTTGGGGTGAACGGCAACCGCCGCCAAAACCCGCCGGTCGGCGCGGGCGGCGGCAACCGCATACAGCGAGGAGGGAATATCGCAGCCGACCTGCACAATGGCACCTATGCCGAGTTTTTCCCCGGTGTCGAGGGCGTCCCGGGCAGTAATTTCTACTTCGCCATCAAGCAGGTCCATATGGGTGTGGTTATCGACGATGGCGTACGGCAGAGGCTCGGGCGCTGGCGGGAACACGAGGTTGCGGGACCGTCCGTCATCGCCCTTCGTGGAGCGGCGTCGGGTGCCTTCGCCCGAAGGTTCCTGTGCTATGCCTCCCCCGGTCTCGTCCCGGTAAAGCTCGGCTCGGTAGGGAGCGGGAGTTTGCCCTTCTTCGATCTGCCAGCCATGCGGAAGCACGCTCGCCGTCAGTTCTTCTTCGCTCGGCATCTTATAGTGTGCTAGGGCTGCAAGGGAGTCTAAATATTCCTGGGTGAGTTCGGTTTGCTCGGAGTGGCTATGGCACACGGTATTCTCCTGTGGGCTCTGTGTTGAGGTGTGTTTAGGCGTTGGCATTTCGAGCGGCGAGGGCGGCTTCATAGAGTTCTCGTTTGGAGGCACCCGTTTCGGCGGCGACTGCGGCGCACGCATTTTTGAGGCGTTCCCCTGCATCCACCCGTTCGAGGACGAGACTCACAATATCTTGCGCCTGCGGAGTTTCGGGAGGCTCGGCGCCAGCAACCACAATCACGATTTCGCCGCGCACCTGGGTTGCGTGTGCCCAGTCGGCGAGTTCGTTCAGGGTACCGCGCAGGGTTTCTTCGTGCAATTTGGTGAGTTCGCGGCATACGACGGCACGCCGTTCGCCCCCGAAAACCCGGGCAAAATCTGTGAGCGTGGCGGCTACACGATGCGGCGATTCATAGAAAATCATGGTGCGCTCTTCCGCCGCCAGGGAGTTCAGCCTTCTTGTACGCTCTGAGCCTTTACGCGCCAGGAACCCCTCAAAGGTGAACCGTCCGGTGGGCAGTCCCGAGAGCGCGAGCGCGGTCAGTGCCGCCGAGGGACCGGGGATCACGGTCACCGGCAGGTCGGCGGCGGCAACGGTGGATGCAGCAACATAGCCGGGGTCTGAGATGGTTGGCATACCGGCATCCGAGAGCAGAAGAACCGTGTTCCCGTCGCAGACCGCCTGCACGAGCTGGGCACTGCGTTCCGCCTCGTTATGATCGTGATTTACGATAATTCGTCCCGTAGTGTGCACTCCTAACCCGGAGGCAAGGGTGCGGAGCTTGCGAGTATCTTCGACGGCGATCACATCAGCGGTAGCGAGCGCCTGCCGTAACCGGCCACTGGCGTCTGAGAGGTTGCCGATAGGGGTTCCGCCGAGGATGAGAATACCTTCCTCACGCTCATCAGACGCTAGGGGCTGCATTGTTGTATCGGCGGAGGTGGTACTTTGTGTATCGCGCTCATACATTTCGTTTTCGCTCACTCCCCCAGTGTATCGTGTGTGCTTTTCATCTCGGAGGTACGCTGTGCCGCTATAGCGCTTAGTTCCGCATGATATCGGTGTAGTTTTATAGATTTTATATATGGTGTGAGCCAGATTTTTGTGGTTTCAGGTATTTTCAAGAAGACGTGGAGGCTTACACCCTATAGGATTGATAGGTGATGTTAACCGCTAGTCTTTCTTTTACGAAGTCCAGAGTGCAGTATTCTTTGTCGAATCTTTTCGAGGCTCTGGGCGTCGCCCGTGTTTCGCTACCCCGTTGGGGCTGGCTTGCACCGACCCTGATTGTACTCTTGGCGGGTGTGCTGCGTTTTTATAACCTGGCACACCCGAATGCGATTGTCTTTGACGAAACCTACTATGCCAAGGACGCCTATTCGTACCTGCACTACGGATATGAAGTTTCGTGGTCAAGCGGTGTGGATCACGCATTCGCTTCGGGGGATTTTAGCGGTATCTTGCCGAACAGTCCCGAGTATGTGGTGCATCCTCCCCTAGGTAAGTGGATGATTGCCTGGGGAATGGCGATTTTCGGCGAGAACGCCTTCGGTTGGCGTGTGAGCGCCGCGATTATTGGTACGCTCGCGGTGGCGCTTTTGGCGGTTGCCGGGTGGCTCATGTTCCGTTCGGTCACGGTTGCCTCTATTGCTGCGCTGCTGGGTGCCGTTGATGGTTTGATGTTTGTGGAATCCCGTCTGGCGCTTCTCGATATTTTCCAGATGTTCTGGATTTTAGCGACTTTTGTCTGCCTACTTCTTGACCGGCAGGCAGCGCGTAGAAGGCTCGCGGCGAATGTCATGAAGATTGTGGATGCGCACGGCGAGTCGGGCTTGCAGAAGATTGTTTTCGGCCCCGGCTCAGGTTTGCATCTGTGGCGTCTTGCCGCCGGTATTTGTGCTGGTGCCGCCGTAGCGGTGAAGTGGAACTCTCTGTTCTTTATTGCCGCGATGGGTGTGCTGACGGTGTTTTGGGATATGAATGCGCGGCGCATCCTAGGGTTGAAAAATTGGGGTCTTGTCGCTCTGATTCGAGAGGGTATTCCTGCGTTTATTCAGATGATTGGCGTGGGTCTTATCGTCTATCTGACCACCTGGATTGGTTGGTTTAAGTCGTCAAACGCTTTCTACCGCCACTGGAGTAATCAGTTCCCCGATTCGGGTGCTGTGAAATGGCTTCCCGAGGATTTGCGCCTACTCTGGGAGTATCATACGTCCGCGTTTAAGTTCCATTCGGGGCTCAGCAGTGAGCATCGCTACGCTTCGCAGGCTTGGCAGTGGCTTATTCTGGGGCACCCGACATCGTACTACTATGAGGCGCCCAAGTTTGGGGAAAAAGGATGCACGGCGCTCAATTGTTCGCAGGCCATCCTCAATATTGGTAATCCGCTGATCTGGTGGGTGTTTATTCCGGCGATAATTCTCGCCCTAGTCATTTTTATCCTGAAGCGCGACTGGCGTTTTGGGGCTCTTTTGCTGGTTTTCGCCGCAGGCTATCTGCCGTGGTTCCTCTACCCGAACCGCACCATGTTCTTCTTCTACGCTCTCTCCTTTGAGCCTTTCCTCCTCATCCTCTTGGCGGGTTGTTTGGGCGTACTTTTGGGGAATCGTACCAGTTCCGTCAGACGCGTGCGCGTAGGCGTTTTGTGCGTAGGTATATACCTGACGGCGGTTCTGCTGGTGAGCGCATACTTCTGGCCTCTATGGACCGGGCAGGTTATCCCGTATGAACAGTGGTACGGGCATATGTGGATTCCAACCTGGATTTAGTGGCGGCATTCCCCTATACCCGGATCCAACAGGATGCCGTATGAAAAAAAGCTCTTGAGGCGAATAATAAGGTGTTAGAAACACCAATTTATTCACCTCAAGAGCCTTTTTATGCTGGAGGGACGTATGCCGGGTACCCGCTAAGCTTCGATGTCGCCGTCACGTTCGGCGCGCATCGCCTTGATTTTCTGGCGAATCTGGTAGCGCTCCTTGTAATACCGATTTTCCTTGACCAGACGGTAGCGCGTGGGCCAGGTGAACGCCAGCAGCACACCGATTATCAGCAGGGTTATCACCACGATGGCGAGCGCCGCATCGATCCAGAATTGCGGCGGGTATAGGCGAATGAGCGTATCACTCATGCGGAACTGCCAGTTGCCCTGCGGGAAGAAGGTCGTGTGGAAGGCGGTAAAGAGCCATTCCCAGCTGGTAGCGCCTATGATACCTAGCACCACGAGCATAATAATGGTAGCCCAAGCGCCGGTGTACAGGCTGCGGCGAATAGTGCCGGGGGCGCGTTCCTTCAGCGAAATACTACCGATTAAGGCCAGCACGCAGAATACCACCACAGCGATGGTTGCGAAGAGCAAGACTCGTTTGACGTCGTGCATATGCTGAATTTCACTCTGGAGGAATGCCGGGGTGTTTGCCGGTCCGGTGGTGGCTTTCGCCAGGTAGTCTTCGGGGGCTAGGTTGGTCACGTAGTCCAGCCCATAGGAGCCCAGCCGCATACGTTCGGCGAGGTCGAATCCGTAGCTGTCTTCGGGGAATCCGGGCCTGCGGTATTCCAGCCAGAGGAATGGTGCGGATGCGACGGCCCGAATAGCGATCATAAACGAGAGGAGCGGTACCGCTGCCGTGATGAGGGCGGCACGGAGCTTGAGCAGGCGTGGGCGTTCGGCGGCGGCTTCTTGTGCCGCATCCGCTTCCCACGTATTTGAGGCTTCGGCGGTACGAGTTGTTTGCGTGCGGTATTTAGGGCGTGAGCTCAGCGACCCGGTTGAGATTTTTGTTCCCCTCTCCACGGTCACCAGGGTGGATTTTTGGGGTTTGTTATCGGCATCTTGGCTGGGGTCTGAGGCGGGTGTATCCGGCTCAGCGGCCTTTTCTACCGGAGCCGCTTCTTCGTTCTTTTTCTCGTCAAACTTCTGCACTAAAGTACTGAGCGTGGGGTGTTTCGGAGATCCCTTTGCCTCGCGGATAAGAGGAACAAACCCGGTTGAGACGCTGGTATAGGTACGTACCCGCTGCCCTACGCTTTCCCCTTCCTGCTGACTCGTGTCATGTAAGCCGGATGCTAGATCGCTGGGAATATCGGGGTTGTCTGCAAAATCCGGAGCTTCGGTGTACATCTGTGCCGATGCTCCCAGCAGTGATTCGGGTGTTCTTTGTGTTGCGGGGGCGGAAGCACGCGCCGCCGCTTCTTCAACGGTTTCGGTGCCGATCGCGGAGCGCAGCACATCCCAGGATCTCTGCCCTGAGGATGCGGTACCGCTGTGACTTTCCTGTGCCATAGGTGTCTTTTCTGAATAGAGTGGTATAGATAGGGTGTTTGTCCTATTTTCATAGGAGAAGAACCTTCCGCTGAGCGGCGGAAGGTTCCTATGAAGGTTGTGAGAGGCTGGCAGTACCTCAGGATCGTTCAGCTTTAAGCTCCACCGTGTAGACGACTCGCCATCCTTGCGGTGCGGTTAATCGTGCCGCATGGTAATCGCAAAGATCGTAAGCGTGTGGCTCGCGGTACTCGGACAGCGGGCCAATCGTCGCCGTAGAGTCAGCGTATGAGTAGCTGAGGGTCACCGTGGCTTCATGTTGACAGGTCTGCCGGGAGCAGTGTCTAACTTTCTGCATGGGTACTGTTGTGCCTTCCTAGCGCCTTAGCTTGCCTGCTTACGTAGCCGGCGACGCTCGCGTTCTGAGAGACCGCCCCATATTCCGAAGCGCTCATCATTGTCCATTGCATATTTTAGACACTCTTCACGAACGGGGCACGATTCGCAGACGCGTTTAGCGTCACGAGTAGACCCTCCTTTTTCAGGGAAAAAGGCTTCTGGGTCGGTTTGGGCACACAGCGCATCAGTTTGCCAGGCGAGCTCTCCGTCATCACCTTCAGTTCCGTACATGCCTGCAGCGGCGGCCCACATATCGAGGCCTTCGACGCAGGTAAACATGTTGCCTACCTCAACTGTGGAAGCCGCAAAGCTGCCTTCCTCAGTGGTTGCGTCGGCAACACTCAGGAACATATTTGCTTGTTCTTCTAGGGATTGCGCGGTTTGCATAGTATGTTGGCGGGTTCCGCCTGTGCGTTCACCGGCAATACCGGTGCTCAGGCGTGAATACCCAGCACAGGTGTATGAACCCATAGTTTTTCCTTCCGTGTTCTCATTGGCTAGATGAGTCTGCGGTGATTCGTTGGTGTGCAAACGAATCTTTTTTGGCTCTGTAGATTTATAGTTTTTGGGCATGAAAGATGTTTCTGCAAATAAACCTACATAACTATTAGAAGGGCGACACGCCCATTCGTCAAACTGGACTTACAACTTTTATCCGTGTATGTGCAGATCACCGTCAAATATTTCAATGTTTATACGGTGTTAGACCACAAAATAATTACTTCATCATGAAAGTTTTGGGCGTTATCTTCTGTATATATCTGTTCCTCCATACCCCCTCCAAAACCCCCGAGATTACGCCTCGAACGAAGCTCTTTCAAACTCCTAAGCACCTAGTCAAAACAGGTTTTTTATATCCTATTCAAAACCTAATCGTGTCACTTATTACATTTTAATAACCCACCTGCAAGATATTTTATGAACTTCACACCCGTAATGCGCCCGTAATATAACTTCAACGTCCTTAAGAGTATATTTGCATCGCACGCAAATTTATGACTACAAATACTTTCTTCTTCAACTGTTATGACGTCAGGAAAAATATCTCATGATGTGGTCGCGTGTACTGCCGAAAGTAATATCATGCATCGAAATTTTTGGGAGTTTACACACGGTAAAGTTATTCTATGGCTGAAAATTTACTCTCGACCGTGGCAAATGCCCGCTCATTCACGCGTATTTTCGATGCTCTCGCGCGTGTGCAGACTCCCGCCCTTATCTGGCATGCACGCGGGGGTGAACGCATCGAGCTCTCCGGCCGCGTGTTCATGAATTGGGTGGCAAAAAGCGCAAATCTTCTGGTGAATGAGTGCGAAGTTACCGAGGAATCTGGGGTGCAGATTACGGGTCCCCTGCACTGGCGTTTTCTGGTTCTCGCCTGCGCGACTCTCTACGCTGGCAGCTGCTTCGACGATGAAGAACCGCTTGTAGGCGCCTCAGATACCACCGATCATGCTCAGAACCTCAATAACCCCGACTATCTTCTTCTCGTTGATCGCGGGCCTCTCTCGATGCGCTACCTTGGAGACCTTCACGAGGCCGAGTCTGCGACCGATGCCGAAGTTATCGACTTCTGCGCGCTCGTGCGCAGCGAGGCTGACCAGTTCATCGGCTTACCAGCTTCGACCTCATCACCCGTGGGCGATAACTTAACATCGGCAGAGCTAACGGCACGAGTGCTCTCTCGGGCACATGAACATGCTGGTCACGATTACCGTCTTCCTTCAGGGGAACGAGCATTAGCGCTTCGTCTTCACCTTCCCTCAGAGTTCGACTCGGCACCCTCAGCCCTCACGATCGTGACAGAGGCGCTTGCCTGCCTCATCGCGGGTTATGCCGTATTCCTACCCGATCCGCTAGCTGACTTTACCGCTACCGAGTTAGACCCGCTCCTGCGTTCTGAGCGAGCTCTAGATCTCACCTTGGGACACTCCTAGAAAACGGCAGCGTAGTTCGCTCAGAGGGTAAAAAGACTGCGACGGAACCTCAGAAAAAGAATCCGCCGCAGTATACAAACAGTCTATTTATTTATGAACGTTTACCGGTAGAGGGCTTATCAATATCGGTAATTTCAACATTCTGTTGCGAACGCTGGGCCTGTGCCGCAGGATCTACCACGGGAACCGAGCCGGTCAACACGCCCGTCGCCTGGTTCAAAATGTACCCCAATTCTTCGTGTTCGGTAGCGTCCCCTTCATCCACCTGTTTACGGTGCTTGCCGTAAACCCAGAAACGGTAGAGGAAGTACCGCAGAATCGTTCCCAGCGCGGTGCCGATAATCGTACCGGAGATAAACGATGCTTCCGGCGAACGCAGCCCCAATACGTAGTTAGTGAAGAACACGCATCCGGCCTCAACCAAAATGCCAAGAATATTCACAAGGGCAAATTCGATGCCCTCACGTTTCCAGTTCTCGGATCGGTCTTCGCGGAAGGTCCACAGGCGGTTCATAATCCATGCAAAGATGGTAGCCACAACGCTGGCAATTACTTTTGCCTTGGTATGTGCGTTCTCGAAAGGACCAAGCATCAGCGCCCACACCACGGCGGCGTTTACCAAGAATGCGGCACCGCCAACGGTACCGAATTTGAGTACCTCTAGACCGTAGGTATTCCACAGTGATTTAAGACGATCACCCAGTGTAGAGCGAGAGTCTGAAGCCATATTCTCCATCTTTTCTGCCCGTTAAGATGACCTGGGCGTCTGTGAGTTAAATTTTGATAGCATCCCTAAAATACTAGTACAGCCGATCCCGTTTTACCTTATTTTATTGAGTTTTATCATGCACTTCCCAGGTTATTTTCAAGTCTGCGGCGCGGAATACTACCGATATTTGTGGGCATAAGAGTACACTTGAGTGATGTGACTTACCCTGTAACTGGACCTGTACTTGGTGTTATCGGAGGCGGCCAGCTGGCACGCATGATGGCGCCCGCAGCAACGAACCTTGGATTTGACCTTCATATTCTCGCTGAAAGCCCTACGGTGGGCGCCGTGGCAGCGGTGCGCAGCGCGCCCGTGGGAGATTATAAGGATTTAGAGACTTTGCGGGAGTTCGCTCGTGGCAAAGATGTTATTACCTTTGATCACGAGCATGTTCCCACCGAATTTTTGCAGGCGCTTATTGCCGAGGGGGTGAATGTACAGCCGCATCCGGATGCGCTGCAATATGCCCAGGATAAGCTCATGATGCGCCAGGCTGTAGAAGATCTTGGACTACCGAACCCGCGCTGGGCACGCGTTGAAACTTTGGATGAGCTTCTCGCCTTTGGCGATGAGATCGGCTGGCCCGTGGTTTTGAAGACCCCGCGCGGGGGCTATGACGGCAAGGGCGTGATGGTGCTGGATTCTCTTCAGCACGCCCGTGAGCAGGCTGCTGCCTGGTTTGATGAGCTTCCTCACCGCACCGATTTTTCGGCGCTTTTGGCAGAGGAAAAGGTTCCGTTCACCCGCGAGCTTTCCGCTCTCGTGGCGCGCCGTGAGAGTGGGCAGGTTCTCCCCTGGCCTGTCGTAGAGACAATTCAGGTGAATTCGGTCTGTGATGAAGTTATTGCACCCGCGCCGAACCTCTCCCCCGCGATCGCCCGGGCGGCATCCGATGCAGCCGTTACCCTAGCCACCGAACTTGGGGTTACCGGCGTAATGGCGGCGGAACTCTTCGAGGTTCCGGGCTCTTCAGCAGGCTTCTACATTAATGAACTCGCGATGCGCCCGCACAATACCGGACACTGGACCCAGGAAGGTTCGGTAACCAGTCAGTTTGAGCAGCATCTGCGTGCGGTACTCGATATGCCGTTGGGCGCAACTGCTATGCGCGACGAAGTTGCCATTATGAAGAATTACCTGGGCGGCGAGAATGAAGATATTTTCGGTGTGTACCCGCTTGCGCTCAGTGCCGAGCCACGCGCCAAAATTCATTTTTACGGTAAAGAAACCCGCCCAGGACGTAAAATTGGTCATGTGAATATTACCGGTCGGGCAGCTGAGACTCGGGCGCTACGCGATGCCGCCGCGAATGTGGCATCTATTGTGCGCGACGGTCGCCCGCTCTAAGAGTTTGCCGGTATATTTCGTGTCCGTAGTGTCTTATTAGCTCACAGGAAGGATTGTTCATGAGCTCCCCGTACGATTCAGATAAGCCCGTTGTTGGCGTTGTGATGGGGTCAGATTCCGACTGGTCCATCATGGAAGAAGCCGCTACGGTTCTTGAAGAATTCGGCATCCCCTATGAAGCGGATGTCGTCTCAGCACACCGCATGCCTGAAGATATGATCGCCTACGGTCAGCAGGCCCATCAGCGCGGTATTCGCGTAATCATCGCCGGTGCCGGCGGGGCCGCGCATCTTCCCGGTATGCTCGCCTCGGTTACCGCGTTGCCCGTTATTGGTGTCCCGGTGCGTCTGAAGAATCTCGAAGGCATGGATTCCCTGCTTTCTATCGTGCAGATGCCCGCGGGGGTTCCGGTGGCGACCGTGTCTATCAACGGCGCACGCAATGCGGGACTTCTGGCGCTGCGCATCCTAGGATGCGCCACCGACGACTTCGCGCAGCAGGTGCACTCCGATCTTCTCGATTTCTCGAAGGATCTGCGCCAGAGCGCGGTAGATAAGGGAACGGCTCTGCGCGCTAAGCTCGCCGAGCATCGCGCCCAGGTTGCCGAAGAAGAAAAAGTACAGGCACCAGCAGCTCCCAAACCCGCCCCGACCGCCGACTCTACACGTGATGAAGGGGACGAACCGCAGGCTTACGTGCCCTAATGTATGGTCGTTTCTCGGTGTTATCGAGCCGTTCCGTATCTTCACGGAACGGCTCGTATTTTATCTACTCCCAAGGTCGCGTTCGCTCATCGTAACCTGCGGTTGAGGCTAAAATAGTTGAATGAGCAATATTCTTCAATCCGATATTTGGGCACGTTTTCAGCAATCTCTTGGTCATACCGTCATTCGCCACGAGGGCGAAGGCTGGTCCTATCTCGCTACCGTTGAGGGCGGGCGCACCGGCAAGTATCTTTACAGCCCCTACGGCCCGGTGGCACAGAGTGCGCAGGCTTTCGATGCCGCGCTCGACTCGCTGAAAGAAGAAGCAAAGGCTCACGGGTGCCTGTTTGTGCGCATCGAACCAATTGACTCCGCTATCTGGGGTTCGCAGGATGCGGCAGAGTTCCTGAAGGCACGCGGCGCTGCGTTGGCACCGCGCCAGGTTCAGCCTTCACACACGCAGATTATTGATCTTTCCGGCGACGAAGCTGCAATTTTGAAGGATATGAAGTCCAATAACCGCAATCTGCACCGTAATATCCACAAAAAAGGTGTCAGCATTGAGGTGTCTCAGAACCCCGAGGATATGAAGGTGCTCTTCACGTTCCTCTCTGAGACCGCCGACCGCAACGGGTTCAACCGTCAGCAGGACGACTATCTGATGCAGGTGGCAAAGACCCTCATGCCTGCCGATGCCGCGTCCCTCTATATTGCTCAGCTGACTGGCGAGGATGGTTCCAAGGAGCCTATCGCAGCGGCATTTGTCTACGATTCAGACGATACGCGCACCTATGCCCACGCGGCGGCATCTTTTGCGCATCGTAAGCTCTCGGCAGGCATTCCGGTAGTGACCAATTTCATCTTGGACGCTAAAGCAAAGGGCCTGAAATATGTGGATCTTTTCGGCATCGCGCCCGAAGATCAGCCTGATCACGAATGGGCGGGGTTCACCAAGTTTAAGAAGTCTTTCGGAGGGCGTTCGGTTGAGTACCCCGGCACCTGGGACGTTCCGGTGAACACGCTAGGCTACCGCGCCTACGGCTACGCATACCGCGCGCGTCCCGCCCTCAAGAAAGCACTGGGAACCGCTCAGGAAACCGCGAAATCTACAGTAGCTAAGGTTCGCGCACGCCTGAAAAAATAACGCTACTTCGGCAGCCTAGGTTCCCAGGCAGACCACGCTCATACAATAAAGCTTGTGCCGCACTCTCTATGATTGAGAGTGCGGCACAGGCTTTATATCAAAACGTTACTTTGTATGCGACAGAATCTCGCGCAGGCGAGAAAGGCGATGCTCAGCCTCCACAATGCGCACGGTTCCCGAGGAGGAACGCATGACGAGCGACTGGGTGGTCACAATATTCTTGCCGTAGCGCACCCCGCGCAGCAGCTTGCCGTCGGTAATACCGGTTGCGGCGAAGAAGCAGTTATCGCTGGTGACCAGATCGTCAGTTGTGAGGATGCGGTCAAGATCGTGCCCCGCAGCGAGCGCCTTTTCACGCTCGGCATCGTCGGTGGGTGCTAAGCGGCCCTGAATTACGCCTCCGGTGGCCTTGATAGCGCACGCGGCGACGATGCCTTCGGGGGTTCCGCCGGTACCGAGCATCACGTCAACACCGGTTCCTTCACGGCAGGCCGCAATAGCTCCCGCAACATCGCCGTCAAGGATAATGCGGGTACGTGCACCGGCATTACGAATCTCTTCAATGAGCTTAGCGTGACGCGGACGATCCAGAACGCACACGGTCAGTTCGCTTACGTTCTTACCCTGTGCCTTAGCGACCAAGTGAAGGTTCTGTTTGACGGGCAGGCGAAGATCTACGAACTCTGCGGCTTCGGGCCCAGTCACCAGTTTTTCCATGTAAAACACGGCGGAGGGGTCGAACATAGAACCTCCGTCTGCTACCGCGATGACGGAGAGTGCGTTGTCCATGCCCAATGCGGTCAGACGAGTTCCGTCGATGGGATCTACCGCAATATCGAGATTGGGGCCGATACCATCGCCAACAACTTCGCCGTTGAATAGCATGGGGGCCTTATCTTTTTCGCCCTCGCCAATCACAACGGTTCCGTTGAAGTGCACGGTCGAGAGACGGTAGCGCATCGCGTCCACGGCGGCACCGTCCGCGCGGTTCTTATCGCCTGCGCCCACCCAGGGACCGGATGCGATGGCTGCGGCCTCGGTGGCGCGCACCAATTCCATAGCTAGGTTGCGGTCGGCGTGGTTATTGTTTTCAGTCATTGCTCACCTTCGAGGTCGTTGTCATGGCCGGTTGGCTGGTTCGTTCCAGCGCTTTGAACCGGCACCTCCTGTTTACTAGCATAACGCGCCCGGCGGAATGTTCGCGTGTATTGAACGGGTTTGCGTGGGCGCATGTACCGTGGTGAACATCCGCCCAGGTGGGTGTGGGAAACGGTATGTCTTAGAGCGTATGAGAGAATGTGTGAGTGGAAAACTCTCAGAATCACGCGCATACACCGGCTGAGAGCGATGGTCAGAACGCTCATGCGCCGAAGGCTCACGCAGATGCTTCTACCGATTCATTTGTTGTGCCACAAATTACACAAAAACAGGCGAAACGCATTAATGCTCCGGCGCGCAATATGATTATTTCGATGCTGGCGATGGTGGCTATTCTCATTCCGGTGCTCTGGCTCATGCCGCAGCCGGATAAGAATCCGTACCGCCCGCAGGTGAATTTATCGCAGGTAGCGGCTGAATCTACCCAGCAGGCGGGTTTTCCGGTGGCGGTACCGCAGCTTGAGGGTTGGCACTATAACTACGCGCGGTGGACGGGTAATACTCCCGATAATATCCCGTACTTTAAGAGCGGACAGGTGACCAGTAAAAATCATTTTATTGAGTTGATTCAGGCGAAGGATACAAACCCTACTTGGGTGGCTCAACAGGTCGATAACGCCGCGAAACAGGGCACCGAATCTATTGGCGGCGTGGAGTGGGAAGTACGTTCAGCCACCTCGAAGAAGAACAGTGAAAAAGTATACTCCTACGTGGCGCAGGTGCCTTACGGTGACGGCAAGACGACAACTGTGATTCTCACCGGCACGGCAGACCCGGCGGAGTTTGCTCAGCTGGCGGATGCGACAGTCACCTATATGAAAGCGCCGACGATGACGACCTCCCCCAGTGCATCCAATACTTCTAATATTTCGTGATCTTCTCTAGCAGAATGTACGGTCTGTTTTCGGTAAAATAGAGGGAAGATACCTCTCACTTTAAGGAGCCTGCTCATGGGTTCTCGTCCGGTTCAACCCACCGCTGAGTATGTGTTGGAACGCCTGCAGGAGGGTAACGCACGCTTTGTACGGGGCGAGCTTTCGCATCCGCACCAGGATGTGGCACGTCGCGACGAACTCACGGGTGGACAATTTCCTTTCACTACGATTTTTGGGTGTGCGGATTCGCGTACGCCACCGGAACATATCTTTGACCTGGGTCTTGGCGATGCCTTTGTGGTACGCACCGCAGGGCAGGTTCTTGATGACGGTGCCCTTGGATCGCTGGAATATTCCATTACCCAGTTCAAGACGCCGGTACTGATCATTATGGGCCATCAGTCTTGCGGGGCTGTTCAGGCTACCTGCTCGTCGGTGGAATCGGGGCAGCTTCCGGGCGGATTTATTACGCGAGTAGTTGAGACTATTCAGCCTACGGTGCTGGCCCAAGAACTTCCCCACGGCGAGAAGCCAAGCCAGCATGTGAACGAGATGGTACGGGCTCATACGTCTGCGACAGCTTCCCGTCTGCTTCAGGAATCGCGCATTATTGCCGATGCAGTTGCTCGCGGCGAGACTATTGTGCTGGGCTGCTTCTATCATTTGGATTCCGGCGCGGTCGATATTGTCTTTGACTCGCGCGAGATGAAGTAGTTCCCACGCGTTTTATATACGAGGAGGCGGTGGCCAATGCCTCCTTCGTGTTATCCACCCGAGAAAAACAACATAATCCCAGAAGCTCCAACAGGCTTTACTTGAGTTCATACGGTACCGCCACACAACCCCACAGCGTGGTGAGTATCATCATGCACGGTATTCCCCAAATGTTCCGATTTTTACACGAAGGGTATGAAAACCCGCCATTTTGAGCCCTAAACTAGAGTTATGGCTGAAAATATTGAATACCGCATTGAACATGACACCATGGGCGAAGTTCGCGTGCCCGCCAACGCACTCTACCGTGCACAGACCCAGCGCGCGGTCGATAACTTCCCGATTTCGGGGCAGACCCTCGAATCAGCCCATATTCGCGCTCTTGCCCTCGTTAAGAAGGCAGCCGCGACCGCCAATGAGGAACTTCAGGTGCTCGACGCTGAGCGCGCCCAGGCTATCCGCGAAGCGGCGGATCTGGTAGCAACCGGTGAGTACGACGAGCATTTCCCCATTGACGTCTTCCAGACCGGTTCGGGCACCTCGTCGAATATGAACACCAACGAGGTTCTGGCGACTTTGGCAACCCGTTCCCTGGAATCACGGGGCATTGAAGTTCACCCCAATGACCATGTGAACGCTTCTCAGTCTTCCAACGATGTTTTCCCCACCTCCGTGCACGTTGCCGTGACCGAGGCACTGGTCAAAGAGCTGATCCCTTCCCTTGAGGTTCTCGCTGCTTCGCTGGAAAAGAAGTCCGCAGAGTTCAAGGACGTCGTCAAGTCCGGACGCACCCACCTGATGGATGCAACCCCCATTACCTTAGGGCAGGAATTCTCGGGCTACGCCGCTACCGTGCGTTACGGCATCGAACGTGTGAACGCATCCCTGCCCCGCGTGGCTGAGGTTCCCCTGGGCGGCACCGCCGTGGGTACCGGTATCAATACCCCGGCGGGCTTCTCGGCACGCGTGATTGAGCTGCTTGCTGAAGAAACCGGTCTGCCCCTGACTGAGGCACGTAACCACTTTGAGGCGCAGGCAAACCGCGACGGTCTGGTTGAGGTTTCCGGTCAGCTGCGCACTCTCGCCTACGGTCTGATGAAGATCAGCAACGACATTCGCTGGATGGGTTCGGGTCCGAACACTGGTTTAGGCGAGCTGCACATTCCCGATCTGCAGCCCGGCTCGTCCATCATGCCCGGCAAGGTAAACCCGGTGATTTGTGAGGCTACCATCCAGGTTGCAGCGCAGGTGATTGGCAACGATGCGACCATCGCGCTTTCCTCCACCAACGGAGCCTTCGAGCTGAACGTAGGCATTCCGGTGATGGCGGCTAACCTGCTCCAGTCCATCCGTCTGCTCGCCAACGTTTCTCGCGTGGCGGCTGAGAAGATGATCGACGGCCTGAGCGCCAACGTAGAGCGCTGCCGCTTCCTGGCGGAAGCATCGCCCTCGACCGTAACCCCGCTGAATAAGCTCATCGGGTACGAGGCCGCCGCAAAGATTGCCAAGTATTCCGTGGCAAACAAGGTCACCGTGCGCGATGCCGTGGTAGCTTTAGGCTACGTTGAACGCGGCGAAGTCACTGAGGCTCAGCTCGACGAAACCCTAGACGTCACCAAGATGCTGGGCAATTTCTAAACTGGATAATTTCTCAGCAGCGTATACGCTCATAAAGAGGCGGGTGTGACGATACCTTATGGCAGTATCGTCACACCCGCCTCTTGAGCACCTTATTTTTGGGCTCTAATTCTAGACGCCCGCACTTGCTTGGCGTATAACCTTAGCTGAACTGCCTCCAGGCAGACACATTACGTAGATTTGACCGAGCCATCGCCACAGCTTCCGCTGCCCCGCGATTTAACGCGATTTTAGAGAGTGAAGTGGCAAACCCAACAATCTGTTTTGCCTCTACCTCTGGCGGCATTGAAAGAGCGTTGGGGTCAGTGATGACCTCGACAAGAGAGGGGCCCTGGTGCGCAAGCGCGGTCTGAAATGCACCTTCCAAATCCTCGGCCTTTTCAACGCGTTGTGCTTGAAAACCTGCGGCAGTCGCAATATCCGCATAATTGACGAGAGGCACATCTACGCCGAAGTCTTCAAACCCTTGGACTAGCTGTTCGAGCTTCACCATGCCCAATGTGGAGTTGTTGAAAACCACAATGGTCAGCGGAAGGTTGTACATGGATGCGGTAAGGATATCTCCCAAAAGCATGGACAGTCCACCATCCCCCGAGACCGAAATAACCTGACGTTCGGGCATAGCGACCTGCGCGCCCAGAGCCATCGGCAACGCATTTGCCATGGAGCCATGAAGGAAGGATCCCAGCAGTCGGCGTTTTCCATTAGGGGTAATATATCGCGCGGTCCATACATTGCACATACCGGTGTCGGCAGTGAAAATAGCGTCATCGGCAGCTATCTCGTCCAGCACAGCCGCAGCGAATTCGGGGTGAATCTTTCCCTTGGAAGGATTGCGAGTATAAGCACCAACAACCTTCGTCATAATCTTTTCGTTTTTCTTCAAAAGCTTCTCAAGGAACCTGCGGTCACTCTTACGGTTCACGTGAGGAATAACAGCTTTTAAGGTTGCCGCAACATCTGCTTCTATCAGCAGGTCGGTATTGGTGCGGCGCCCTAAGACTTCACCCGCACGGTCAATCTGGACGGTCTGTACGTTGGGCAAAAACTGGTCATAAGGAAAATCGGTTCCCAAGAGAAGCATCAAGTCAGATTCCTTCATGCCCTCAGCCGCTTCACCATATCCCAAAAGACCGGTCATTCCCACATCAAAAGGATTGTCGTACTGAATGTATTCTTTACCGCGCATCGTGTGTCCTACGGGAGCTGCGGCGAGGTCGGCAAGCTGAACAACCTCGTCATGCGCCCCGGCAACACCGGCGCCAGCAAAAATAGAGACCTTTTCGGCGGCGTTAATCCGATCCGCAAGATCACGCGCAGTCGCTTCATCAGGGATGATAGTACCGGGACGGTAATCTCCCCAGGCGGGTACGCTATCGACAGCATCCTGAATTGCAATATCTCCGGGAATCGTCACAACAGCTACCCCGCCACGCGCAATGGCGTGGCGCATCCCGGAGTTGATGATGCGTAACGTCTGGTGTCCTGAAACCGCCATCTCGTTGTAAACCGAGCAGTCTTCAAAGATGCGTTCGGGGTGAGTCTCCTGAAAATATCCGGTACCGATCTGCTCGGATGGAATATGAGAGGCAATCGCCAGAACGGGGGCGTGAGAGCGCTGCGCGTCGTAGAGACCGTTGATGAGGTGGGTATTGCCTGGTCCGCACGAACCAGCACATACAGCAAGTTTGCCAGTCACCTGCGCCTCAGCACTTGCGGCGAATGCAGCAGCTTCTTCATGTCGCACGTGAATCCAGTCGATGCCGCCGTTCTGCGTGCCGCCCGAGGCTCGCACTGCATCCACAATTGGGTTCAGAGAATCCCCCACTACCCCGTAGATACGCTCAACGCCTGCTTCGATGAGCTGAGCAATCATTTGTTCTGCTAAATTCATAGTCGTCTCTTCGTCTCCTCTATACTCTTCAGGTAGAAAACACCTTTAGAAAAGCGTTCCCTAAGCATTAAGCCTATCTCAGCTTCTTATCTAAATACAGGTCTTGCTCTTGAGACTTCCTGGGGATATATGAGTGAGAAAGATACATATGTAGCTGTTCATGAGGAACGGAGAATGGCGGGCATAGTCACGCGCATACTCATAGAATTTCAGACATACGCTCAAAGATGAAAATGGTGGGAGGTTTCTGCCTAGGCAGAAACCTCCCACCATATGGGCTTAACCCGCGCTACACGGGCGGATAGATAAATCTCTATCTCAGAATTTTGCTCGGTCTATTTGCCTTGTTCGTACTGATAGATGAGTTCCGCAAAGTCGGCACGAGTAACGGCACCATCGGGCTGGAACCAGCTTTCAGACCAGAAAACTAGGCCCTTCTTCTTCAGCCAAGTACTCTCTCGGTAAAACGGAGAGTCAGCCGTCATATCGGCATATAGGGATTGTTCCGGTAGGTTCACGCTAGGTTCCCCAGCGTAACGGTACAAAAACGCGGCCATACTGGCGTGGGATGCAGCCGCCTCGGGGTGGAAATGACCGTCACTCCATCCGAAGCTAATACCACGTTCGCGTGCCCAGATAATCTCCCGGTAGTGCGGGTGTTCCGGGGTAACATCCACATAGGGAGACTCCTGCGGAAGAGTAACCTGAGGGCTTCCTGCCAGGCGGTAGAGGGCCACAACGGACTGTTCGCGGGTTATAGCATCGTAGGGGCGGTAATAGCCGTCCGTGCTATCGACGAGCTGCCGCTTCGAAGCCCAAAGAATCGCATCGCGGTGTGCGGTACGATCGCGCACATCCTTGAAATCCGATTCGGGTGTAGGTTTCTCACCGGGTGCGGGCTTGGGGTTCGGTGCGGGTTCGGGGCCCGGCTGGGGCTCTGCCGGTTTGGGATTTGGAACCGGTTGATCCACAGTCGTCAACGGAAGCTTTTGGTGGGCTTCGAAGATAACATCGTCCTTCGGGTCCTTTGGATATACCCCCGTACTAAGCTCGTATACGTGCCCAGTTTTGAGGGTATTCGCAGGGATGGTGAAGGTTGTCTGGAAGGTACCGTCGGTAAAGCCATCGTAGAGGTCTTTCTCTTCCACCCGGTAGGTATAATCCACTGGATGGGTGAGAACTGCGCCCGTTGGTTTGCCGGTCTTCGGGTCTATCTCGTTAATAACGAGGTTCATACTTTGCCCCTGTATCTCGGCGTTCCCAGAGCCATAATATCCAGTACCGGTCACAGTAATCTCGGTATCGGCGGTCGGGTTCACAGCGGGAACGCTCACGTTCAGCTGCGGTGCTTTACTCTCCGAGGAAAACTCAACATCCAGGTATTCAGTCAAAGCGTTGTTTGCCAACGTTCCGTCGGGATTAATGACCTGGGTTCCGATGCGGTAGCTACGGCGTGCATCCAGACCCGCCGGATAGGGAAGCGCAGTTTCAAAGAGGCCGCTCTGCGAGAGCTGCTCGGCAGAAACTTTCACCGATGACACGGTTCTTTCCTGAGTAACAACCTGACCTCTGGGCCAATCACCTTCAATAAGAGAAACCTGCAAGTATCCGCCTTGAGGAATAAACTTTGGGTCATAGCCGGTACCGCGCACCTTCACGGAGTCTTCCACCAACGAGTTAGGCTTACCCTCGACTTCCAGATTGGTGTTCTGGCGTGCGACCAGCACCGGTGCCTGGGTGTTGTATGCTGTGGTGGGCAAGATTTCATATCCTTGCGCCTGCTGCGTTGTCGAGGTCAGGGTACTGGTGACGACATAATCGAGTTCCGGATGGAAATCATTCAGCGGCAGCGGCTGGGTATTCAAATAGACCTCAAAGGTTCCGTCATGAATCTGCGATGCGGGAACATTCACATACCCCAGGTTGTATACGCCGTATTCCGTAGTGAAATATGGGGAATTAGCTGGTGTATCTGAAGGGGTAACTTTGAGGCTGACCTGCTGATCTGCCGCCACACCGTAGAAACCGGTTCCTTTGATTTTGAGCGTCTTCCCGTAGTAGGGGTTGACTTCATCGGGGGTTTCGACCACGAGCTGCGGAGTTGCTTGAGGTTCCTGATCGGCCACAACCTGCGGGGTCACCGTAGCGGTGGATGCAGGGGTTGAAGCACCAGGATCGGTGACAGCTCCCGCTGGGGTCAGCGGAAGCACTAAAGCGCCTGCCACCACGAGGGCACAGGCGCTACGTCCGAGAGCATTTCTGGCTCTTCCGGGCGATTCGTTAGGTGAATTGTTTGTAGGGTAGATAAGAGACATTATTATTCTCCATTTGTATAGATGTGGTTGGGAGTGAGCGAGTTAAATCTCTCAACACTCATATTCACCTTATCAAACCTTTAACTCAAAATACAGGGTTTTCCCATTTAAAAATTTCTTTTGGAACATAATTTAATTCTTATCCCAGCAATGTATACGCTATAAATATTACCCCCTCACACAATCTACTTCGCTGATATATCAACGCTAAATACCCATGAAGCAACATATACTTTTCATAAATACGCCACATGTTTATTGTCACAATATTATGCACAGGTTTATTTTTTAACGGTGTGTTACATCTGAAAAATACATAGATATTTTCGGTGGTAATCTTCTATAATTTACAGATTTTAGATTTTTACAAGAATCCGAAATTAATGCACAAAACCCCCATTTTTATTTTTCTCAGATATGAACAACGGTAAGTACGAGAAAAATACTCAGATACGATCTTGGGAGTACAAACGGTCTCCAACGCATAGCAAACAGATATTATGCGGGCGCGCGGCTATCGGCTTAAGGGTGTATTAGAGGGAGTATTGAGGGTTACCGAGAGGATTCAGGTCCATCTTTGGGAGCGTGAAATACATAGTCAAAACGGCAATGTCCGTCATAGTTCAGCGCCGCATCAATGCGGTCGAACATTCGCTCAGAGAGCATAGAACGCTCCTGAGGATCCGTCACATCCACCCATCGCACCTGTGAAGATTCTTCGTCATTCACCCGTGCCTGCCCGGATATCCACCGGCACAAAAACGTGTGATCTAAAAACTGGCAACGGTCCCCATTGCTAAAGCGCATCGCGGGGTCAGCCTTGACCTGAGCAAGCTCTAGAACCTCAATACGCACGCCAGCCTCCTCATAGGCTTCACGTATGCAGGTAAGCGCCGGGTTCTCGCCAGGATCGACAATACCCGTCACGGGAGTCCACCGACCGTTATCGCTGCGTTTAACCAGCAGTACCTTGCCATCCTCATCGCGACGGATCACTGCGGTAGCGCCTGAAAGCCATAAATACTCGTGACCAATTTTCTTGCGTAAATTCACGATGTACTCGGGGGTAGGCATCAAAGCTCCTTTCGTCGATCAGTGGTTTTGGTCAGAGACCCTTAGAACGATAGGAATGAGTAGCTTGGCACCAGAACCGCCGCCATCATTCCTATCAGCATAAACGGTCCGAAGGCTATGCGGGTGCGCCGTGTAACGGACCTGCTCAGTACCAAAACCACGGCGCATAATCCGCCCACAACAAAGGTCACCAACGTCGCCCATAACAGGTTAGCCCACGAGAAGTAGCCGATGAGTCCACCCAGCGCGAGAGCAAGTTTCACGTCTCCTCGGCCCAGCGCCCCGAAGGAGAGCATTCTCATCAGGACGTAGAAGGCCCAAAGTACAAGACCACTCCCCCATACACGCAGGATAGTTCCCCACTGTCCGCTCAGAGCAGCAACGACCGGCAAAGCGGTGTGGGTGGCAAACACGAAGGGGAATACGATGCGGTTCGGTAGCCTGTGTTTCCGCAGATCCCAGCCCCACAGTTTTACCGTGCACCCGGCTGCGTACAGCAGGTAAAGAATCAGCAGAATACCGGCGATCCAGCCGGATACTCCCTGTGTAAAGAGTTTCGAGAGTTCTTGAAGCATGAGTGGCTAAGATCCAAAGCGGCGGGTGCGACCCGCATAATCCCGCAGGGCACGCAAGAAATCTACCCGCGTAAAATCAGGCCAGAGAGCCTGGCAGAAATAGAATTCCGAGTAGGCGCTTTGCCAGGTCAGAAAACCCGAAAGGCGCTGCTCACCAGAGGTACGAATCAGCAAGTCAGGATCGGGCATATCGCGGGTGTACAAGCGACGCGAAATATCCTCGATGTTCAGGGTATCTGCCAAATCACGCATCGAGCGGCCCTGAACCTCGGCGTCAAGAATAAGTTCACGCACCGCATCCACAATTTCTTGGCGTCCGCCATAGCCAACCGCGATATTCACGCGCACCCCCGGCAGGGGCGCGGTCTCTGCTATAACCCGCTCCAGGGTGTTGCGAAGCTCGTGGGGAATAAGGGAAACATTACCAACCGCGTGCACGGGCCCCTGTTGCGCGGTATGCAGCCGCTGCAGAAATTCGTCGATAACGGCAATAAGCCCGGTAAGTTCATCGGCGGGTCGCTTGAGATTTTCGGTTGAGAGCATATATAACGTGACCTGAGGTATGCCCAAATCGGCGCACCAGCCCAGAAAGTCAATGATGCGCTCGGCTCCTGCCGCGTGCCCCTCACGGGTGCTCAGCCCCCGCTGTGCGGCCCAACGCCGGTTGCCGTCCACCAGCACACCGATGTGTGTAGGAAGCATCTGCGGGGTTAAAGAAGTTGCCATAGAGCGTTCATAGACGCTCGGCTCCGGGGAGGTTCCCGGTTCAGAGGGAACCCCATGCACGGTAATAACGGGCAGCGCCAGAGTATCAGCGGGCGTCATGCTGATCGTCCTCGGACTCTGTATCCTGCTGGGCTTGCTCGGCCTCTTGAGCGGCTGCATATTGTGCACGGTACCGCAGACGGCGAGTACGCCGGGTCATGTCGATGCCAAGAATAATGACGAGGAGGGATAGCGCCGCAGTTGCAAAGAAACCGCCAATACCGGGCGAACCTGCAACAGACCCATCGGGGTTGGCGGCTGGGGTGTTATCTGCTGCGAGCGCAACACCGTGAGCGGCAAATGCCACAAGGTCGGGGACTGTGGCGAGCGTATCAAGAATGAGGTGGCTCATGACTATCCTTCTGAACATTCCGGTTTCTAGCGGTAAGCCGGTCATGTGTGATTGTCTAAGTCTTCATTCTACCGCGTGACATCTTGTATATTCCCGCCTGAGGTTCATGTTTCAGCTGGGAATGCGCCAAGAGTTTAGCTATGTTCACAGTACTCAAGGCCCACAAGCCTCTGCATCGCCAAGGGGCACCGCATGATCGCTTACGGAGGCTATAGGCTAGAAAAATATACCGTCACTTAGGGAATGTTCCGGCAGGGTTACCGGCACCCGCGAGTCGATAAGTGTATAGTCTTCCCAAGGCCAAATATGCTTCTGCTCATCGGTAGAGATCGCAAAGAAAATACCTTGCGGATCCACCTGTGAGGAGTGCGATAAAAGCGCCTGATCGCGATGGATGAAGTAGTCACTGCAGAGAATTCGCGTGGTGGTTTCGTGCCTGGTGCCGTCTTGGGCATCATTGAAACGGTGCGCCATATGTTCGATGAAACCTTCAAAGACGCTCTCGCCCCGCTGATCGAGCAGGTACTCGTGCAGGGCGACGGTGCGTTCGGGGTTGAAGGCACGATCATAGTAAAGCTTTAGGGGTTTCCAGGGCTCGCCTTCCCCCACGTATGCTTCAGGGTCACCAGCCTTTTCGTAGGCCTCGACGGCAACCTTATGAGTCATGATGTGGTCGGGGTGCGGGTATCCTCCCACCTCGTCATAGCTGAGAATAATATGAGGCCTGTACTCGCGTACGAGTCTTACCAACGGTGCGGCGGCCTGTTCGAGAGGCAGTGTACCGAAGCTGCCGAAAGAAAGTGGGGGAAGAGGGTCGCCTTCGGGCAGACCGGAGTCCATGAACCCTATCCACCGATGTTCGATGCCTAAAATCTCAGCAGCACGGGCCATTTCGGTGCGGCGTAATCCGGGCAGGTCACGGTGTGCTCTGGGAGCGTTACGAATTTCTTCGTTAAGGATGTCCCCGCGTTCACCGCCTGTCATGGTGGCAACCATATAGCGGGCGCCGCGGGAGGTATAAGCGGCAGCGGTCGCGGAACCTTTAGAGGATTCGTCGTCCGGGTGAGCGTGAACGGCTAGGATACGCAGCCCTGCGTATTCCTCATCAAGAGGTTTAAGATCCTGCACTGCGGGATGTTCAGGCAGAATTGCTTTGATTTTTTCTAGCGCGTCGCTCACGTTAATCCTTATGATGACAAAGGGCTTATACTGTGGGGTTTAAAATGGTAGAGATTAAGACCATCTCCTAAAAGTGTAATCATACAGAAATAGCGCAAGAAAACCACCCTAAATGAAGCATTATGACGGTGTAAAGTATCGTGGTGCAGACCATCTTCTGTACCGCATCGTCCACTAGACACCATGAGAAGAGAACTATGACAGATCCTTCACACGCACAGGCGAGCGAAACGGCAGCTACCGGTTCTCATGCCGATACCCTAGCGCAGCGCTACGGCGCTAAACCTGTTCGGCAGCGTGCCCTCTCCACGCGAATGTGGGTGCTTCTTGCTGCCTGTGTTACGGTTGTGGCGGGCGCTTTTGTGGTGTGGATACAGATGGATTCTCAATCCCGCCCGAGTGCACGCGATACCGGGTTTACCCTCATCAGCAATGACGAGGCGCAGGGACGTTTCGAACTCTCTAAAAACCCACAAGACACCGCGGTTTGTTCGCTTAAGGCGCTTAATTCTTCCCGTGTTGCGGTGGGATGGGCCGACGTCGAAATTGGTCCTAACAGCGCAGAGCAGGGCAACACCCGAGTCACACAACACAGCGCGAACCTGCGCATACTTTCGGAGGCAACCACGGTTACCGTGGATTCCTGTCGGCTTAAATAGCCGTATCACACCCACGATTCGGTGAGCGCTCAGCGAAATGATACACGCCCTAACACTCAGATATTTAGGGCATGTGTACTTTCTGCCCTAGAATAGGGTGATACTTTCCAGGGGAGAACCCCCAGACCAACGCGCCGGTTTTATACCGGAGCATAACCAAAGGAGAAGCATGGCTGAAAGCAACGGCGCATGGCTCACTCAGGACGCATACGATCGGCTGACTCAGGAGCTTGAATATCTCTCAGGTCCGTATCGTCAAGAAATCGTTGACCGCATCGCCGCCGCTCGCGACGAGGGAGACTTGCGTGAGAACGGCGGATACCATGCGGCACGCGATGAGCAGGGTAAAAACGAAGCTCGCATCAACCAGCTCAAGCATCTTCTGGAAAACGCCCAGGTCGGAGACGCCCCCAGCGATGACGGTGTGGTTGCCCTCGGCATGGTTATTGAGGCCGAAGTAGCTTCCCGTTCCATGAAGTTCCTGCTGGGCTCTCGCGAAATTGAGGAGACTCTGCCCGCCAACTCTGATTTGAAGGTCTTCTCGGAAAAGTCTCCGATGGGTGCGGCGATTCTGGGGGCCAAAGAAGGCGATGAAGTCACCTATCTTGCTCCCAACGGCAAGGAATTGACCGCGAAGATTGTTTCAGTCAAGCCTTTCCAAGGCTAGAATCACGAAGCTTTAAACGCACGGTGGGGTTCGGTTATATGACCGAACCCCACCTTTATATCCTGTGGTTTTATGCCAGATGACCTCTCAAAAATTAGTACACCACGATGGGTTTGAAGCCTTCTTCCTCCAAGGCCGAGATAACCTGACGGCAGTGTTCCACGCCTTTGGTTTCCATATCAATCGTAATGGAGACATCGCCCATCGACAGGGAACCGCCTACGCGCGTGTGATCCACGCCGGTAACATTCGCGTCATTCTCCGAAATGATGCGCGAGATCGTCGCCAGCTCACCCGGACGGTCTGAGAGCATCATCTTAATCGTCATATACCGACCCGCTGCCGAAAGACCACGCTGAATCACCTTCAGCATGAGCATCGGGTCAATATTGCCGCCCGAGAGCACACATACGACAGTTCCCAGATCGCCGTATGTTTCCTTGAGTTTGCCGTTCATGAGCGCCGCCACCGGAACCGATCCGGCGGGTTCAACCACCAGCTTATTGCGTTCCATCAAGAAGATAAGGGCCCTGGCGATATCGTCTTCACTCACCGTCGCTACATCGTCGACAAGCTTCTTGATAATGGAAAACGGCAGCTGACCGGGGCGTCCCACCGCAATGCCATCTGCAATCGTCGAGACCTTCTTCAACGGGACAAGCGCATCCGCAGCCAAGGAAAGCGGATATGCCGCCGCATGCTCAGCCTGCACACCAATGATGCGGATCTTTTTACCCAGCTGTTCTTCCTTCGCACGGACCGCCGCCGAAAGACCAGCAAGCAGGCCACCTCCGCCAACGCCCACAATGATGGTATCGACCTCAGGCACCTGTTCCAGGATTTCTAATCCGATCGTTCCCTGACCCGCAATAATATCTTCGTTATCGAAGGGATGCACAAACACCGCGCCGGTCTCTTCGGCATAGCGTTTTGCTTCAGCCAGCGCCTCGTCCACGGTCGTACCGTGCAGTTCGACCTCGGCGCCGTGGTCGCGGGTTGCGGTCACCTTCGGAAGGGCTGCACCTAGGGGCATGTAAATACGCGCCTTGATACCCAGTTTCGCCGCTGCGAGAGCAACCCCCTGTGCATGGTTACCCGCAGATGCGGCCACCACGCCGCGCTTCTTTTCTGCATCGCTGAGTTTTGCCATGCGCACATAGGCGCCACGCACTTTGAAGGAGCCCGCACGCTGCAAATTCTCACATTTGAAGAAAACTTCCGACCCCAGTTTGAGGCTCAGGGCACGAGAATGCGCCACAGGGGTTCGCTCGATAACCCCGTCGAGGAGCGACGCTGCTGTCTCGATATTCTCCAGGGTTACGGGTAGATCGGTTAGGGGTGCGTTCACATCGGATCCGTTCTGTACGCTCTCATCAGCTTCTGCCCTCTATTTTAGGCGATGAAGAAGCCTAATACAGAACAGAAAAGCCCACGTTGTTCATCTCACGCGGGCTTTTCTGGAGGGGAACTGCACAATTACGTATCGTCCTTGGAAGGCGAGACGGTTTTAGTCGCCTGTGCAGAGCTAGGCTCAGGTGCGGTGCCTTCGGAATCGTCTTCACCACGAATCGCTTCCCGCGCCTGCGCAACAACCTTCTGTGCTTTTTCTTCACGCTTTTTTGATTTCTTACGGCGCTCAACCTCATGCGGGAAGAGGAACTCTTCACGGCGCAGCTCCGGATCATCCTCCCACTGCCGTGCAGCCAAGTAGCGCACAACCGAGTTCACGACGGCGAGCACGGGAACCGCAAATAGTGCACCCGCTGCACCGAAAATCATGGATCCGCCTGCCACCGCAAAAATCACGGCGAGCGGATGCAGCGAGACCGCTTTACCCATGATGAGCGGCTGCAGAATATGCGATTCGAGCTGCTGTACCAACAGCACAATGCCGATCATAATGAGCGCCTGAACCGGCCCCAAAGCTACCAGTGCCAGCAGGACAGCGACCGCCCCAGAAATAAGGGCGCCAATAACCGGGATAAAAGACCCTAAGAAAACCAGAACGCCCAGCGGAATCGCCAGCGGAACCCCCAAAATGGCGGCGCCAACACCAATGCCCACAGCGTCAATAGCGGCTACCAAGATCTGTACCCGCACATAAGCGCCCAAGGACTTCCACCCTGCACGACCAGCACCGTTCACCGCATCACGTGCCTGCTTCGGGAAGAGCTTGACGATAAACAGCCAGATGCGCTCTCCCTCCATCAGGAAGAAGACGAGGGTAAAAAGAGTAATAAGCACGCCGGTGGCAAACTCTGCAGCGGTAGAACCAACCTCTGATACGCTCCGCAAAACGGTTGAGGGGTTATTGCTCACCGCCTGTTCTATCTGATTAAGAATCTGGTTAAGCTGATCAGCGCCCAGCTCATACCCCATGCCCTTAAGCCAGTCCACGAGCTGCTGATACCCTTGAATGGCGTTGTTGGTAAGCGAGACAAACCCCCGCACAAGCTGCTGCCCGGTAAGGGCCAGTAAAGCGGCAATTCCTAAAATCATGCCGAGTTCGGCAATAGCGGTCGCGCCACCAGCACGAATACCGTGCTTACGCATAGCGTACACGGCGGGGCTTAGAAGCGCAGCCAAAAGCGCAGCTACCATCGCCGAAATAATCAGCAGAGATACCTTTGAAAGCCCCTGCCATACAAGCCACACGGCACCGACCACTACGATCAGACGCCACGACCAGGCCGCTGCGGTATTAAGAGCGTAGGGTACGCCGGTACGGGCCAATTTCTGTGCCCGCGCATCCTGTTCGCCCTCCCCTGCCGTTAGGTTTTGATGCGTACTGCCGGTGTTCTGTCCGGCTACGGATTTGCTCACTCAAATCTCCTGAAAAGTCGGTGCTATAGAAATCGTCTCTCGCCCACGCCGTTGCTGCGGCATATAGTTATTCCGCAAGTCTAGCAGGCTCAAAACAAAGAATCGGCGGCACCCACCGGTTGTGAGTACCGCCGTATCCTCAATGCTGTTAGTCCCTGTTGACCATTTCGTTGATGTACATGAGAATACGCAGAATCTCAATGTACAGCCAGACCAGCGATGCGGTCAGGCCGAATGCCAAACGCCATGACTCGCGCTCGGGAAGACCTGCTTCCACCGCCTCGGCAGTGTTGGTAAAGTCCAGCAGAAGTGAGTAGGTTGCCATAGCAACGGTGAATAGCCCCACAATCAGACCCAGCGGAATACCGCCGATGCTCAGGCTGCCCAGGGGCGAACCAAACAGACCCGCACCAAGCCAGGAAACAATGCCGTAGATCAGGTAAGCGAACATGCCGATCATGAAGATCTTGGTCATCTTCGGGGTAGCACGGATCTTACCGTTTGCGAAGAGAGCCAAGGTAAGACCGGCGACAATCACGCTTGCCAGCAAAGCCTGAATAGCGATGCCCGGGTAGCTCTTATTGAGCAGACCGGATATACCACCCAAAAGCAGGCCCTCGGACACGGAGTACAGCATAACCAGAGCCGGAGAAACCTTACGTTTGACGGCGTTAACGATACCCAGGATCAGACCTGCGATAAGTCCCACGAACATGAGGTAGGGCAGATACCAGGAAACTGCGGCACCGAGCACCACAAGAGCCAGGTTCAGACCGGTCTTCATGATCACATCGTTCATGGTGAGGCGGTCGCCCTCGGCAACGGGAGCATAGCCGGGCTGTGCATACGGATCGTACTGCGCCTGCTGGTACTGGTCATAGTTCGCTTGCTGCGGCTGAGCATAAGGCTGCTCGTACTGAGCATACTGGTTCGGCTGCGGCTGACCATAACCGTAGGTCTGCTGACCGTACTGCTGCGGTTCACTGGAGTAGTTCGGCTGTGCCTGATACTGACCCTGCGACGAGGAACCACCCGCACCAAAACGCCCGAAACGGGGATCGCCTTGCCTATTTTGCTTGGCGATTGAATTAATAAACGGGTTACCCGCCATCATTCTCTCCTTCGGTGAGATTTACAAAGAGTTTCTCAATATTCTATCGAATTCTGAGAAATTCCGGGGATTATTCCTCCATAAAAGCTCATATTCCAGGGTAATTTTGAGGTGCCATCATGTCTTTTTCACCCTAAGCTGTACTCCCCCACAGTTTAAAACTTCTGCAGGGTCTCAAAATCATGATCCTCCTCAAACTAGCCGGTTGTTGATTCGCGAAGCAGCCGCGAGTGAAAGCAGAGCCAGAATTAGGAAACCCACCAGCAAAAGTATGAGAGTGGTGAACGCTAAGGGTAACGCGCCGATAACAGGGCCCAGGCTTGCTCCCACAAACAGAACAAAGCCGTTAAGCGCCATGCCGCTGGCGCGATGCGGTGCCGCTGCATCGCCGTAGAGGGTAATCATCGAAGGAATCGCTAAAGCAACACCCGCAACATAGACAAGGCTGCAAAAGACGATGCCAGCAAGTACCTGTGTGCACAGTACCCCGCCCAGCAGTCCAAGAACAGATAAAACGTATCCAAGCTGCGCCACGCGAAGAACCCCATATTTTTTCGCATAAGAACCCGCATAAAGGCTTATCAGCATTGCCGGAAAGGCAGCAAGACGTACCCAAACAATGCCGGATGCCGCAACGCCTAGGGTTTCAAGATGCCGCCCAAGCCCCGTATATAAGGCTACGAAGACGAGAAGAAGGGTTATATGGGCAAGACCGTACAAGAGGAAAATAGGCTTGATACAGAGGGAGCCGAGAGTCACGTATTGTTTCCACAACGATGTCGTTTGTCCAGTGCGGGGGCACTCAAGCATCGTACACAGAACCAGAGAAACGGTTCCGATAAAGATAAGACCGCACAACCCGAAGAACCATCGCCAGCCAAGGCTCAGGGCAATAATAGAGGCGAGTACTTGCCCAAAAATTCCAGCCGCCAAGAACGCAGTGGACATTGCACCGATAGCTCGTGCTCGCCCGGCAGGCAGTACAGATTCCGTGAGATACGCCAGGGCGACAGGTGCGAATCCAGCGGCAGTCATACCTTGGCAAGTCCGAAGAATAGCGAGCACGCCGAGCGTAGGAGCGAAGGCGCATCCAAGGGTAGTGAGGGTAAGCACGCTCAGGGAGAGAACCACAACCTTTTTTCGTCCGTAACGATCCGAAACCGGTCCCCATATAAGAAATCCCACGGCGTAAGCAAGGCTGAAGCACAGCGACAGGGCGAACGTTGCGTTAGCTCGAAAGGCAGACGAGACCGGGGCGAGCAGCGGTATGGAAGCGTATAACTGTGCTAAGACGAACAGTGCAGTGGATACCAGAATTACCACCGCAGTTCGTGTAGCAGGATATTCTTCGGAGGTTGAAGAGGCCGATGTAGTGGTGCTTGTTGTCGTGTTCTCTGCATGGTGATACATGAGTAAACTCCAATCCAACGAAAGCGTTGGAATTAACCCTAGTACCATTAAGACGTAAATTGCAACCATAACGTTGGAACTGTCGAAAGAGAGTATTACAGATGATGGCTTGGGATACCGAAAGTACGAAACAAAAGATCAAAGGGGCTGCTCTGACCGAATTTACCGCGCACGGCCCCGACGGAACGACCGTTGAGCGCATCGCTAAGAGGGCAAAGGTCAATAAGGAGCGTATCTACAACTATTTTGGGAACAAACAAGAACTCTTCAAGGCTATTCTGCACGAAGAACTAGACCAAGTTGCCGAAGTTGTCGGTCTTACATCGCTTGCCACCGAAGATATTGGTGATTACGCCGGACGCATGTACGACTATCACCGAGACCATCCCGATCTATTGCGTCTGCTGCGCTGGGAATCCCTCACGATTGACGGCGAAGTTCCCCACGAGGAATACCGGCGCGACCACTACACCTTCAAAACGAATGCGGTGCGCGCTGGACAAGAGGCAGGTTCCGTCACGGACGATATAGACGCCGCCTATCTTGTACTTTTTATTCTCGCTATCGTGGGGTGGTGGTCGGCCATGCCGCAGGTATCTCGCATGCTCTGCGGCGACCCCACCGAAGAGGAGCACCGCAAACGTCGCGCCGCCGTGGTGGAGGCAGCGCGAAGGCTAGGGCACCCACATTGCAAGCCGGATAAGAGCTAAACTCCTTTATTGGTACGGGGGCTTACCCGTCTAATTCGTCGAGCATGCTCTCTAAATAGTCGAGCACCGCACCGTCATTATGCGAGCCGATCACCCGCTGGGACACAGCCTTGAGCTCGTCTGAAGCATGGGCCATTGCCACACCGGTACCGGCGAACGAGAGCATCTCAAGGTCGTTATCGCTATCACCGAAGGCCACTATCTGAGCAGGTGTTATCTGCAAACGCTCACACAGATCTTTTAGCCCCGTTGCCTTATTCACACCGGCACGCACCAGGTCAATGGCACCGAAACCACTAACGAGCGGGGTTACCGTCTTCGGCAAGGTGCGCCGTAACTGTGCTGTAGCATCCGGCAGATCCCGATGCGTTACTTGCAGAGAAAATTTGATGGGAACACCACGCACCTGCTCATAAGAGCTAATACGCTCGGTTCCGGGATAAAACATACTGGCAAAAGCGAAGGGATCGATATTCTGCGGCAACGGCTTACCCTGCACCTCAAAATAGTCCCGGATAATGTTCATAACCGTTTTTTCGCGGTTTTCCAGTATGAAGCTGCTCTCTGCCGTACACACAACGATCCCAAGCTGAGGCATACCGTTCAGTATCTCGTACACACGCGGCAGATCCTCGGCGGCAAAATGATGCACCGCAAGTTCCCCGGAATCATCCGCTACATAGGCACCATTTTCTGCGATATAAATAATGTCTCGATGTTCAAAACCATGCATATACTGGCGTAATTTCGTGTAGGTATTTCCGCTTGCCACCACGAAATAAATTCCATGCCGAGACAAGCGGGTTAGGATTCTCTCAAAACGTTCAACATCGAACGTCTTATCGTCATTCAGGAAAGTACCATCCATATCTACGGCAACCATACGCACGGGCTTGTTACTGCGGTTTTCCTGCTGTGTGGGCATTGGGGTTCCTCTAATAATCGGCATGTACAAAGGCCAAGTTTATAAACACAAGCTGACTGTACGTGGGAGAGAATATCGTTCTGCTCCGCACATTTCTCCATTAATTTTAGTTTCTTTATATACACAAATCGTGTGACATCATCAAAATTACCCCTTTACGGACGTTTTCTTTCTATACTGTGAAAAGCATTCACTCTATGCACACATACAATCTCTAGGAATCATTGATGTTAAAAATACTGTCATCACGCTCCAATGCGCATGCTTTTTGGTCCTCTGCATCAGATCAAGGGCGTTCCTTGAAACTCGGCACAAGATTTTCCGCAGCTTTTCTAGCCCTAGGACTTGCGCTGAGCGGATGTTCCTCTGAAACTATCACAATTTCTGAGTCTACCGTCTCTGCGCCCAGCACCCCCTCAGCGAACTCGGCAGCTGAACATTCTTCTACTTCTTCACAAAGCGCGGAGGCCTCACAGCAACCCACGGTTTCCTCGCAGGATTCGGAACAAACACCCTCTGTGACCGAGGTAGGTGAATCACCCGAAGAGAATAACACCGATACTTCGACATCCCATCAAGGTTCCCAAGTTCGCCCCGGAACCGTCACTATCGTTACCCCCGATACCAGCTCTGCCGAGCCACAGGGTACGGCACCTATAGGATCTGACGAGGCGAGTGAGGCCCTGCGCATCCTCAATACCCTTCCCGTTAAAGGCCGCGCCCCTAAGACCGGGTACTCCCGTGCCCAGTTCGGAGATGCCTGGAGCGATATCGACCATAACGGATGCGATACCCGCAATGACATTCTCAACCGGGATCTCACCGCAAAACAGCATAAAAACTCTCGCGGATGCGTGGTGATCTCGGGCATTCTTAACGATCCTTACACCGGGAAGATCATTAATTTCATACGTGGGAAAGATACCTCGGAGCAGGTTCAGATCGACCACGTTGTGGCGCTTTCTGATGCCTGGCAGTCGGGTGCTCAGGAGATTTCGGCTCAAGAACGCTTACAACTCGCCAATGATCCCGAAAACCTTCTGGCAGTTGATGGCCCTGCGAATCAGCAGAAAAGCGATTCGGATGCTGCCACCTGGCTGCCAGCAAATGCATCGTTCCGCTGCTCTTATGTGGCACGTCAGATTCGGGTGAAAGCTAAGTACCATCTGTGGGTCAAACCAGCCGAAAAAGAGGCTATGATCAACGTTCTTACACCCTGCACAGGAGCCGCAGCGAAGCCTGCGCCTGATACCCCCGCTTCTGTAGTCCCGACGGATGCGCCTGCTCCTGTGCCCCAGGTGGATGCACCTCCCGCACAGAACCCCGCCCCGGCTTTGGCATTTCAAACCTGCGCCGATGCCCGTGCCGCAGGGTATCGTAATATGCACCGCGGCACCCCAGGATATTCCGAGCATCTTGATCGTGACGGTGACGGCATAGCATGCGAGTCACGCTAAGTCTCTAAGTCTTACCTCCGACTCCGACTACGCTCCCCTACAGATACATATACCCCCGCCCTGACAAGCAGTAAGGGCGGGGGTCCACTGTCACAATTCTTCATCTTGAGACCCATATAGACTCTTTAAGAGTGCAGCATCACGCCGAACCTGTGTTTAAGCTGTGTAGAACCTATGTAAAAAAGATTTATAGATGTTTACCTTTGCTTGATAAAACTTTACCTGACAACCTTGTAGTCATGAAGAATGAAATAACTAAATCTGTTGGCACCCTGATTTTCCGTGTAGCGCTGGGCTTCACCTTTGTCATGCACGGTTTCCAGAAGGCATTCCTGATCGGTCCCGCAGCAGAAGGTGCAGCGTTCGCCAAAATGGGTATTCCTGCACCCGAGCTTTCGGCGTACTTTACCATTGGTGCCGAGCTTATTGGCGGAGCTCTCTTGATCCTTGGTTTAGGAACTCGTTTTGCGGCCGCCGCCATCGCAATCGCTATGGCAGGTGCTTTTATTTTTGTCCATATCAACGACCCCTTCATCACCGATCAGAAGACCGGCGCAGGCTTCGAGTACGTTTTCGTCTTGGGCATGGCAGCCATCATGTTCATTCTGACCGGTGGAGGCAGGTACTCACTAGATTCGTTCTTCAGTCGCAATAAGGCTTAACCGCCTGAGCGTTCTTCCAGAACGTATCTATCACTCATTCATCTACCCACCCGGAAGGCACCGGCATCGCCGGCGGTGCCTTCTTTATATGCTGTGGCCTCTCCCCTACCCGGCAATCCTATGCTTCTCATGATAGAGACACATTCGTCTCCCAAGGCATACAAATAGCCCGTCGCATCCGAATACACATTGGATGCGACGGGCTAATGTAGTGTGCCCCCAGTGGGACTCGAACCCACACTGGGCGGATTTTAAGTCCGCTGCCTCTGCCAATTGGGCTATAGGGGCAAAGTCTAAACCCGCAAGACCACTACTAAGAATAGCATTAGTTTGCGGGTTTCGACGCTATTAGGCTCGTTTAGAGCTTTGCTTTGGTCTTCGCCGGTGCCGTTCCGGTAGCCTCTTGGAAAGCGAGACGCGGGGAACGTTGGTGGCGAATCGTCGTGGTGTCACGGCCAAAGAGCTGGTTGAGCGCCCAGGTCGTCATAACGCGCACGGTACGCTCGGTCGTGGGGATTGCAGAACCGTGGTAGCCGCGGTGCATAATCCATGCGAGCGGACCTGCAAGGGTCTTGCCCTTGAAGTTTGCAACACCCTTCCACAGACCTAGGCCAGCAACCACACCGATGGTCTCGTGGTAGTAGTCTGTCAGAGGCTCGCCGCGGCGTGATGCCAGAATATTCTTGGCGAGAACCAAAGCCTGGCGAGATGCGTGCTGTGCGTTTGGTACGCAGAAGCCACCCACACCGCCTCCGGAAAGATCGGGAACGGCAGCGTTATCGCCAGCTGCCCAAGCGCCCTCAACCACACCATTATCGCCAGCCACACGCAAATCTGCGTTCACGCGAACACGACCGCGCTCGTCGATCGGGAAGTCAGTGTTCTTGAGCATCGGCGATGCAGCAACACCAGCAGTCCAAATGAGAGTATCGGTATCCATCTCACCGGCAGGCGACTTATCTGTCATGTTGATAAGCTGCAGGTGACCGTCGGTAGCGTCCGAGAGGGAGGTATTGAGCAGAACCTCAATACCGCGAGCGCGAAGCTCAGCCACAACCTTCTCGGCACGGTCTTCGGGAACCTCCGGCATGATGCGCGGTGCAGCTTCGATCATCACGAAGCGCAGGTCGGACACGCTCAAACGGTCGTTACGATTAACAGCTTCGCGAGCCATGTCTTCCAGTTCGGAGATGGTCTCAACACCGGCGAAACCGCCGCCTACGACGACGACGGTCAGGGCGCGGCGGCGAGCATCGGGGTCATCCAGTACGGATGCAACCTCAATACGTTCCAGTACCCAGTTACGCACGGAGACGGCTTCTTCGACAGTCTTCATGCCGATAGCAACTTCGGCAAGACCGGGGATTGGGAACGCACGGGTCACGGCACCAGCACCGAGAATGATCTCATCATATTTCAGATCGAAGGGTTCGCCATTGTCGATGGGTTCAACCGTAGCGGTACGCTCTGCATGGTTAACGGAGACAACATGCCCGGGAATCAACTCGGTATCGCGCAGGTGCTGGCGGAGCGGAACGGTAGCGTTACGGCCTTCCATTGAACCCGCAGCGACTTCGGGCAGGAACGGCTGGTAAGTCATATAGGGGTTGGGCTCTACGATGGTTACCACACCACCGGTCTGTTTGATAGCCTTCTGAATTTTCTTGGCGACGGTAAAGCCTACGTAGCCACCACCGACAATAAGAATACGGGGACGATCCTGTGCCTTATGAAACGACATATATTGCTACTTCCTAGATTTTGTTTACCCGCTGCGCTTTAGTGCGCGAGCACTCAATGATACGTTCACATGCGCTTCCCAGGGTGCAGGATACATGGACATGTGAACGAACAGAAACTCTTAAGCTTTCTCCGTAAGCCCCGATGTTCGGTGCCGCAAACGCGAAAACACTATTTTTCCTGCATGTTGTATACCACTATTTTACGCGTTTATCCCGAGGAAAACACATTTATGTAGGCATACGAAGTAAGGAAAACCGCCCTTGGATGATAACGTTTCGCGTTTATGCACCGAGGTTTTGCCCCGCCAGTAGGGTTGCGTTCCGCATCATGTAGCGCGTCCTTAGGGTGTTTTAAACCTTTGCTCTACCCACAGACCGGGTGTTAGGAGTCACGAAGTTTTCTTCCACATTTTTACCGGAAATGTTTATTAACTGCGTGCTTTTCACCATCACTAGGAGGAGCTAGGATTCCGTGGCTCAGGTTCGTGAGCCGATGAAGGCTCTGGAATACCAGATTCCGGCGCGGCGGGTATTGAAGAACGCCCCGAAGCGGCACCCTGCAAACGAAGGCACGACGAGTTAGCCGTCTTCTTGCGCGGCGTGCGAGTACTGTGTTTCTTCTGGGCGGAAGCGACCTTTCGCGGTGCTGAGGCCGGGCGACCGTCCTGCCCCGTAGGATTCTGTACGGATGCTGAACTCGCTGCCTCGTCAGGAACATCTGGAACACCTGTTTCCGGAACTTGGCGCTTAATCCCGGAAATATGAGGCAGACGAGGTTTCCGATGCGGAGGTAACGGACCCCTACTTAAACGGTGGGCTCGATGCTGTGCCGCACCGGTCTTCTGAGCGGGCCGGTGCGAAGCTTTCCCGATCGTATCTGCCGATACCTGTGACGCTTCAGGATCGGAGGATTCCTGCCCTACGGTCGAGTCCTTAACCGGCTCGGCGGCGGGAATCTGCGGGGTGCGAGATACGCCCTCGCTCTGAGCTACAGTCTGAGCCAAAGCAGGTTTTTCTGATTCCTGAGGTTCAGGTGCGACGGGCTTTTGCTCGGGCGCAGGAACATTCCCCTGATCTGCCGGTTGAGTCGCTTTCGCGGGTGCGGCAGGAACCTGCGTTATCGTATTGTGCTGGTCGGTCTGCTGAGACTCTGCCGGTTTCTGCGTCTGAGGTAATGGCTGTCCTGTAGCCACCGTTGACTGTTCAGCCACGCTTGATGCTGATGCCGCAGGTTGTACTGCGCCGACGTTCTGTGCCGAGTCAACATTGTGCTCCGTTGTGCCAACGTTCTGCACGATGGCAGGAGGCTGCGTGGGCACGGCGCTCTGCTCGGTACCCGCTGCGACTGCGCTCTTCTGGGTTGCAGCCGCATCCTGCTGTTTGTCTAAGTTCTGATCCGCCCCAGGTTGGAGACCGGAGGAGGGCGCCGACGGCACTGCGGCTGCGGCATCTGGTGCCGGGGAGGGAACAGAGGCAGGTGCAACCTGTGTTTGTGCCTGCGCATCAGGCACAGCAGTCTCAGGTTCGGGGCTCTGGGGCGCGCTGGCAACAGGCGGCTGAATGGCAGGAGCGACCGGAGCAGGAGCATCCGGAACAGCAACCGAAGCCGCAGAAAGCTTGGAATGTGAAGCTTGCTCTCGCTCACCGTGGTGCAGATGAGGATGCGGCACTACATCGCGTACATTAACCTGCAAGCGATGCAGACGACGAACACTGCGCACCGTGAGCAGCCCCAAAATGACAAAGAGAGCCCCCACGATGATGAACGGCAAAAATCCGCGATCCTCAACCGGGCGGCTGGGCTCTGGAATCTTCGCCTTAACGATGGTTTCGCCTTCTTCATGCACCGGAGTGGCCGAAGCATCGGCAGGAGTTGGCGCAGGCACCTCTTGACGGCGGTGCACTGCAATCCATGCCTTCAGCGACCCCAGCGGATTCTCCGTAGCATCCTGCGGAGTCGAAGAATCCAAGGCCATCAGCGGATTTATGATGCCAAACCCGTACACCGGATCACGCCCGGCAGCGCCGGTGTCGTCGGCGCTTTCAGTAATACGCTGAATAATCTGAGCCGCACTCAGATTGGGGTACTTAGACTTAATCAAAGCCGCAAGGCCAGAAACCAGCGGAGCGGACGCCGAAGAACCCGACCATATCATGTACTTATTCCCCGGCGCGGCAGCAATCATATCGTTGCTCGGTGCCGTCACGCCAATAGAAATACCCTGAGTCGAAGAGCCCTTGGAAGCCTCACGCTGACGATCCACACCGCCCACCGTCAGTACCCCCGGAATAGTCGCCGGGGCACCCACCTGGGTAATACCGCTGCCACGGTTACCGGCGGATGCTACGACGACCACGCCCTTCTCTTCGGCGTAGGCAAAAGCATCATCCCAGCTCTTGGGCCAGGTTGTCTTATTCGAGCCGATAGAAAGATTGATTACCTGTGCGCCATGATCTACCGCATAACGTACGGCGGCGGGAATCTGCTCATCAATACTTTTCTCAGCATTCGAGACCATGTTAAGGGAGATAGGCAGAATCTTGGCATCCGGCGCCACGCCGATAACGCCCGCAGGTTTACCGGGCTGACCGGCAATCTTAGGAATACCGGAAACATTATGACCGTGGCCGGCAATCAGGGATGCAACTTCGGTGCCGTGCATGGGTTCTACACCCAGCCCCTGCCAACCGTTAGGAGAGCCTTCACCGGAGGCGTCATAACCCTCCAGCACGTTATCTACGAGATCCGGGTGGGTGCCGTCGACGCCGGTGTCAATGACGGCAACCGTCACGCCCGATCCCGTAGATTGTTTCCACGCATCCACAATCCTGTAGTCGGTAAGCCAGTATTCGTGCTGACGAACGTCGTCCTTACCTAGAACGGCGGCTTCAGCGGGAGTGAGCGTTATAGGGGTTGGTGAGGCCGTCGGAGCGGCAGATGCAGGAGCTCCGGACAGGGCTAAACCGGTCGCGAGCGCCCCGCATCCGAGAAGCGCTACGACCCGACGTATGCTTGTGCGCGTCATCATGGCGATGTGGTTGGAACGCGTCATACCTGTGTACCTACCGTCGTTGGGTGTTAGTTGTACATGCTTAACGTACCTGGGATAGTGCTATGCCGTCCAGAATGTCATGTTCGCTCACCGTCACAGAATCGATGTTTCCTTTGGTGATCTCACGCAGACGAGTCATGATACGGGCGTAAATGGTAGCGCCGGCGCCAATAACATCAACCCGACCGGGGTGCATATACCCCAGTGCGGCGCGCTCCTCGCGGGTCATAGAGCGCAGCATCTCTGCCGTTTTCTGCACCGTATCCACAGAGATGGAAGAACCGTTAATAACCTCGGAATCATAGGTCTGCAGCCCCAATGCAGCAGCGGCGATCGTGGTTGCAGTACCGGCAACGGCAACGGCCCGGGTAGCCTTTTCGAGGGGAACGCTCTGCAATACGGTGTCGATTGCCGCATCGGTGTCAGCTTCAACACGTTGAATCTGATCCGAGGTTGCGGGAGCAGATGCCATATGCCGTTCGGTCAGGCGCACACATCCGATATTCACGCTTCTTGCCGCCTGCACACCGTCTTCGGTCCCAAGCACGAATTCGGTAGACCCGCCGCCCAGGTCAAAAACTACGGTCTTAGACTCATCGGCACCAACCGCCAGTACAGCGCCTGCAAACGACAGTTCCGCCTCTTCGTCGCCGGTAATCACCTCGGGCTCAATGCCCAGAATGTCACGAATACCATCCATAAAAACCTGACGGTTTCCGGCATCGCGGGTGGCACTCGTTGCCACGAAACGAAGCTTCTTGACCTTGTGTTTACGCAAAAGTTTTGCGTATTCCCGCGTTGCCTCAAAAGTGCGGTCCAAGGCCTCTTGAGCAAGCCATCCAGTGGCATCAACCCCCTGCCCCAGGCGGACGATACGCATCTGCCGCACCACGTCGTTGAGACGGGTTACCGTGCGACCGTTAACGGTTTCGGTGCTGGCGTCAGCGATCAGAAGACGGATAGAGTTGGTACCGCAGTCAATTGCGCCAACACGCATAATGGGCTCCAATCCACGCAAGGCGTGAGGTTCTAAAGTTATCTAGCCTGCCGCAGATTAATGCGTCGAGCTACTTACATATTAGGTGCCCGTACCGGTTACAGGGAACGGCACGGGCAAAGTTCTTAAAAATGGCTGAAATTAGGCATCCCGCCATGATGGTTCACATGCGCAAACCTGCGGGGTCCACCAATCGGCGATCTCATCCAGGCCCCAGTCCCCCATAGGGTTAATGCCGCGGCCCACCGCCAGGGTGTGACCAATCACGGCATGCAGGCATTTGACGCGCGTGGGCATCCCGCCCGCCGAAATATTCTCAATTTCGGGCACCTCATCGGTTCCGCTGATCAGACGTATGCGCTCACGCTCGGCTAGGTAATTCTCATGTGCTAGGGTGTACCGGCTCGCAAGTTCGGTATCGTCCGCGAGCGCATCGGTCATCTCGTACATGAGGCCCCCCGCTTCCAGGCGGGATGCGGCCGCAGTAATCGCCGGATGCGCCAGGTAAAACACGGTTGGAAACGGGCTTCCGTTCGATAGCCTCGGCGCTGTAGCGGCAACGAGCGGGTTACCGCATACGCAGCGTGCGGGAATCTCAATAACATCCCGCACGGTACGGCCCAACTGTGCTGAGAGCACGCGGATATCTTGGTCGGTGGGCATCAAGGTTTCTACGGTAACGCCGAAACCCTGCGGGGCGCGGTTTTTGAGGTCTTCTACAGTGCTCATAGATCTTTCTTGAAGAATCGGTACGTCAGGTTTTATCGTACAGCACGGTTCACATGTACAGCCGTACCGGCGTTACTTATCAGCAGGTTTAGGCGAGGGAGCCTTACCATCATTCAGCGACCCCCAAAGTTTGTTCGTCCACGAATCTTCGGGAGCATTTTTCCCGGAGGCAGAGGTGCTGTCAGCCCGGCCGTCATCCGAATCTATACCGGTGACTGTGTACGGGGTATCGCCTGGCGCCACATAGAATAGGCGGCTGCGCGCCTGCTGGCGCACATAGTCGTCGTCTTGCCACCAGGTTTTCTCGGCTTGAAGCTGCACGTTTTCCTGTTTGAGCTCAGCAATGCGGGCGCGGGTAGTGTTAATTTCCCGCTGCTGATCAACATAGTTAGTCAGCGGGTATGCAGTACCCAGCAGGAGCACCGCGATCATAATAAGAATGCCCAGAAACTTTCCGCTAAAGCGATGTGCCGCGACTGGAGTCTCATAATTCTCATCGTCATCGTGTTCGCGGTGGATGCGGCGTTCACGTGCATCGCGTTCCCTATCGGTGCGATGTGCCCGGGTACGGGCACCGAAGAAGCTGTTAGCGGCGCGCATCCAGGCGGGGCGCTGCAAATACGAGCGGTCTTCAACGGTTCGATGGGTTGCGGTGATGTGGGGTTCCTTCGCCGCAGGTGCAGAAGATTTGACGCTCGCGGACTTAACCTTTTGATTGTGCGATTCACGATGCGCTGGCTGCGGGGGCGGCAGGGTGGCCTTCGAGCGCCGCGCAGTTGGCTTCTGTTGAGCCCGCTTATCTGCAGTGTTGGCCGTGCGGGATGAACCGGGTTTATACGCCTTCTGCTTGCGGGCACGGGATTTACGGGCAGACGGTGGAGCATCGGAAAGACTTTCGCGCGCGGCGGCGGACTGGCTGCCACGTGATGTGCGACCTCGACGTGGTTCCTGCCCCGCCGGGCTTTTGCGTCGTTCACGTCCGTCGCGCTGAGCCATCATGTAGTGCTTTCCTTCCCTGCCCCTAAGTCTTTGGTTACCATTCTAAGCTACCGTGAACGTTCAGACGGAGTTATCCCCCGAAAAAGTGATATACCCGAACTATTGCGAGTGCATTCCCCTATAACCCCTAGGGAAAACTGAGCTATTAGATTCGGAGGGATACATGTTCAAGAACCATAAAGCGCGCCATCGTCGTATGCGCCCTTCTAGAGAGAAGTCTACGAAGAAAAACAGGAGATAAACAATCTGGTGCTCTCGCAGGTCATGGACCAGTCGAGAGCACCAGATTATGATGTATACGGTTCTAGCCGTCCGTATATTATCGCGTTACGCCTTCTTGAAGCGGGGGAATGCTGACTTGCCAGCGTAAACAGCGGCATCGCCCAGTTCTTCCTCAATGCGCAGCAGCTGGTTGTACTTTGCCACGCGCTCGGAACGTGCGGGTGCACCGGTCTTGATCTGACCCGCGTTAGTTGCCACAGCGAGGTCGGCAATGGTGACGTCCTCGGTTTCGCCGGAACGGTGCGAAACCATGCAGCGGTATTCGTTGCGCTGTGCCAGTTCCATAGCATCCAGGGTCTCGGTGAGCGAACCGATCTGGTTGACCTTCACCAGCAGAGCGTTTGCCGCCCCCTCGTTGATGCCCTTCTCAAGGCGCTCGGGGTTGGTCACGAACAGGTCGTCACCGACGATCTGAACCTTGTCACCAATCTGCTCGGTCAGGGTCTTGTAGCCTGCCCAGTCGTTCTCGTCTAGCGGATCCTCAATGGAAACCAGCGGGTACTTCGCCACAAGATCAGCGTAGTATGCACTCATCTCTTCGGCAGACTTCTTCTGACCCTCGAAATCGTAGGCACCGTCGTTGTAGAACTCGGAGGACGCAACATCCAGTGCGAGAGCAACCTGCTCGCCGGGCTTGTAACCAGCCTTCTCGATTGCCTCGATAATGAGGTCAAGAGCCGCAGCGTTGGATTCAAGGTTCGGTGCGAAGCCGCCCTCATCGCCCAAACCGGTGGAGAGGCCACGGTCGTGCAGCACGGATTTGAGCGAGTGGTAGACCTCAACACCGGCGCGCAGAGCATCCGAGTAGTTCTCGAAACCGATGGGAGCAATCATGAACTCCTGAATATCAACATTGGAGTCTGCGTGAGAGCCACCGTTGAGGATGTTCATCATGGGAACGGGAAGCACGTGGGCGTTGGGGCCGCCCAGGTACTTGTAAAGGGGAAGGTCTGCGGACTCTGCGGCAGCCTTAGCAACGGCCAGAGAAACGCCCAGAATTGCGTTAGCGCCCAGCTTACCCTTGTTGTTGGTGCCGTCCAGAGCAATCATGGTTGCATCAACAGTACGCTGATCAGCGGCGTCGATACCGATAATTTCTTCCGAAATCTCTTCAATAACAGATTTGACGGCGCCCAGAACGCCTTTGCCTAGGTATACGGATTTGTCGCCATCACGACGCTCGACTGCCTCCCACTCGCCGGTGGATGCGCCCGAAGGCACAGCGGCACGTGCGAAAGCACCATCTTCGAGCAGAACCTCAACCTCAACGGTCGGGTTGCCGCGGGAATCCAAAATCTGACGGGCGTGAACTGCGGTAATAACAGCCATGAAATTGCTCCTTAGAGAGTACAGGATATGACGGCTCGCTCCTGTGATGTTGGGCGAGTCCCGTTGCCCTAAATTTTACCAAAACTCCCACACAAACACACTAGTTACCACGGGATTTTTTGCGATTCCTGAGGGTATCCAACACCTTTAGTCCCTTGTAAACTCGCCTCTCAAAAGTCATTCCCCTGTGGACTCAGCATATCCTCGTACTGCAGGCACCAATTCGGATCCCAACCGGGTAAGGACAAAGTTCCTGATCATACTCTGCTAAAACGATTGAACATCTTTAGAGCCGGTTTCTACATCGCGCAACACAGGTGTGCAGTGCTTTATGCCCCACCCACGAATGTAACCAGTGGAGCTCTATTTCAGGGCATAAAACAGGCACCTTTAGATGCGAAAGACTTATCGCATCCAAAGGTGCCTGATAAATACTCTCCCCCGCTTCTGCGGTCACGAGGCTATTGGTTATACTCAATAAACTTACGGGTGTAAGTACGCAGGGCACGTTCCGCATCCAGCCCATTCTGCCGCGCGCGGCACACAAGCGAAAAAAGTAGCTCACCGAATTCTTCCTCACTATAGGTAAAAGGAAGATCATCGTCTAAGGAGGTAGGCTCCGGCGGAAGCACAATGTCGGCCTTGCGGGCCTTAGCAATCGTCTTCTCCGCTAGGGCCAGTGCAGGAAGATGAGGGGGAATGCCGTCAAGCGGACCTCGATCGGATTTCTCCGTCTTCTTAAGCTCATCCCAGAAAACCTGCTGTTCGGCGGCGGTCATCCGAGACTCGTCCGAAGAATCACTGAAAACATTCGGGTGCCGATCGTGAAGCTTTGCGTCCAGACCCTCGATCACCTGCTCGATCGTAAAGCCGCCCGGTTCTGCCGCCGCAATATCAGCGTGGAAGAGAACCTGAAGCAGAACATCGCCCAACTCTTCGCGTAGAAGCTGCAGGTTTGTACCCTCGGGTGCCTCGACAGCCTCCACGACCTCATAGGATTCCTCAATGAGGTATCGAATGAGGGACTGATGAGTCTGTTCGGCATCCCAGGGGCACCCGCCGGGGGCGCGCAGGGTTGCCATCGTCTGCACCAGACGCTCGAAGGCCTTCCCAGCGCGTGCGGCAACCTCAGCTACCGTTTTCTCAGAAACTCTATCTTCATTCACGGGCGGGCTTCTCCTACATGCTCCAGTGAGTTAGAGCATTCGCCATATGCGCCGGAATCTTAGCCCCCAGACGCGGGAACATACGCAGTTCCTCTACGTAGCGATCAGCCTCAAGCTGGCGGGGGTACCGTACGAAAGCCTGCTCATTCGAGTAATCGAATGCAGACTGCACGGGCACGCCCGGGGTGAAGGTCAGGCTCATGGCGAGTGGCGACCCTTCACCTTCGCTGTAGGAATCGGCCTTGAGCGTGGGAATACCCAAATCTTCTTCCGAAACTAACTCGAAGGTTCGTACCTGCTCCCAGAATCCGTTGCGGCGCACATGGGTGAGCACATCGTAGTAAGAGCCCACCGAGCGCACCCGGATCAACACGGTCGTTGCATCCTTGGCGCTGCCATTCTCACCGAAGAGAGCTTCGGTCACCGGTGCTAGATGCTCGATCACCTTGGCGTCGGTAAGTACTAGGTTACCCTCGGCGAGCGCATCGCCAGCAAGCACGGAGGAATGTGCCTGATGCGCGGGGGTATCCGGCTCGGCTTCTGCAGGAGGCAGATCTGCGGATTCATGCTGCGCGATCTTACCGTTTACAGTTGATTCTCCGGACTGAGCAGCAACAGCGTATGCAGTCTGCGCGGCAGGCGCATCCTGTTTATTCGACGCCGATTCCTGAGGCTTCGTGTCAGTCGAGCCTGTCAGCGAGTCCTTCTCGACTTCGGGGACGAGAGCGAGGTCATCCACATGCTTGGGCAGTGCAGAGGAACTGTCGGTACTGGTGGTGCCAGCCTGGGATTCCTTCACCGCAGCCTGAGTTACATTCGCGCTCTGATTCTCTGAGGTGTAACCCGCAGCAGTCTTGGCATCACTCTCAGCCTTGACGGGGTTTTCGGAATCAACCGCCTTCTGTGAGTCCTCGCTCGTCTTATCAGCATCGGACTTCGATCCGGTACCCGAGGCCTTCACCGCAGCGGAAGTATCCGCAACGTCTTCCTTCGCGTTCGATGCAGTCTTCTTTGCTTCGGAGGATGCCACGATAGTCGCCAAAGCCGCCTGCATGCTGTTGAGTTCTTCTTCGTCTTCAGAAGATTTCTCAACCTTGGTTTTCTCTACCTCAGCTTCGGGGGTGGAGAGGCCGGAAGAATCCTTGGATTCGGATGCGCCAGACACCGCCGATTTCTCGGATTTCTCGGAGACAGCACCGGCTTTAGCGCTGTCAGTCTCGGTCTTGCTCTGCTCAGCAGCTTGAGCATCGTGACGACCGGTGACATTCTGCGGATCCGCATCGTAATCGTATTCGTAGCGCGAATCCTCGCGGTCGCTCTTCGACGATGCCGCGATCCCGGCTGCTGTCACGCTTGCGGCGCCAAGGGTACCTGCAGCGAGTGTACTCGAACCGCTCTTGGTCGATTCTGCTGTAGCAGAATCAGACTTTGCAGTATCTGCTTTAGCCTTAGCAGAAACTTCCTGCTCCTTTTCGTGAGCGCCAGAGGGCTTCTTCTCGGAATCTACGGTATGTTCGGATTTCTCAGACTTCTGTGAATCTTGAGTATTGGCTTTGTCGGCATCAGCAGACTTGACGTTCTGGGTGTGGTCGTCAAGATCTTTCGCCTTCTGAGACTCAGCGGTCTTAGCTTGTTCATCGCTCTTATCCTGAGCGAGCTTTGCCTCAGATTCCTTCTGCGAAGAGGTATCATCGGCGGAATCAGCCAGCGCTGAGGTCTTCGCGGTCGACGTTTTCTGAGCTGCAGCTTCGGTGGATGCGGTGCTCTGGTCGGCGGAGGACTTTGCCGATTCGGCGCTTTTCGCTGATGAGTCTTTCTGTGAAGCCGAGTCTTTCTCGCTCGTTTCGAGAACGTAATCCGTGGTGTAGCTCGATGCATCGGCGGTGTTCGTGTATGAAGCCTGTACCGCTACTAGCCCGTTCTCGTTGGGGTTTGCTACCACGAGGGCACGGTTCCACACCCTGCCCGCGTCCTGTGCTCGCACGTAGAGCGAGGCAATCGACGAGAACCACGCATCGGTCGGAACCACAACACCCTGTTCGACTTCGCTGCCGCGATGGAAAATCCGGTAGTGCATATCGTCGCCCAGCTGACGCAGTTCGTAGGACACCTTCCCGGAGCCGTATCCGCGCATCGCCGTTACGAGATCGTGCAGCGGATTCTCGGGGGTGAGAACCTCCGCTTTTTCGTTCCCTTCAGCGGATGCTGCTGCATGTGATGATGCGGCTGCGGCGCCGTTCTGAGAGGCTTTTTCATCGCGCGCAGTTTTTTCAACGTCCTGTTTCTTGGAGTCTTTATCTGTGGAAGAGTGGGCTGAGACCTCATCTGCCACGGTCTTCTCGTGCTGTACAGCCATCTTCTCGGCAGAGGTCTTCTCAGCCGAAGTTTCGACGCTGCGGTTCTTCTTCTCGGGAGCCAAGGTTTCAGGGTCGTTACGGTCATCAAGATGTTTGGCGGAGCCCGTTGCCCCCGAGCCGACAAACTCGATCTTGTCGGACTTCTTCGAGGCTGACGGGGTGCTCAAAGACTCCAACCCGCTCGGCGCCTGGGCCTCAGGGCTAGGTGACTTTTTCTCGTGTGCAGAAGCTTTTACATCCGAAGCAGATTCGGATTCTTGGGGTGTGGACTCAAGCGTAGACTTCGAGTCGGCGTTCGCTGTCTTCTTATCGTTTGAGTTCTTAGACTCAACACCGGGCGCGGGCACGAAAGCAGGCTTCTCTTCGGCATCGGTAGGCACGACTCCTGCGGCAAGTTTCTCCCGCCCACGATCCTCAACGTTCGGGGTCTTGATGTCCGCAGATTCTTTCTCTGCAGAAGAAGACGGGGAAGCAGCCGCATCGGCGTGTGAGGATACTGAGGAGGTATTCCCCTTGTGCTCGGTGCCGTATTTCGTCTCGTTAAATTCTTTAAGTGCGTCCTGCACGTTTTGTTTCTGGGAACCTGCTTCTGTCTTTACCGACGCAGTACCCGAAACCGACGCTGCGTTCGATGAGGGAACCGCAGTGGCAGAAGAATTAGTCTCAAATGCATCCGCAGGCATACTCGTTGCGCGGTACTCAGAAATCTGGGGTGCACGTTTCGGGGCGGAAGTATCGGGTGTCTGAGCTGATTCTTGTGTGAAAGAACCCTTCTGGGCGGCATCTGCGTTCGCAGCCTGTGAGGAAGCACCCACGGTTTTCTTGCCTTCTGCTGAACCGGAAGTCCTAGCATCGCCTGCTGTGGATGCCGAAGGCTCAGCAGAAGAGCCGCTGTGCTGTGCAGACTGTTTCAAAGCATCTACGTTAAGGTCAGAAGTATCTTTGCTCTTCTGCTCTTCCTGTTGCATGCGAGTGCTCTCAGCCTGCACAAACCGGCGTAGGGAATTCTCCCAACGCTGCTGTTCATTCACACGTTCCGCGAGGGTACGATCCGATGCCTCTGCATCGGAGTTAGGGAGGGCGGATTTTACGTCGTCAGCCTGCGCTTCTGCCTCAGCCTGGGCGGCTTTCGCCTGCTCTTCCCACTTCTTCTTACCGATTCCAAAGAATCCCACAGAGTTCTCCCACTCGTCAGCTGTTCGGCGCCCCGCAATGATGCGGCGCGGTTCGGTCATCCCCTATAGTTTATCCTGCAAATGTTGTTCATGAGTGGGTATGACGCAGGTTTTGACGTTCATGCGCGGCTTAACACCGTTTTTTCTAGGGTAGACATCACTATTTTGGTTTTTCAGGCGCAATCCCACTCCCCCGGCAGATGCCCGCTATTTCGGCGATGCACCCGCACTTGACGTATTCCTCCTATGACGAAACCCGTTCTTTCATAAAGTTTTCGTAAAGATTTGGCGGAGACCCCCATAAATATTTCTCTGTGCTGGGCGCTTCGGCGCCAGTGCCCGGAATATCCTCTATTACAGGTTGTCCGTAATATTAACGCGCCTCATCCCGCACCGGGTTCGCGGCCTTCGCTGCCTTCGCGAGCTCAAAACGCACGGCACGCAACGCGGTCGCCCCCATCACGCGCACACCCACGCCAATCGCCTGCTCATTAGGAGCGTAGTCCCCCTGATGTAAATCGTAGACAGGATCTTCCGGGGCGCGAGTTCCTAGGCGGAACATCGAACCTGGAACCTCCTGCAGAATCCACGCGAAGTCTTCTCCGCCCATCGATTGCTCAACCAGCACGATAGATTCCTCGCCTAATTCGGCGCGCGCCGCGTTCTCCAGCATGGTGGTTTCCGCATCGGTATTGACGACCGGGGGTACGCCGCGAATATGCTCAACCCTCGCCTGCACGCCAAAGGGAACCGCGACCTGCTCAATTACCTCGTCCAGCAGGTTACCCGCCTGACGCCACACCTCAACATCCAGACATCTCATGGTACCCGCCAAATAGCCTTCAGCGGGAATAGCGTTCGGGGCAACCCCGGCGCTCACCTGCCCCCACGCGACCAGCACGCCGGAACGCACATCGGTACGGCGCGTGAGCACGGAAGGAACCTGCACGGCAATCTGGCTCATCGCGTAGATAAGGTCCTCGGTCAGATGCGGTCGAGAGGTATGACCGCCATGACCGCTCAGGTGGATCTTAATCGTGTCTGAAGCACTCGTAATCGCCCCGATGCGCGTGCCGATTTTCCCCAGTTCAACCTTCGGATCGCAATGCAGGGCAAAAGCACGCGGGATATTGCGTAAAAGACCTTGCTCAATCATCTGCACAGCCCCGCCCGGCAACTGTTCCTCGGCGGGCTGGAACAGGATGCGCACGCTACGCCCCAGCGGAGTCTTTTCGTTCAGCTCGTGAAGCGCCAGAGCAACCCCGAGCATGACGGTCTGGTGAATATCGTGCCCGCAGGCGTGCATCACCCCGGGTATGGTCGATGAATAAGGCAGATCCGTCTGTTCGACGATAGGAAGCGCATCAATATCAGCGCGAAGAGCTAAAGCAAACGGTCCGTTTCCGATATCGACGTAGCAGCCGGTGCCTTCGCAGGCGATAGGGTTCAGCCCTGCCTCACGCAGAGTCGTCATAATGCGTTCAGTCGTTTTCACCTCGCGGAATGAGAGCTCCGGGGTGCGGTGCACCTCGCGGCGGAATTCCACAAGGGTAGGCATCATGCGAGCCACCCAGTCGTCGAAGACAGGGGTCGAAAGATCGTAACGTGAGTTTGCAAAAACCATAGTTCGAGAATAGCGCGAATCCGCAGCCAGTACACACCTTCCGGCGGCCCTCTTACGTTCGTTGAAGTTTTTGTACGTGACGTGACGAATCATCGCGTTGTGTGGCCGGTTTATGACATTGTGACGGATTGTGACGAGGCTGAAATCGCCGTCTGCAGACGCGGAAATTATCTAGCGAGCATCAATTCGTCCTAATATCGCAAACAAAAATGCGGTGTGGGCACACCAACCTTGCGCCCACACCACATATCTTGTGTCTCTACGAGTTCTCCAGTCGCTAGGCTTAGAGGGCTCGCGCCAAAATAGCCTGCTTGACCTCGGCAATAGCCTTAGTGATCTGAATGCCACGCGGGCAAGCCTCGGTGCAGTTGAAGGTTGTGCGGCAGCGCCACACACCCTCTTTATCGTTGAGGATTTCCAAGCGCAGATCCCCAGCGTCATCACGCGAATCGAAGATAAAACGATGCGCATTCACGATGGCAGAAGGACCGAAGTACTGACCGTCCGTCCAGAAAACGGGGCAAGAGGAGGTACAAGCCGCGCACAGAATACACTTTGTGGTGTCGTCGAATCGGGCGCGTTCTTCCGCAGACTGCAGACGCTCACGTTCCGGTTCATTCGAGTCATTGATGAAGAAGGGCATGATCTCGCGGTACGCCTGGAAGAAAGGCTCCATATCGACAATCAGGTCCTTTTCGCAGGGAAGACCCTTAATCGGCTCAACGATAATGGGCTTGGTAATGTCCAAATCCTTGAGCAGGGTCTTGCACGCTAGGCGGTTACGTCCGTTGATGCGCATCGCATCCGACCCGCAAATACCGTGCGCGCAGGAACGACGGAATGAGACCGAGCCGTCGAGTTCCCACTTGATCTTGTGCAATGCATCCAGCACGCGGTCGGTGCGGTACATGGTCAGATTGAAGTCATCCCAGTATGCTTTATCCGATACTTCGGGGTTGTAACGGCGCACGCGAATCGTCACGTCATAGGTGGGGATGTTCCCGGAGTCTGAACCGGACATACCTTCAAAGAGCTTGACCGATTCCGGTTCGGGAGTTTCGTGTTCAGCCATTTTAGTACTTACGCTCCTTGGGCTCGTAACGAGTGTAGACAACGGGCTTGGTATCAAAACGCAGACCCTGCACACCCTCAAACTCAGACTCGGGATCTAGATAAACCATCGAGTGCTTCATGAAGTTCACGTCGTCGCGCTTCGGGAAGTCCTCACGGTAGTGACCGCCTCGGGATTCCTGGCGGTGCAGTGCGCCCACCGACATCACCTTGGCGAGCTGTAGCAGGAAGCCGAGCTCAACGGCCTCCAACAGGTCAAGGTTGAAGCGCTTGCCTTTATCCTGAATCGAGATATTTGCGTAGCGCTTTTCGAGTTCGTCAATGGCGGCGAGTGCCTTACGAATGGTTTCTTCGGTACGGAAAACCTGCATATCGGCTTCCATCACACGCTGCAGCTCGGTGCGGATAGCGCCAACCTTTTCAGTGCCCTGCCCGTCACGAATACCGTTGAGCATCGCGAGAGTGCGATCGGCAGCATCGTCCGGAACGGGCACGAATTCTGCGGATGCGGCGTATTCTGCGGCGCGGCGGCCAGCACGCTTACCGAACACGTTAATATCCAGCAGCGAGTTGGTTCCTAAACGGTTTGCACCGTGCACCGACACGCAGGCAACCTCACCGGCTGCGTATAGTCCTGGAATAGTCTCTTCGCTGTTGCGGTACACCTCGGTATCGTTGTTCGTTGGAATACCGCCCATCGCATAGTGCGCAGTGGGGAACACCGGAATAGGCTGGTGGTGCGGCTCAACTGCCAGATAGGTACGCGCGAATTCGGTAATATCCGGCAGTTTCTCGTCGATATGCGCTGGTTCTAGGTGAGTGAGGTCTAGAAGCACATAGTCTTTATGCGGTCCACAGCCGCGACCTTCACGCACCTCGTTCGCCATTGCACGAGCCACGATATCGCGGGGAGCTAGGTCCTTAATGGTCGGTGCGTATCGTTCCATGAAACGCTCACCCTCGGAGTTACGCAGAATACCGCCTTCACCGCGAGCACCCTCGGTCACAAGAATACCCAGGCCCGCAAGGCCGGTCGGGTGGAACTGTACAAATTCCATATCCTCTAGGGGAAGACCTGCGCGCAGGGCGATTGCCATGCCATCGCCGGTGAGGGTGTGCGCGTTTGAGGTGGTCTTGAAGATCTTGCCGCATCCGCCAGATGCGAAAATCACGGATTTCGATTGGAAAACGTGTACTTCGCCGGTTGCCAGGTCGTAGGAGACAACACCTGCAGGTCGGGGGTTGCCGTTTTCGTCTTCTGACATAATGAGGTCGAGCACGTAGAACTCGTTGTAGAACTCGACGTTGTGACGCACGCAGTTCTGGTAGAGGGTCTGCAGGATCATGTGGCCCGTGCGGTCGGCAGCGTAGCATGCGCGACGCACGGCGGCTTTACCGTGATCGCGGGTATGCCCGCCAAAACGACGCTGGTCGATGCGCCCCTCGGGGGTACGATTGAAGGGAAGACCCATTTTTTCAAGGTCGAGCACGGCGTCAATGGCTTCTTTCGCCATAATCTCTGCCGCATCCTGATCGACAAGGTAATCGCCGCCCTTGACGGTGTCAAAGGTATGCCATTCCCAGTTGTCTTCCTCAACGTTGGCTAAAGCGGCGCACATACCGCCCTGTGCCGCACCGGTGTGCGAGCGGGTGGGGTATAGCTTCGTCAGCACCGCGGTTCGTACGCGCTGCCCCGCCTCAATAGCGGCACGCATACCTGCGCCGCCAGCGCCAACAATCACTACATCGTACTTATGTACCTGCATGATGCTCTCTCTCGTATGTCAAAAATCTTTAGTGTTTTACCCTTAGTGGGCCGGGCAGAAGCTAGGCAGCAGATTAGCCGCCGCGCCCGAGGGGCAGGGATCAAAAGCGAAGATCGTGAGGGTTCCAACCAGCAGCACAAAAGCGGATGCTGCGAAGAGAATGATCTTCAGCCACACACGCACACGATCCTTTTCGGCGTAGTCGTCAATGACCACGCGGATGCCGTTGGTGCCGTGGAGCATAGCCAGCCACAGCAGCAGCAGATCCCAGATTTGCCAGAAGGGGTTTGCCCATTTACCGCCCACGAAGCCGAAGTCGATCGCGTGAATGCCGTCCCCCACCATGAGGTTCACGAAGAGGTGCCCGAAAATCAGGACAACCAACACGACGCCGGAGAGGCGCATCCCCAGCCAGGCGAACATTTCAAAGTTGTTGCGCTTGCTGGAGGAACGGTTATATTTCACACCATCAATCTTGTTATCGCGCAGGCGAGGAACCGAAACACGTGATTTGAGTGGAGTAGACATAGCTTAGTGACCTCCAAGGTGTGAGAATACGATCGGCAGGTGGCGAGCCGCGAATCCTGCAACGGTAATTGCCCACAGGAACAGAACAACCCACAGAATCTTAATGTGCGGGTAGGTAGCCTTCTGGTTGATTTCGGGGGAACCGTCTTTGCCTTTGCTCATCACATGCTCGACTTTGGCGTTAGTAGCTGTTCCCCAGAAGTCGATAAGAATAATGCGAATACCGTTGAAGGCGTGGTACACGATGGCTGCCACGAGCGCGGTCTCTCCCAGACCCATCACGGGGTTTTTGTAGAGGCCGAGAACGCTGTTGTATGCCTCGGGAGAGATACGGACAACGGCGGTATCAAGTACGTGAACCAGTAGGAAGAAGAATATAGCGATACCTGTCACGCGATGAGCGACCCAAGACCACATGCCCCATCGGCCGCGGTACAGGGTCCCCTTTGAACTATTCAGCACTGAATAACCTCCTGTCGCCGCTGAGACGACGTCGGGGTCTGTGTGTTTAACCTCGGCGGGAAGCGCGCTCAGCAACTCCTGTGATTTCATATTGTTAGTTTCAAGATACCAGGTAATTCACAGACTTATTGACACCTCGTCTCCTTATTTCACAAGAAACTACAAGGTTAATTACGAAATAGTTATTTTGCGATACCCCTCCGTGAGCTGAGTTCATGCGGAACTAACCTTTACCTAATGTGATGCATCTCTTGATATTTTTTATCTGAGACTTTCCTGGAAATCACTCTAAGAATTCGGCATATTACAAAAGCCCCCGGTATTCTGGAACTGATGAATACTGCATTAACCCGTTTCCGCCCGCTTATTCCAGCTGGCGGTGTTGGTTCGCGTCTATGGCCGCTTTCGCGTGCTCAGGCGCCGAAGTTCCTTCTCGACCTCACGGATTCAGGTAAATCGCTCTTGCGTGATACTTACGACCGTCTCATTGATTTGAGCAACGGCTCCGTTATGGTCGTGACCGGCACTTCTCATGCCAACGCTGTAACCCAGCAGATTCCCGAATTACGAGCCTCTGACCTCGTCTTGGAGCCCTCCCCGAAGGATTCTGCAGCCGCTATTGGTTTAGCGTGCGCTATTATTCACGAGCGTGAACCGGATGCGATTATTGGCTCCTTTGCCGCTGATCACGTCATCAACCCCGTTGATGAATTTCAGCGCGTGGTGACCGAGGCGGTTATCACGGCAGCTTCAGGAAAGATTGTCACTATCGGCATTACCCCCACCGAGCCGTCGAGCGCGTTCGGATACATTAGAGCGTGCACTCCACTGGGGCTTGCTCACGCACCGAACGCCCTTGCGGTCGAGTCTTTTGTTGAAAAACCCGATAGCGAAACCGCTCAAAAATACCTAGACTCCGGGGACTACACCTGGAATGCCGGCATGTTTGTGGCACCCGTATCCCTGATGCTGCAGCATCTTGAAAAGAACGAGCCCGAGCTTTACGCCGGGGTTATGAAGATCGCCAAGGCTTGGGATACTCCCGAGCGTGAGAGCATTATGGAACAGACTTGGGGCACTCTCCCCAAGACCGCAATCGACTACGCCGTTGCTGAGCCTGCCGCTGCTGCTGGCGATGTTGCGATGGTCCCCGGCTCCTTCAGCTGGGACGACGTGGGAGACTTTGATGCCGTTGCCCGTCTTAACCAAGAGAAGCATGGTGAAGGTCTCACAATTCTCGGTGACGAAGACAATGTGATCAATCAAGGCTGCAGCGGCATTGTTGTCGCGAACAGCAACCGCAAAATCTCGGTGATTGGCCTTGACGATATCGTGGTGGTTGATACACCCGATGCGCTCCTCGTCGCACCGCGTGAGCGGGCTCAGGCCGTGAAAGACACAGTTGCCGAGCTCAAAGATCGCGGCTTGGCCGAGCTTCTCTAAAAGCGGCCATCGCTTAAATAACCACGCCGTATGGCGTTTATAACATTCTCAACACTCACTCATCGGGTGGATCGGCATGATATTCATGCTGATCCACCCATTATTTATATCCCGACTCTTACTTATTCAATAATGATTCTCATGTGTGATAGTCTCTGTGTATGTCCAACACACGAAAATCATTTTTGACGTCACTAAGTTCACTCGGTCTCGTATCCTCCCTGCTCCTTGCAGGATGCGCAGGCGGCACATCCTCTGCAGGCTCCTCAGAGCCTTCTGCAGGAGCATCCTCAGGGGATTCAAACGCAAGCGCCTCGCAGTCTCCCATCGTTGAAGGCAAAGGCGCTTCAACCCGCCTAGCCATCACTTATGACGGCGGAGTGATGGTGTACGACGGTAAAGATATGAAGCTTCTGCAGGATATTCACAAAGATGGTTTCCTGCGCCTGAACGATGCGGGTGATAACCGCCATCTGATCGTAGCCGATGGATCCAGCTACACCTTCCTCGACACCGGCACATGGTCGGTAGCACACGGTGACCACTCACACTACTACACCACCGCTCCCAGCCTCTCGACACTCTCACTTCAGGCCGACCACACCGGGCATGTTATTGCCGATAATGGTAAGGTTGCGGCATTCGCAGACGGTACCGGTACCTTCGACGTATACGACCCCGCAAACCTGGTATCCAATAAACGCACGGCAACTAACCTTGAAACCAAGCAGGTTAAGCTCCCCAATCCTCACCACGGATTCGCTATTCCCCTACCTAATGACCAGTACCTCGTAGCAGTCGGAGATTCCAAAACCCGCACGGGCGCAGCCGTGGTAGACGCTAACGGTAAGACCATAACGGAGAACAAGGAATGCCCCGGTGTACACGGCGAAGCTATCGCGCGGGATAATACCTTCACGATCGGATGCACCGACGGCGTACTCATCTACCGGGACGGCACTTTCACGAAGGTGACAAACCCTCAAGATCCCTATTCACGCTCGGGCAACCAGGCAGGAACGGCGGACTCCCCTTACGTTCTGGCGGATTATAAGACGGATAAGGACACCAAACTTGAGCGCCCTGAGAAGTTTGCCATCATTGATACGGTCAACCGCACGCGAGAGGTATATTCGCTCCCCAAAGGAGTCAGCTACACCTTCCGTTCCATGGGCCGCGGACCTAACGGCGAGGCTCTGTTGCTTACCACAGATGGTAAGCTGCGTATCTACGACCCAGCGAACGGCACCGAGCTTGGGTCTGTACAGCTAATGAATACGTGGAGTGAGTCAGAAACTTGGCAGGATCCTCGCCCGGCATTGTGGGTGGACGGTAAAACCGCCTACGTAACCGACCCTGAGACGAAGAAGCTTCACGCGGTATCACTCTCGGATGCTTCTCATCCAAAGACCCTCATGAGCATTGATCTGCCGCAGGTTCCTAATGAACTCAGCGGTGTCTCTTCCGCGAATGCGGCGCCCGTACCTGCGGAATCCCACTAGGAAGAAGTTAGAGAGTCCAAGCCCCGATACCTGAACCGGTATCGGGGCTTGCTCTGTAGGTATATATTAAGATTGTGGGGCGTAGCTAAGACTTAAGAGATAGTGCTCCCAGAGGTTCCCAATCAGCGCCATCATAAGCATACACGTGCAGAGTATCTACCGTGAACGAGCGTTCTTGTTCTGGTAAATCGTCGAAAAGCCGATGCGCCTGCCGCACCTGATCCGGCGTCAAAGAACGCCCCAAGGTAATATGCGGAACGTAAGGAAAAGGCGATGCCCACTGCCCTAACTCCTGCACGCACGCACCATGAAGTTCGGCAAAAGTATCGGCGCCTAAGATAATGTCCAGATACTCCACCTCAGAGTTTGGGCGGAAGGTGCACACTCCCCCAGCACAAGCCTGCACCGTACCAATTGCGGCGAGTGAATGCGCCAGTGCATCCGAACGCCAGTCGTTCTCATTCTGCTCGGTCAGCTCACTAACATACACAGTCACATGATTACTCAAGTCTGCGGGAAGACTCATGCCGGTTCTCTTCTTCCAGTCCACAAGACGCTGCCCCAACGGTCCGTTCACGTGGGCGATCAGACTCAAATAACGCTGCCCAGGGTGAAGAGTGGGCGATTCCTCAGTGTGTGATAGATTCTCGCAGGTGTTCTTAACAGTCACAGCGTACCTCCTTCGGTCTAGCCGCGCTGTGCGGGCAAAAAACCCACTTTATCGTAGACATTCTCGATAGTAACAGTCGCTATTTCACGAGCTTTCTGAGCGCCCAGTGCCAGCAAGCGGTCAAGCTCGGCAGGGTCCGCCATAAGCTCCAGGGTACGCTCACGCAGGGGCGAAAGTTTCTCGACCACAACATCCGCCAAATCAACCTTAAGATGACCGTACATCTTACCCTCATAACGTTTGACGAGAGAGTCGATGCTCTCGCCGGTCATCGCGGAATAAATCGAGAGCAGATTAGAGACGCCAGGTTTCGCCTCACGATCATAAGCAATAACGGAGCCGTCGTCGGTCACGGCAGACTTAATCTTCTTCACAGTCGCCTTCGGCTCATCCAAAAGTTTGATGAGGCCCTTATCGGAGGCGGCAGATTTCGACATCTTCGAGGTCGGCTCCTGCAAATCATAAATCTTGGCGGTTTCCTTCATAATAATGGGTTCGGGCACCACGAAGGTTTCGCCAAAGCGCGAGTTAAACCGTTGCGCCAAGTTGCGGGTAAGCTCTAGGTGCTGGCGCTGATCCTCGCCCACCGGTACGCCATCGACCTGGTACAGCAGAATATCAGCCGCCATCAGCACCGGGTAGGTGAATAACCCCACCGAGGCGTTATCAGCACCCTGCTTCTGCGATTTGTCCTTGAACTGGGTCATGCGTGATGCCTCACCAAAACCCGTGAAGCAATTCAGTACCCAAGCAAGCTGCGCGTGCTCGGGCACCTGCGACTGCACGAAGAACGGGGAGCGCGCGGGGTCAATACCGGCGGCAATATACTGGGCGGCGGTCAGGCGGGTGCGTTCGCGCAGGGACTGTGGGTCTTGGGGCACGGTAATAGCGTGCATATCGGGAATAAAGAACAGGCACTCGTTGGCGGGGTCTTCCTGCAGGGCAACCCAGTTGTTCACCGCGCCAATATAGTTGCCCAAATGCATCGAATCTGCGGAAGGCTGCGCACCGGAGTAGACACGCACACGATCCAAAGACGCATTGGGAATGAGTGATTTATCCTGTTTCTTTTCGTCAGACATGATAGATACTTTCTTCAAGGGGCGCACGATGCGGGCGGCCGGTTAGCCAGCGTATCCAGCATCTTATCGGCGGGTGAATTCTAGAACTGATAATCGACGACAAGCGGCGCGTGATCGCTGAACCGTTCATCATAGGAGGCGGCACGATCGACCGTTGCTTCCACGGCTTTCGCGGCGAGCGCTGGGGTAGCCATATGGTAGTCGATGCGCCACCCAGCGTCGTTATCGAAAGCTTTGCCGCGGTAGGACCACCAGGTATAGGGTCCGGGCACTTCACCCGCGAGTTTACGCGCCACGTCTTCATAGCCAATTTCGCCGAAGAATTTATCGAAGTATGCGCGTTCTTCGGGCAGGAAACCGGCGCGTTTCTGGTTTGCCTTCCAGTTTTTAATGTCGAGCTCGGTGTGCCCCACGTTGAGGTCTCCCACAATGAGCACGTGATCCGAGTGCTGAGCGAGTTCGGGCAGGCGCACGAGCATACGGTCGAGAAAGCGGTATTTGTCATCCTGGCGGGGCGTTCCAACCTCGCCGGAGTGCACGTAGGCGCTTACGACGGTCAGGGTTTCGCCGGTGGGCAGGGTGTAGTCCGCCTCAACCCAGCGGCCAGCGTCCACGAAATAGTCTTCGCCGATCGTGGAGCGGGTAGCGACAGGCTGGTTTTTCAGCAGTTCACCGTTCGCATTGGGGTGCTTGCGGGTTGCCACCAATACCCCGGCGCGTCCTTTGGCGGCGGCTTCGGCGTGCAGAATATTCCAGTCGTCTTCGTTGAGAAGTTCGCGCACGATCTTATCGGGGGCACGAACCTCCTGCAGACAGAGAATATCAACGTCGCGGCCAGCGAGCCACGTGGCCATATCTTTCCTGTAGGCGGCACGAATACCGTTGACGTTCACGCTGGCGACGCGCAGAGTTTTAGCGGCGCGGCTCATTCTTCACCCCTCATTTCGTCGTTGACCATTCCCATCCCATTGGACGCTGTGGTGTTAATAGTATCTAAAGCCCGCTCGATCATGGCGCGAGATTCTTCGCTGTCGTCTGTGAGGTAGTTGGCGATTTCGCGGGACTGCACAAGCACGATCTGAAAGCTGTGGGCAAGTTTATCGGCGAGCATCGCATCCGATTCTTCGCGGTGGATGCGGCTAAGTTCGGCACGATCCTGTTTGATGGACACCAGCACGATACGCACTAAGTAGACGGCGAGCGCCAGCCATCCAAGAATAAGCCCGGCCAGGATCCAACCGAGCACGCTGTTGGCGTTGAAAATTGCCAGCACGAGAAGAAGTACAAGGAGCCCAACGCCGATGCAGGACCCAACGATGGCTTTACGCACGGAGGCGTTATCGGAGTCGGCGGTGGTCACAGAATTTTGCTCGCGTGTGTGCATAACATCAATTATGCCAGGATAAATGCCTCGACATACACGTGGTGCAACGCTTTTAGGGCCGGATAGGCGTAAACTATCTGTGATGACTCATTCACTCAACTTTTCAGGTTCTGTCTCTAACTCGGGTTCCCACGAGGCACCCGAGGCTTCTGCACGTGGTTCTATGATGGAGAACGCTGAGGACCTTCACGACGATCCCACCATGCTTCCGCCGGTTCCTGGCCCTAAATATGAGCAGGTTATTCGCTACCTGGAACAAAAATACGTGATTCCGGGTTCTCCCGGCGATAAACTCCCGACTGAGCGCGCTATTCAGGAGAAGTTCAAGGTAAGCCGTCAGACGGTGCGCAACGCTATCAAGGCTCTGCTGGAGCGCGGTCTTATCTATAACGTTCAGGGTTCTGGAACGTACGTTGCCGATCGTTCTCAGGGAAGCTATATTCCGCGGGTATGTTCGTTCGCTGAAGATATGGAGCGGCGCGGGCTGCAGGCTTCGACCAGAATGCTTTCGACCCAGTGGGTTGAGGTGACAGAAGAAATTTCACGTTATTTGAGTGTCACCATAGATTCTTCGGTGCTTTTGGTTAAGCGTCTGCGCTTGGCTGAGGGTGAGCCTATCGGTTTTGAGCTCGCCTATTTGGCGCCTGAGGTTGCAACATGCTTGCTTGAAACGATGGCTTCCGGCGGTTCACGCAAAGATCCTCACGACCACTGCGAGTACACAATCGAACACGGCATGATGCGCATGGAAGCAACCCTGATGACCGAGGCGGATGCGGAAGCCTTCAATCATCTGCCAACCGTGGGTGCCGCCGCTTTCAAGGTAACCACCACCAGCTATACCTCGCAGGGTTCACCCGTTGAGCACAGCGTGACACTCTATAAAGGGGATGCTTATTTTTACGAGATGCTGCTGTAAAAACACTCCACAACAAACAGATGACATTCGATACCAGTGCCCGAGTGCGACAACAGTATGCACCCGGGCATTGTTGTGCCTAGCGTGTTTCACAATGGCACGCGGTTATTCTCGGAGCCCTCTCATGTGCTGCGGCACGGAACGTTGGGCTGACGGCCAGGCTAGTTCTTCGCTGCCTGACGTTCTGCGGTCTCTACAACATTCACCAGCAGCTCCGCGCGGGTCATGGGGCCCACACCGCCGGGATTCGGGGACACCCAAGATGCCTTCGCGGCCGCCTCGGGGGAAACGTCACCGAAGAGTTTCTTCTTACCGGTTTCGGGGTCTTCGGCACGGGAGACGCCCACATCCAATAGAATTGCACCGTCCTTCACCTGATCCGCCTTGAGCACATGTGGCACACCCACGGCGGCGACAATCACATCCGCCTGGCGCAGAACCTCGTCAAGGTTCTGGGTACCGGTATGCGCCAAGGTCGCGGTTGCATTGATCTCACGGCGGGTCAGCAGCAGCCCCAGAGGACGACCCACGGTAATACCGCGACCGAGCACCACCACATTCTTACCGTTCCAGTCGATGCCGTGGCGTTTCACCAGCTCAATCACGCCGTTCGGGGTGCACGGCAGGGGTGAATCCAACGGCTCCGAAACGTTCAGCACCAGCTTGCCAAGGTTAGTGGGGTGCAAACCGTCAGCGTCCTTCTCAGGCGCGATCTTCTCCAAAATACGGTTAGTATCCAGGTGCTTGGGCAAGGGAAGCTGCACAATGTAGCTTGTGCAGGCAGGGTCGTGATTGAGCTTATCAATCTCGGCTTCAAGCTCTTCCTGGGTGATATCGGCGGGCAGATCCACACGGATCGAGTTAATGCCGATCTCCGCGCAGTCGCGGTGTTTAGCGCCTACATAGGAGTGTGAGGCGGGGTCATCCCCCACGAGTACCGTTCCCAAACCGGGGGTAATGCCTCGTGCTTTGAGCGCCTCAACGCGCTCAGTCAGCTCGGATTTAATGGCGGCGGCGGTTGCCTTACCATCGAGAATCTGCGGCATAGCAGTTTTCCTTTCTGTTCATGTCACGGATTCATCCGTGAGAGGTTTACACTGGGCAAAAGACCCCGCAGACGCTTTACGAAGCGTACAACGGGGTCTTCATAAGTTTTACCAGCTCTCACTTCCCACATAGAGCGGGTACTTATCGCAGAGCTTATTCACGCGCTCGCGCAAGGCCGCAATATCGTGCTGCGGCAACAGCACCGAAGCGATAATATCGGCGACCTCGGTAAAGCCTTCGGCGTCGAAACCGCGGGTTGCCAGGGCCGAGGTACCGATGCGCAGCCCGGAGGTCACCATCGGCGGGCGGGGGTCATTCGGCACCGCGTTGCGGTTAACGGTAATACCCGCATCGTGCAGCAGGTCTTCAGCCTCTTTACCGGTGAGCTCGTGGTGGCGCAGATCGACCAGTACCAGGTGAACGTCGGTACCATCAGTGGCGATGGAAACGCCCGCATCGCGCATATCCTGGTGGGTCAGACGCTCTGCTAGGATGCGCGCCCCCTCGATCGTGCGCTTCTGACGGTCTTTGAACTCTTCAGTTGCGGCAACTTTGAACGCGGTCGCTTTTGCAGCAATCACGTGCATGAGCGGCCCGCCCTGCTGCCCGGGGAATACGGCCGAATCGATCTTTTTCTTGAGCTCTTCGGTGCACAGGATAAACCCGGAGCGGGGTCCGCCTAAGGTCTTGTGCACGGTCGAGGAAACCACGTGGGCGTGCGGTACCGGGTTGGGGTGCAGACCCGCCGCTACCAGACCGGCAAAATGGGCCATATCAACCCACAGGTAAGCACCAACTTCATCGGCAATCTCACGGAATTTCGCGAAATCCAGCTGACGGGGGTATGCCGACCATCCGGCAATAATAACCTTGGGACGCTCCGCAAGTGCGAGCTGCCGAACCTGTTCCATATCGATCCGACCGTCTTCGCCTACCTCATAGGCAACAACCTCGTAGAGCTTACCCGAGACGTTCAGCTTCATACCGTGCGAGAGGTGCCCACCGTGAGCCAGCGAAAGACCCATGATCTTCTCGCCGGGGGTCAGCAGGGCGTGCATGACGGCGTTATTCGCCTGGGCGCCGGAGTGAGGCTGTACGTTGGCGTGTTCGGCACCGAAGAGTTCCTTGACCCGTTTAATAGCCAGCTCTTCGACGATATCGACGAATTCGCAGCCACCATAGTAGCGGCGGCCCGGGTAACCTTCCGCATACTTATTGGTCAGCACTGACCCCTGCCCCTGGAGTACGGCACGCGGCACGAAGTTTTCGGAAGCGATCATTTCCAGGGTGTTTTGCTGGCGCTTACGTTCCAGATCGAGTGCTTCGGCGACCTCGGGGTCAAGCTCCGCGAGGGGAGCCTCAAGCACGGTTCGAGTCTGCTCGGTCATACCACTCCTCAAAGTGTGAATCTGCATAAAATGTGATGAGAGCTTATGATGTGACTCTCATCTTACCGTATAGGTTAGCGCCTGCACAGATATGACGCCCACCGTATGAGACGCCATAGCAAGGGCTCTTTGGCATATTCGCGGCGATCCTTGCAGCGAGTTTTCCATGCCGAACCGTGAGTATTGCCCCGAAGGATGCAGACGCGCGCAGGCGGCGCATCTACGCCGGGTTATTCCTGGGTCAAAATAGCGGCTGCATACGCAAAATAGGCTTCACGGTTTTCTTTTCCGAGAAGCTGAGTCTGCACCACATAACCGCTAAGCACCGAAAGCACCGCCGCACCCATGACATTAAGCCACTGCTCAAGCTCTTCAGCGGTTACATCGAGTTCACGTTCGCCCCAGGCACGGTAACGTTCCATCGCCATGGCGCGCAGTTGATCCATCTGCTCCCCCACTACGGCGTTGATAGCGGGCATTGAGACGGCCTCGCCCCAGGTAGCGAGCAGAAAACGACGGGTTTTCGCCGTATCAAGAATCTTCAAGAACCCCAGAACATAATCCCACGGAGAATCCGCACGCACTTTCTCGAAGGGAGCCATGTCAAGGCGTGCGGCCTCTACCATGATCTCTTCTTTCGAGGAAAAGTGGTTGTAGATAGCTCCTGCGGAGAGCCCGGTGGCGGCAATAATCTCGTTCATCGAGGTCTTTTGATACCCGCCTTTAATAAAGCATTCACGGGCGACATCGATAATCTGTATACGCCTGTTCTTTTTGTATTCTTCACTGACTTTAGGCACGTCTTAATCCTATCGAATATTTACCCCGTATGCGTGCCAACCCAACCCGCGCACACCATAAGTTTTGCAGACGGATTGGGTTGGCAATATTCACCGTGCATCAGCCTACCTGGCTGGCGCATTCGGTTGTTGAGACAATGCCGGAATTTAGTGGAAGAAGTGGCGGGTTCCGGTCAGGTACATGGTGACACCCGCATCCTTCGCGGCCTGAATAACTTCGTCATCACGGATCGAGCCGCCGGGGTGCACGACCGCACGGATACCGGCGTCGAGAAGAACCTGCAGGCCGTCTGCGAAGGGGAAGAAAGCGTCGGATGCGGCAACCGCACCGCGAGCACGCTCATGACCTTCTCCGCCGAGTGTATTGGCGCGCTCAACCGAGAGTTTGCACGAATCCACACGGTTAACCTGCCCCATACCGATACCCACGGCGGCACCGTTATCGGCGAGCATAATCGCGTTCGATTTAGGGGCACGCAGGGCACACCACGCGAACTCAAGGTCACGCAGAGTGGCTTCGTCGGCAGGTTCACCGGCGACCAGCTGCCAATTCTGCGGGTTATCACCCTCGGCGTTAAGGCGGTCGGCTTCCTGGAAGAGCGCACCTCCGGAAATCGAACGGTACTCGATAGTCTCACGCCCGAACCCGTCGGGAAGCACCAGCAGGCGCAGGTTTTTCTTGGTTTCCAGAATTTCGAGGGCTTCCGACTCGTATCCGGGCGCCACAATAACCTCGGTGAAAATATCTTTAACAGCCTGCGCCATACCCTTGGTAACCGGGCGGTTCGCGGCAATCACGCCACCATAGGCGGACAGCGGATCGCAAGCATGAGCCTTAGCGTACGCATCGGCAATCGGGTCTGCGGCGTCAGGACTTGCAATTGCAATACCGCAGGGGTTGTTGTGCTTGATGATGGCGACCGCAGGCTCATCAAAATCGTAGGCGGCACGCAGGGCGGCATCGGCGTCCACATAGTTGTTGTAGCTCATCGCCTTGCCGTGAATCTGCTCAGCCTGGGCGATACCGGGGACTGCTGCGGGGTCTACATACAGAGCCGCACGCTGATGCGGATTCTCGCCGTAGCGCAGGGTCTCGCTGCGTTCAAAGCCTAAACCGGCGTATGGGGGCCAGAAGTTAGCGTCTTCGTCCTGCTGGAACTGCGCGGCGGTCCAGGTAGCGACGGCGGTATCGTAAGCGGCAGTATGTGCGAAGGCACCGGCGGCCAGACGGCGACGCTCTTCTAGGGAGAACCCGCCATCCCGAGCGGCGGTCACGGTGCGTTCATAGTCTTTGGGGTCTACCACGACGGCAACCGCATCGTGATTCTTCGCGGCGGCACGCACCATTGAGGGGCCGCCGATATCAATTTTCTCGATAATAGCGTCTTGGTCGGCGCCGGATGCCACGGTCTCTGCGAAGGGGTACAGGTTCACGACCACCAAATCAAAGGGCTCAACGTCGAGTTCGTTAAGGGTGTCGATATGCTCCTGCTTGCGGCGGTCGGCCAAAATACCGGCGTGGATGCGCGGGTGCAGGGTCTTCACGCGACCCTCCAGGCACTCGGGGAACTCGGTAACCTCGGTAACTTCGGTGACGGGCACACCGGCGGTGGCGATCGTGGATGCGGTCGAACCGGTAGACACCAGCTTCACACCTGCCTCGTGCAGACCGCGGGCGAACTCCACCAGATTAGTCTTGTCGTACACGGAAATGAGGGCGCGGCGCAGGGGCAGACGATCGAGCTTCTTCATAGACACTAATTACTCCGTTGCTTCTTGCTCGGTGAATGGGGGGGTACCCCGTGGCGGGGTTTTAATACTGCCCGCATGCACCGGGGTGCGGCGCCGTGCGGGCAGGAAGTTCTAGGGGTTTTGAGTTTTGGGGAGGGCAGCGAATTCTGCGAGGGTCCGCACCAAGAGCTGACGTTCTTGCACCTTGATGCGCTCATGCAGGCTTTCTTCGGTGTCGCCGTCCTCGACGGGCACCGCGGCTTGGGCGATAATCGTGCCGGTATCGACCCCGGAATCCACGAAATGAACCGTCAGCCCGGTGATTTTAACGCCGTGGGCGAGCGCATCCCGCACACCGTGCGCCCCGGGGAATGAGGGCAGCAACGCGGGGTGAGTGTTGATAATCCGGTTCTCGAAGCGGGCGACCAGCTGCGCATCCACAATGCGCATGAACCCGGCGAATACAACGTAATCGGGGGTGTAGGAGGCGATTTTCTCTTCGAGAGCACGGTTCCATTGCTCACGGTCAGCATAGTCTGCCGGTTTAACCAGGAAGGTCTCAACCCCTACTGCGGCGGCTCGGTCAAGGCCGGTGCAGGGCTTATCTGCGCCTACGGCGGCGATTTCTGCGTTTAGCTCGCCAACCTTTACGGCGTCGAGAATAGCTTGCAGGTTAGTACCGGACCCGGAGACCATTATCACAATTCGCACAGCAATAGTTTAGCGCATCACATAGCGGCTGGGTAGCACCTATGCCACGGGCACCGCACCATAAATTCTTGTAGTTAAGCCAATTCCGAAACGATAAGCTGGCGACCCTCTCCCCGTCTAGATTTTCAGGGTTTCACGGTGATTCTCATGCCCGCAGACCGCCGTAGGGAGGTACCCTTAACCTATGTCAAATATGCCCCCGTCTTACCCCCAAGTGCCGCCGCAGCGGTCCATGCCGCCTGCACCGAAGCGTCCGCAGCTCACCCCTAAGGAGCGCCGCCGCAAGCTGATGCGCAGTTTATGGCTGTTGCTTGCGGGTTCTATGCTGACCCTATCGGGAACCCCCTTCTTGCTGAGCCCCTTCCCCCTGTTTCTTCTGCTTTTTGTCTTGGTATTTCTGGGGATTGGGCTGACCATTATGGCGATAGTGCGCAATGCCCAAGGGCGGGGGCCATGGATTCTCTACGTTGCCGCGGGGCTGAGCCTTCTTTTTGCGGGGTGGACGCTTCTTTCGGGGCTTGTCATGGCGTTGAGCCCGGATGCGCAAAACTATCGGCAGTGTTACTCCCACGCACTGACGGATACCGATATGAAGCAGTGTCAAGAATCCTTCGACCATGCAGTGCGCGCCAATACTTCTGTTTCGATCGGTCAACCTGCTCCATAAGCCCTTCTTGGGGGGAGCTTTTCAAATAATTGTGCCGAGTGAATCCTTAAGATTCACTCGGCACAATTGCTATATTCCGCTGTACTCCCAGCCCTCTAGGTGTTCCCGATATATCGCTATATCGGGCGCGAAAGTTATTTCTTCCTCTTCTTCTGCGAGGATTTCTGCCCCGTGGAGGGCTCTTCCTCCGAAGATTCATCCTCGGTCGACTCAGGGGTTCCGAAGATAACAGCCATCGCCTGAGTGGGCGTGAGCTGACGCTTCTCCTGAACGGTAGTCTCGTGCGACTGCACCGAATCTTCCGTACTCTCCTGATCGGATGCGGGTGATGCGGCAACCGGGCGCGGCACGCCAAAACGCTTATACCCGGACTCGTGGAACTCCGCTGACGAGGAGGCCTTCTGCGACCCAGACTCCCCTGTACGAGCGCTCTGCTCTCGTGTCTCCCGATCGCCCTTAGTATCACCACCGTTACCGGAGGTTTCGGGGCGCGGAACGCGGTTAAAGACCGGCTTCCCCGGGGCTTTCTCACGCTTGCCGGGCTTGACCGTGCGCGGCGCGTCCTCGGAGCTTTCAGAGGCATCAAGCTCTACGGTGGGTTCATCCGCTCCCGACAGCTCGATAGTTTGTTCGTCAGATGCCGCATCCTTCGAGTCCGCAGCTTCAGCGGAACCGTCTTCACGCAAGGATTCTTTCTCCGTTTTGATACCTAGACCATGCGCTCGCTGTGCTTCTTCCTGTTCGGCAAATTTATTGAGTTCTGCACGGCGGGCATGCACCTGTTTGACGCGTTCGCGCCGCTGTTGAGCCCGCTCACGCGCCTGCTCTTCACGTTCTTGTGCCTCGCGTTCCTGCTCATCATTCCTGAGCTGTTCACGCTCTGCCCGCGCTGCACGGCGCTGCTGCAGCATCTCGCTCATGCGACTGCCCAGATTGGGACGTTCATCGGCAAAACGCGGCAGCTCGCGACTGCTATCAGGCAGAAGCACATGGCACAGCAGGTTACCCAACGCGGTACCCGCGCCCAGGGTTATTGCGGTCGCCACGGCGAAAGCTGCGGGCGATGCGCCTACCTCGGTAAAACGCCCCACACCCAACGATCCGCTGGAAATCCAACCCAAGATATAAGCCCATACACCGCAGAGCACACCCACCAGCGAACCCAACACGAGCGAAGAAAGCGGCAGCGCAATCACCCGGTAACGTACCTTCATGGTGATCCACTCGTCCACGTGGTCTTCACCTTCACGCAAGAACCACCAACCGGCAACGGCCCCGGCACCCAGCGAAACCGCCAAACCCGCATACCCTATCCAGCCCAGGCTCTCAGGGATAGCACCCAGCACGGGAAAGAGCGGAAGATCGCCCATCGTCGTCTGCGACCAACCCACATGTGTATCCACGCCGAAGGAGAACCCGGCGCCGGTAGTCCACGACATCGCGTAGATCACCAAGTTCGGGAGGTAACCCAGCTGCAGCAGGGTCACCGCGAGCGCCCCCACCGGCCCAGCGTGAAGTTCTTGGTAGATTGTTGCGATTTGCGACCAGCGCATCATCATGGCAACCACCAGCACCAGAGCACCGCCCATAATGAGCGAGAAAATTGCCACAATGGAGGCACGCACGATCGACCACACATAAGAACTCGCCCACCGCGAGTACTGGCTCATCTGCGAAATCTGTTCAGCGGTGTTCACGCCCACCATACGGGCGAGCGAACGCGATTCATAGTAGCCGCCCCAGATCAACCCGACCAGCACCACGATCTGCGGAATCAACGCCGCACCAACAATCCCCAGCAGATGCCGTTCGGTACTCGCCCAAGCAAAAGCGACGGCGGCAAAAATACCGTAGGCAGCGCACCCTAACAGTACGGGTTTGAAGAATTCCCCCTCATAGGATGCGCGCGCCAGTTTCCGCCCAGACCTAAAGCATAAGAGTACCGGAATAATGCTCAGCCCCATGGGCACCAGTGTGAGCATGCCGTGCGGCAAGATAATACCGAACGCATTCGGAATATTCAGCGGCACACCGTGCATGAGCAGCCACAGGTGGGAGGCAAGAGTTGCGAGGGCGGGAAAATCCATACGGTTAAAACCGTTGGTAAACCACACCGCCATGAGCAGAACGAGCACAAGCCCGAAAGAAAGCGCGGCGGTAAAAACTAATTCAACGATGCCCTGCAACCAGAGTGGCATAGGGGCAGAATACCGGGATGTAGAAGAGCTACTTTTCATCGTTCTTCCATCATGCCATGAAACCTGCCAGCTCGTGTGAGCCTGCTGGGCTTTCGGGGAAATAGTTCCGGTTAATTGGCGGCTAACCTTCGTTAACCGCTCACCGTGAACAGAGGGGTTACACGAACGTTACCGATGCGCTCTCACCGCTGCGGCAGCGCGTACAGCTAACTGCGCCGAGCATTTCTCACGACCTTCTCAAACACGCAGGTACTCCCCCGGCACTTACGGTGAAATATTGTGCGGAAGATTTAGTCTTCAATCCACGGATTCACCGCAGGCACGCCCCAAGATCGGTACACCTCAGCCTTTGAGGAAACGATTTCGAGGTCATGAGCTTGGGCACTCGCCGCCATCAGACCTTCGAGGGCGGCGGTGGGCAGGGGTTCGGCATCTTTACGTCCGTGACTGTGGACGCCGCGTGGGGCGCTGCGTCCCGCCCATTCGAGGCTTACGCGCGCATCCACGTTGATGATGTGGTCGGCGAATCTGTCGAGAAGTTCGGCAATCCAGCGGTCGGTCTCTGGGTAGGGGTAGAGTCCTTTGAGCTCGCCTACGCTCAGCACCGAAATGTAGAGGTGTTTATAGGCGCGGCGGCGCAGAAAGGCAACAACTTTGGGATCTGGTGTGGCTTTGCGAATCTCGGCGAGAACATCCGAGTCGAGAAGCAGTCCTGAGGCGCTCATACCCCTATGCTACGCGCAGACCGGCATATTCGACGGCGGGAATACCCTCAGGGTTGGGAAGAAGCAGAAAATTGAGGAATTCGTCGCGCTTAGAAGAAATACGTGCGTAATCCTGAATGCTTACTGCCTGGTAACCGCCGCGTGCGGGCACGGATGCGGCACGCAGATTTTCCTGATAAGAGCGTGCAGGAGTAAGGGGGGATGCTGTAGATGAAGAGCTGTTGTACATTGACAACCATGCGCCGAATGCGCGTTCCTTTCGCGTTGCTCTTGCCTGTACCAAGTGCCACCTGAGGCGGCGAATACAAACCGCTTCGTCATCCGAGCCACCCGTGAACATGGGGTTGGCGTTCGACCATAGTCGGAGCTTATCAGTCGAAACTCTTGAAGCTGAATCCAGGTTACAACAGCTTTCAGGAATCTGTAAACGTGCGAACCCGTCAAATTCTTGTGATTTACATAACGCGATTATGAATGCATACCTGTATATAGTTGCCTCATGGCGGCGTAGTGTGAAGTTTTGGGCCTTCAGAGCAGGTCTACACATTCGAGAAAAATCACGGCACACTGGGTAATGTACAGAAATTTATCTTGCCTCTGATATATCACCATGTCACGCCCACTTTACGCTTCCGGAAAGAAAGAGTGATAACTGTGAAAAAGACTGTACAGATCATGGGGATAGTGGCCGCAATTTTTCTGATCATTGGGTTTGGCTTGTTCATCCTGGCCGGTTGGGGCTCACTCGTGGAATACCACGCCTTCGAATGGAGGGGTGTCGATCCTGCAGGAGCAAGTCCCCTAACGCGAGCAACCGCTAACCTCAGCTACTGGTTCTTAGGCACCAGCTTTCTCACCGGCATCGCTGCTTTTGCACTGCTCTTCACAATGGCAATCAGGAACTCCCGCAAGACGCACAAAAAGTATCCTAAACAGACTCAAGACCTCCTGAAAGATGGTCAAAACCAGATCGATCTATAGAGCCAGTATCTAAGGAGCGCCCATGAAAAAAGCTATATACACCGTTGGAGCAACAACTGCAGTGGTCTTCTTTTGTGGCATAATCCTGTTTATTTTAG
>ERZ773069.21-NODE-21-length-110702-cov-15.498568_pt1 | contig 110702 bp, 90 predicted proteins | sample MGYA00580619_ERZ773069 | MGnify/ENA primary metagenome ERZ773069 (study PRJEB29015, sample SAMEA2738007) | human oral metagenome | biome: human oral; feature: human-associated habitat; material: dental | place: China | collected 2108 ...
TAAGAAGCACGACAAAACTCCATATAATGCGATTCAAGCCTTATTTAAGGTTTGAGAAATTGATATGCACTTATATATCTATTATCGCTGAATAGTTACCTTATTTTGTAAATAGTATATGATGATAATTTTGTAATTATCTTAAAACGAGCTTTTTGTATGTATCAGTTTCTCTATTTATTGTTTATAAAGTAATGTTTTGTAAAGTATATTGATTTTATGAAGACATATATCGTTATCTGTGGTTTTGCAGATGTTGTGGCAGGTGGTCCTATATACTATGCTAACAAGGTTCGTTATATGGAACAACTGGGGTGGCGAGTTATAGTTATTCCGACAAATAAAGGCGAGAAAGTACTTGTTCGAGGGATGGAAAAGTTCTTGGGTCCTTATGTCCCATTTATTCTTGATAACCCCAATGAATATAATAGAAAACAACGAGAAAGACTTGTTGATTATCTTGAATCATTTGTTCCAAAAGATAGAGGGGAAACAATAATTGAGACAGGAACAGATTATACTAATTATTGGGGAGAGGCTTTAGCTGAACGAATTCATGCAAAGCATATCGTTATATTTTTAGACGAACAAAATTCTCGTGTAACAGAGAGAGTTATTGACTTCTATAAGTATAAGTACGATAGACATGAGTTAGCATGCATAACTAAGCCAGTAATGCAAAATTTATTTAAATATTATATGCCCATAGATTTGAAAGAATGCTATTCTTTACGTTGCGATTGTACAAATGCACTGGATGATTATGAGCATAAAATAACATCTTTAATTCATAAAAGTGATTATAATATTGGTTATATAGGTCGATTAGAAAAGCCTTTTTTCTCAGCGATAGTAGATGGGTTAATCAGTTTTTGTCTTAAGAACGATAATAAAAATATTTCTATCGTTTTTTTGGGAGGAGCTTTCGAACAAAAAACGGTTGATGCTCTCGAATATAAATTTAAATCGTTAAGAAATGTTCAGATATTCATTACAGGGTATTTATTCCCATTGCCAATAGCTGCACTTCGAAAAATGGATGTTTTTGTATCAGGAGCTGGGAGTGCAAGTGTTGCGGCAAAGGCAGGAGTGTTGTCTGTGCAAGTTGATATGCTTTCATATGAGCCGTTGGGTATAATGTTAGATTATACTTTTACAAATTATAAAAAATGTCCAATAGGAAATAAGATCTCTGATTATCTAGACTGGATTCTTGTACGCAAAGAGCCTAAACTCCCTTTACCGTTGGAGGTTAACTATAAAAAAGATTGGGACTTTGTGTGTGAATGTTTTGAAGAGCATTTAAAATTTATAGAACAGTCTTCATCAGAGTCTGCTTATTATGATCTGTCCCAGTTAGGGATATCATCAAAACAAAAGATGAGGCGTTTCTTTCGTGCAATCTTAGGGCTAAAATGGTATAATTATTTACGTGGCAATCAATTATATCTATTTATATGGTCTTTAATCCAGCAGTTTAAATCAAGCAAATAATTATGGGAGATAATGTACGTAGTAAAGCGCTGTCTGGTGTTGCTTGGGGAATGATGGAGAAATTGTCTCTTCAGGTTTTTGGATTTGTACAAGGAGTAATACTTGCACGTTTACTTTCTCCATCAGATTATGGGTTGATAGCAATGGCTGGTATATTTGTATTGTTATCATACACATTTGTAGATGCAGGTTTTGGGACGGCGCTCATTCAAAAGCAAGATAGGACTGAAAAGGATTATTCTACAGTATTTGTACTAAACTTATCTATATCATTTGTTATTTCTTTATTGTTGTTTTTTAGTGCACCGTTAGTAGCAGACTTTTATAAGGAACAACTTCTTATAAAGATAGTTAGGGTCTATTCACTTATTATCTTTTTTAGTTCCTTAATAGCTATTCAAGATGTAAGATTATCTATATATCTTGAGTTCAAGAAGAAAAGCGTAATAAATATTGCTACAACAATTCTGTCAGGTCTATTTGCTATTTTCATGGCATTTATGGGCTATGGTGTTTGGTCCTTGATAATTCCACAGTTTGTTATGTTGCTTACAAAGTGTGTTTTTTATTGGTATTTCCAGCATTGGTTTCCCAAATTATTGTTTTCCAAGCAATCATGTAAAGAGTTGTTTGGGTTTGGTTCTAAAATACTTGCTTCTTCTATTTTAGCAACAATTTTTGAGAATATCTATTCTTTGGTGATTGGAAAGGCTTTTTCTGCAAAGGCTTTAGGATTTTACTCTCGTGCTGATGGTTATGCAAATCTTCCAGTGAAAACGATTACAGGTGTAATTGATAGTGTAACTTATCCTATCTTAAGTAAATATCAAAATGATGATGAGATTTTGTTAAATACGTTTAGAAGGATGCTTCGTATTGCTGCTTATATTGTTTTCCCAATAATGATAGGTATGGCTACGTTGGCAAAGCCTCTTGTAATAGTATTAGTAACAGAGAAATGGTTGCCATGCGTTGTTTATCTGCAATTATTGTGCTTTGCACGTATGTGGTGGCATGTTCATGTACTAAATCTAAATATCTTGAAAGCGAAGGGGCATTCTGATTTGTTTTTTCGTCTGGAGATTATAAAGAAGCTCGTTATTATAGTCTTTCTTGTCGTTTCTGTACCATTCGGAATTATGGCAATTTGCATTAGTAGCATTGTGTCTGCAATTATAGGCATGTGTATTAATTCTTATTATACAGGAAAGTTACTCCACTATGGTATTATTAAGCAGATGAAAGAAATGTTACCATCTATATTATATTCGTTTGCAATGGGGGTAATAATTTACTTTTCAATATTTTTTCTTTCAAGTATGTGGCTAAAACTATTAGTGGGTATATGTGTAGGAATGTTTTCTTACGTTCTACTCTCTGTTCTAACTAAGTCTCAAGATTTTAATTATCTTTTTGCGTTAGTTCGTGAGAAGATTGGAAGATAGAGTAATGATAGCGATTCTATATAGATTTATTGTAAAATAGACTAAGTCATTATCGACATCTATTATATCTATTTTTCTATAATAAGAACAAATATTTGTTTTTGATGTATTTTATAGTTTTAGTATAAAACTAACTTTCTTATAAAATTTATCGTTAAACGTTTTCGTATTTATGAAACATAGAGATTTTTATCTAGATAATATTTGTGGTATCTTAATTTTATACATGATATTCATTCTTCATTGTGGGGATATTGCAAAATCTCATAGTGTGCTAAGCAGTTTATTAGGTAAGCTGTTATTTAGTTTTATGATGCCTTGGTTTTTCTTTAAATCTGGAATGTTTGCTGATAAGGCAAAGTTTGATATAAAAAGAAATTTCAAAAAATTTATAAGGCCATATATTTTTTTTACTATTTATGGTTGGGTGATAATGTTATTGTATTATCTTTATCTTGGTATATTTTCTATGGAAAACCTTTTTATAAATCCAGTTAAACAGATTATTTTATATGGTGGCATTGAATGGAATATGCCTTTATGGTTTCTTTTAGGTTTATTTTTAGTAAAGATGTTGTTCTCTTTCTTTAAAATATATAAATTTAAATGGAGTTTTTTGTATGTTGCACTTTGTTGTTATCTTTTGAGTAAGGTTATTACTATACCTTATTTTATAGGTTTTACTACTATAGGACTCTTCTATTTTATTTGTGGGGATTTACTTCGTAATAAGCAATTTAATAAATATATATTTCTAATAGCATTAATTTTCTTTGCTATAGCTCTTTTTACAAAATTGTATTCTTCTTTTGATATAAGATTAAATCAAGTGGGAATTTATGATATGTATTTGGTAGATTTAGTTGTAGCTCTTTCTGGAATAATTCTTTTTAATAATTTGAGTTTTGTTTTTTTGAATCGAAATATACCTGTTCTGTCGTTTGTTGGTAGAAATTCTATGATATTTTATACAATTCACTATCCAATGATGATATTAATATATAATTTGATAAATGAAAATGAACTATTAAATTCATATTTAATTTTATGTATTTTATTAGCAGGATATTTAATAATTGGTATTTTATTTAGCAAATCTTATATATATCAACGTATAATGAGTAACCATGCGTAGTCTTACATATATTATTCCTATCTACAATGTTTCTGCATATATAGAAAAGTCGGTGTGGAGTTTATTAGAGCAGAGTTATAGCAATATAGAGTATATATTTATTAATGACTGCTCTTCTGATGATAGTGAAATAAAGTTACGTAGAATTATAGAGGAATTTCCAGAACGGCGCAATAAGATTAAAGTCATTACAAACGAACAGAACCTTGGGTCTGCTACAACCCGTAATATAGGTTTAGATACAGCACAAGGTGAATATGTCATGTTTGCTGATAGTGATGATTGGATTTCTATGGATTATGTGGAATCTATGGTTCGCCAAATAGATTCTGGTAGTTATGATATTGTATATTGTGACTATTTTGAAAGCTATAATAATCATGATAATCGTATCTGCCAAGCTTATGGTCAAGATAATATAGAATGTATTCGTGCAATGTTAGGTAGAGGGATGCACGGATCTACTTGGAATAAGATTTATAGAAGGTCTTTCCTGTTGGCGTCCAAACAAAGATTCATAGATGGGGCAGACCTTTTTGAAGATGTAAGTTGGAATATTCGTTTATTTGCTTGTACGACACAAATCTCTTATCTTTCTCAGGCTTTCTATCACTACGTTCAGTATAATAATAATTCTATTATTAAGAGCATGTCTTCAACTGAAAAGAAACGAAACAGAGCCTTGCAGCGTATTGAGAATGTAAGAGTTGCTTGTGACTATCTATTATCTTTAGGGTTTTCTGCACGTTTAGGTCGTGAAATAAATGAATGGAAGTTGATGGCAAAAAATGATTTGATAGATGAGAAGGATAGGAGTTCTTTGCAAAGTTGGATAAAAACATTTCCTGAAGCAGATTCTGCGATTATTAGTTGCAACAAGATAACGTGGAACTATAAACTTCTGTTATTGTCATTACACTATAAACGTATTTGGCTCTATAACCTTCAAAGGACTATAATGCGTAAATTAAGATGAGAAAGATAGTTTTTTGGATGCCTCGTGCGTGTATGGAACCAGCAGGTGGCTTTAAAATAGTTTTTGAATATGCTAATAGGCTTGCCAAAGATGGTTTTCCTGTAGAAATAGTATATCCAATGATTCATTATGGGGCAAGGTATGATTGGAAGCATGCAATAGCTTACCGACTTATTTTCCTTTGGCGACTCATTTTTAAATCGTATAAGCCTGCCAAATGGTTTCATATAGAGGATTCCATTCGACAAAGTTGGTTATGGAAACTTGAAAATTATCAGTTAAAAGAACCAGCAGTTATAGTTGCGACTGCTATAGAGACAGCATACAGCTTGCAGAATTATCAAAGCAATTTCTTAAAAGATAAATTTTATTTTATTCAAGACTTTGAAAATTGGACTTTTACGGATGAGCAAGTACAAAAAAGTTATCACTTTCCTATAAAAAAGATTGTAATATCACAATGGCTTAAAGACATTATAGAAAAAAGTGGTGAAACTGCCATCTTGATACCCAATGGTTTCGATTTTGATTTCTTTAAAGTAAAGAAACCTATTAAAGATAGGAACAGATATGATTTAATTTGCATGTATCACAAAGATTATCGTAAAGATCTTCCTACAGCCTTTAAGGCATTTGACATTGTAAAAGAGAAAATTCCTCAGTTGCATGTAACTTTATTTGGTGTGTTCGAAAGACCAGAGTTGCCATCATGGTATGATTATTATCAACGTCCAAGTAAAAAACTATTTAATGAATTGTATAATAATGCTGCAATCTATGTTGGTTCAAGTCAGGTTGAAGGTTGGGGATTGACAGTGGGGGAAGCTATGCAATGTGGGTGCGCCGTTGTTTGTACAGATAACAAAGGGTATTTAGAAATGGCAAAAGATGGTGAAACTGCACTTGTCTCTCCAGTAAAAGATCCTCAAGCATTAGCAGATAATATAATCAAGTTGATAGAAGATAATCAACTTCGTCATACAATTGCACAGAATGGGAATGAATTTATTCATGAATTTGATATTGAGAAATCTTATTTGAAAATAAAGAGTTTTTTGAATGGAATTAACTAATTCTATAAACACATCTGTAAGTATAATTATTGTCAATTATAGAACTCCAGATTTAACTCAAGCATGTATAGATAGTATTTATACTCATACTAAAGGAGTTGATTTTGAAATTATTGTTGTTGATAATTGTTCTATGGATGAGTCCGTTAATCGGTTAAGTAAGGATCATAGAATAAAACTTATTGTTAGTCCGAGAAATGGTGGCTTTGGGTATGGAAATAATCTTGGGATGAAAGTTGCTCGTGGAAAATATTTCTTTCTATTAAACTCCGATACGCTTTTGGTAAACAATGCTATAAAAGAATTTTATGATTATGCCGAAAGTCATGAACCTAAAACTCTTTATGGTTGTTATCTTATAGGAGATGATGGCACCTATCGTGGGTCTTTTCATTATTTCCCTGCATTAACTATTGGCGCTTTTTTCAGAAGACTTTTTCGTAAACAAAATTATACGCCAGACTATACGGATAAGGAAGTAGAATGTATTTGTGGAGCTGATATGTTTATTCCTCGTACTGCGATAGAAGAATGTGGAGGCTTTGATGAGAATATTTTTCTTTATGGAGAAGAGGGAGAATTACAGCTTCGTATGGCAAAGGCTGGATATAAGCGTATACTGCTTTCTTCGCCTAAGATTATTCACCTTGAAGGAAAAAGTTCTTCTGTGAATCAGAAAAAAAGACAGATTCAAGAACAAAGTCATTTTTATGTATTAAAGAAGTATATGACTCCATGTACATATATATTAACACGATTTTATTATATTTTATTATCTTTAAAAAGATGTTGCTTTCTATCCTAATCCCAGCTTATAAGGTTGAAACCTTACTTCCCCGTTGTCTTGATTCGATCTTTTGTCAAGATACGTCTGGGGTGGAGATTGTTATAGTTGATGATGGTTCTCCCGACAAAACTTTCGATGTTGCTAAATCCTATGCCGAAAAGTATGCTAATTTGCATGTATTTCGTAAGGAAAATAATGGTGTTGGAGCTGCTCGTAATTTCTTGTTAGAGAAAGCCATTGGTGACTACATTTGGTTTATTGATTCTGACGATTACATTGTAAAAGATTGTTTGTCGTTTATTTTGCCAGAACTGAATGGGACTCTTGACATGGTTGGAGTTTCTTATAATAACGTTAATCTTTTTTATTTTGAGGGTTCTGGTGTAGATTATATAAAAAGAGGATATATCAATGGCTATCTATGGACTAAAATAATAAGACGAGGTGTTATAGATAATGCTCATATACGGTTTGACTCCAAAAGATATTCTCAAGAGGATTGGTTATTCCTTATGCAAATTTATCCTCTGCTGAAAAACATTAAGCAGATATCACTACAAGCATATGTTTATTGTGATGATAATGTCAATTCTATTATGCGAGGAACACATGTTGATAATATGAGAAGAAATGTTATTGATTCACGAGAAACTATATGTAAATTTAAATCCTTGATTTATAGTGTAGAGACTCTGTCTTATGCTGAAACTTACAAAAAATGGCTAAATTTTTCTGCAGCAGGGTATCTATATAGTCTTTTTCCTATAGAATATTCTATTGAAGATATAAAAAATGATATTAAAATATTTAGAGAGAAAGGGGTGTACCCTATTGGTAAGACTGGACGTAGAAAAGCCGATTTTTTTTTGAAGTTTGCTAATAATGAATGTATTTACCTCTCTATGATTAAGTTATATCGTATGTTTATGTAGAGTTTAATGTTATTTTTTGAAGAAGTTTATAGTTGAAACTTTAGGCGTGAGAATTTTTATATGTAATGAGAAAAAAGGATATAATTTTTTATAATACTATAATAGAATAATGATAGAAAAGATTTTTAATTTGTTTTTGCCTTTTTTGTATTTTACTCCAATACTACGTCATAATTTTACATGTAGGAGAAACTTACTATTACCATTGTATAATAGTAAAAATGTAAAAGATTGTAGTATGAACAATGGATGTAAAACAATCGTTTATATGGTACAGCCAGAAACGACTTTTTCTGGAGGCTTATCAGATCGTCTTAGAGGAATTACTTCTATTTATGCTGAATGTAAGCGACAAAGGTTACCTTTTAAAATAGTCTTTGAACCATTACATTTACAAGATTATTTAGTTCCTAATCAATATGATTGGCAACTTAATACTGATGAAATATGCTGGGATATAGAAAAAGTATATCCTTGTACATTATTGACTTATCATCATAATCTTCGTAATTGTTTTCAACGTTTTGCACAACGTATGATTCTTCGTTACTATTTAAAGAAACATTATAAACAGATTCATATCTATTCAAATATGGCAATCGCTGATAAGGAGTTTAGTACTTTATTTAAGGAACTTTTCCGTCCATCTGAACGATTACAGGACCAAATTGATTATCATCTTAGTCAGTTAGGTGGTGCAAAAAAATATATTTCGTTGACTTTTCGATTTAGGCAGTTATTGGGAGACTTCAAAGAAGGTGGGGAGGTTTTGCCTGAATCAGAACGAGAGGCTTATGTCCTTAGGTGTATAAAAGGAATAGAAGAATTACATGCGGAATTCCCAAGTGAACGTTTATTAGTAACTAGTGATAGTAAGATGTTTTTAGATAGGTTGTCATATCTTGACTATGTCTATGTTATTCCTGGTAACGTTGTTCATATGGGATTTACCTTTGATGCAAGTCAAGATGTTTATATGAAATCCTTTGTTGATTATTATATGCTTAGTAATGCTAAAAAAGTATTCCAAATGACAGATAAACTTTTGTTTCGAAGTGGTTTCCCTAAACGAGCTGCTATGCTGAATGGTGCTAAATATGTAGAGATTTCTTTATAATATATGAGTAACAAACGTATTCTTTATTTTGATGCTTTGAAATTTTTTGCTATTTGGCTGGTTGTTCTCGGACATTATTTACAGGAAATAGATTGTGGTAGTGTAGGTTCCTATACTAATCAGGTTATATATACATTTCACATGCCATTATTTATTATGATTAGTGGTTTTTTTGCTCAGAAAGGTGAACCTTCTTTTAGAAATTTAATAATCAAGAAAACTACAACACTTTTATTACCTGTAATAATATGGACAGCTATTATAGTTGTATATAGCTTATTGTCTTGCAAAGATTCAATGAGAATTCAAATAGAACTTAAAGGTAATAGCTGGTATTTAAAAGTACTATTTTTATGTTTGTTGTATCAATGGTTGTCTCGAAGATTTATTAGTATAGACTGGATAGCTGCAATTTGTTCAATTATATTATTGTTCGTTTTACCATTTGGAAGTATATTTCAATTTAATTTCATGTATTCTTTCTTTTGGTTGGGATATTTTATTGGAAAAAACAAGGATTGGATTCTTAGACACACAATTTTGGGGTTATATTTAACTGGAGTATGTTTCTTATTAGGCTTGTTCTTTATGTTTTTGAATAATTGGAATATAACAAAATTAATTATAGATTTTAATTGTTGGAAATATACATCTTACCTAATAGTGGTGAAATATTACTTAGGTTTTTGCGGTAGTATGTTCTTTATTTTCTTGTTTAAGGAAATTGCTGATAGGAAAAATTGTTCTATAGTTGCTGGGTGGGGGAGTTATACTTTAGGAATTTATGTAATGCAAACATTTATTATCCAATATCTTTTTGTGGATTATTTTCATTTTTCTTATGGAGTTATACAGAATTATTTTATTGCTATTTTGTTAAGCTGTATTACATGTTTTATTTGTATACTTAGTATTCGTTTGTTAAGTAAATATCCACTTTTAGACTTGTTTCTCTTTGGTAATCAATATAGCCATAATAAGATATTTTCAGATAAGACCAATAATGAATGATTATAAAAGAGATATACGCTGACAATAATGAAGATAGACTATGTGGTTGAATAGTTTATACTTATATTATAAATATATTTATAATGTGTATAGTTTCAAACTTGCAGGAATAAGGTAGTTTTGCTGTTAATAAACTAATTGATATAACTATTATAAATAAAAATATGAGTAAACGATTAATTGGTATAGATACGGTTAGTGGAGTTATGTTAATATGGATGATGTATGTTGTTCATTTAGCGAGATTCTTAGGGATGGATACGCCATTTCTGCATTTTACGTTGTCACTAATGTCTTGTTTTATGCCATGGTTTTATTTTAAAGCAGGTATGTTTTTAAAGTCTAACAAACCATTTAAGATAGAACTAAGGACAAATACAAAGCGTTTATTAATACCTTTCTTGTTTTTTTCATTTATCGGTTGGGGAGGAATATATTTAGGAGGAAATTTATTGTTGGGTAGGGGGGACTTATCTTCTTTGATGGAAGAATCTTTTAAAAATTTTTTATGGTATGGTTCCTTTAATGGTAACTTTGCTTTATGGTTTCTTTTATCTCTTTTTACGGTAAAGTTATTGTTTCATTTTTTTTCTCAGTTAAAAGTACCTCATTATTTAATACTATTATTGAGTGCTGGAGGAATATCTTTTTTTGTGGCAGGTCATTTTAAACATTTTTTATATATCGGGAATGTCTTTAATGGTCTCTTTTTCTTTACGTTGGGTGTAATAATGAAAAATGTACTTTTAAAGAAGTCTGTCATTTTGTTTTCTTTGTTTTTATTAATGTTACAGTTCTTTTTTCCAACATATTTAGATTTTAGAGCCTCTGAAATTCTAGGGGTTCTTCCTTTTCCTCTTGTAGAATTATCTTGTTTGGCAGGTTGTGTCCTATTCTATTATTTATTTACTATAGTCTTTTCACAACCTGTATTCTTGGTAACTTATGTAGGTAAAAATAGTATGCGTTACTATGTTGTTCATTATATGATTATAAGTATTGTACTTCAATTTATAGAATATACTTCATTAGTAAGTAATGTGATGGCAAAATTTTTATACTCAGCAATTCTTTTAACGATTGCTCTATATCTTTTTGATAGAGTATGTCATTTTAGTTTTGTTAAAATTGTTCTTGGAGAATTAAAAAAATAAATTATGTATATATATATATTGTTTTTTCTTATAACAGTTCTTTTAGCATTCTTTTATAATAATAAGAACGAGAAGGTTTCCCCTGTTTTCTTCTTTTCTATCTCTACAATGTTAGCTTTATTTGTGGCCTGTTCTGATATGTTAGGAGGATATGATCGTTATGTTTATTCAGATGCTTTCACTGCTTATGCAGAGGAAATACAAATGAGGGGAAACATATTTAATGATGCTTTCCATTTTTACTTTGGGCATGAGCCTGCTTTTGGTTTATTTTTGGCTTTCATAGGTAAATATACTGTCAACAGATATATTTTTATTTTTGTTACAACAATGTTGATGTATACTTTATTTGCAATCGCTATCTATAAAAATGTAAAGAATCCATTCTTTGGATTGATGCTTTTCGAAGCTCTGTTATTTTTCTTTACATTTGCTTATATGCGTCAAGCGTTAGCTGCAAGTGTTTGTTGGTTGTCCCTTCCTTACATTATGAAACGTCGGAAATATATGTTTTTTAGTTTGGTGTTGTTCGCAGCTCTGATACATAATTCTGCCATTTATTTTGCTATTTTATGGTTTCTTCCCTTACGGAAGTATAAGCCTCAGCAAATTAGAAACTTTATGATAGTTATGTTTGTGATTGGTATTACAGGGCTTCCTTCAAAACTTTTTCTTTTTTATGGTGATGTAGTTGATTCTGCTTCTTCAAAAGCTCAGATGTATGCAAATTCCGCTACAGGTATGATTCGATTTGAATATATAGCAGAGTCTGTACTATTTCTTTATATATTATTGAAAAATTACAACGCTGTCGGTAAGGATAAGAGGAGTTTGCTACTCCAAAATACTTATATTATGTTTTGTACAATTCTTCTGCTATTTTGTCGTTCTACGGATGGTGGACGAATAGCATGGTATTCTATCATTGGAGTTATTGCTTTGCTGTCTAATATGTCGCTAAATCCTCATTATAGGAATATTGCACCATTATCTTTGTTGATAAGTGTATTTTTGTATTTTAGAATCCTTATTCTCTGGGGATTTTTATTATATCCATATAAGTCTTTCTTTACAAATGGACATAGAGATTATGATCCTGTATATGAACAATATGAGTATGATGTACGATATGATATTGATAAATTCTATAATTTATAAAATTGCTTGTAATTGATTTAGATGTTTTTTCTGACAAATAGGTTTATTGTATGCTGCTAACGATTCTAACACCGACTTTTAATAGATCAGAACTCCTACTCCGTGCTTATAAATGCCTTTGTGAACAGGGATACAAAGATTTTGAATGGTTGATAATAGATGATGGCTCTACTGATGATACAGAGAAACTATTTGCTAAATTTAAGGATGTACAAAATAACTTTTCTATTCGTTATTATAGAAAAGATAATGGAGGAAAGCATACAGCAATTAATTATGGAGTAAGGAAGGCAAATGGGGAGTTAATTTTAATACTCGATAGTGATGATACATTGCCGTCAGATTCCTTAGCAACAATCGCACTGTATTATGAGAAGTGCAAAGGTTATAAGGACTGTGCTGGGGTTTGTGGATTAATGGCACACCATGGCGGGCAATTAATAGGACCTGGTTTTCCAAAAGACCCTATGTTTGAAAGTACATTGCAGTTTCGCTATGCAGAGAAAGGTAATGTTACTGGTGATTTATTAGAGGTTTATAAAACCTCTGTCATGAGAGAGTTCCCTTTTCCTGAGATAGAGAATGAGAAGTTCTGTCCAGAATCTTTAGTTTGGAATAGAATCGCTAATAAGTATAAGTTGTTCTGTTTTAATAAGGTTGTCTATTACAGAGATTATTTGGAAGGTGGTCTCACAAGTAAAATTGTAAGAATAAGGATGAATAGCCCAATCGCATCTACAATGACCTATGCAGAAATGTTAGATTATAATATTTCTTTGAAATGGAAGATCCGATCAGCTATAAACTATTGGCGATTTAAATATTGTATTACGAATAAATCCTTAAAAGCACCAGCTGTGAAGTGGTATTGGAAAGTATTCCAAATAATAGGTCTAATAATGCACTTGAAGGATAATAAATAGTAGGTATGAAACAGATAGTTATAGATCCACGATTGAAGTATAATTATGCTTCTTGGTACTTATTAGGAATAAAAAGACTTTTAAAGGGGTGGAAGATAACATATGAGATAGGTTCCTTTAAAGGTATTAAGTATGAAAATACTGCTGATTACAACAGTGGATTTGCTTTTATTATTAGAGGTAAAGATCAGGAAAAGAAGGTCTTTGTTGATACCGAAGATGTAGCCAAGATATTTGAAGATAGATATGAGTGGTGTGATGTTTATGGAATGGTAAACCCAACTAAAGAGCAGGTTGCGCAATATGATAAGTTGATAGCGTTAGGACCAGAGTTTGGGGTAACGCTCGGTAGTCGTTTCTCAACTATTATTCGTTGTTTAAAACTATTTCTCAAAGGGCGTAAGTACTCAAGTCTTTCTTTCAAAGGCTATCTTCGTGATTATCTTTATACGAATATTCGTCGTCGCCCTATAGAGGCTTATGAATGTGACACGAAAGTTCGTCATAATTATATTTTTCATGCCTCTACATTATGGTATAATAAGTTTGCTGCAACAGATACCAATATGTATCGTGGAGAATTTTTGAAGGCATGTAAGAAAGCTGGAATTAATATAGAGGGCGGATTATTTTATGTAAATAGTGACTCTGTACTACAGGAAATGCCTGATTATCCTAAATATAAGGAGGAATATAAAGACTTTATTTATGAGAGCCGACTCTCCATGGATGATTATATTAGGAAGACAAAAGAGAGTGTTGTCGTTTTCAATACACCAAGTGTATGTGAATGTCATGGATGGAAACTTGCAGAATATCTTTGTATGGGGAAAGCTATTATCTCTACACCTTTAACACGAGAGATGCCTGCCCCTTTGGAGCATGGTAAGCATGTGCATTTTGTAAATTCGCCAGGTGAAATATATGATGCTGTGGTAAAGATTAATTCTGATGAGCATTACCGCAAGCAGTTAGAAGAAGGGGCAAGAGAGTATTATGAAAAGTGGATTGCTCCAGAGATTGTTATTCAAAGATTGTTAGAAAAGGTCGATGAACGGGTCTGAAATAGAATAGCTATTTCAATATTGCTGTCATTCTTGTCACTTGAAAAAATATCGTAACCTATTGGTTAGCTATACTTTATGATGAGATGTTAAAAGTGACAGCAAATGATTTTAAACTTCTTGTTGAATTCTTATTGAGAATACGAGTGAAACAGATTTGTACATTATAGATTAAAAGAAACAGGATAATGAGAATATTACAAGTCATTACATCTTTGGATATGGGTGGTGCAGAAACGTTGGTAGTTAATTTGATACCAAGGTTGCAGGCTTTGGGGAATACGGTGGATTTATGTATTTTTAATGGAAAAGAAACACCATTGATACAGCGATTAAGGGAAGAGAGTCCACAGACAAAGATATATGCGTTAGGACATGGGGTTTATAATCCACTCTATATATTTAAATTAGTAAAGATAATGAAGAATTATGATATTATTCATACGCATAATTCTTCACCGCAACTATTTGTAGCAATCGCCAATTTATTTTGTTCTCAAAAGTTGGTCTCTACGGAGCATACAACTTCTAATCGTAAACGTGATTGGAAATGGTATGCACCAATTGAGAGCTGGATGTATGGACAGTATAATCATGTTATCTGTATAAGTCAGATTGCTGAAGAAAAATTGCGAGAGTATATGGGAGGTGCTTGGTTGGATAAGGTCAATCCCAAGTATAAGCAAATCTCAACAATTAATAATGGAGTAGATGTTAAAGCTATCAGTAATGCTACTCCTGATAATGATTTGTTATTGTTGAAGGGAAAAAGGAAGGCTGCTTTGATGGTTGCTGGGTTTCGAGATGCAAAAGATCAGGATACGGTTGTTAAAGCTTTAGGATTACTCAATAACAGTGACTTTGAGGTTTGGTTTGCTGGTGTTGGTATACGTCAAGAAATTGTTAAGCAGTTAGCAGAGTCACTTGGTGTTATTGACCGAGTGAGATTTTTAGGCTTACGTACTGATATTCCAAATGTTTTGAGAGCTGCTGATGTTATCGTGATGTCTTCTCATTGGGAAGGATTGAGTCTTAGTAATGTAGAGGGAATGAGTGCACATAAGCCATTTATAGCCTCTGATGTTAATGGTTTGAAAGAGGTTACTAAAGGATATGGTTTACTTTTCCCACATGAGGATGCAAAGGCATTGGCTGAGGAAATTAATCGTTTAGTAAGTGATGAGACTTATTATAATGAAATAGCTGAACGCTGTTATAATAGAGCTTTAGAGTTTGATATCAGCAATACTGTAAGTGGTTATGCTGATGTCTATAAAAATATCTTAAATTAATATCATCAAGCATTCGTTTTGATAAATAGTTTTATATAAGTTGAAAGATATTCAAAGAAAAAAAATAATTCGCGTTACAACTGCGGATATATCCTTAAATAGTTTACTAAAAGGGCAGCTGAAGTTTTTGAACCAATACTTTGAGATTATTGGTGTTGCAAAAGATACAGGTGTTCTGAAGGAAGTTAGTGAACGAGAGGGAATCCGTGTTATGGATGCTCCGTTAGAACGTCCTATAAGTTTAGTGAAAGATATAAAGGGCTTGTGGTTCTTGTATCGTCTGTTCCGTAAGGAGAAGCCATGGTGTGTACATGCTAATACTCCTAAGGGAAGCCTTTTGGCAATGATAGCTGCATGGTTTGCTGGTGTACCCCATAGAGTCTATTTGGTTACAGGACTTCGTTATCAGGGTGCTCATGGAGTTTTAAGGACGATTCTTAAGACAATGGAACGATTGTCATGTCTTTTTGCTACAAATGTTATTCCAGAAGGACAAGGGGTATTACATGCCTTGCAAGAGGATTGTATCACAAAGAAGCCGTTGCGGGTGATTTGGAATGGAAATATTAATGGTATTGATACAGAGTTCTTTTTGCCTGTAGAGAATACTAATGATAAGTCAGATACTTTTACCTTCGTCTTTATTGGAAGAATGGTTAAAGATAAAGGTATACATGAGCTTACGGAGTGTATGCGACAATTGAATTGTCGGTTAATATTGGTTGGTACTTTTGAGAAGGAGGACGCCGTTTCTGCTTCTGATAAAGAGTTCTTGACAACTTCTGAGAAGGTTAAGTTTGTTGGCTGGCAAAGTGATGTTCGTCCTTTCTTAGCTCAAGCTGATGCACTTGTTTTCCCAAGTTATCGTGAAGGATTTCCTAATGTGCCAATGCAAGCTGGTGCTATGGGATTGCCTTCTATTGTTACAAATATCAATGGCTGTAATGAAATTATTAAAGATGGTCTGAATGGTAAGATTATAGCTGCCCCTCTTAAAGAAGGATCTGAAGTTATGCAACAGGCTTTGCTTAATACTATGAAATGGTTTATTGAGCATCCTGAAGAGGCTAAACGTATGGGACGTAATGCACGTCCAATGATACGTGAAAGGTATGAGCAGAAGGATATTTGGAAGGCTTTAAAAGAATTTTACGATGCTTTATGAAATAGCACATATCCTACGTGACAAGTTACCTTGGATTTGGGATATTATAGGGATTATCAATTCCTTCCTTTTTGGATTAAGGTATGGGAGTAAAATGAAGAATGTTCAGAATATCCTTTCTCATTTTACTAAAACTACAGATGAGGCTGGTAATGCGCTTTCCTATAGGATAGAGAGCCTTGATAAGGATAATTTTCCTATGTTGGCAAAGATGTTTGCAGAACAGCCTGCGTCAGCCTTTGACTTCTTTAAACCTCATGGTTTCGATGAACTATCATTGAACAAGTTAGCAAAAGATAAAAGTTTTCTTGCTTATATCGTTGTTGCAGAAGGAGCTGATCAACAAAAAGTATGTGTTGGATATTTCTTCCAGCGGAGTTTCTTTTGGGGGAAATCCTTTCGTGGTTATATGACGGATTATCGTTGGCAACGTTGTGGAATCAATAAAATGATGAATCTATGTGCAACAGAGATTTCTTTATTGTTAGGTCTTAAGGTTTTTGGAACAATCGCGCCAGATAATATTGCTTCTATGAAATCTGCTCAGACTGCTAATGATATTCAGATTATTGAAACATTACCTAATGGAGATTACTATGTAGAGTACAGACCTAAAAAGGATTAATCTGTAAGGTTATTTTTTTTAGATTCTGAAAAAATCATTCTTAATATTGCAGTATAATTATGTTTTTAAAATGGATATTTGATAAACTCGCATCTTTGTTTGGTTTGCTATTCCTTAGTCCAGTATTATTGGTAGTAGCAATTCTAATCAAGGTGAAGATGCCTGGTCCTATTTTGTTTTGTCAGAAGAGAGTGGGGCAGTATGGCAAACTGTTTACTGTATATAAGTTCAGATCGATGACAGTCAAGGCAGAGGCTTCTGTAGCAAGTAGAGATTCAGAAGCAACTTCTATTGCTTCAACTGAACAGTGCCGTATCACACCACTTGGCGAGAAACTTAGACGTTATAAGTTAGATGAGCTACCAGAACTCTGGAATGTTCTCAAAGGTGATATGAGTTTTGTCGGTCCACGTCCAGACGTTCCTGGTTATGCAGATCAGTTACAAGGAGAAGAAAGAGATATTTTGAAGTTAAAACCTGGAATAACAGGTCCAGCCAGCTTGAAATATAGAAATGAGGAAGAACTCTTAGCTTCTGTTGAGAATCCAGCCCAATATAATGATGAGGTTATTTTCCCTGATAAAGTTAAGTTAAACCTCTATTATCTAAAGAACTATTCCTTTATAAAAGATATTCAAATGATTGTCTGTACAGTTCTCGGAAAAAAGATGGACTATGCAGGTGAAAAAATATAATTAGTAAAATGGAAAGAAATCGTGTTTTACTTTGTCTCGCTCACATGAGTGGTAACGAGATGAGATACATCCAAGAGGCGTTTGACACCAATTGGGTGGTGCCATTGGGACCAAATGTCAATGGTTTTGAAGATGACTTGAGACGTTTCTCTGTCTCTGTAAGTCCTTCAGGTGAAAGAAGAAACTTCCTTGAAAAAGAGGAATATCCACAGACAATTATGGCGCATGAGGATAATCCTGATAATCTTTGGAAGGAGTCTTTACCAGGATTGGAGGATAAGCGTATTGTAGCACTCTGTTCTGGTACCTCTGCTGTACACCTCGCTTTAGTTGCATTGGGAGTTAAGGCTGGCGATGAGGTCATTTGCCAGAGCTTTACCTTCTGTGCCAGTTCACATCCAGTAACTTACCTTGGTGCAACTCCTGTGTTTGTTGACTCAGAGAAGGAAACATGGAATCTTGACCCTGCACTTTTGGAGGAAGCTATTAAGGATAGAATTGCTAAGACAGGTAAGAAACCAAAAGCAATCATCGTTGTTTATCTTTATGGTATGCCTGCAAAGATAAAAGAAATTCTTGCAGTAGCAGATAAATATGATATCCCTGTTGTAGAGGATGCTGCAGAGGGTTTAGGTTCAAGATACGAAGGACAGGTATGTAGTACCTTTGGTGAGTATGGTGTTCTCTCATTTAATGGAAACAAGATGATTACTACATCAGGTGGTGGTGCACTTGTTTGTCCTAATGAAGAGGCACGTAATAATGTGATGTTCTATGCAACACAGGCTCGTGAGGGTTATCCATACTATCAGCATGAGAAGATAGGTTTCAACTATCGTATGAGTAATGTTTGTGCTGGTATCGGTCGTGGTCAGATGACAGTTTTAGATGAGCATATTGCTCATCACCGTCATATTGCTCATTTGTATGAAGAGGCTTTCAGTAAGATAGATGGTATTACTTTCCATGCAAACCCCTCATCGGAGTTCGATTCTAACTTCTGGCTGAATACAATGGTTCTTGACCCTTCTGTTAAGGTGAAAGGTCAGGAGAATGCATATAAGACAACAGTACAGGGAGCAGTAGGTGGTGCAGCTGGTGTTATTCATTCAGTAGATAATGCACATACTGATTGTGAACCAAATGCTAATGTTGAGGCTATGCGTGTCTTCCTTGATAAAGCCAATATTGAGAGCCGTCCTCTTTGGAAGCCAATGCACAAGCAGCCATGTTATAAGGATTGTCCAGCATACGTAAATGGAGTGAGCGAAAGTCTTTTCAAAGTAGGTATGTGTTTACCAAGTGGACCATTAGTAACAGATGATGATGTGAAATATATTGTGGAGAAGATAAAAGAGGCAATGGAATAAGTGCTATCTTTTATAACCCATATTAACCCAAACCGGTCATTAGACCACAATATGTGTATTTCTTTTTATTACGGTATTGTTTCCTGACATCTTTTATTTTCTTATCGGCATCTTGTTTGTCTTTGTAACTTGACGTAGCTCGCTACGTCTGCGTTACAAATCCAAACAATCTGCTCGAAAATAAAACAAAATATGTTTAGGAACTAATGCCCGATTTGGGATTAAGGGCTGACGTCGGAGATCTTAATGTCTTCGGTGCCAGCCCTTGTTGTGTTTCTCCATATATTAGATTATGGTAATATCTGATTTACCTTGCCTTCTTATCCTATACATAAAATCCGTTGGATTATCAAATGAATAAATAAAAATCTCAATTTTTATTAGGTTTGTATGTCAAGTGGATAAAAGGCATGATTCTTTTGCCGTTTTTGATATGTACGTGTCGCAAAAGTACGAAAAAAAACTGAACGAACGAAGAAAAGAATAGAAATTTAGTACTTATTTTTCAAGTTTTATTTTCTCTTCTTTCTTGATAATATCTTTTACATTATCTGGCGTTGTGGATGGTAATAACATCGTAGAAATCAATGAGTTGATAATTGTCGACATGTTTTTTAATTGCGTCGTCTTATTACCTTTATTTGTCGTGTTGTCTGTTATTTTCGACAAAGAATCCTTTGGCAATGTAGCCTCATAATTTGTCCAACAGGCAGTAGCCATACGTTTTATCTGTGCAAGTCGTCCCTGCACATTTTCTTCCTGTTTATACTGGTTATAAATCTTTTCAGCATTCATATATTGGTCGTATGCTGGTTTCCATGATTGTAGAAACATATTGCATAGGCCCAACCTATAATAGACATCTCCTTTTTCTCGTTCATAACATACGGTTAGTGTTTTCTCATAATAGGGGATTGCCTCCTTGTATTGCTTTAAGTTGAACTTGCTTTCTGCGGTTGTATAATAGTAGACTGACCGCTCATGTGGCGCAAATACTTCCAATTTAGGCATAACACCCTCCAAGTATTTAACCGCTGCTTCATAATCCCAATCATGGTAATAGCAAAGGCCTATATAAGCCTTGAAACGTTCGTTAAGCTTATATTCTTTATCCAATCGCTGAAAGATAAGCAGGGCTTCATGATACTTTGCCGAAGTAAAGTATTCCAGTGCTTTCCCTAATTCTTCAGCATCCTTGCTCTTTTGTGCAAATGCAGGGATAGAAGTTGTAAGGCATAGCAGAAGCGTTATGATTAATTTTCCAGTTCTTCTTACAGCCATATTATCTTTTTTACAATCTTCTCGCCATATTGCGCAAGGTCAATATCAATCAGAACTTTTCCTATTTGATGATTTTCGTGAGAGTCACCCATAGTCTGTTCTATCTCCTTTAAGCATTGTATTACTTGGGTGAGAGATAATTTTGTATCAAAAGTTCCTATACAATTCAAGAATTTGTCAGACTTTATTCCAATCGGTTCAGTCCATTGTGTATCAGAGAATTTGACACCCTCGAAACGTTGTTTCAGCAGTGTCTGAGCTTTGAAAATATTCTCCTCCTGATTAGAATTTGAACCAAGTGCAATGATTGTCTTCATGAATACAAAGTTACGTATAAGTTTTGAAATCTTTGTGAGATTTAAGATAATTCACTTTGTATTATATAATAAAACGCGTATTTTTGCAGTTATATAATCTAAAAAGAACTTTTTATGAAGCGATATATCTTCCTTTTTATCTCATTCCTCTATATGTTTTCTACCGAAGCGTCGGGACAGGCAAGGTGGAATCAAGTTTATCAATCCTATATTGATCAGTATAAAGACATGGCTATTGAAGGTATGCTGAAGTATGGCGTACCTGCAAGTATCACGTTAGCACAAGGTTTGCTTGAGAGTGGGGCAGGGCGTGGAAGACTTGTTCTTCTTGGTAATAATCACTTTGGTATTAAATGTCATGGTTGGCTGGGTCGTACGATTTCACATGATGATGATGCAAAAGGAGAGTGTTTCCGTGCATATGATAGTGCGTTAGAAAGTTTTGAAGATCATTGTAAGTTTCTTCGTGACCGTCCCCGTTATAGTAGTCTGTTCAGTTTGGATAGATCCGATTATCGTGGTTGGGCGTATGGATTGAAGCGAGCAGGTTATGCTACCAATCCTGTCTATGCACAGAGTCTCATTAATCTTATTGAGCTTTATAAACTTTACGAATATGATAAGGCGAAAAGTTATGACCGCTTTATGGCTCATCATAGTGGTGAGAATTCTGTTGTTCGTGGCATAGAAAATGGTCGTCCAAATCCTGTTCAGGTTTTGGGTGCACATCCTATCAATAAATACAATGATAACTATTATGTTATTGTAAGACAGGGAGATTCTTTTAAGTCGTTAAGTAAAGAATTAGAAATTAGTGTAGGCAAGTTGGCTAAGTACAATGAACGTGATAAGCATGAACGTTTGATTCCAGGAGAGTATATCTGGTTGAAGAAGAAACAAAAGAAAGCTCCGAAGGAGTTTAAGAAGCGTCCATATTATGTACGCAAGTCAGAGAGCTTATACGATATTGCACAACGTTATGGTATTCGTTTGAAGAGTCTTGTGAAGAAGAATGAAAAGATTGCTGAGCGTGGTCTGAGAATTGGTGACGAGGTGATATTGTATTAACCCCCAATTAGTCATTAGACTAAAAAATATTTAGGCTTTAATGACTATAGGAAGTCAAGATAATTATTAATACACATAAAAAAAGCCCTTATTTATCTGCTTATAGATAAGTAAGGGCTTTGTTTTGTGTTTGTCTTTACGCTATTTACTACGCCTTTGCAACAAATGCAAACAATCTGTTCGACAAGTAAAATAGTTAGAGTTCTTAAGAAATAGATAAGGACCTATGAGACTGATTAGAAATCAGTCAGACAGGTATCCAATGCTTTGGTGATAGCCTCTTTGTCGAGGTCTTGACCAATAAACACGAGTTTCTGCATTCTGTCACCGTATGGCTCCTCCCAATCTTTCTTCAGTTTAGGATTATTCTCAAGGAACTCACGCAACTGGAATGGTGGCATAGTAGCATACCATTGACCTGCATTGCGAAGGCTTACCTGCTTACCAGCCTGCTCAAAGACATAACAAATATCCTTCTCATTAGAGAAATAGCAGAGCCCTTTACAACGAATAATCTGTTTAGGCCACTGACGTGCTACGAAATCATCAAAGAAATTGATGTCGAATGGACGGCGTGCATAGTAAACAAAGGTCTGGATATTATATTCCAAAGCTTCACCGCTTTCCTCATTCTCCAAACCGTGATGATGGTGGCAATGGTGGTGGTGATGATCGTGATGGTGTTCGTCATGCTCATCATGGTCGTGATGATGGTCATGTTCATCCTCTTCCTCATCGTGACCTTCAATCTCTGCAATCCATGAAGCAGAGGTAGCAACCTTGTCAAAGTTGAAGTCTCCTGTATTGAGGATTTTATCTAAGTCAACATCTCCATAATTACACTCGATAATCTCAGCCTTTGGTTGAAGTGAACGGATAATCTTCTTCACCAGTCCTAATTCCTCTTTGCTGACATCATCCACCTTATTAAGAAGGATAATATTGCAGAACTCAATCTGCTGGATAAGTAAGTTCTCAATGTCATCTTCTTGCAAGTCTTTCTTCAAAAGGTCGTTGCCAGCAGAGAATTCATCACACATACGACGTGCATCAACAACAGTCACAATAGAATCAAGTACTGCCTTACCTTTCTTAGCAAGGTCTGGATACATTTGTGGATATGCGCAGATAGTCTGTGCGATAGGGGCAGGCTCGCAGATACCGCTTGCCTCGATAACAATATAGTCGAACTTTTGCTGTGAAACAATTTCGTTCAATTGCTGCACTAAGTCCATCTTCAGCGTACAACAAATACAACCATTTTGGAGTGCAACGAGCGAATCATCCTTCTGATCGACAACGCCACCTGCCTCAATGAGGTCAGCATCAATATTCACTTCACCGATGTCGTTGACAATAACGGCAAACTTAATACCTTTCTTGTTGGCAAGAATCTTGTTTACTAACGTTGTCTTACCGCTGCCTAAATAACCTGTAAGCAGGAGGACAGGAGTCTCTTTTATATTCATCTTATGTGTCTTTTGTTTTATAATTCTTAGACTACAAAGTTACAAAAAATATGCCAAGTGACGTATTCAATACGATGAAATATTGTGTAATTTAGTCTTTCCTATTCCTTAATTTAAAAAGAGTGGTTATGCCAATCAAAGCATAGCCACTCTTTCGGGGATGTATATTGATATCTAATACTCCTTGTAGACAAAGGGAAGACCCAACTACTTATCCTATCGAAAATAGTTCTATCTCAAAAATCAATGTGGAAAAAGCAGGGATATCACCATCGCGTTTTGTTCCATAACCCTCTTGGTAAGGGATATGAACACGCCAATGGTCACCCTTATGCATTGCACAGAGTGCCGTTTGAAATCCTGTAATCAGTTCGTTTACACGGAATGCTTCAGGAATACCTCTCTGCCAACTATCGTCGAAAACATTACCGTTAATAAGACTACCACGGTAATGACAGGTGACAATAGAACGCTCAGTAACTTTTCCTTCACCACTTCCTTCTTTTATTACTTCGTATAGAATACCGTTAGGAAGTTTCTTGATACCTTCCTTCTGACTAAGTTCTCTAAGGTATTCTTCATTCTTTAATTTGTATTCTTGTTTCTTTCCCATACATCTTAATTCTATATTAATGTACGCAAAATTAGCCAATATCTTTTGATTTCACAATTAATTCAATTACTTTTGTTTCGGCATAGTATTTGTTCTATAGCTTATAAACGTACGATATGAATTTTGATAGAATAGAGAATGATACACGTCGGGCAGAGTTGATTCGCGTGTTGGAGCATTCAATAGAGCGATTGTCATTGGCAGAGTTAGAAGCTTTGTATTACGACCTTGTTGCTAAGGATTACATAAGGGAGTAGCGAAATGCAGTTGTTGGATAACTGGAACAAGGAGATTTTACGCCTTGCCATCCCCTCTATTATAAGTAATGTGACTGTTCCATTGTTAGGTCTTGTTGACTTGGCAGTGGTAGGACATATTGGTAATGAGGCTTATATTAGCGCGATAGCAGTCGGTTCGATGATATTCAATGTGATGTACTGGCTATTAGGATTCCTACGTATGGGAACGAGTGGCATGACTTCACAAGCATATGGACGACAAGACGGACAGGAATGTATGAATATTCTTGTGCGCACACTGACAATAGGAGTGGGAATGGGAGTCCTCTTTATTATGGCACAGCGTGGTATAGAGTGGGGGATGCTTCGGCTGATGAATACGCCAGAGCCTTCGTGGCACTTTGTTGCTACCTACTTTAGGATTGTTATATGGGGTGCACCTGCCATGTTGGGACTCTACGGACTGACTGGATGGTTTATCGGAATGCAAGATACGCGTACGCCAATGGTGGTGGCTGTGTTGCAGAATGTGGTTAATATCCTTGCTTCTTTGTTCTTCGTTTTTGTATTTGACTGGAAGATCAGTGGTGTTGCGGCAGGTACAGCTTTGGCTCAGTGGGCAGGCTTTGTAGTCTCTTTATATGCTGCATACAAGCGGATAACATCTGGGAAAGATCGGGGATTGGCTTTGGGGAAAGAACGTCGTGTAGCCTTGCAGACAACCTTCCGTCATGTATTTATCATGAGAGGAGAATGGGGTGAGTTTTTCCGTGTAAACAAAGATATCTTCTTGCGAACACTTTGTTTGGTGGCAGTGAACTTCTTCTTTACTTCGGCTGGAGGAAAACAGGGAGCTATGATGTTGGCTGTGAATACATTATTAATGACCTTGTTTACGCTCTTCTCTTATCTGATGGATGGTTTTGCATATGCAGGAGAGGCGCTTAGTGGTAAGTATTATGGCGCAGGAGATAAAGAAGGACTGCGTATAACAGTTCGTCGACTCTTTGGTTTTGGAGTCATTATGGCATTGATGTTTACTGCGGTTTACGTCTTTGGCGGTGTAGGTTTCCTTTGTCTTCTCACAAGTGATATGTCTGTTGTGACAGCTGCACAGCCCTATTTCTTTTGGGCTTACCTTATTCCTATAGCAGGAATGGCGGCTTTTGTGTTAGATGGAGTCTTTATCGGCTTGACAGCTACTAAGGGAATGTTGTTTTCAACAGCTATGGCAATGATAATATTCTTCGTTGTCTATTATTTGTTTTGGAATAGTTATGGAAATAATGCCTTATGGATAGCTTTCCTATCGTTTCTTGGAATGAGAGGACTTGCCTCTATTCTCTGGGCACGTAGATATTTAGTAATAATTTAAGAAAAAAGATGGTAAGATGGGTTATGGTTGGATAATCGTATTTCTTTTGGTCCTTTTGCTGGGCTGTGGATATGTGAGTTGGCATGTATGGCAGATTCTGCCCCTTACTGTAGTAGGTAAGTGGATTATCGTTGGAGCATTGTTGCTTTGCATCCTATGCTTCTTTACTAATTTTATATTGGGTTTGGATAATAAGCCAATGCCAATAGCTATTACATTGTATGAACTTGGCAATTCTGCTGTGTTTATCGGGTTGTATCTGTTACTACTCTTCCTTGTGCTCGACTTGGGAAGATTACTTCATCTTGTTTCCCGTTCCTTCCTTTATAATAGTTGGACAGGTACAGTATCGGTAGTTGTTATTATGATTGGATTGTTCGTTTATGGATATTTCAATTATTTGCACAAAGAGCGTGTACCCTTAACTTTACAGTCTGCAAAACCGATGAAACAACAGCATCGTTTGGTAATGATGACCGACCTACATTTAGGTTATCATAATCGTACAGATGAGTTCAGAAAGTGGGTTGATAAGGTGAATGAAGAGCAACCAGAGGCTATTCTCATAGCAGGAGATATTATTGATGGTAGTATTCGTGCGTTAATAGGCCAAGATATGGCAACTGAGTTTCGTCGTCTGAAGGCTCCTGTTTATGCTTGTTTAGGAAATCATGAGTATCTAAGTGGTGAACCTCGTGCAAAGAAGTTCTATCAAGATGCAGGGATTCATCTGCTCATTGATAATCATTGTGTGGTGCCTTTGGCAGGTGGTGACTCAATTCTTATTGTAGGACGCGATGATAGGACGAATAAAAAGCGTGCCAGCCTACAGCATTTGATGAAGTCTGCTCCAAAGGGTTATTATACGATTCTTATGGATCATCAGCCTTATCACTTGGAAGAGGCACAGCAAGCTGGTATAGACTTCCAACTCTCTGGTCACACGCATTATGGTCAGGTATGGCCTGTAAGCTGGATAGAAGACCTTATTTATGAGGATGCTTTCGGACCTTTACAGAAAGGGAATACACAATATTATGTGTCTTCTGGAATCGGTATTTGGGGTGGTAAGTTCCGTATCGGAACAAGGTCCGAGTATGTAGTAGCTGATATCAAGTAGGAATTAACTATTCTGTTTGTTTTGGACGATATGTTTAATAAACTAATTTCTATATAATGTGTTTGTTATTAGTAGTTTAATGTATATCATTAAATGGTATCTATAAGTTGAATTCTTCATCATCTATTATAATGTTCATGCTGCGCACATGTGGTGCGGAGCATGAACACCATAGGTGCGGGGCGTAAGCACCATTGGTGTTCATGGCTTATTGTTTTATTACTTTTTGTTGAGAAGGGGGCTATGCATTGTTGGAAAAGAAGTATAAAACCAAATATAAACGACGAGGTTGGTAATTATGCGATTAATAAGAAATACGATTTCATTATTGCCTATCGCCAGATGCGAGATTAAGACAGAATAACTCTAAAGATGTTCCAACGTTTTCTTAATAGGATAAGTCGTTCGTTACGATGTGTTGAAGAATCTAAAAAGAAAAACAGATATTAGTTTGCGGTTATCAGAAAATAGTTGTATTTTTGCAAAGAATATATTTCGATCGATGAAATAAGGAAATAAGTTCCTTTGTTTTCGTTCGTTTTTATTTTGCTAAAATTAATGTTGATAGTTGACTACACGTTATTTGTTCAAATGAAAAAAATTATTTTCTCCCTCATAGTTACAGCTATGATTATGACCATGACGGGATGTGGCTCAAGTAAGGGCTTTACTTACTTAGAAAACGCTGATTCTATTAGCCTTGCTGCTTCACGTGGCTTGTATGATGCGCGCATCATGCCAAAAGATGAATTGACGATTACTGTAAATACTACTGACCCAGATGCTGCGGCTCCTTTCAATTTGCAGGTGCGTAACCAGTTGGGTAGTGGTAAGCAGGTTGCTTCGGGTGGTGGCTCTTTGCAGGGTTACTTGGTAGACAACTCAGGATTCATCAATTTCCCAGTAATTGGTAAGATTCATGTAAGTGGCTTGACAAAGCCTGAGTGTGAAGACCTTATCAAGAGTAAGATTCAGCCTTATTTGGCACGCACTGAGAATCCTATCGTTACTGTTCGTATGAGCAGTTACCATATAACCGTTCTTGGTGAAGTTGGTAGTCCAGGTGTTATTCCTGTATCAACAGAGAAGATGAGTGTCTTGGAAGCAATTGCGCAAGCTGGCGACCTTGGCGTTTATGGAAAGCGTGATAACATTATGTTGATTCGTGAAGATCCAACAGGTCAGAAGCATGTTATACGTTTGAATCTCAATGATGCAAACTTGCTTAACTCACCTTACTATTATCTTCAGCAGAATGATGTTCTCTATGTTCAGCCAAACAGTGTAAAGGCTAAGAACTCAGGTATCGGTAGTTCTACTACCCTCTGGTTCTCTTTCATTGGTATTGTGACATCAGTGGCATCATTGCTTGTAAACGTATTGAGAAAGTAAAATACTGTCCTTGTAGGGCTTGTCTATAGCCTTTCTTAGGATAAAATATAATAGGAATGAGAATATCTTTGATATCCATGTCTTGGGTAGACCTTAGGGTACTACTAAAAAGAGAGGGTGTGAGAGGTATTCTCTTTTTGAATTTAGGGTAACTGATTGTATAAGGATTATGTGTGGAATTGTAGGATACATTGGAACAAAGCGTGAAGCTTATCCCATTTTAATTAAAGGCTTACAGCGCCTTGAATATAGGGGATATGACAGTGCAGGTGTAGCATTGATAAATAAAGGTAAGGAACTGAATGTTTATAAAACAAAAGGAAAGGTTGCCGACCTGGAAGAGTATTGTTCAGATAAGGACATAACAGGTAATATCGGTATTGCTCATACGCGTTGGGCAACACATGGTGAACCTTCTTCATTAAATGCACATCCGCATTATTCACAGTCGAAGAATCTTGCTATTATCCATAATGGCATTATTGAGAACTATGCTGAAATCAAGCATAATCTCATAGAAAAAGGAATGACATTTCAGTCAGAAACTGATACGGAAGTATTGGTACAATTGATTGATTATATACAGACAAAGAAAAACCTCAGTTTACTGGAGGCTGTTCAGTTAGCACTTCATCAAGTCATTGGTGCATATGCTATAGCTATACTTGACAAGCGCAATCCAGACACTATTATTGCGGCACGTAAGCAGAGCCCATTAGTAGTAGGCATTGGTGATGGGGAGTTCTTCCTTGGCTCGGATGCCAGTCCTATTGTAGAGTATACGGATAAGGTCGTATACTTAGATGATGGCAATATTGCCGTTATGAAGTTAGGAGAAGAACTGAAGGTTGTTAATATTCTAAATGAAGAACTGTCACCAGAGGTGCGTACAGTAGATATTAATCTTGGAGAGATAGAGAAAGGAGGCTTCCCTCACTTTATGCTCAAAGAGATTTTTGCACAGCCAGAGTGTTTGAAGAATTGTATGCGTGGACGTGTACATCCAGAACATACTCAGGTGACATTGAGGGCTTTGATAGATCATCGTGATAAGTTGCTGAATGCAAAGCGCATAATCATTGTTGCTTGTGGTACAAGTTGGCATGCAGGACTAATTGGTAAACAGCTCATAGAGGAGTATTGTCGTATTCCTGTTCAGGTTGAATATGCAAGTGAATTCCGTTATGGCAATCCTGTAGTTGGTGATGGTGATGTTGTGATCGCTATCTCACAGAGTGGTGAAACAGCAGATACACTTGCTGCAGTAGAACTTGCAAAATCAAAGGGTGCGTTTATTTATGGTATTTGTAATGCCATTGGTTCAAGTATTCCACGTGCAACAGACACAGGAACCTACATTCATGTAGGACCTGAGATTGGTGTAGCATCAACGAAGGCTTTTACAGGACAGGTTACGGTGTTGACAATGTTTGCGCTTGCTTTAGCTAATGCAAAGGGAAGCATTAGTGAAGACGAGTATAACAAAGTGATAAAAGGATTGGCAGAGATGCCATCTGTTATAGAAGAAGTCTTAAAGACAAACGATCAGATAGCAGACTTAGCACGTACGTTTACTTACGCCCGTAACTTCCTCTATCTTGGTCGAGGATATAGTTATCCAGTAGCTCTTGAAGGCGCATTGAAGTTGAAGGAGATATCCTATATACATGCTGAAGGCTATCCAGCAGCAGAGATGAAACATGGACCAATAGCTTTGATAGATTCAGATATGCCTGTCGTAGCTATTGCAACACATAATGGCATGTATGAGAAGGTTCGTAGTAATATCCAAGAAATAAAGGCACGACAAGGACGCGTGATAGCTTTAGTTTCAAAGGGTGATACAACCATCTCTAAAATAGCAGATGCTGTTATAGAACTCCCAGACATGATGGAATGTCTTGAGCCATTAGTAGCAACGGTTCCATTGCAGCTGTTGGCTTATCATATTGCTGTATGTAAAGGCAAGGATGTTGATCAGCCAAGAAATCTGGCTAAGTCTGTAACAGTAGAGTAGGGAGAGGTGAGTGGTTGACGCCAGACATTATAAGGCATAGTCTGTGTATTTATTCTTAATGAATATAACGAATGCACAGGCTGTGTTACTCCTAATAAAGTGAAGTTTATATTCATCTTCCTTTTTATTAAGGGAGACATGAAGATAGATATACGATTTTAAAAGTAAAAGAAAGACAGAAAACCTTATCAATGGAAAAGAACATTCATGAAGACTGCGGTGTGGCAATGATTCGATTGCTGAAGCCGCTTGAGTATTATCAGGAGAAGTATGGCACCTGGATGTATGCACTGAACAAACTCTATCTGATGATGGAGAAACAGCATAACCGTGGTCAAGAGGGAGCTGGTATGGCTTCTGTAAAACTGGATTCTGAGCCAGGTAATGAATATATGTTCCGTGAGCGTGCAGAGGGTAAGAATGCTGTCGCTGAGATCTTTGCCAATGTTCATAAGCATTATAAGAACCTTTCACAGGAGCAGTTGTCTGATGTTTCTTTTGCTAAAACTAATCTCCCCTTTGCGGGAGACCTTTATATGGGCCACCTTCGGTACTCTACTACCGGCAAGAGTGGCCTTTCTTATGTTCATCCTTTCTTGCGTCGCAACAACTGGAAAGCAAAGAATCTCTGTATGTGTGGTAACTTCAATATGACTAATATTGGAGATGTCTTCGAGATTTTGACTGAACAGGGGCAGTGTCCACGTATCTATAGTGACACGAATATTCTCTTGGAATTGATGGGACACAGACTTGATCGTGAGGTTGAACGTAACTTTGTGGATGCACAGAAGTTAGGTTTGGAGAAGCGTGCTATCACCAACTATATTGAAGAGAACGTACAGATGAGCAATGTTCTCAAGACAACGATGCAGCACTTTGATGGTGGATACGTTATCTGTGGATTGACTGGTTCGGGTGAGATGTTCTCTATCCGTGACCCATGGTCGATTCGTCCAGCTTTCTATTATAAGAATGATGAGATTGTCGTTTTGGCAAGTGAGCGTCCTGTTCTGCAGACTACATTCGACCTTGAGTGTGATGATATCCAGGAGTTGAAACCTGGTCAGGCACTGATAGTTAATAAGCGTGGTGAATGTTCACTACAGCAAATACTTGAACCTAAGCAGAATGCAGCTTGTTCTTTTGAGCGTATCTATTTCTCACGTGGTTCAGATCGTGATATCTATAAGGAGCGTGAGACATTGGGACGTCAGTTGACAGAGCCTGTGTTGAAAGCAGTTGATTATGATACAGAGCATACAGTTCTCTCGTATATCCCTAATACTGCAGAGGTTGCGTTCTATGGTCTTGTTCACGGCTTTAAGGAGCAGATTGACAAGAAGAAGGTAGAACAGATTGCAGCTTTAGGTTCTGAGGCTTCTTCAGAGGAAGTCTATCGTATTATTCATCAAGATGTACGCTCTGAGAAAGTGGCATGGAAGGATATTAAGTTGCGTACCTTTATCACTGAAGGAAACTCGCGTAACGACCTTGCATCTCATGTTTATGACGTAACATACGAGTGTATTAAACCTTATGAGGATAATCTTGTCATTATTGATGACTCTATCGTTCGTGGTACAACATTGAAGGAGAGTATCCTTCGTATTCTCGATCGCTTGCATCCTAAGAAGATAGTTGTCGTGTCCAGTGCACCACAGATTCGATTCCCAGACTACTATGGTATTGATATGTCACATCCAGAAGAGTTCTGTGTCTTCCGTGCAGTAATCGAACTGATACGCGAACGTGGTATGGAAGACTTACTTCGTGAGGTCTATGAGAATTGTAAGAAAGAATTGGCAAAGCCTAAGGGAGAGACCATTTCAAATGCTGTACGTGCCGTTTATAAGCCTTTTACGGTAGATGAGATTAATAAGAAGATAGTTGAAATGCTGCGCCCAGAAGGTATGACAACCCCTGTAGAACTCGTGTTTCAGAGTGTGGAGGGATTACATAATGCAATATCTAATCACCCCGGTGATTGGTATTTCACAGGAAACTATCCAACTCCAGGTGGTATGCGATTGGTCAATGAGGCCTTCGTAAGCTATTACGAGCGTGAACATCTAAATACAGTAAAAGCGTAATAACCGCTTGTCTGTAAATTATCATCATGATAAAAAAGAATTATTTTCATGAAAAGAAAGATTTCTTTTCACGATAAAAAATATTTCTTTTCATGAAAAGAATTTTCAATCCAACAATACTATAAGCAATGAGGAACGTAACTTTAGTCTTAAGTGACGGAACAAAATTCCATGGAAAGTCGTTTGGATACGATGCCCCAGTAGCTGGTGAAGTGGTCTTCAACACAGCTATGATGGGCTATCCAGAGAGCTTGACTGACCCTTCATATGCGGGTCAGCTACTAACAATGACCTTCCCATTGGTAGGTAACTATGGTGTACCACCTTTTACTATTGAGGAAAGTGGTATTCCAACCTTCATGGAGAGTGATAAAATCTATGTCTCAGCCTTGATTGTGTCTGACTATACAGAGGAGCATTCACATTGGAATGCTGTGGAGAGTTTGGCTGACTGGCTGAAGCGTGAACACGTACCAGGTATTACTGGTATTGATACACGTGAACTTACTAAGGTTCTACGTGAGCACGGTGTGATGATGGGTAAGATTCTCTTTGATGATGAACCTAATAATATCCCAGAGGCTGATTACGAAGGAGTAAACTTTGTTGATCGCGTTTCAACAAAAGAGATTATCCGCTACAACGAGGGCGCTGGTAAGAAGGTTGTCCTTGTTGACTGCGGTGTGAAAGCCAATATTATCCGTTCATTGATTACCAGAGGAGTTGAGGTTATCCGTGTACCTTGGAACTATGATTACACTGGTATGGATTATGATGGCCTTTTCCTCGGTAATGGTCCTGGTGACCCTGATATGTGTAATGATGCTGTTGAGGTTATTCGTAAGCAGATGAGTATGAGTAAGAAACCTATCTGTGGAATCTGTATGGGCAATCAGTTGCTTTCAAAGGCTGCAGGAGCAAAGATTTATAAGTTGAAATACGGTCATCGTGGACATAATCAACCTGTTCGCATGGTAGGTACTGATAAGTGTTATATCACCTCGCAGAATCACGGTTATGCGGTTGATGCTTCAACATTAGACAAGGATTGGCAGGAACTCTTTGTTAACATGAATGACGGTAGTAATGAGGGTATTCGCCATAAGGAGAATCCTTGGTTTACCTCACAGTTCCACCCAGAGGCTTGCTCTGGTCCGGTTGATACTTACTTTATGTTTGATAAATTTGTAGAAACACTGAAATAATGAAAGACGAATCAATAAAGAAAGTCCTGATACTTGGTTCAGGCGCATTGAAGATTGGTGAGGCAGGAGAGTTTGATTACTCTGGTTCACAGGCGTTGAAGGCATTACGCGAGGAGGGTGTTTCTACGGTTTTGATAAACCCAAACATTGCTACCGTACAGACATCTGAGGGTGTAGCAGACCAAATCTACTTCCTCCCAGTTCAACCTTACTTCGTTGAGCGTGTTATTGAGAAGGAACGTCCTGATGGAATTCTCCTGTCTTTTGGTGGTCAGACGGCACTAAACTGTGGTGTTGAGTTGGATAAAACAGGTGTTCTGAAGAAGTATAATGTAAAGGTTTTAGGTACTCCTGTTAAGGCAATTATGGATACTGAAGACCGTGAACTCTTCGTTGAACGACTCGACGAGATTGATGTAAAGACAATCAAGAGTGAGGCTTGTGAGGATATTCAGCAGGCACGAGTGGCTGCAAAGAACCTCGGTTATCCTGTTATTGTACGTGCTGCATACGCATTAGGAGGCCTTGGTAGTGGATTTGCTGATAATGAGGATGAGTTGAATACACTCTGTGAGAAGGCCTTCTCGTTCTCTCCTCAGGTTTTGGTAGAGAAGAGTTTGAAGGGTTGGAAAGAGATAGAGTACGAGGTTGTTCGCGACCGTTATGACAACTGTATCACAGTTTGTAACATGGAGAACTTCGACCCGCTTGGTATTCACACAGGTGAGTCTATCGTTATTGCACCTTCTCAGACCCTTTCTAACAGCGAGTATCATAAGCTTCGTGCACTGTCTATAAAGATAGTACGTCATATTGGTATTGTTGGTGAATGTAATGTTCAGTATGCTTTCGACCCAGAGAGTGAAGACTATCGTGTTATTGAGGTAAATGCTCGTTTGTCTCGTTCTTCAGCTCTTGCCAGCAAGGCAACTGGTTATCCTCTTGCTTTTGTTGCTGCTAAGTTGGGTATGGGTTACGGACTCTTTGAGTTGAAGAACTCTGTTACAAAGACCACTTCTGCTTTTTTCGAACCAGCACTCGACTATGTAGTCTGCAAGATTCCACGTTGGGACCTCAGTAAGTTCCGTGGTGTGGATAGGGAGTTAGGCTCAAGTATGAAGTCTGTTGGTGAGGTAATGGCTATTGGTCGTAACTTCGAGGAAGCCATTCAGAAGGGTCTTCGTATGATAGGACAGGGTATGCATGGCTTTGTTGAGAACAAAGAATTGCAGATAGACGATCTTGATGCAGCGTTGCGTGAACCTACCGACAAGCGTGTGTTCCTTATTTCTAAGGCGATGCACAAGGGCTATACGGTTGACCAGATTCATGAATTAACCAAGATTGACCGATGGTTCCTTAATAAACTCAAGCATATCATAGATATTGATGAGGAACTGAAAACTAAGAATATCAACACACTTGATAAGGAACTTCTGCGTACTGCAAAGGTTTATGGCTTTACAGACTTCCAAATCGCACGTGCTGTTGGATTGGAGGAAGAGTGCAAGAAGATGCACGAAGCTATGAGAATCGTTCGTCGTCTGCGTAAGAGTTTTGGTATTCTTCCTGTTGTTAAGCAGATAGATACGTTGGCTGCGGAATATCCAGCACAGACCAATTACCTGTACGTTACATACGCAGGAGTGGCTTCTGACATTACATTCTCTAATGATCGTAACTCAGTTATCGTACTTGGTTCAGGTGCTTACCGCATTGGTAGTTCTGTTGAGTTTGACTGGTGTGGTGTTCAAGCATTGAATACTATCCGTCGTCAGGGCTATCGTTCTATCATGATTAACTATAATCCAGAGACAGTGTCAACGGATTATGACATGTGTGATCGCCTCTATTTCGATGAGTTGACCTTCGAACGTGTTATGGATATCATTGATGCAGAGAACCCACATGGTGTGATTGTATCAACAGGTGGTCAGATTCCAAATAACCTTGCTATGTATCTTGATGAAGAGAATGTGCCTATTCTTGGAACATCAGCAAAGGATATTGATAACGCTGAGGACCGTGCTAAGTTCTCGTCAATGCTCACAGAGAATGGTATCAATCAGCCAGAATGGAGTGCATTGACAAGTATGGACGATATTGATAAGTTCGTTGACCGTGTTGGCTTCCCAGTACTTGTACGTCCATCTTACGTACTTTCTGGTGCAGCAATGAATATCTGTTCTAATAGAGATGAGCTCACTCGCTTCCTTCAGTTGGCTGCCAACGTCAGCGAAGATCACCCTGTTGTGGTAAGTAAGTTCATTGAACATGCAAAGGAGATTGAGATGGATGCGGTTGCACAGGATGGTGAGATCTTGGCATATGCTATCTCTGAGCATATTGAGTTTGCTGGTGTTCACTCTGGTGATGCTACAATTCAGTTCCCACCTCAGAAACTTTATGTTGAAACTATGCGCCGTATTAAGCGTATCAGTCGTCAGATTGCGAAGAAGTTGCACATCAACGGACCATTCAACATTCAGTTTATGGCACGTGATAACGATATCCTCGTTATTGAGTGTAACCTCCGTGCGAGCCGTTCATTCCCATTCGTTAGTAAGGTGTTGAAGCTTAACTTCATCGACTTGGCTACTAAGATTATGCTCGGTGCACCTGTTGAGAAGCCTAATAAGAATCTCTTCGACCTTGATTACGTAGGTATTAAGGCTTCTCAGTTCTCTTTCAACCGCTTACAGAAGGCTGACCCTGTATTGGGCGTTGATATGAGTTCTACAGGTGAGGTTGGTTGTTTGGGTGATGATACCTCTACAGCTTTGTTAAAGTCTATGCTGTCTGTAGGTCTTAGAATACCAAAGAAGACAATCTTGTTGTCAACAGGTGGTGCAAAGCAGAAGGCTGAAATGCTTGATGCTGCAAAGATGTTGAAGCAGCATGGTTATGAACTTTATGCAACAGTTGGTACGTCAAAGTATCTCGCAGAGAATGGAATTGAGAATACATGTGTGTATATGCCTTCAGATGAAGGACAACATCCACAGGCACTCGACCTCTTACACGAGAAGAAGATAGACATGGTTGTGAACATGCCAAAGGACCTTACTCCGCGTGAGTTAACCAATGGTTATAAGGTTCGTCGTGCAGCAATCGACCTCAATGTACCATTGATTACAAATAGCCGATTGGCAAGTGCATTTATCTCTGCCTTCTGCAATGTCAGCTTAGATGACATTGATATCAAGGCTTGGGGAGAATATTAATAGTCTTCTGGGGTTAAAGGAGTTAAGGGAGTTAGAAGGAGTTTAGTTAACAATTATCATTGTTGAGGTTGATACCTTTCACTAAACTCCCTTGACTTCCAAAGCAAGGATTAGGAAATATTGTCTTAACTCCTTCTAACTCCCTTAACCCCTTTAGCTTTTTAAAGATGAAACAACATTCAATGAAGTTACTGCCCTTAGTCTTTGTGGCTATCTCTGCAGTAGCTTTTATGTCTTGCTCTGGCTGTTCTTCACGTGGAGTAGGGCATTATGACACAACACAGGTCGACACAATGTTGGCTGTCGATCTTGATAGTAATTCGTCTGGTGATGGGACGTATGTTTCTTCATGGACCTATCTCAACGATTCTGCAGTAGCCAATATGCAGAGTGCTCCAAACAAGAAGTCGCAGATAACGCCTTCTAATCGTATGAACATTCGTGTACGTTATCTTGGACGTGTAGGTGTTGAAGCATGTATGATTCTTGGTGATGGCGAACAGTTTGCGGGTAACAGTTATGATACAACCAACTATGTTCGTGTCTATGCGTATGGAGAGGAGATTGGACGATTCAGTTATAAGCCTGGTATCAGTAAGCAGACTGACTCTGCCTTCGTTCAGACTCCAGAAGCATTTGTTGACTGTCTTCGGAAATATCGTTCTTTTAAGATTGAAACAACGACTTTTACCAGTGGCACACTCGTTTACAGTTTTGATGCTATCGCTGCATTGGCAAAGAGAAAACAAAAGTAAGGTGTTACCTTTATGGTAACCTTTGTTTTAATACGATAGCATTGTTTATATCTCTAATTATCAGAATAGAACATTATAAAAAGGCAGTATTTAAAGGATAAAACAGAATGAAGAAAGGACTTGTATTAGAAGGAGGAGCCATGCGCGGATTGTTTTCTGCTGGTGTAATGGATGTTCTGATGGAAAATAATATATGGCCCGATGGCGTTATTGGTGTTTCTGCGGGTGCTGCCTTTGGTTGTAATATGAAGTCAAAACAGCCAGGACGGGCAATAAGATACAACAAGAAGTTGGTAAACGACTGGCGATATGCTTCTTTGCGTTCACTCTTAACAACAGGTGACTACTATGGCGGTGAATACGCTTACCATTATATGCCTCGTCACATCGACTACTTTGATGTTGATACTTTCCGTGAGAATCCAATGGAGTTTTGGGCTGTATGTACAAATGTTGGAACAGGTAAAGCGGAATATAAGCGACTTATGGAGGTTGATAATAATTGTTTAGAGTATATTCGTGCCTCTGCATCTATGCCTATTGCTGCTCGTATTGTGACGGTAGAAGGGAAGAAACTTTTGGATGGTGGTATTGCAGATTCTATCCCTCTCCGCTTCTTTCAGGAGCAAGGCTATGAGCGTAATTTGGTTGTTCTTACTCAACCAGAGGACTTTGTGAAAGAGCCAAACTCACTGATGCCTCTTATGCGTATGTGGTTGCATCGTCATCCCCGTGTCGTAAAAGCTTTGGAGCAACGCCATATCATGTATAATGAACAGTTAGCATACGTTCGTGAAGAAGAAAAGAAGCCTAACACCTTAGTGCTTCGTCCTAAAGCAAAACTAACAATAGGACATTTCTCACACGACCCAGCAATGATGCAAGCCACCTATGATTAAGGTCGGGAAGTAGCTTTGGAACATCTAAACGAGATAAAGGAATTGTTTGGAGTAAGTGAGGTGAAATAAGTTTTTAACTATTCTTTAAAATTGAATCTTATGGAATTAATAACCAATGAAACATCATTGAATGCGCATTTCAATAAACTAATTTGTTCATTTAAGCATGTTTGTGTAGCTGTAGCATGGGCAACTGACCAATGCTCCATGTATGATGTACTATGTCAGAATGAAAGTAAGATAGAAAAGATGATTGTCGGATTGAATTTCGCACGTACAACTCCAAAATTCATAAAGAGTTTCATGCCTAATAAGAAAGTTCGCTTCCTTAAATTAGATTTACATACTTTCCATCCTAAATTTTACTTCTTTTACAATAGTCCTTCTGATTGGAGTTTAATAATTGGTAGTTCAAATTTCACAGGGGGAGGATTTGGATTAAACATGGAAGCATGCGTTCTTATAAACAGCGAAGACAAACAAAATGACTTTTATAAGCAATGTACTGACTATATCAACAATGTTTGGGAACAATCATTTCGACTTACTTCAGTAGACTTTTTTAATTATAAAGCAGAATTTGAGAACCAGAAGAAAGAACATCTTCAAGACAATTTTAAGTTTGCTCTCACCAAGTATGGTGCAATTATAGCTACGCTTAGTTGGGAAGAGTATGCTAAGAGGGTGATGAAAGATAAAGATAGCGTAGAAGTTCGGTGTCAAATTCTGAAGAAAGCGCATGAGTTATTTAACAAGTATAGTTCGTTTAAGGATTTCCCTGATAACGAAAGGAAATGTGTTGCGGGCATTCAACGTGAGCTACCTGGTATGGAAAATGTAGATTGGGGATTCTTTGGTACTTGTTTAAGCAATGGTAAATTTAGGAAGGCTATCATTGGTAACAATACAAAACTCGTTAAGGCTATTGATGTTATACCCTTAGAAGGTGAGGTTACAGTTGAACAGTATAAGAAGTATTGTTCTATATGGAAGAAAGAATATAAAGAACCTGTGGCACTTGCTTCACGCCTTCTTGCAATGAAACGCCCTGACTTATTTGTATGTATTAATAGCCGTAATAGGAAGTTACTTTGCAATGAATTTGCCATTTCTCAATCATCGTTATCAATGGATTTTTATTGGGATGAAATCATTTCTCGAATACAAACTTCTGTATGGTATAAAGATAGCTGTCCAAAATCTCATTCTGAGAAAGAAATTTGTCAGTATATGGCAGCAATGCTTGATAGTATTTACTGTCAAAAAGATAATTGAATAATAGATAAAACACCATATTTAATATCTTTATAGTAAGATAATCTTGGAATAAGATTTTGGCATAGAATGAGTAAACAGTAATGTAAACTAAAAAAGAAACATATATGGATAACCAATTGAATGACAGTAATAAAATAAATATTCTTTTTATTTGCTTAGGCAATATTTGTCGCTCTCCAGCTGCGCATGCAGTGATGCAGCATCTTGTTGAGGAACGAGGCTGTGCAGACCGATATATGATTGATTCTGCAGGAATTGGTAATTGGCACGTTGGACAGTTACCTGATAAGCGCATGCGTGAACATGGTAGACAGCGTGGATATAGTGTTGACCACCGTGCTCGTCAATTCGATGCGCGTAGAGACTTTGAGCTATTCGATAAGATTGTCGTAATGGACGAAGATAATTATCGTAATATTACGTCTCAGGCACCTAATGAAGCGGCACGAGAAAAGGTTGTACGAATGGCAGATTTCTTTACTCAGCATCCTTCTGCAACTTGTGTTCCTGACCCATATTATGGTGATGCTGACGATTTTAACTTAGCTCTTGATTTAATAGAAGACGGCTGTGAGGGTATTCTTAATACTATCTAATGCTTTTCATTTTAGGGCAGTATAGCTCTTCTCTAACAACAAACAATACTCATTTTAACAGCCTATTGTTAGGTATTAAGTACTCCGCACCATTGGTGTTAGCCGTTAGCACATATGGTGCTAAGCATCCGCACGATGTGTGCTGGGCGTTAATACGTCAGTAGATAATGGACAAAAAAGGGCATAACAGGCATTGTAACAAGATGTGGTAAGAGCTGATAACTACTTTGTATGGCAAACGTCTTATCGAACAATGAGTAATAGAAAAACTCCCATAACAAACCATTGTTGGTAATGTTATGGGAGTTTTCTTTTTTATTCTTTGGTATCTTAGACTATTCCATAGTCTTTAATATCTCCTGACAGAGCATGTAGCCCTTAATCATCATACGTGGAACGTGGAACGGACCCTTGAAGATATTACCCTTTGCAGGCTGTGCAACGGTTCCGTCACGATGTAGGTAACCGTACCATTCAGGATAGTCTTGATCAGGGAAGTGGGCGTATGTCCACTCGCTAATACGCTGATGACGATAGAGATACTCCTCGTCGCCAGTTCCAAGGTAGGCATAGAGAGAGGCAATGATTGTCTCGCACTGTGGCCACCAGAACTTCATATCCTGCGAGTAGTCCTGTGGTGGGAGGTTATGACAGTCTCTGAAGTTGATAATACCACCATATAGCTTGTCCCATCCCCAGTCCCATGACCAGTCGAAGATGGTGAGGGCGGTGTCGAGTAAGTCTTTATCCCAGTTGCGCAACTTAGCTTCCTCCATGATAAACCATGCAGTTTCAATACAATGACCAGGGTTGATGGTACGTGCTGCATTGGTATCAATGAATTCTCCCTTTGGACCGACTGTTTCAAGCAATGCCTTGAACTCTGGGTGCATGAAGTAGCGACGGAGCAAAGAGATAGACTCGTCAATCTGCTGGGTCAGTGTAGGGTCGTCAATTACTGCACGCAGACGTGAACCAACGTTGATGAGAATCATAATGATAGAGTGGCTCTGCATCTCTACACCTGCCTCATATTTAGCAGGAAGAAAGCCCGGAGTAGAGAGGAAACGCTGTGCATCATGGAACACCTGTAACGCTCTTTCTGCGTAATGCTTGTCACCTGTTGCTAAAGAGTATTCGGCAAAGGCAATGGCAGCGAATGTCTCTGAGAAAACATAGCGACGCTTACGCAGTGGTTTACCTTCTGCTGTTACCTCAAAATACATGTGTCCATTCTCGTCAAAGCAATGCTTCTCAATGAAGTCAATGGCGGACTTTGATGCCTCAAGCCATTCCTGATTCTTCTCTACATTATTGTATGCAAAAGCGCAGATGAAGGCCCATCGTCCTTGAAACCACACCGATTTGGTCGTGTCCATCAATGATCCATCACGATCCAAGCAGGTGTATATACCGCCATTCTCCTTGTCCCAACCATGGTTCAACCAGAAAGGCATAATGTTGTTTGTAAGGTCGTTCTTGTAGGTTTCAGCCCATGAACGTAAGTATTCTTTCTTATCCATAATTTTAGGTGATATAGACAATGTGTTAATTTCTTAATGGATTGTGAAGTAAGGGGGACAATCTGTACCGTTGTATAGCTGTCCTTTACTACTGTCCTTTGGCAAAATTAAGACTAATTTATCAATTATCCAAAGAAAAGAATTGAAAACTCTTTCTTTATTGCCTATAGAATATGTCTTACTTTAGTACTTTTGCAAGGAAGCGAGAAGTGTAGCTCTCTTTGTTCTTTGCCACAACCTCTGGTGTTCCACAACTCAACATACGACCGCCACCACGACCACCTTCTGGTCCCATGTCAATGATGTAGTCTGCAAGTTTGATGACATCGAGGTTGTGTTCTATGATGATAACGGTGTTGCCACGGTCAACAAGTTTCTGTAAGACGTCCATTAAGATACGTATATCTTCAAAATGAAGTCCTGTAGTAGGCTCATCAAGGATGTAAAGTGTCTTACCAGTGTCACGTTTTGCAAGTTCGGTTGCCAACTTAACACGCTGACTCTCACCGCCAGAAAGGGTTGTAGAACTTTGTCCAAGCTTGATATAGCCCAAGCCAACATCCTGTAATGCCTTGATCTTCGGCAGAATCTGTGGTACGTTCTCAAAGAATTCTACAGCCATATTGACTGTCATATCCAATACGTCTGCAATAGATTTACCCTTAAAACGCACTTCCAATGTTTCTCGGTTATAGCGTTTGCCGTGACAAACCTCGCACGGTACCATCACGTCAGGTAGGAAGTTCATTTCAATGGTTTTGTAACCATTACCACCACAGGTCTCACAGCGTCCTCCCTTTACATTGAAAGAGAATCGTCCAGGCTTGTAACCACGAATCTTAGCTTCGGGAAGATTGACGAAGAGTTGACGTATGTCGGAGAACACACCTGTATAGGTTGCAGGGTTACTGCGTGGAGTACGGCCGATAGGACTTTGGTCAACGTTCACCACTTTATCAATGTTATCTATGCCTTCAATCTTTCCGTAAGGCATAGGACGTTTCAGTGAGCGGTAGAAGTGTTGTGAAAGTATAGGCTGCAAGGTCTCATTGATGAGTGTACTCTTACCTGAACCAGACACACCAGTTACGACAATTAGTTCACCAAGTGGGAAGGTTACGTTCACGTCTTTTAGGTTATTACCCTTACAACCTCTGAGTTGTATGGTCTTTCCATTCCCTTCTCTGCGCTCCTTAGGAAGTTCTATGGCACGTTCACCATTTAGATATTGTGCTGTAAGTGTGTGTGTCTTGAGCATGTCTGCAGGCTTCCCTTGGAAGACAACCTCGCCACCTTTGCGTCCAGCTTTTGGTCCGATGTCTACAATCCAGTCCGCAGCACGCATCATGTCTTCGTCGTGTTCAACAACGATAACCGTATTTCCCATGTCACGTAACTCTTTCAGAGAGTTTATGAGACGCTCGTTATCACGTTGGTGAAGACCGATAGAAGGCTCGTCGAGAATGTAGAGTACGTTAACAAGTTGTGAACCAATCTGTGTTGCAAGGCGAATACGTTGGCTCTCACCACCAGATAGCGTGGCACTTTGACGGTTTAATGCAAGGTAATCAAGGCCCACATCGAGTAGAAAGTTTATACGTTTACGAATCTCTTTTATGATTTCAACGGCAATAGTACGCTGCTTCTCGCTCATGTGTTCCTCAACATGGTCAACCCAGTCTTTCAACTCGTTGATATCCATTTCAGCAAGGTCAGCGATGTTTTTATCCCATATCTTATAGGATAGAGCCTCACGATTTAACCGATGACCATGACATTCTGGACATTGTGCTTCGGCTATGAACTGGTCAGCCCACTTCTTACCAGCTGAGGAATCATCGTTCTCCATGACCGTACGGAGATACTTAATGATACCATCAAAGGACACAAAGTAATCTGAAGTGGTATGTACAAGCTCTTTAGCAATCTTCAGCTTCTCCAAAGAACCATACAAAACCTCATCCATTGCCTCCTTAGGAATATCCTTAACGGGGGTCTTTAGGTCACAATCATGCCTTTTTAAAAGAGCGTCTATCTGCCAGAAAATCATCTGGTTCTTGTATTTCCCTAAAGGAACTATTGCACCACTGTAGATGTCTTGTTTGTTATCTGGTATCACTTTCTTTAGGTCTATCTCATCAATAACACCCAAACCTTTACACTGTGGACAGGCTCCTTCGGGTGAGTTGAATGAGAAAATGTTTGGCGCTGGGTCTTTGTATGCTATTCCAGTGACTGGGTCCATTAGTCGTTTAGAGAAGTACTTGGCTTCGTCTCGTTCGTTATCAAGAATCATTATCAAGCCTTCTCCCTGCTTCATTGCAGTTGAAACGGTCTTTGCCAAACGCTCACGTAGCGTGTTATTCTCCGTACCACCGAGTTTCATCTTGTCGATAACAACTTCGATATTATGGTTCTTGTAACGGTCAACCTTCATACCACGTGTTAGCTCTTGTATCTCTCCATCGACACGAATATACAAGTAACCCTTGCGTCGCATCTGCTCAAAGAGCTCACGATAATGACCTTTACGGTTGCGAACAAGTGGTGAGAGGATATATATCTTGCGGTCTTGATAATCAGACATAATCATGTCCACCACTTTTTCCTCGGTGTATTTCACCATCTTTTCACCGCTCATATAAGAGTATGCTTCACCTGCACGTGCAAAGAGAAGGCGGAGGTAGTCATATATCTCTGTAGTTGTACCAACGGTAGAGCGGGGATTCTTATTGGTTGTTTTCTGTTCAATGGAGATGACAGGGGATAGTCCTGTTATCTTATCTACGTCTGGGCGCTCCATGTTTCCAAGGAAGTTGCGTGCGTAAGCAGAGAAAGTTTCAATGTATCGACGCTGACCTTCGGCGAAGATAGTGTCGAATGCAAGTGAACTCTTTCCTGAACCAGATAGTCCAGTGAAGACGGTAAGTGAGTTACGAGGGATGGTTATGTCTACATTCTTCAGATTATGTACTCTGGCTCCGAAGACTTCTATTTTCTCATTCATGGGGTTGTTGGGTGTTAAATGTTGGGTGATGGGTGTTGAATGTTGGGTGTTGATGAATTGTTGGGTGTTTGTTGATGGTTGATGGGTGTTGAGGATTAGCACCATGTTGATGATTTCTTTAATGATAACCACCGATGAAAAATACTATTCATCACCCCCCATTACTCACCACCTATCACCCATCCAACATCACCTCGTCGACTGTGTGTAACCTCTGAGGAGGTTAACATCTCGTCGAATGTGGAACTCTTTGCCGTCAGCTCCTTTGGCGGTTACATTGACAAAGTAAGTTCCTTGGGCTACATCTTTGCCTTTATACTTACCATCCCAGCCGCCAGCAGGGTCATTCCATTCGTATATCTTTTGTCCCCAACGGTTAAAGATAATAGCTTTAAACTCTACAATACTCTTATATCCAGGCTTTGCACGATAGATATCATTGATACCATCTCCATTGGGTGAGAAAGCATTAGGCATCTGTAGGCTACTCTCACTGATGGAGAAACTAATAGCGTTGTAGCGTGTGGTGTCACCATTCAGGATTTCATAAAGCACTACCCTCGTTGTTCCTGCCTCTGTAAAGGTGTATTCGGTATTCTCATCATAACGGATAAGAAAAGCCGAACGTGGGTTATTTTGATTGAAGAAGTGCCATTCGTAATGGGTTGCCGCATCCCTTGTTGTAGGTGGATTGGCTGAGAACTCGATCGTCAAAGGAGCCGAACCTACATAAGTATCACCTGCTGCAATTGTGTTGGTCTCACCATTTGCATCGGTATATTTACCTGAGGGTTGGCAATCTTGTGCCCATGCTATAGAAGAGAAAAGCATAGACACCATTACCCCCAATAGTCTAAATTTATATTGTTTCATTCCAATAGTTCGTTTGATGTTACCTTGAAAATGTATAATCGTGCAAATTTACACAATTTTTCCCATACAAACAAGTAAATCTATCTGCCTGAATAGGATAATAATATGTATTTCTATCTGATAAAACTTAAATAGTATATTCTCTTGCTATGTCACTACTTTAGAACTGACAATATTGTATTCTCTTTGAGAAAGGAAGGCTTTATATTAATTCTGTCCTGTTCGAGTGGGGTGTTCTAACTCTTTTTCTGACAATGAAGTGGCTTAGTTCTAACAATATTTTGTAAGGTGTTTAATAGTCCGCACCATTGGTGCTTAGCCTTAGCACCATTGGTGTTGATGCTTCGCACCACTGGTGTTGAGCATCAGTACCATGAAAGAAAATGGTAGGAACGGGTGATTGATGTCGTAAAATAATATCTAATAAGAGATTATTGAAAACTCAGATAATAATGCTTTATTTGCCAATAATAAATGAAATGCTGTAAGCGTTTTTGTGTTTTTTATCATTCTACATCTTTTGATTACAGATTTCTTTTGTATATTTGCAGTTGTAATTTGTTACTGATTGAAAACAAAAGTATGTTTATGAGAAATTATTTAAAATATCTTATGCTATTTTTTGCTATGACTTTTAGTTATAGCGTGTTGGCTCAAAGTGTTCAATGGCGTGATCAACATAAGGTGAAACGTAAGGAAACTATCTTTGGTATTGCTAAAGAATATGGTGTTACTATTCCACAACTTCTTGATGCAAATCCTGCAATGAAGCAGGCAGGTTATGAACTGAAGAAAGGTGATTTAATCTTTGTACCATATTCAAAGGAGGGCGATTTCCTTCCAGATGGTTCTGTGAAAGGTAAGACGGACAAGAAAGCTGCTGCAAAGTCTACTGTTGCTCAGGCTCCTGTAAAGGCTGTTAATGCTATCCGAGTTGGTGTTATGCTTCCTTTGCATAATCAAGATGGAGATGGAAAACGTATGGTTGAATACTATCGTGGTATCTTGTTGGCTCTTAATCAATTGAAGAGTGAGGGAATTACAACAGAGGTTCACGCTTGGAATGTACCTAAGGGCGCAGATATCCGCAATACCTTACTTGAGCCAAATGCTTCAAAGTTAGATGTTATTTTTGGCCCTCTTTATTCAGAACAGGTAAAACCATTGGCGGACTTCTGCCGTGCGTACGATATTAAACTTGTTATTCCTTTTTCTATAACAGGCAATGATGTTGAAACAAATTCTAATATTTTCCAAGTATATCAGACAGAGGCTTCGTTGACAAACAAGGCGATAGCATCTTTCTTAGAGCGTTTCCAGAAGTCACATCATCCAATCTTTATTAATTGTAAGGACGAGACAAGTCAGGTGGGTGAGTTCACAACAAACTTGAGAAAGCAGCTTGATTTACAGAAGATCAAGTATAATCTCACAAGTTTAAAGTCATCGAATGCAGACTTTTCAAAGCATTTTGATGCTACTCGTCCAAATGTTGTGATTCTTAATTCAGAGAAAAGTCCACAATTAAATGAGGTGTTTAATAAACTGGCTCAGTTGAAGAAAGCACGCCCTGGTATTGCGATTAGCCTTTATGGTTACAACCAGTGGTTTGTTTATCAGGATTATTATCTTGACCAATACTTCAAGTATAACACTTATATCCCATCTACCTATTATTATAATAAGGCAGCGGATAAGACAAAGGAGCTCGAAGCAAAGTATACAGAGCAGTATGGTGAGCCTATGTCAAGACAGTATATTCCACGTATGGCAATCACTGGTTATGATCAAGCACAGTTCTTTGTACGTGGCTTAAAGGCTAATGGAAAGAACTTTAAGGGTACTGCTGCTGAGGTTAAGTATCGTCCATTGCAGACACGTTATGACTTTGTTCGTGTAGGACAGGGCGGATATATCAATGATAACTTCCAGCTGGTTCACTTCAAGACAGACCAGACAATGGAGAATCTTGTCTATTAAACAGTTGTAGAGAACCTTATTCAAAAAATGAAGAATAGAATCTCAAGATTATTAGTTGTTATCCTACTTGCGCTGCCGTTGACTGCTGCAGCGCAGATAGGAGACCATCGTAACGACTTTGCTATTGGTGTAAATGGTGGTTACGTACTCTCTAATGTGGGCTTCACTCCGAGTGTAAGACAATCTATGCATGGTGGAGTAACCGGAGGATTGAGTGTTCGTTATGTATGCGAGAAGTACTTTAATACTATCTGTTCTATCTATGGTGAAATCAATTACGCCTCAGTAGGGTGGAAGGAAAAGATACTGACGGGTACTGATCAGCCTGTTATCAACTCTAACGGGGCTGCTGAAGCGTATTCACGCACTGTTAACTATGTTCAGATTCCGGTCTTTGCACACCTCGCATGGGGGCGTGAACAGAACGGTTTTAACTTCTTCTTCCAAGCAGGACCGCAGTTAGGACTCTACCTTGGAGAGTCAACATCAAAGAACTATGACACTCCTAACCTTGCAACTGATGGTACAGGGCGAAGCAATGCAGTAACAGCACAGGAGTCAATGCCAGTAGAAAAGAAGTTAGACTACGGTATTGCAGCAGGCTTAGGTTTAGAGTATAGCAACCGACATGTAGGTCATTTCCTACTTGAAGCTCGTTACTACTATGGATTGAGTAATATCTATGGAAGTTCAAAGAAAGACTATTTTGGTAAGTCTAACTATGGTAACATCGTTGTTAAGGCTACCTACCTTTTTGACATAATCAAAACTAAATAAGATAAGCTATGTTTAAGAATCACCCAAAAGGATTGCTTCAAGCAGCCTTCAGTAACATGGGCGAACGCTTCGGTTACTACATTATGAATGCGGTTCTCGCATTGTTCTTGTGTTCTAAGTTCGGTCTGTCAGACGAAACGTCGGGTCTGATTGCGTCACTTTTTTTGGCAGCAATCTATGTCATGAGCTTGGTTGGTGGTGTTATTGCTGACCGTACACAAAACTATCAGCGTACTATTGAAAGTGGTCTTGTCGTGATGGCACTGGGGTATGTGGCGTTGTCTATCCCAGTTCTTGCTACACCTGAAAACAATTCCTATCTGCTTGCTTTCACTATCTTTGCTTTGGTATTGATTGCTGTTGGTAATGGATTGTTTAAAGGTAATTTACAGGCAATCGTCGGTCAGATGTATGATGATTTTGAGACTAAAGCGGCAAAAGTTTCACCCGAGCGTTTGAAATGGGCACAGGGACAGCGTGATGCAGGTTTCCAGATTTTCTATGTATTCATTAATTTGGGTGCATTGGCAGCTCCATTCATAGCTCCTGTATTGCGTAGCTGGTGGCTGGGGCGCAATGGTCTAACTTATGATGCAGCTCTACCACAGCTTTGCCATAAATATATCAATGGTACTATTGGTGACAATCTCGATAATTTGCAGGAACTTGCAACCAAGGTAGGTGGTAATACTGCTGATTTGGCATCATTCTGTCCTCATTATCTTGATGTGTTCAATACTGGTGTTCATTATAGCTTTATTGCCAGTGTTGTTACCATGCTCATTTCTCTTATTATCTTCATGAGTTCAAAGAAACTCTTCCCAATGCCAGGCAAGAAGGAGCAGATAGTTAATGTTGAGTATACTGAGGAGGAGAAGGCGTCAATGGCAAAGGAAATTAAGCAGCGTATGTATGCTCTTTTTGCTGTATTGGGTATCAGTGTGTTCTTTTGGTTTTCATTCCATCAGAATGGTCAGAGCCTCTCTTTCTTTGCACGTGATTTCGTCAATACAGATTCTGTAGCACCGGAGATATGGCAGGCAGTAAACCCATTCTTTGTAATCTCTCTTACCCCATTAATTATGTGGGTTTTTGCCTATTTCACCAAGAAAGGTAAGCCTATTTCTACACCTCGTAAGATTGCCTATGGTATGGGTATCGCTGGTTTTGCTTATCTTTTCTTAATGGGATTTTCACTGGTTCATAATTATCCTTCAGCTGAGCAGTTCACTTCTCTTGAGCCTGCTGTCCGTGCAACGATGAAGGCTGGTCCGATGATTCTTATTCTTACTTACTTCTTCCTGACCGTTGCTGAGTTGTTTATCTCTCCACTGGGTCTGAGTTTTGTAAGTAAGGTTGCTCCTAAGAATCTTCAGGGACTTTGTCAGGGCTTATGGTTAGGTGCTACAGCTGTTGGTAATGGCTTCCTTTGGATTGGTCCATTGATGTATAACAAGTGGTCAATTTGGACTTGTTGGCTTGTATTTGCCATCGTATGTATCATTTCTATGGCTGTTATGTTCGGTATGGTGAAGTGGCTGGAGCGTGTAACGAAGTCTTAATGTAAAATGATTGACCTCTTATAAGGGAATTATAGTTAATTGATTTTGAGTATTTAGGGCATTGTCAAATAACCAAATGAATCTTGGTGGGTTTTATAAAATATTTGATCAATGCTATAAGAAAGAGGGTGTGTCAAAATACAAATATCATTTCGATAATCTTACAGTTTGAAACAATCTAATAAAAAATGACCATTTCTATACTCGATTTTGAGTAAAGAAATGGTCTTTTCTTTGCCTTTAGAAGAATCCTACTTATAGATTGAAAGTTGTCAAGTTATTAATTTGCATTTTGACACACCCTCTTTTATCATGTAATCATATTTGAATGACCAATATCTCTATCATATAAGTAAGTCGCTTAGCGTCTTACTCTCTTATTATAAGGGTGATAATCCTTCCTTCTTTGCATCCTTTTATCAACGTGTTGTAGCCTAACACATAATGTGCGAACGCCCCGCACATGTTGTGCGGAGCGTTCGCACTAATGGTGCTAAGCACTAAATACCTTGTAATCTATTATTAAAAGGTGTGTAATTTATTATCAAAAAAGGGCTACACAGTTCTAAACACATAATGCTTATTTGATTAGGGGCTTGCTACGCTAAGTTATAGAAGTTCATCTACTTTAGCTTTTCAGCTAAATACTTACCCGTCAAACTCTCCTTGCATCGAGCCACCTCTTCTGGTGTAGCAGCTATTACGAGGCTTCCACCCTTGTCTCCTCCATCAGGACCAAGGTCGATGACATGGTCAGCACACTTGATGACATCAAGGTTATGTTCGATGACTAATATCGTATGTCCACGTTCGATGAGCGCATTGAAAGCATGCAGTAGACGATCGATATCATGGAAGTGTAGACCAGTTGTTGGCTCATCAAAGATGAAGAGTGTTGGCTCTTGCTGTTCTTGTCCAATAAAGTAAGCAAGTTTCACACGTTGGTTCTCACCGCCAGAGAGGGTAGAAGAACTTTGTCCGAGTTTGATGTAACCCAATCCGACATCTTCCAACGGTTTAAGTTTATTGACAATCGCTTTGCGTTTGTGCTCACTGAAGAATTGAATAGCCTCAGACACAGTCATGTTCAAGACGTCGTTGATATTCTTACCCTGGAACTGTACGTCAAGAATCTCACGCTTAAAGCGTTGTCCGTGACACTCCTCACACTCTAAGACAAGGTCTGCCATAAACTGCATTTCTACCGTGATGACACCTGCACCCTTACATTCTTCACAGCGACCTCCCTCAGTATTGAATGAAAAATATTGTGGTGTGAAGCCCATCTGCTTTGAAAGCTGTTGGTCTGCAAATAGCTTTCTGATTTCATCGTATGCTTTCACGTAAGTCGCGGGGTTAGAGCGTGTACTCTTACCGATAGGGTTCTGATCTACAAACTCAACGTGTTTAATCTGCTTCCAGTCACCTCCAAGAGAAGAATATTCACCTGGTGTGTCGGCAACCTCATCCAAATGGCGTTTGAGGGCAGGGTAGAGTATACCTTTCACAAGGGAAGACTTTCCGCTACCACTGACTCCTGTCACTACAGTAAAGACATTCAGAGGGAACTTTACGTCAACACCCTTAAGATTATTCATGCGTGCTCCCTTCAATTCTATCGCCATATTCCATGGTCGACGACTTGTAGGTGTTTCGATAACTTCCGTTCCTGTGAGGTATTTAATGGTATATGAACGAGGGTACTGCTCTAATAATTGCTGTGATTGAGCATTCTTTTTTTCTTTAATGTCTCCCTCTATTCGCTTGATATCAGATACTTTACCTTCGAATACAATCTCTCCACCAAGTCTACCCGCATCTGGTCCAACGTCAATCAGGTAGTCAGCAGCACGCATAATCTCCTCATCATGCTCTACGACAACCACAGTGTTGCCTAATGCCTGAAGTTCTTTCAGTACGTGAATGAGGCGGTCGGTGTCACGACTATGCAAACCAATGGAAGGTTCGTCAAGTATATAGAGTGAGCCAACGAGGGAAGAACCAAGGGAGGTCGTGAGGTTGATGCGCTGACTTTCACCACCACTCAATGAGTTTGATTGGCGGTTAAGGGTGAGATACCCTAATCCTACATCTAAAAGGAACTGCAAACGACTTGTTATTTCGGTCATCAGTCGCTTACTGACTTCCTTTTCATGCTCTGTTAGTTTTAGATTGTCGAACCATTGTTTAAGGTTGATGATTGGCATATCAACAAGCTCGGTAATAGCCATTCCGCCTATCTTGACCCAAGTTGCTTCCTTCTTTAACTTCGTACCGTGGCAGTCTGGACAAATAGTTTTGCCACGATAACGGCTGAGCATGACACGGTATTGAATCTTGTATTGGTTTTCCTTTACCATTTGGAAGAAGGTGTCAATACAGATACGATCGTGGATGTCTTTCTTTCTTTCGCTTGGTAGACCCTTCCAAAGACTTTCTTTCTCAGCCTTAGTTAGTTCAAAATAAGGCTTAAAGATAGGGAAGTTGTCTTTTGCAGCACGTCTACAGAACTCATCTTTCCATGTTGCCATCTTCTCACCGTGCCAACATTGAACGCAACCATCATAGACAGAAAGAGAAGAGTCTGGGATGACTAACTTCTCATCGATACCAATGACGCGTCCAAAACCCTCACAGGTAGGACAGGCTCCGAGAGGAGAATTGAACGAAAACATGTTGTCGTTCGGTTCTTCAAAGCGTATGCCGTCTGCTTCAAAGCGTGTAGAGAAATCGTAAGTAAGCTTGGCTGGCAGAATCATTAACTGCATATTGCCATCGCCCTCATAGAAAGCGGTCTCGCAAGAGTCGGTGAGTCGGGTCAGTGTATCTTTGGAATTGTCAACTGAGAGGCGGTCAATAACGAGATAGATATTCTTTGCTTTGTCCTTTGCCGTGCTTTTATTGTCATCATCAGCAGGGTTTTGTTCAAGCCAGTCTTCTATGCGGATGAAGTCGTTATCTACATAGATACGGGCATAACCTTCCTGCATCTCCATCTCAAGTTGGTTCTGTATGCTTCGTCCTTCAACGATGTGGAGTGGGGCAAGGATACAGAACTTTGTTCCTTCTGAGTAGGACATGACTTTCTCAATGACGTCTTCAACGGAATGATGCTTCACCTCCTCGCCAGATACTGGACTGAAAGTCCTACCTATACGAGCATAGAGAAGACGGAGATATTCGTATATCTCGGTAGAAGTACCCACCGTTGAGCGTGGATTACGTGAAATAACCTTTTGCTCAATGGCGATAGCAGGGGGGAGTCCTTTGATGAAGTCGACCTCAGGTTTAGACATTCTGCCTAAGAACTGACGGGCATAAGCAGAAAGACTTTCCACATATCGGCGTTGTCCTTCAGCGTAGAGTGTGTCGAAAGCAAGCGATGACTTGCCCGAACCTGATACGCCAGTAATGGCAACAAACTTACCTTGAGGGATTCTTACATCTATATTTTTTAGGTTGTTAACCTTAGCTCCTTTTACCTCAATATATTTATTCATATTTTTCAACTTTATTCTACATTTATCCTTACATACTCTTAAAAGAGATTTAAAGGATTAATCGCAAGATGCAAAATTACAAAAAAAACTTTGGTTCTTTCTGATATTTACTTTATATTTGTAAGCGATATTTGATTTTAAAAGAACACAATTATGAGAGTTAAGAAATTATTGGTTATTGCTTTGTTAGCCCTTCCAATGATGGGTATGGCACAAAGCTCATATGAGCAGATAGGTGAATCTGCAAACATTACACAGTTTGAAAACAAGCAGAATAGCGCAGCTTACCAGCAATGGTTGAGCCAGTATGAAGAGTGTGGTCGTCAGATCAATGCAATATCTGAGCAGTACCAGCGTGAGGTTGAGAAGCGTGGCTATCCAAAGAAGAAGACAGTTAAGGCTAAGATGGCACTGGTTAATCAGTATATCAGCTTGTTGCAGCAGCAGCGTGATTCACCAGAACTGAATCAGGGAGTTGATCTTGACAAGGTGAATAGTAAGATTACTATGTGGCAGGAACAGCTTGAAGGTTTGGCTGCTTTGCTGAAGAAGATTTAAATTGTATTATATTGTAATATTAAAAGAGCTGTAACCGCTTTGGCAGTTACAGTTCTTTTTTGTTTTATTGCTCTTCACCATTTGTGTTAAGCAGAATCTTTTTATTCCCTTTCTTTGCTTCGAAATAAGGTGGTTCATCTCTTAGCGATATACTGTCATAGATGAAAGGTGCAATAATAGTATCCTTACCGTCAGGAAGTATCAAGCCAAGTTTACCATCTAATTGGGCTATGAGCGGCATTGTTCGTAAGTCGTCAACATAGACATAACAAGTACGAAGGAACTCATACTTCGGTTCAACGAGTGTACGTCCTCTGTGATCGAGAATGCCAAACTTCCCTTTTCGTTCGATAACTTCATGATACTGAATGTAGATCTCACGTATAAGGTTCAGATACTTCACCATCTTTCGCTTATCGTTAACCAATGTTACGAGGTAATCGAAGGTGTCAGAGTAGTTTGCCATAGCACGAGCTAAGACAATCTTCATGTCTAATCCTTTGATAACCTTGCGGTTCAAGTCGATGTATCGTGCAATAGCCGCCTCCTTTTCCTTCATCGGTAGGTCTTTCAGATGCTCTTCAAAGCGTAGCATCTGTTGTTTGCTGCCGTGCATGGCTTTGATGTATCTATGTATCTGTCGCCCCATTTCGATGCACACGAAATGGCGAATCTGCTGCTCCTCTATAGGGTCAGCGTATTCCTGGTTGAAGTTGTCTTGCGTAATCATGGGCTTTTTCTCCTTTGTTTTGCCAAAGATACTGACTTTTAATAGTTCTACCAAGGATTTAAAAGAATTTAATTCAAATGATTATCAAATGCCTTTATTTCTTGTCTTTGGATTAAAGGTGAAGCTCAACATCCTTGCCGAATGGCGCAAGTGACAGTCCTGCCATTTTGAAGTGTTGTTTTGCAAAAGGAATACCTATAATCGTAATGGCAAGGAGTATACCAAAGAGAATATGGGTCAAACATGCCCATAAGCCGCCAAAGATAATCCAGATGATATTGAGTGGAATGGTGATACAACCCGAAAGACTTTTTCCTTCTCTCACTTCTGCACCAAAAGGCCAAAGACATAACAGTCCGAGCTTGAATGTCTGTACAGCTGCTGGTATGCCGATAATGGTGATGGCAAGTGCTAAGCTACCTGTAAAATAACCGATAGCAGCCTCTAATCCGCCAAATATCCACCAAATAATGTTTCCAAGAATACGCATAATTGATTGTTGAATTAAGATGTTAAAGTGCAGAGGGCGCCTCTGCCTGAATATTATAAGGTAAGTTCCGAATCTGATTCTACCAACATCTTGCTTTCGTTTCAGCATCATGTTGTGTGGTGCGGAGCGTCAACACCATTAGTGCGAATCATTAGCACCATTGGTGCGGAGCATCAGCACATCGCTTGAAGATAAGAAGAATGATTCGTTATGGTCGTTACATTATGTATATATAAGATGCTAATGAATAACCTATGTGGGATATGTTGAATAGACAACAGAAATCGTTTGAAAAGATTATATGATGTCTGTAATTTCCTCTAATGTCTTCCGCTTCTTCTCATTCGTTGGACAGTCGTCAGCTATGTGACCGATAGGAATGATGGCAACAGGCTCAAAACCTGTATATGGGAAGGTCTCCTTCAGTTTGGCTACATTAAAGTTACATACCCAACAACTACCTAAGTCTCGCTCTGTTGCAGCCAAGCAAAGATGTTCAGTAGCAATGGCAACATCAATATCGCCATGCTGCTTGTTGTCTTCTTTGCGTATCCAGTTGCTGTCAACCTCACGCATACAAATAATGTAGAGCGGTGCGGACTTGAACCAATCACGGTCGTAGCATTCTTGTAGCTGCTTGCGTGCCGCTTCAGACTTCACAACGACAAATTTCCATGGCTGTTTGTTGACAGCCGATGGTGCCATACGTGTCACCTCAAGGATATATCGTAAGTCCTCTTCTGATACAGGAGTGTCACTATACTTGCGTACAGAAAAGCGTTTTTTGGATAATTCTAATATGTTCATAACCTAATAAATATAAGCTTTCCAAGTGGATTTAGCTATGAAGTAATTTGTTGTTTATACTCTCGCTATAAAGGATTCTACTTATTGTAACTCCTCCTTATAATATAGTATAGCCTTGATAGCAATCTGTTCAGCTTCCTCGATGGTACAATTTAGTCTTCCACCTGATGCGTCAGCGTGACCACCACCATTGAAGAACTTTGCTGCCATAGGTTGACAGTGGAAGCCATTGCAAGAACGAAGACTCACGAGTACGGTCTTAGGCTTCTCTGTATCTTCTCGTAATGAGATACTTAGTTTAAGTCCTTTAATCTGCTGTGGAATATTAACAAGTCCCTCCATATCTCCCTTGATGAAATGGAACTGTGCCATCTCCTCTTTTGTTACGGTATAATAGGATGCGTGCAACTCCTCAATCACCTTCATCTTGTTGAGGATGATGTGTGCACGGAGGCGGAGGGCATTGGTAGAGTAGTTATGGAATACACGGTTATAAATCTCGTCCTTATCAATATTCTTTGCAAGAAGCTGACCGATAATATAGAATATCTCTGGGCGTGACGAATTATAGGTGAAGCCACCTGTGTCGGTCATCATGCCACAATAAATGCAGGATGCACATTGAGTTGTCATCTTCTCGTAGCCATTTAACTGACTAATCAGACGGAAGACAATCTCACAGGTACTTGACATTTCTGGATGTGAGACCGTCAGTGCGTTGTTTGTTTCAGGTTCTAAGTGGTGGTCGATGAGTAGGCGAGGGGCTGTGGAAGACTCCAAAACCTCTTGCATTGCATCTACACGTGAGTTTTGGTTGAAGTCAAGACAGCAAACGAGGTCAGCTTCCTTAAACACCTTCTCAACCTCCTTTGGTCGTCTGTCATAACGAATAACGGAATTATGTCCTGGAAGCCAATGCAGGAAATCGGGTGTAGCGTCAGGCATACATACCTTAATATTGGTCTTGCCAATCTGATTTAGATAGTGCATCCATGCCAGTGACGAACCTGTTGCATCCCCATCTGGTGACTTATGAGCACAGATTACGATGTTTGTTGCATTGGAAAGAAGATTGCGTAGTGTTGCTATCTCTTCTTGATTTAGTAGGTTTAATTCCATTATAGCTGTAAGCTTTGGTGTGTGTTTAAAGGTGGTGGGGCTATTGCCCGCGGTGTGTGTAGAGATAAAAAATAAAAAGCCCTGCCCGAATATCTGTCTTACATTCTGAAAAATATCGAAGAATGTATGCGGAGATAGTACCCAGGCAGGGATTATGAATTAGAACAATCTTGCTGGATACGTACCATTATCAACCAGTGACTGAATCTTGTCAACCACGCTCTGACGATCGGCAGCGTAGGTAACGCCAAACCACTTGCTGGTAGTGTCAAGCACCTTCACGGTAGATGTACCATCGTTGATGAGCTTGTTTACCATCAATGGGATGAAGTATTCAGACTTCTTATTCTCCATGTTCTTTGGATCAGAGAGGAACTCCTTGAAGTATGCCTCACTATACTCGAAGTAGTCTGGTGTGAAGCCCCATACATTCATAGATACTGGAGTGTTCTCACCTACAGCAACCCACTCACCATTGTCGTCTTTGTACTTGATTTCGCCATCGCGACGCTCAATCTCTGTACGCTCAACAACAGTTGTCAAGTTTCCTTCAGCATCGGTAGAGCAGATACCACGAGCAACAGTACCATTCTCGCTCAGCGTGTTGCCTACACGGAAGCCAACCATTGCATACTTATCTCTTGCACCTTCTGGGAGGTCGGCAAGGAACTTACCAATAACCTTGAAGCAATCACGGTTATAGAAGTCGTCACAGTTGATAACGCAGAAAGGCTCTTTAATAACATCCTTTGCCATCAATACAGCATGGTTTGTACCCCATGGCTTCTCACGACCTTCAGGAACAGAGAATCCTTCTGGTAGTGCATCGATGCTCTGGAAAACAAGTTCTGCAGGGATATGACCCTCATACTTTGAGAGAACTTGGCTGCGGAACTGCTCCTCGAAATCCTTACGGATAACAAAAACAATCTTACCAAATCCAGCCTGGATAGCATCATAGATAGAGTAATCCATAATGGTCTCACCATTAGGACCCAGTTCGTCGAGCTGCTTCAGCCCACCGTAGCGGCTTCCCATACCTGCCGCAAGGAGTAATAATGTAGGTTTCATTTTCTTTTTTATATCGTTAAATTATATATTATGTTCTGAATGCAAAGGTAAGAAAAATATGGGATATATAATTATTTTGTGTTATGAATTATGAGAGTTAAATATGTTGTTCGTTTTTAACTTTTTCAAGTTTAATTCAAATCACTCGTTATAGCCTAACATTTATCATCTTATTTAGAATGGTATTGCTTGTTACTATCTTTCATTTTCTTATCATTATTTCGTCTATCTTTCTAACTGTTCATACTCTGCGACGCCTATATTACAAAGGATTATGTCATATAATGGCACCCTTATTTATTAGTTTTCTGAAAGGTAATAATGTTCTTGGGGTTTTGAATTTTGTTTACATTATTTCTTGTCTTACATCTTTAAAAACAAGTAAAAAGCACCATTTTGAGTACTTTTGTAACTCTCTTGTTATAAGATAGTTACAAGGTTAGATTTTAAAAGGTGCTTACTTGGCTTTCAAAAGGGCGTTAGTAAGACCTCAAAAGGGCATCTTTTGCAAGTCAATTGGGCGTTAATTCGAATGCAATTTGTGCTCTTTTCAAAACGTGTATGTGAAAAAACATGACAAAAGTGTTGTTCTTTATCTTTCTCTGAACGCATGATTAGCGTCCAAATGGAAGTGATAGGGTGGGGAAGAGTTAGACGCGTTTCATGAGAATAGCGCGCTCTTTGGGTGAGAACTTCTCAATCGCATAGCGTAGCATGGTACGTGGCATGTCTGCTCGATGGCTCATCACGTAATCATAAAGTCGCTCAGAATCACGCTTCCCAGCTTCACGAAGCATCCAACCAATAGCTTTGTGCATGAGGTCGTGTGGGTGCTGCATCATTAGGTCGCTCAATGCGTATGTGTCTTCTAATTGTCCTTTACGAATGAATGCATATGTTGATACGATGGCGATACGATTATCCCATAGTAGTGGACTTTGAGCTAATTGATAAAGAATGTCACGTGATTTGTCAAGTAAGTATTCGCCTATGATGAAGCGACAAGATAGGTCGACAAGGTCCCAGTTATTGATTCGCTCAGTTTGAGAAAGGTAAAGATTGAATAGCTCTTTGCGCAAAGTTTCGTCTTTTTTCTTACTTTTCTCTACCATTATGATTAAGGCACAAAGGCGCACTTCATGCCATTCTGACTGTATCAGATCCCGTATCTCCTCTATGGAAATGTCTTTGTGTAACTTGGCAATAGCTCTGATATTGGGTACGGTAACACCTAAGAAACGGTCGCCTTCACCATATTCTCCTTTGCCAGCCTTAAAGAACTTAGGGAATATCTCTCGCTTCTCTGCATCTGATAGTGCTTGAAGTTCATTTGTTATAGTCTTGGTAAGTTGCTTCATTGTTGAACATTTATTATTTTACCAACTTCTTTTCTTATGCAAAGATAATTCTTTTCTTTTGTTTTTAGTCAAATAGGTAAGAAGAACTGACAGATTGTCAGTAAGTCCTTTTGGCATAGTTTTCGTATAATTGAAGGCGAAATGACTTGGTGACAGGTCATATAAAGAATGAAAATTAAAATCTTAAAACATATACAATTATGACAATTAAACCTTTAGCAGACAGAGTCCTCGTGCTTCCAGCACAGGCAGAAGAGAAAGTTGGTGGTATTATCATCCCAGACACAGCCAAGGAAAAACCACAGCGTGGTAAGGTTGTTGCCGTTGGTAATGGTACTAAGGATGAGGAGATGATTCTCAAGGTTGGCGATGAGGTCCTCTATGGTAAGTACGCTGGTACTGAACTTGAGAATGAGGGTGAGAAATATTTGATGATGCGTCAGAGCGACGTGTTGGCAGTTGTTGAGTAACACTTCTCCTATCAAAAGGTCTTAAAATAGCTGTAGTTGGGCTATTCTATTATATCTTGTAGAACTATATATACATAGAAAAGATAAAAAAGAATAGCAGACAACACATAAATAAACAATCATAATAAGGAATAAAGAAAATGGCAAAAGAGATAAAATTCAATTCAGACGCACGTGAACTCTTGAAGAGTGGTGTAGACCAGTTGGCAAATGCAGTGAAGGTAACACTTGGTCCTAAGGGTCGTAATGTTGTCATCGGTAAGAAGTTTGGTGCTCCACAGATTACTAAGGACGGTGTTACCGTTGCTAAGGAGGTAGAGCTTGAAGACAACTTTGAGAATGCAGGTGCACAGCTTGTTAAGAGTGTTGCAAGTAAGACAGGTGACGATGCTGGTGACGGTACAACAACTGCAACTATCCTCACACAGGCAATTGTTACCGAAGGATTGAAGAATGTTACTGCAGGTGCTAACCCAATGGACCTTAAGCGTGGTATAGACAAGGCTGTAGCTAAGGTTGTTGATCATATTAAGGCTTCTGCAGAGGTTGTTGGTGACAACTATGATAAGATTGAGCAGGTAGCTACTGTAAGTGCTAACAACGACCCTGAAATTGGTAAGTTGCTTGCAGATGCTATGCGTAAGGTATCTAAGGATGGTGTTATCACTATCGAGGAGAGCAAGACCCGTGAGACAAGTATCGGCGTTGTAGAGGGTATGCAGTTTGATCGCGGTTACCTCTCTGGTTACTTCGTAACAGATACAGACAAGATGGAGTGTGATATGGAGAACCCATATATCCTCATCTATGATAAGAAGATTTCAAACGTTAAGGACTTCCTTCCAATTCTCCAGCCAGCTGCAGAGAGTGGTCGTCCATTGTTGGTTATTGCAGAGGATGTTGACTCAGAGGCATTGACAACATTGGTAGTAAACCGTCTTCGTGCAGGTTTGAAAATTTGTGCTGTTAAGGCTCCAGGCTTTGGCGACCGTCGTAAAGCAATGCTTGAGGATATCGCAGTATTGACAGGTGGTGTAGTAATCAGCGAAGAGAAGGGCCTTTCACTTGATAAGGCAACTCTTGAGATGTTGGGTACAGCTAAGAAGGTTACCATTTCTAAGGACAATACAACAATCGTTGATGGTGCAGGTGAGAAGGAAGCAATCAAGGACCGTGTGGCTCAAATTAAGAACGAGATTGCAGCTTCAACAAGCTCATACGATAAGGAGAAGTTGCAGGAGCGCTTGGCTAAGCTCTCTGGTGGTGTAGCTGTTCTCTATGTTGGTGCTAACTCTGAGGTAGAGATGAAGGAGAAGAAGGATCGTGTTGACGATGCTCTTTGCGCTACTCGTGCTGCAATGGAGGAGGGTGTAGTTGTTGGTGGTGGTACCACATACATCCGTGCTCAAGAGGCATTGAAGGACCTTAAGGGTGAGAATGCTGACGAGCAGACAGGTATCAATATTGTTTGTCGTGCTATTGAGGAGCCTCTCCGTCAGATCATCGCTAATGCAGGTGGTGAAGGTGCTGTTGTAGTAAATAAAGTTCGTGAGGGTAAGGGTGACTATGGTTACAATGCTCGCAAGGATGTTTACGAGGATCTTCGTGCTGCAGGTGTTATCGACCCAGCTAAGGTGTCTCGTGTAGCACTTGAGAATGCAGCATCAATCGCAGGTATGTTCCTGACAACTGAGTGTCTTATTGTAGACAAGGTTGAGGATACTCCAGCTATGCCAGCTGCTCCTGGTATGGGTGGTATGATGTAATAAGCTTTTTATCAAGATATTATAAAATAAAAGGAAGACATTTATAGCGTCTTCCTTTTATTTTTTTAATTGTCTCAATAATATATATTCCTTTTAGACAGTTCTATTTTTTCAAGATAGATAAAAGTAACATGATATTTCCTGCACAGAATAAAAGTTATAGCGTTTGATGCAAAAAAAACTAATAGAAGAGTATAGTTTCTTTACTTCAAAAGGAGTATGAGTTATAATGAAGACTTCGCCTGTATTATTAATAGCTATATAATCTCCATCATTTAAATTCTTAATCGTATAATATGTATTTCCTTCGATCTGAAGTTCATTAATATCACCTATATCTATTTTCTTTAGTTCTTCTGTCGAAAGCATTTGTATGATATCTGTCTTTCCGTTTGAATGATTTGTATAAGTATTTTCTTTCAGTGTGTTAAGAGAAACTTTATGCCAATCTAAATGGTTATATTTAGAATTAAAATAATAGCCAATTATTGTACCAAACGAAATATATAGTTGTACTTCTACATATTCTCGTTTTTTCTTGTTCCAAATATAAATACCTGATAATATTACTAATTCTGGATATTTATAATTACTATAGTCATAGTATTCTCTATTGAGAACCAAGTTGTAGAATCCCTTCCCATAAAGTTTATTTTTACATTTTCCTATAATGAATCTGCTATTTATTTGCTTTATTAGAAAGTCCCATTTAGTTGGCAAGATACAAATTACATTTTTAAGAAAGTAGAAATCCTGCTCCTCTATTTTATTTTTATTAAAAAGACTAAACATCTTATTTTGTTTTTACTTATTATTCGTATACGGTCCAGCTTTCGTAAGTAGCACCATAGACATAAGTCCTAATATCTTCCACACTTACAATGACAACTCCTATTTTCGTAAAAGTCGGCAGAGAGTTCTTATATTTAGAAGATACGCTTGTCTGATTTTCAAATAGTGTACCCCCCATTACTTATTTATGCTTAAAGATATTATTTTTCAAGGGCAAATATACAACTTTATTTCGTAAATGTACTTTTAAGCAATAAGAAAATAGGCTGGTACATTATGTGTTATTTTCCAAATGTTACATATGGAATTACTATGAAAAACCTAATCTAAATTTAATTGCTGTTATTTTTAACATTCTGCGTAAATTGTTTATTGTTAGATGCTTAGTTGGAGAAAAGAGGTGATAGGAGTGAAAGCACAATAGAAAAGGTGTGTAGTTCTCTTTTGTATTTTGAATTGTAAAGATATGTCGATCCGTAGTGTGTATAGATGTTTGGCAGTAAGGATATTTAAGGCAATTACACGTCAATTTTAATATGAGCTTGTTAGAATGTTGTATATAATATCTCTTAGTTTTACCATGACGGGATAATGGTCTGAGATATTGCGACGCGACTTACCAAGCCAATAGCTGTTGGTAAAGATGGCATAATGTGGAACTTTAAAATTAGAAGAAACGAAAATATGGTCAATTCGGGCTTTACTACGACTATCTTGCATAAAGTCATTCCATGTCCCAGTAGGTGCCATGCGTTGTATAGCGTTGGTATAACAATCACGTAGAACCCCAGAGTTAGAGAAGATTTGATAGATTTCATCTGTTTGATCTACATTAAAATCACCCGTCAAAATTGTAGGTAACCCTTTTGATAACTGATTAATACGTTTTAAAATTAATCGGGCACTCTCTCTCCGTGCCACAGTACCCACATGGTCCATGTGCGTATTGAAGAAATAAAATTGCTTACCTGATATTTTATCTTGAAATTTTCCCCATGTGCAAATGCGAATACACGCTGCATCCCATCCTAAAGAAGCTCTTTCTGGAGTAGGTGAGAGCCAGAAATTGCCACTATCTAATAAACTTAGCTGATCTTTCTTATAAAAGATTGCTGCATATTCTCCCTTTTCTTTACCATCGTCTCTTCCAACACCAATATAACCATAACCATCTAATCCTTTCATTAAATCATGTAGTTGGTCTACAAGTACTTCTTGTGTACCAAATATTTCGGGTTGTTCAAAATTTATGAAGTCACATAATTGCGGACATCGTTGTGCCCATGCGTTACCTTCTTTTTCGTCATTTGGATTGTTATAACGGATATTATAAGTGCCCACATAGAGTCGTTGAGCCGAAAGGCTATAGCTCAGTAGCAATGCAAGGAATAGTGTTGTTAGTTTATTCATGATTTAAGTTCTTTATTGTTCCACAATCTGTAATATATTTTTACATACAGCTTTATGTTACAAAAGTACATAATGTTTTCCAAAAGTCATTACTCTATTAAGTTTTTGTTTACGCCTATATAATTTTACTTTATGAGTTGTACTGTCTCTTGATACATTTTATATGTGTTGTTATCTTGTCTTATCTTTAGGCTTGATCAATCCTTTACCCTAATTATAGTATATTAAGTAAGCTACTTTAGAATAAGACTGAACTCAGTTTGGAGCTAATGAATTTCCTCTGATATAATATTAAAACAATATGTTTCTGCTATTGATATACAACATTGTCTAAGCTGTCTTTCAATAGTTTACCTATGCTACCTCGACGACTTTTTGTGTTACCTTTCCACTGATGGTTTTTGCCTTTGTAAGTAATATCAATACCTATTTTTCCAGCCTTGTCATAAATTGTATAGTTTGCATCCTTGTTTCTGAAGGTTATCTTACCATTTTTCTTATCATATTTAAAGTTTGATATCTGGTGAGACATGTCATTTGGATAGTAAAATTCCACATTCTTCTTTGCATCAAGAATAACATAATAAAGCAAATAATCGTCTAAGTTATAAAGGATAACATCTTTGTTCTCTTTATCAATATGGAACTTGAAATAATCTTTGATAAGTTCACTTTTAAGATTAATCGTATTGACGACTGTCTTTATCATTTTTCTTCCTTTCCACTCTTCTGTAGTTACAGTACAAAGAGGGGCTCTTTGACAGTCTTCAGTGTGTGTGCTGATTAGCTTCGGGTGGTTGTTCTCTACAATATAATCTGAGTACTGGTGCCAGCAACAACCACTTTTCGTCATTGTAGATATAAACTTTGTTTTTAGCATCAACCACAAACATGCCACAATTATTTTGTGCTAATTCCGTGAAATCATCATTATAAACAAAGTCTTTGTCTGATGCTAAAAATATTTGAAAGGAAGGTCCACCGTAGCAACTGTTGAACCCATCCATAATAGCAAAGTCCTTTATTCCATCAAAATTATAATCCTCATAAAGTAGAACACTGTATTCTCCATATGGAATCTCGGCTATATTTGCTTTAATTTCTCCGTCATGAAGATCAAATGATAGTTCATCAGCATCAACATGAATAAGCTTTTTTTTAGTAGAGCGGTCATAAACTTCAACCCAACCAGCAGAAGAAATTGCTGATGTGTCAGAGAAATAAACCTTACCATAATATTGTTTGGAAAAGCCATCAATGTTGAATGTTACTTGGCTAAAGGCTGAATGTAACCAGCCTAATACTATAAAGCAAAGGATAAGGAATCGTTTCATGTTCAGTGGTAATATCGTTAGCTTCTGCTTGTGGCTTACTTACTAAGCAGACTAATAAAAGGCATTAATAAAAAAAGAAGTCCCCCTCTCCTTAACAGGGGGAGGGGAGTGTCTTCTAAAATCTACTAATAATCTCCTCTGGCTTTACAAGTTCCTGTTCGCCAGTAGTCATATTCTTTAGTGTTATCTTACCTTCTTGCATTTCAGTTTCACCTGCAAGGACAACAAAACCAATGTTCTTTGCATTGGCATAGCTCATTTGTTTCTTCATTTTAGCCTTGTCAGGGAACATTTCAGTGCGAATACCAGCCCTACGTGCAGCTGTAACAATTGGCAGGCAGTAAGCTGTTTCCTTCTCACCGAAGTTGATAAAGAGAAGCTGTGTGCCCTGTACGCTCTCCTTCGGATAGAGGTCGAGAGTATTTAAAACATCATAGATGCGATCAGCACCAAAGCTTATTCCAACGCCAGAGATACCTGGCATACCAAAAATACCTGTGAGGTTATCGTAACGTCCACCACCTGTAATAGAACCAATCTGTACGTCAAGTGCCTTTACTTCAAAGATAGCACCTGTATAATAGTTCAATCCACGTGCCAAAGTAAGGTCGAGTTGTATCTCATTGTTCAATCCAGAGTCTTTCAATGTGTCAAGAATAAAACGCGTTTCTTCAACACCTTTCAATCCTGTCTCACTCTCCTTTAAGACTTCTGCAATAACATCAAGTTTCTCTTCATTGGTTCCTTCTAACTTAATGATAGGTTGCAACTTCTCTATTGCTTCTTCAGAGATTCCATTATTACGTAGTTCTTCGTTTACATTATCAAGTCCTATCTTATCAAGTTTGTCGATAGCAACTGTGATGTCAACAATTTTATCCTTTTCGCCAATTACTTCAGCTATACCTGTGAGAATCTTTCTATTGTTAATCTTTATCTGTACGCGAATGCCAAACTCTGTAAATACAGTGTCAATAATCTGCATTAACTCCACCTCGTTTAGTAATGAGTCAGAGCCTACTACATCGGCATCACACTGATAGAACTCACGATAACGACCCTTCTGTGGACGGTCTGCACGCCAAACTGGCTGTATTTGGTAACGCTTGAAAGGTAGCTGCAACTCATCACGATGCATCACCACGTAGCGAGCAAAAGGTACTGTAAGGTCATAACGCAATCCCTTTTCGCAGAGTTTTGTCTGCATCTTTAGTGTATTGCGCTCCTTAAGTTCTTCATCGCTAACAGCCTTCAAGTAATCTCCTGAATTCAGAATCTTAAAAAGAAGTTTATCTCCTTCTTCACCATACTTACCCATCAACGTCTGTAAGGTCTCCATAGAAGGTGTCTCTATCTGCTGAAAGCCGTAGAGAGCATAAACACGCTTGATGGTATCAAATATGTAATTTCGTTTTGCCATCTCATCTGGACCGAAGTCACGGGTACCCTTTGGGATGGAAGGTTTGTTTGCCATTTGTCTTGTATTTTTGTTTTACGAATAAAATATATTAGGCTGTGAGAAACGAATATAAGTTTTTCAGATAACTTATATACGCCAGTCACAGCCTAAACAGGATTATAAAACGATTGTCTGCTCGCGGTCAGGACCAACAGAGATAATACCAATGCGAGTGTCAAGATAGTTCTCAAGGAAAGCTACATACTCACGGAACTCCTCTGGGAATTCATCCTGTGACTTACATTTTGTCATATCTTTCTTCCAACCACGGAATTCCTTGTAGATTGGTTTCACGTTATCAATCTCGTAAGGGAAGTCCTTTGTTTCTGTACCATCTGGCAACTCGTATGCAACGCATGCCTTGATGGTTTCGAAGCTATCAAGAACATCGCTCTTCATCATAATAAGCTCAGTTACACCATTTACCATTACAGAGTAGCGAAGCTGAACAAGGTCAATCCAACCACAACGACGCTCACGTCCGGTAACAGCTCCATACTCATGGCCGAGGTCACGAATCGTCTTTCCTGTCTCGTCAAATAATTCTGTTGGGAACGGACCGGCACCGACGCGAGTACAGTAGGCCTTCATAATACCATAGACATTGCCCACCTTATTAGGACCAATACCAAGTCCTGTACAAGCACCCGCACAAATTGTATTTGATGAAGTTACGAAAGGATAAGAACCAAAGTCTACGTCGAGCATTGTTCCTTGTGCACCTTCGCAAAGAATATGCTTGCTTTCACGAAGGAGGCGATTGATTTCATTTTCAGAATCAACAAACTTAAACTCCTTCATATATGCTATGCCTTCCATCCAAAGCTTCTCAGTCTCTTCTAAGCCTTCAAAGTCTGTCCAACCAAGTGCTGCAAGCATTTTCATATGACGCTCCTTATGAGCAGCATACTTTTGTTCGAAGTCGCAGAGGATATCACCAACACGTAAACCATTTCGACTGATTTTATCAGTATAAGTAGGACCAATACCCTTTCCAGTAGTTCCAACCTTGTCTTTACCCTTTGCTGCTTCGTAAGCGCGGTCGAGGATACGATGTGTTGGCATGATAAGGTGGGCTTTCTTTGAGATATGTAGACGCTCCTTTAGAGGATGTCCACTCTTCTCAAGGTCTTTTGCTTCACCCATAAAGAGATCTGGAGCTAATACAACTCCATTGCCAATGATGTTAACTTTGCCACCTTGGAAGATGCCTGATGGTATAGAACGCAGCACGTATTTCTGACCTTCGAACTCAAGAGTATGTCCTGCGTTCGGACCTCCTTGGAAACGAGCTACTACATCGTAGCGTGGTGTGAGCACGTCTACAACCTTACCTTTTCCTTCATCACCCCATTGGAGACCCAACAGGACGTCTACTTTACCTGTGTTCATTTGCTTTTATGTGAGTTTTTTACTTGTTTCTGTGTAAGAAACTTGCTTCTCTGACGCGACAAGGCAGCTTGACAGCGTGAACATATGCCATATATATATAAGGAGAAACCATCTCGGCGGAAGCGGTGGAACTTTGTGTTCTTTATAGCATCCGCAATCTCTGGGGAATCAACCTCTGTCACTGTTCCGCATAGCGTACAGATCTGATGGATATGATCTTCATTGTTATAGCATGCCTCATACTTGGTTTGACCGATAAAACGATGTCTGACTACGAGACGTAATTCGATGAAAAGACGCATCGTATTGTAAAGTGTGGCACGCGAAACTCGAAAATTATTCTTTTCAAGTGCTGCACCTAATTCATCTAAGGAGAAATGTTCTCCCATGTCATAGACCGCATCCAAGATGGCATATCGCTCTGAAGTCTTGCGATGATTGTTAGCTTCGAGGTATTCATCCAGAATGTCTCGAACTCTTTTTTTGACTATATCTTTAGTCACAACTTACTGATTAAATTCGCACAAAGTTACTATTTTTAAATGATATAACTACTATATAGTAATGAAAAAAAGTTAAAAACATTGTGCTTGAATAATAGTATAAAAGCTGTCTTGTAATTCTTTTTACATGTTTATTACACTATGGTATTATTCTTTATACAAGTACTATATCGAATTATTTTCATAAAAAAAGGTTCTTCAGTTAAATGCGTAGATTGTTAATAGAATGAGATTAATCCATATACATGGTATGATTACCCCCAATTAGAGGGTTTTAGAAAGGGGGATAAACTACATGACAAATATGATTAGGTGCGATGTCTATCTGTCTTTTATAAATAACTTACTCCCTTATTAATAGAAGTTTGTAAATTATTTTCGTGTGGGTCAAAGCCAAGACATGCTCTTTTGGCTTCTTAAAGACGCCTAATTGACTTGCAAAAGGTGCCCTTTAAGCCCCTTACTAATGCCCTTTTGATGTCTTATTAAGCACCTTTTACTTTACTACTTTGTAACTAATTGATTTCCTTATGGTTACAAACCTATATTTTGTATGTATTTTTGCCGTTGTTTACAGATGTTTTATTTGAAATTATGTAATGATTTTTTAAACCGTTATCTGCATATTTTCGAAGTCTAAAAAGAAATGATTTTCAATGTCAGAGGATAATAATAGGATAGAATGTTGACAGTCTTAGACATATTTTTGTTTAATGAGTAACTTTGGTTTTCCCTTTATAGTAATACGAAAAGTGTCCACACATTTAACGGAAGAACCAAAAACAATATTTCTTATCATGAAAATAAGTAATTCTTGTCATGAACATAAATTCTTTTCTTCACGATAAAAATATATTAGATTTAGTCTAAATCATAATTTATGATGATTTTTTCTTTTTTCTTTACTTGTCTAATGAAAAATAATACATATCTTTGTGCACGAAACAAGATATAAATCCTATGAAACTAAAAACCATATCTACCAAATTGAAAAGTATGATAGATAAGTTTCTATCATGCATCTCATATCGGCAAAAGGTTACATTATCTATTTTGTGCGGTGTGATAGTAGGATTAACAGGGTTATTCTTTTATCTTCTACGTATGCATACCTATATAATAGGTGATGACCCAGCGGCATGTATTAATTGCCATATCATGTCACCTTATTATGCTACGTGGTCACACTCTGCACATGCTCGTAACACCACATGTAACGATTGTCACGTTCCTAATGATAACGTTGCTGCACACTATGCTTTTAAAGGTATGGATGGAATGAAGCATGTAGCTTATTTTGTTACATTTAATGAATCGCAAACTATTCAGGCAGAATCAGCATCCGCAGAAGTGATAATGGATAACTGCATCCGCTGTCATAAACAATTAAATCAAGAGTTTGTTAATACAGGTAGAATAGATTACATGGAGGCTCAGCGTGGTGAGGGTAAAGCCTGCTGGGATTGTCATCGTGATGTAGCACACATGAAGATGAATTCTCTCTCAAGTACTCCTGGTGCAGAATATGTGGAACCAATGCCACCTTCTCCTGTTCCAGATTGGTTGCAAAAAATGTTAGGAAAGAAAAAATAAGAACTAAAAATCGATAATTATGGTAAAGACATTAAAGAAATGGCAAGGCTGGCTACTCTTTGGAGGAGCAATGGTTCTCGTGTTCATTCTTGGACTGCTCTGTTCTTCAATGCTTGAAAGAAGAGCTGAGGTTGTAAGTGTGTTCAACAACAGACGTACACCGATGACTGACTCCATTGTATCTCAGAATGAGAAATTTGCAGCTGATTTCCCACGTGAATATCAGACGTGGGCAATGACAGAAGACACAAGTTTCGTGAGTAAGTACAATTCTTCCCAGGAAGTAGATGTACTGGCTGAGAGACCCGAAATGGTTATCCTATGGGCTGGCTATTCTTTCTCAAGAGGGTATAATACACCACGTGGACACCGTCATTGTATTGATGACTTACGTAAGATTATGCGTACAGGAAGTCCAGGTGTTGATGGACAAGATGACATACAGCCAGGAACCTGTTGGACCTGCAAGGGTCCTGATGTTCCACGTCTAATGCGTGAGAAAGGAACTGATAAATTCTATGCTGCCAAGTGGAGCGACTGGGGACCAGAGGTCATGAACACCGTCGGTTGCTCTGACTGCCATGATGCAAGGACGATGGAACTTCGTCCCGCTCGTCCTGCTCTCTATGAGGCATGGGCTCGTGTCGGTAAAGACGTGAGAAAAGCCAGCCATCAAGAGATGCGTAGCCTGGTCTGCGCACAGTGCCACACGGAATACTACTTCGAGAAAGAGAATGGCAACTATCTACATTTCCCTCAAGAAAAGGGTATGACGTGTGAGGCAGCAGAGGAATACTACGATAGTATTGGCTTCTATGATTACATTAATCCATTATCAAAGGCGAAGATTCTAAAGGCACAGCATCCTGGTTATGAATTGTATTTACAGGGAATCCATGGACAGCGTGGTGTTTCATGTGCTGATTGTCATATGCCTTACATCTCTGAGGGTGGTGTGAAATATACAGATCACCATATTACAAGTCCATTAGCAAACATCAGTCGTACTTGCCAGACTTGTCACCGTCAAGATGCTGAAACACTTCGTCAGAATGTATATGAGCGTCAACAGAAGATTTATGACTTCCGTACTCATGTCGAAAGAGAACTTGCTGCAGCACATATTGAAGCTAAATTTGCATGGGAAAAGGGCGCAACTGAGGCTGAGATGGAGCCTGTTTTGAAAGACCTTCGTAAGGGGCAGTGGCGTTGGGATTATGCTGTTGCCAGCCATGGTGCTGCTTTCCATGCTCCACAAGAAGTAATGCGACTCCTTGGAAGCGCTATGGAATATGCAAAGGATGCACGCTTACAGATCGCACGTGTAGTTGCTCGTCACGGCTTTACAGGACAGATTCCTCTTCCTGACGTTTCTACTAAGGCTAAGGCACAGTCTTACATTGGCTTAGATATGACTAAGCTTAATGCACAAAAGAAGCAGTTCCTTGACACTATCGTTCCGAAGTGGATAGAGCAGGCACGCAAGAATAAGCGGTTTATAACTAAACCGATGTAAACAAACTTACACACAGGATTCCTTCCCATTAGGGGAGGAATCTTGTTCAGTAAAATAGGAATACTCTATTTGAAGAATATTCTTGTATCCTAATATTTTATATATCAAAACGAAATCATTTATCTGCTCGTACTTCACAAACATAAAATAAAGTTTTTCAAGACCTTATTAATAGTGGGGGAGAGCCTCTTTTACTATGTGGAATAAACCTTATACACTTAGAGAAGGTACAGCAATAGTAGTTGGTTTATTGGTTACAGGTGGATTATTACAGGTAACAATAGGTCCCTTAGAGTGGGGTATCTTTGCTTGGCCAGCCAACATTATTACATTAATCTTACTCGTACTGGCACTTATCATAGTCTACGCACTTCGTAAGCGGTCTTATTTCTGTCGTTTCATATCAACCATGCAAGCGGCGATTCCAGCTATTGCTACAGCTGCAATACTCACTCTTCTTATGGGACTTACCAAACAAGTGGCAGAAGGGAAAGCTCCTATAGACCCACTTGGTCTAACAAAGATGCTTAATTTCTGGCCGTTTGTCCTTGTTTACTTATGGATGACAGCCATTGTTGGTGAAGTAACTTTGAATCAAATAGTACATTTCTCTTGGCGTCGCTTGCCAACACTAACGAGTCATGTCGGACTGTTCCTTGTTCTTACATGCGGTACACTTGGTAGTGCGGATATGCTTCGAGTAAAGATGTTTTGCGAGCAAGGACAGGTTGAGTGGCGTGGTCTTGATACTTTTAGTGCCGTTCATCACCTCCCTGTTGCAATTCAACTGGAGAAGTTTACCATTGATGAATATCCACCTAAGCTCATGCTTATTGATAATATGGGGCTTCCACTTCCTAAGGGAAAGCCTGAGAATATTCTTTTAGATAAGAATGTAAAGTCTGGTCAACTGTTAGATTGTAAGATTGAGGTTCTCAAGCGCATTGATAACGCTATGCCAGTTATGCTTAGTAAGATGGTTGGTAAGATACCTGGTGGTATGATGGGCAATATCCGTATGGACTCTTTAGGACAGGCACGTAATAAGGATGGCTATATAGCTTCGGATGCAACAGGTACTGCTTGTGCGATATTGGTGAAGGTCACTACTGGCAATGCACCCTACAAGGGTGTGCAGCATAGCTACACGGGTTGGCTCACTTGTGGAAGCTATCTTTTCCCTTATCAGTCTTTGAAACTTAGTGATGGTAGAAGATTGGTTATGCCAAATCGTGAGCCACGTCGTTTCGCTTCACTTGTTGACATCTATACACAGGATGGAAAGAATATTCACACTGAGATAGAGGTTAACAAACCTTTTAGTATTGATGGATGGAAAATCTATCAGCTAAGTTACAATGAACAAATGGGCAAGTGGAGTAATCTAAGTATCTTTGAGATTGTAACAGACCCTTGGATGCCAGTTGTCTATGTAGGTATATTCATGTTGTTATTTGGAGCTGTTGGAATGTTCTTGACAGCAAGTCGTAAGAAGGAGGTTAAGCTATGATTTGGAGTTATTTTATCATATTTGCAGTTGTATCAGTAGTTTTATGGGCTATAGGTGCATGGGCTGCATGGCGTAACCGTCGTATCTTAGCGTTTGGCGCAACAGGTCTTGGACTTGTAATCTTCTTTTCCTACATTCTCATTATGTGGATAACATTGGAACGTCCACCACTTCGCACGATGGGAGAAACGCGTTTATGGTATAGTTTTTTCCTTCCTTTGGCAGGTATTATTGTCTTTAGTCGTTGGCAGTATAAATGGATATTGAGCTTCTCAACACTTCTTGCAACAGTGTTTGTATGTGTTAATATCTTCAAGCCTGAGATTCATTCCAAGACGCTTATGCCAGCCTTGCAGAGTCCATGGTTTGCTCCTCATGTAATTGTGTATATGATGGCATACGCACTTTTGGGTGCAGCAGTAGTCATGTCGGTCTATCTTCTTTTCTTTAAGAAGGGAACTGATACAGATAAAGAGATGGAGATAACTGACAATCTTGCCTACGTTGGACTATCATTTATGACACTTGGTATGCTTATGGGTGCTTTGTGGGCAAAAGAGGCATGGGGACATTATTGGTCATGGGACCCGAAGGAGACATGGGCTGCTATTACTTGGCTTTCTTATTTGGTCTATGTTCACTATCGTCAGTATCGTCCTCGCATTGTTCGTCCAGCCTTATGGGTACTCATTATAGCCTTCATCTTACTGCAGATGTGCTGGTGGGGCATCAATTATCTGCCGTCAGCGCAAGGCATGAGTGTACATACATATAACTTAAGTTAAAAGACTTTACTCCAAATCGGTTCATTAGAAGGTTATTTCTTAATTCTAATGAACCGATTTTATTTTACTCATATATCTTCTTTTGCTATTATCATTAAGTCATATTTTTGACAAAACCCTTTGTCCTTCCATTTCTTTTTTATACTTTTGACAACTAAATTCAACAATAATAAGATGAGACAGATTATTAATCACTTTACAGACGATGACCTTTATAAGCTTACAATGTGCTGCGCTGTCATTGACAATTATCCACGTGCACATGTTTGCTATCAATTTGTTGACCGTGACGATACGGTCTATCCAGAAGGTTTTGCACGTGAAGTGGAACATCAAATAGAGTTACTTGAGACGGTTGTTATTACCGACGAAGAAATAAATTTTCTTCGACAGAAGTGCAATTATCTTCCAGAATGGTTCTTGACATACCTCCGCGGCTTTCGCTTTTCACGTGAGTGGGTGAAGGTATGGCAGGATGAGGATGGGCATCTTCATATTGAGTTTGAAGGATTATGGGCTGATACTATTCTGTTAGAGGTAAAGGTTCTTGCCATTATCTCAGAGTTATTCTATATGTTTAATGACCAAGCTCAAGAGTTTGATTATCAAGAACTTTACGATAAGACTTACCATAAGACAGAGCGATTACTTGAGGCTGGATGTGTATTCTCAGACTTTGGTACACGTCGTCGTGCCAGCCTTACAGCAGAAGATACTGCTGTTCGTGCTATGAAGGATTGCTATGACAGTCGCGAATGGAAAGGGCGCTTTGTTGGAACAAGCAATATTCATCTTGCCATGAAGTATAATCTTATGCCTGTTGGTACGATGGCGCATGAGTTTATTTGCGCTATTGGCGGTATGTTTGGTCCTCAGATGGCAAACTATATGGCCATGGAAGCATGGCGTAGAACTTATCGAGGTGCTTTGGGAACTTACCTTTACGATTCCTTTGGGTGGGATATATTCTCTTATAACTTCTCTGAAGACTTTGCTAATCAGTTCAAGGGATTGCGTATTGACTCTGGTGATAACTTTGAGCAATTAGAGAAGATCATTGCAAAATATAATTCTTTCGGTATCGATGCACGTGATAAGCAGGTGTTATTCTCAAATGCTTTAGATACGGATAAGGCTATTGAGATACAACGTTATGCTGAGAACCGAGTGAAACCTTCATTTGGTATTGGTACTCACTTTACCAATGACTTCCCACATGTAAAACCAATGAACATTGTTATTAAGTTGGTCGCTGTAAAGATTACGGAGTCATGGCCGTTCTATAACGAGACCTGTAAGATCTCAGAAGACAAAGGTAAGCATACGGGTAAACCAGAGGTTATCAAGCGATTCATGGAAGCAATTAATTATAAAGAATAAACCTCTATCTAATCTTTACCTCAAATATTAAAGAGGGGATACATCAAAAGGCGATAATAAGTAATGAAAATATTCATCAGCTTATTATCGCCTTTTGAAGTTATATTGCTCTTAATCTATTATCAAGGTCATATTTTAAGAATAGCAAATAATGATAATCATAATTATGAAGTGTAGTAGTAATCACAATTATGAATTTTGAATTATGAATTCTGAATTATCTTATTATGCCTTTGCTTCAGACTCTATCTTCTTTAATCCCTTCTGATAGTAGATATAGTAAAGTATGCCTGACAGTGTTAAACCAAATGGGAAGGCAAACCAAACACCAACCAACTGATAGTTCATAACGACTCCAAAGAGATAGCCTAAAGGTAGAGATACGATGAAGAAAGAAACAAACGCAATCCAAATTAATGGACGAACATTAGCTGTACCACGCATTGCATTGGCATAATTACACTGCAAGCCATCACCAAACTGATAAATCATAAATGGAATAATCGTCATAGAAACCATTGAAATAACGTTTACGTTATCAGTGAAAAGACCACCGATGATATGACGGCAAATAAAGATTGGCACAGAAGTGAGTATGGCAAGCAAGAAAACCAAATGTATTCCTGCCGTTGCTGTGCGTCTTACAGCAAGATAGTCACGTTGTCCCATGAAGTTACTAATGCGTACTGCTACCGCTGCTGCCAAGCCATAGTAGATCATGTAGCCTAACTGTGAAATCGTCAACATAACCTGATGAGCCGCTAAGGATTCTGTACCGAACCAGCCAACCATCAAGCTTGAAAGGCTAAAGGCAGCAGTTTCCATACCCATTTGTAATGCTAAAGGAATACCAAGAACTGTAATCTGCTTGAAGTCTGCATATTTCACCTGGCCTAAATTCCATCCCTTCTTGTATTCTTTATATTTCTTACTAAAGAAGAAGATGCCTACCATAATGAAAGCCATCACAATACGTGAAATCATTGTAGATAGTCCTGCACCAACCAATCCCATTTCTGGAAGTCCTAAATGACCATAGATAAGTACCCAGTTACCAAAGATATTCATTACATTTCCTGCAACAAGAATCCACATTGCCACCTTTGTGTCAGTGATACCATCAGTAAACTGGCGGAAAGTATTAAACCAACATACAAATGGGAGAGACACAAGTTGGATAAGGAAGTAAGGGCGAATGAGTGGTAATAACTCTTCTGGCTGTCCCAAATGATGAATGTTCAAGTACAGAACAATCATAATGGCAGATAAAAGTATTGCCATACAGGTGTTTGCTGCCGTAGCACTCTTCATTACTTCACCAATACGATGAGTCTTATCCTGTCCGTATAGGATACCAACAAGTGCTGTAATAGCATATGTAAAGCCAATAGCAAAAATAATGACCAACGTAAACATATTGTTGACAAATGCCGCTGCAGCCAATTCTTCTGTACTATGATGTCCAATCATAAGTGTATCGGCAAAGTTAAGAATAAGGTTTCCTAATTGTCCGATAATGATTGGAACGCCTAAATAAGTAAGATTACGATAGTGTGTTTCGTACTTTGAAAATTGATATGACATACTAATTTTTGCTATTTATTATCCTAAGTGCGCTGCAAAGGTACGAAAAAATATTGTATTTTCATACAATTTTCATAAATTACTTTATCTTAGTTGAGGATAAAAAAGAGGTGTATAGGATAAGAAAAGACTACTTTATCTATTCTCAGATGGTTTATTTATAGGGTTAAAAGAGTGTTTTTACAAGTAAGAAAGTCCACCTTTATTATATAAGAAACTATTGCTGTCCGATAAAAATAAACTGAAAGCTCTGTATCTCTTTACCCATCGGTGTTGCAGCCGTTTTACTTATCCAGGGGCTTGGTTTTCAGTTTCAAACTGTAAGCATTATAAAATGTGCTTATATTGACAAGGAAAGCCCTATAATAACCAGATAAATTAATGAAATCATAAGTTTAAGTCTATTTTAACTAACACAGATAACTCCAAAAAAGTTTTATCGGACACCAATAATAAGAAACATAAAATCCATCCAAAGTCTTTTGTCTTTTCATGAAATAATTAGGAGTAAAGCCTTATAATGTATCGCTGTCATTATGCAGAGGACGATAATGTACAAACGAAAAGAGGAGACCCTATGGTCTCCTCAAAACAATATAGTATTTGTTTTAATGATTTACAAGTCAAACTTGTAGCCCAAAGTAATCTGGAATACGCTATTCTTAGCATCAGTCAATTTGAAAGCCTTGCTAACACCCCAGTTGTAACGAGCATCAAGCTGGAAATTATTGTATTCGTAAGAAAGACCTACTGGGATAGAAACATCTACAGACTGTGCCTTTGCTGGATTTTCAACTGCGTCAAGATTGTTTACCTTAAGCTTGTTGCTAACATTAAATCCAGGTTGAACACCCAATTTTACAGCAAGACCTTTAACAACATAAACGTTTGCCATGATAGGAACGTTAATGTAATCAAGGCGGTTTGTTGCATCAACTAAATTAGCGAAATTAGCTTTTGCACCCTGCATAGAGTAGAGTACACCTGCACTTACAGAGAAAATATCACTTGCCTGATACTCACCTTCAACACCAGCTACAAGACCTACACGAGGATCTGAGCCCTTAACCTCTGTGAGATTAGCAATACTAACACCAACCTTTGGCTGAAGGTTGAATGAACCAACTGCATGCTGTGCGAATGTAGATACTGATGAAAGCATCAGTGCTGCTACAACTAAAATCTTTTTCATAACTCTTTGTTTTTTATTAAGTATATTTTATTCTATAGTTATCCTTTATTATACTCCTCATCATAAGCCTTTTAAAGCCTCCAATAGAGAAGTTTTATATTGAATATTTCGTTAATTATGTGCGCAAAATTAAACGAAACTAATGTAACTTCAAAGGTTTTTGCGTTAAATATTATTTATATGATACAATAACAAAGAAAATACATAGAAAAAGGTGGGTTGAAAAAGATTTTTCTTTCAATCCACCTTATTATATACCTAATACTGACCTTATAATCTTTATGAGGATTATATGACTCTAATACTTACTTTACTTGGCAACTAAGTTCCTTACCCTCTGAAAGTTCTTTTACACTGCTAAGGGTTGAAACTGCGATGTTGTAGAGTGCTTCCTTCGTAAAGAATGCTTGGTGAGAGGTCAATACAACGTTTGGAACCATCAGTAAGCGAGCCAATACGTCATCGTCAATCATCTTATCGCTCTTATCCTCATAGAAGTACTCCTTCTCCTCTTCATAAACATCAAGACCAGCTGAACCCACCTGCTTTGTACGCAAGCCTTCGATAAGGTCTTCTGTGTGGATAAGCTGACCACGACCAGTATTGATAATCATCACACCCTTCTTCATCTTTGCAATACTTTCCTTATTGATAAGGAACTTTGTGTCTGGTGTCAATGGGCAGTGGAGGGAGATGATATCACTATTCGCATAAAGTTCGTTAAGCTGAACAACCTTCACATTATACTGCTTTGCAAACTCTTGATCTGGATAGAGATCGTATGCCATAATATTCATACCAAAGCCGTGAAGAATCTTAATAAGTTCTTTGGCAATACGACCCATGCCAATAACACCTGCTGTCTTACTATACATGTCGAAGCCTAACAAACCATGTAATGTGAAGTTTCCATCACGTGTACGGTTCACAGCACGATAAATCTTACGGTTAAGACTTAGCATCAATGCTACAGCATACTCAGCAACAGCATGTGGAGAGTAAGCAGGTACGTGTGTCACCTTAATACGACCTTCAGCAGCTTTAAGGTCAACATTATTGAAACCAGCACATCGAAGCGCAATAAGTTTTACACCATTGTTCACTAATTCATCAATAACTCTTGCATCGCACTCTGCATTTACGAAAATACAAACCACGTCTGCACCCTTTGCCAAAGGCACAGTACTAATACTGAGACGCTCTTGATAATAGCGAATATCGAAATTATAATCTTTGTTTACTTCGTTGAAAGACTCGATGTCATACGACTTTGCGTCGAAAAATGCTATCCTCATTGCTATTTACCTAAATTTAATTATTATAAGTGCTATAGATAATCCTTTATACGATAAAAGGATTTCTTTATTTTTTCTGATTCCTCAGGTAATCTTTAATCTATAAGTTATCCAACTTACTTAAGACAATGCAAAGGTACACATAATTTGTAATTCTTGCAAATAATTATTTTTTATAGTTGTTCTTTATGAGATAGAATAGTTTATCATTTTGCAGAAATGAGAGCTATAATACTATGATAGTTTTAATTTTATTTTGCTGTCACTTTTAACAGTTCGTGTAGACTTGTTATAAACCAACAAGTTACAACCTATAATCTGATGATGGGAGTGACAGGAAATCTATTTTAGAGAATTTGTGTTGTTATGAGAAAGTAGAAAGTTGGAATGAATTGATGACGTAGCGTATAATGGTTCAGAATTACTCATGATTAAGTTTTTTCACCTTGATAACGTCCCTTATCAACAAGTATCTTTTCTTCGCTAAGAAAAAGAGCCTTTATAAAGCTTTCTTCTCTTTTCTGATCAATTTGTAAAGGCTCAGCACATATGGTGCGGAAGCCCAGCACCAATGGTGCGGATCGTAAACACCAATAGTGCGAAAGGTGAAGAGTGAAACAAGATGAAAGGTATTTTTATTTATTAGAGGAATAATAAAAGGTCAATTGAAGAAGCTTTTTTATTGAGTTTGAATTCATATTAGTCTGAACTTAATTAAAGAAGTGTTCGAATATGCTTCAGATATTCATCTACTTGTGGGTCTGACATACGCTTCCATATATCTCCTAATAACGCAACACCACCAAAGTGCCATTCTTTGACAAGTGGAATGTTATTAGCAGTTATACCTCCCAAGGCAATTACTTTCTCGTCAATTACATTCTCGATAGCCGCCTGCTTAAGTAAGGTAGGGGAGAAGGCTGCATGATATCCAACCTTAGAAATACTATCAAAGATAGGACTCAAGAATACATAGTCTTTTGAGTCTTTTTGTGTTATAACTTCCTCTATTGTATGACAAGAGCAAGAGATGCTTCCATGATAAGCATTGGGGGCCACAGAACAGCGCCGATTCAAATGAATACCATGAAGCATATATTCTTCTGCCAATTCGAAATGTTCATGCAGAATGATTCGACTGTGCCACTGTTCTGGTATTTGAAGAAGAAGCTGCTTGTAGGCTTCTAATGATGCTTCTGGTTTACGCAGATGCAATAAGTCAAGCCCTTGTGAAAAGAGTTTACCTATGAAGATAGCCTCTCCCGATAAGAATTCGGGAGAGGTAATGGTTATCCATTTCATTAGATGATATTTATTTCTTTAGTTCCTCTATAATCAAATCGGCTACCTTCTTGCCAGATAGTAACATACCACCAAATATTGGACCCATTCTTGGAGTTCCTGCTACTGCTGAAGAAGCCATGCCACAGGCATAGAGACCAGGGTAAATTTCACGTGTTCCTTCAACGACCATGCGTTCGCCTTCAGCCACATCTAAGGACTTTTCACCCACAACTCCGCCTGTAGTAGTGTCAAGTTGGATACCATTCTTACGTGCCACAACTTTACATATCTCGCTGTCGTGACCAGTGCCATCAATCACACATTTAGACATGATGTTTAATGGGTCAACATGTAGTCCTTCACGAAGAACCGGAGTCCAATTGACTACAACACCACTTACAACATCATTCTTGAAAACAACATCTTCAACAGAATAGCAGTTGAAGATTGTTGCACCAGCATGAGCTGCATGATAAAGCAAAGCGGAGGTACTTTCAACAGAGTCAATGGTATAAAGACCATTTTCATAAGGCAGATAGTTGATATTAAAGTCCTTGACAATGTGCAACGCTTCTTCCTGTATAACAATTTGGTTAAACATCATTGCGCCACCCCACATACCTCCGCCAGGTGACAGCTTGCGATCGAATAGAGCTGTTTTTAACCCTGCTTTCGCCAGATAATAAGCTGCAACGATGCCTGAAGGACCACCACCAACGATGGCAACATCAAGTTGTAAATTACGCTGAAGTTTGTCGAAATAGGTACTAATAATACCTTTTGATACTTGTGTCTCAATCATAATAAATTTATATTTATGGATAATTGTTATTCTTTTGCTTATTCCTCACAGTTCTTGAGAGAATGACTAATACGAGCAGCACAGAAGTGTGGGCCGCACATTGTACAATAGTTTGCATCAATAGAGTTGCTTGCTTTGTAATATTCAAGCGCACGCTCAGGGTCGAGTGCTAAGTTAAACTGGTCTTTCCAACGGAAGTCGTAACGTGCTTTACTCAATGCATTATCACGGATAGAAGCACTCGGATGTCCTTTTGCAAGGTCTGCTGCGTGGGCAGCTATCTTATAAGTGATGACACCAATACGTACATCTTCTTTCTCAGGTAGAGCAAGATGCTCCTTTGGTGTTACATAACATAGCATGGCAGTACCGTACCATCCGATGAGAGATGCACCAATAGCAGACGTGATATGATCGTAAGCTGGAGCAATATCAGTGACAAGTGGGCCTAATGTATAGAAGGGTGCACCATGACACTTATCAATTTGTCGGTCCATATTCTCTTTGATTTTATGCATTGGAACATGACCAGGACCTTCAATAAAGACCTGTACATTCTTATCCCATGCACGCTCAACTAATTCTCCCATCGTGTCAAGTTCAGCAAATTGAGCAGCATCATTCGCATCGTGCGTACAACCGGGACGTAGTCCGTCTCCCAATGATATTGCAACATCATACCTTGCACAGATATCACATATATCATCAAAATGATCATAGAGGAAACTCTCTTTCTGATGTTCCTTGCACCATTTAGAGATAATACTACCACCACGACTTACAATACCTGTCAATCGATTGTCAGCAAGATGTATATTCTTTAACCGTATGCCACAATGGATTGTAAAATAGTCTACTCCCTGCTCACATTGTTCTATCAAGGTATCACGGAAGATTTCCCAGCTAAGTGCAGTTATCTTTCCATTAACTTTCTCAAAAGCTTGATACATAGGTACTGTTCCAACAGGGACAGGACAGTTGCGAAGAATCCGTTCTCGTGTTTCATGAATATCCTTACCTGTAGATAAATCCATTAATGTATCGCAACCCCATTTACAACTCCAAACAGCCTTTTCAATCTCTTGTCCGATATCAGAAGATGTGGAGGAGTTGCCGATATTGGCGTTTATCTTCACAAGAAAGTTCGTCCCAATAATCATTGGCTCAGACTCCGGATGCTTTTTATTAGCTGGTATTACAGCCCTTCCTTCGGCAATTTCCTTGCATACAAACGCTGGAGTGATATGCGTATTGATACCCAATTCCTCACAGTTCATATTCTCTCTGATAGCAACATATTCCATCTCCTCTGTTATTATACCCTGTTTGGCGAAATACATTTGGGTCTCTCTTTCCTTACGTTTTATGACCCACGACTGTCGAAGTTTAGGCAGTCCGCACTCTAAGTTGATATCAATATTAGGATCACTGTAAGCTCCACTGGTATCATATATATACACAGGAGCATTGTTTTCCTCACATCTTTCTCCTTTCTTGATAGTAACAGTAGGAGTAAGATGTACTTTACGCATACCTACTTTGAGCTCAGGATAGAGTCTTCCACTTAGGTAAACCTTCTCAGAGGAAGGATAACTAAACTTGAATTCTGTTTTCATTTATTGCTTGATTTAAGTTCATTGATAAATCTTTTCATTGTGGTAACTGGGTTATCATCATTGTTAGCATTAAGGATAGCACCACTGACAGCTACACCACTTACCCCTGTCTGCATTATATCCGATACATCTTGTAGAAGTATACCACCAATAGCAATGACAGGGATATTAATCCCGTAAGCAGTCATTTGCTCAATGATACGTCTATAGCCGTCTAACCCTAAGATAGGAGATAGCTTTTTCTTGGTAGTAGTAAAGCGGAATGGACCGCAACCAATGTAGTCTGCTCCAGCAGAATAAATACGTTTGACATCCTCAAAAGTATTTGCTGTACCACCAATGATTTTATCCTTTCCAAGAAGACGACGTGCTTCATCGATAGGCATATCGTTCTTACCAAGATGCACACCATCAGCTTCCGTCCTTTCTACCAGCTCTACATAATCATCAAGAAGGAAGACTGCATCGTATTGTCTGCATAGTTTTCTCGTACTTTCAGCAGTCTTCAGAACCTCCTCTGCTGAAGCATCCTTCATTCGAAGTTGAATCCATCGGCATCCTCCTTCGAGTGCCATTCGAACGCCATCTATGTAATCATAGCGTTCATTGGTATGTGTAATAAATTGTATCATAAAGTTATTAGTTTCTCAGGATTAAACAAATGGTTGACAGGTCCGTGTCCTTCGCCAATATGAATATCCTTACCAGCCGCCAATGCTTGAGAAAGATAGTTCTTTGCAGCAGCTATGGCATCAGCTAATTCCAGTCCACGTGCTATAAAGGAAGTGATAGCAGAAGATAGTGTACAACCTGTTCCATGAGTGTTTTGCGTATCTATTGTCTTATGAGTAAAGGTTTGTACTATTCCATTAGTCATATATAGTCGGTCAATCTTTCTATCTCCTGTCATATGTCCTCCTTTTATCAGAACAGCTTTACACCCCAAACTCAGGACTCTTTGTGCTGCTATATCCATGTCATCAATGGTATTTATTTTCATATTTGATAATATCTCAGCCTCAGGAAGATTAGGGGTCAGTAGGGTAGACATAGGAAGCAAGGATTGACAAAATAGTTCTAAAGCATCTTGTTTCATAAGTCTAAAGCCACTTGTAGATATCATAATCGGGTCAATCACTATCGGAATGTTCGGATAAAACTTCAACGTTTCAGCTATGGCGTGTATAGTAGCACTGTCATTTACCATCCCAATCTTTACAGCATCAGGTTTTATATCTTCCATAACCGCCTTAATCTGCTCTGCAACGATAAAAGGGCTCACCCCATGAACAGCCTGTACACCTTTCGTATTTTGCACAGTAATAGATGTAATAGCAGTTGCTGCATAGACGCCTAAGGCTGACATAGTCTTTATGTCTGCTTGTATTCCAGCTCCACCGCTACAGTCAGAGCCCGCAATTGTCAATGCACAAATATATCTCATGCACCATATCGGTTTGTAGAGGTACGTCTATTGCAGTTCTTAAAAAGATGATACGAGATAGAAAACAGTCCCATTAATGACAAACAAAGTGTAAGTATAGAATGAGACAATCCCTGCGGCTGCATTATCAGCGTCAGGTTCTATGGGTATAATCTCAGCAACACAACCGTGAAGCACCCCTTGTTTCTTAATTTATTTATCTGTTGGCAAAAGTATATGTTATTACTTAAATAAGAAATAGTTACCTGATATTTAACTTATATTTAACGTTTAGCTTGTTATATTATATAGTTCCCTCCCTAATTAAAAGCCTATGTTCGCCAAGGAGTTGATGCCCCGCACATGTGGTGCTAATGGTAAACACCAATGGTGTTGGGTGCTAAATGCCTTGCAATAGTTAGCCCAAGTGAAAGCTATTTATTGTTGCTATAGTTCAGATATAGTCATTATTCTCTATTCTTGACCTTTTTATAGGGGTTCTCAATACATATATTGCAGAAAAATATGTAAATTTGCACTTATATTAGCGTTAATCAACACACATATAAATCGTGAATAATTCTTCCACTATAAAAGGTTATGGTTATGCCAGCCTTTCTGCAATTACGTTCGGTACTATCCCGCTTTTCTCCATTCCTGTAATGGAGTCGGGAATGTTACTGCCGTCAGTTTTAATCTATCGTTTCGCCTTTGGTTGTCTTTTTATGATGGCGATCCTCTTATGGCGTAAGCAAAATCTACATATACGATGGGGAGATGGACTCCGTATCACGTTCCTTTCGATTCTGTATGCTGTGTCGGCTGTATGTCTTTTCAGTAGTTACGAATATATGCCTGGTGGTATAGCTACTACCCTGCTATTCTCTTATCCGGTATGGACGGAGGTTCTTCTCATTCTTTTCTTTAACGAAAAACTTACAATTCGCATATCCTTAGCTATTTTACTTGCTATTGCTGGTGTGGCTTTTCTTGGTGGAATAGGGCATACAGACGGTATTAAGTCGATGTGGGGTGTTACACTTGCCATGTCGTCAGGACTGCTGTATGCTATCTATATGGTACTTTTCCCTAACATGCGTATTCGTAAGTTGCCGGCGTTGAAGGTTAATTTCTACATCTTTTTTATGGCAATGTTGCTACTCATTCTTTATGCAACATTTACGACAGGAGGTGTACAACGAATTACGAATGCAGACTCTTTCCTTTCATTGATACTACTGGGTCTGATTCCAACCACTATCAGTAACGTTACGTTGGTTCGTTCACTCACCTTGATAGATTCTGCCAGTGTTGCTATCTTAGGAGCCTTTGAGCCACTCACTGCAATGACTATTGGTATCACACTCATGGGCGAACCACTCACAACATCTATTATTATTGGTTGTGTACTTATCATTACTTCCGTAATAATTCTTATCACAAAGGGTAAAACCTTACCTAATCCTCTTAGGAAATATGCCGAACATCAAGAATAAAAACATACTATGGCATCTTCTTGCCATTGCTATTGTCGCCGTATGGGGCACTACCTTTGTAAACACAAAGGTGCTTTATAACAGTGGGTTAACACCGTTGGAAATCTTTCTCCTACGCTTTGTTATTGCCTATATTTGTATATGGTTTATCTCGCCACGTCAGCTTTTTTCTCGTACATGGCGTGATGAATTAATTATGGTTTTATTAGGTATAACGGGAGGTTCGGTGTTCTTCCTTGCAGAAAACTATGCAGTGGGACTTACTTATGTCAATAATGTTAGTTTCATTGTTTGTACTGCACCACTGCTTACAGTACTACTTGGTATCACCTTTGTGAAGAATATTAAAGCAAGTTGGTCATTGATTCTCGGTTCGTTGATAGCCTTAATGGGTGTTGCTATCGTTATCTTCAATGGTAGTTTTGTCCTACATCTGAATCCTTGGGGAGATCTCCTCACGTTATTGGCATCACTATGTTGGGCTGTTTATTCCTTACTGATGAAGAAGATATCAAACAGTTATTCTGCTGTTTTTATAACACGTAAGATTTTCTTCTACGGACTTGTAACGGTATTGCCAGCCTTTCTTTTTGACCCATGGACGGCAACAACATCCATGCTTCTTACACCGAAAGTTATCTTAAACCTATTGTTCCTTGGTCTTGTAGCGTCTTTCCTTTGCTTCGTTCTGTGGACATTAGTCATTGCGAAGATTGGTGCCATGACATCATCGAACTATCTATACCTAAACCCTATCACCACAGTAGCAACCAGTGCTATCTTCCTTAACGAGCCAATGACAGCCATAGCGTATGTCGGGAGTGCGTTGATATTAGTAGGTGTGGCGGTGTCGAATAAATAATAGTAGCATTTTGTAGATACTAACTATGAGAGAAGAAACTGGTAGGGGAGCAAGTTCTCCTTTCTATTAGTCTGTCTTAAACTATATTGTCTTTCAATAATAACTTAGTCATAATATGAGAAAAATAGTATTGATTACTGGTGCTACCAGTGGAATTGGCGAAGCCTGCGCACGTAAGTTTGCACAAGGAGGTTATGATGTTATCATTACTGGGCGTAGAGCACAACTTCTTGCTAACCTAAAGAAAGAACTCGAAGCAGAAGGAGTGAGAGTGTTAGCACTTGCTTTTGACGTACGAAATCGTAATGCAGCAACTGCAGCTATCAACAGCCTACCACTTGAATGGCAGCAGATTGATGTCTTAATTAACAATGCTGGTTTGGCTCTTGGCTTAGAACCTGAATACGAAGGTAGCTTTGAAGATTGGGAAACGATGATTGATACCAATATCAAAGGCCTCTTAACCATGACACGCCTTGTTGTGCCAAGAATGGTAAAACGCGACAGCGGACATGTTATTAATATCGGTTCTGTGGCAGGCGATGCAGCCTATGCTGGCGGTAATGTCTATTGTGGTACAAAGGCAGCGGTAAAGACTATTAGCGACGGACTCCGTATTGACCTTGCACATACCTCTGTACGTGTGACGAATGTAAAGCCTGGATTGGTAGAGACCCACTTCTCTAACGTACGTTTCCATGGCAATGATTCTCGTGCTGAAAAAGTATATGAAGGTGTTAAGCCACTCACTGGCACCGATATAGCTGAGGTTGTGTTCTATGCTGCTTCCGCTCCTGCCCATGTTCAGATTGCCGAAGTGCTCGTTCTTGCTACGCATCAAGCAAATGGAAGTGTGTTACATAGAGGCACATCAAAGTAAGTCTCTCTCCTCTGATTTACTTAAAGATTGCATTTAACGAAAAGAAGAGAGGATACTTCCACTTGTAAGAGCGATATAAAAGGATATATTAGTTATGGGAATACAAGTTTATAGTTTATTATAGATGTATCTAATAGACGTATAAACTTATATTCCCATTTGTCTTATTCAATTCAAATTAGGCTATAAACACTTACTTTTTAGAATAGCCAGTGTTTGAATTTATTTTACATTACTCCTTAATCTCTTTATAGAAATTAGGTAAAAATACGTCGTTTTATTTATCTTCGCAACTATCTTGTTATTAAGACGTTACACAGAAGCATGATAAAAGGTGCTTAATTGGCCTTCAAAAGGGCGTTAGTAAGACTTCAAAAGGGCACCTTTTGCAAGCCAAAAGGGCGTCTTTTCAAAGCCAATTAAGCCTTGACAAGAATAGTGCTGGTGAAAAATATTTACAAATGAGATTATTCTTTCTGCTGTAAAGGGATCTATTTTCCTATTATATCAATAAAGAGCATTGTATGCTAAAACCTTTTCTTAGAATGTTTATTGTTCCTTAGATTTCTTCTCACGAGCAGTCTTAATCCTATCTTGAATCATCTGATAGTGTGAGATAGCATGTTTACGAGCATTGATAATCTGGAACCTATAGACAAAGCAGGTTGTAACAAAGTATACAGCTGCCTGTATCCATAATGCACGAACCTCAGGTAATATATCATCAATGGTAGCACCCATAGAGGCTATTCGTAAATATCCACGAACGCCAAAGGTGGAAGGAACAAGCCAACTGACACCCTGCCAGCCACCAGGAATACTACTCTGTGGCCATGATGCACCTGTAAGGAAAAGGAAAGGGATAGAGGTAAAGACCACTAAAAGCATCACATTCTCACGATAACGCACAAGACACGAGATAGTCATACCGAAGAAGATAACTGCTAATAGATATGGCAACAGAAACCAAAAGAGGTCAGAAGGACGAGCAAGCATAGTGAAGTTAAACAAATGGGGTACAACCATTGTTACGTATGCTGCCATGACACAATAAATCATGAAATAGCAAGAGGATTTGCCAAGTACTATCTTCATAATTCCATTGTAGTGTTTACCGATAGGGACAAGGTCTTGGAAACGGTTGTTTTCACGTGCTGTACCTGCTGATAAGCCAATTCCGAGAAGTAATGTTTGCTGTAGAATTAGAATCAATACACCAGGAAGAATAGCATTACCATAACCTCCCGTTGTGTTAAAAATAGGCTCTGCATCTACTACCATTGGTTCGGTGTTCACCTCTTCATCTCGCTCTGTAAATGAGAAGGTATGTCCTTTCTTTAATTCAGTACCCATGTCCATTGATACTGCCAGTGCAGTCTGATAGATAGCCTTATATGTAAGCATCAGACTCATGTCACAATACACACCCACATGAGCCTTTTCACCACGATGCAGAGTGCGGTCAAAATCACTTGGAAAGTAGAGTACACCATGTACAGCTTGTTTCCCTACCAATGCTTCAGCCTCCTGCAGGTTATTACAATAGTAGGCAGCACGTACATCAGGTGACGCATCAAAGTCTTGAATAAACTCACGTGAAGATGAAGAGTGAGATAAATCGACAATAGCGATAGGAACTTCACGCACCACCTCATTATTATATATCCATGAGTAAAGCAGTGGGTAAGCCAAAGGTACAAGGAGAAAGAATATTAATACTCCTTCGTCTTTAATCGTACTCTTCGTTTCCAACCACCATATATAACAAAGAGAAGATAGAAAACTCAGTGGTCCTGAGCTTGCTTTCTTTTTATTAGTAGGCTTCGTTGTATTCTTTGTTTCTGACATAATTGACCGTTTGTTAAATCCTCTTCTTTGAGAGATTATTTAATCAGAGATGAGTAATACGCAGAAATATAACCCTTTATAGAACTTTTCCTTTGGTAATATTCTGTACATAAACTCATCCTTTATGACCGTTAGTGGATGACACTTGCATATCTTTAAGGTATATACACATATTCAACCATTGCTCGCTTAATATTTCTAATCACAAGGATTGGCAGTGAGGCAAAAGCTACCAGTGCTACGACATTCACCCACGCATTTATCAATGGGTAACCATTAAAGATACAGATTTGATAAATCATATAGTAATGGCGCAATGGTATGATCTGTGCCAAGGCTTCAATCATACCGTCCATTGCAAAAAGTGGGAAGGTCGCACCACAGGCAGAGAAACCTACCACAGCCCAAAGAGAACATATACTCATTGACATTCGTAGAGAAGGCATCAGTCCAAAGACAAAAACACCAAAGCCCTGAGATGACAATACAGTAAGTATGGCAAGGAAGACTATCATACCCAGACCACCCGGATGTGGAAAGTTCAGATAACCATAGACATACCATTCATAACCAAAGAATATGGTTAAAAATATAAGTGTCTGTGGTAATAGCTTACCTGTAAGGGCTAAAAAAATATTATTTCCAGCCATAGACATCCACTCATTAGCTCTACCAAACTTTAGTTCAGTACCGATAGAGTAGGCTGTAATGAGAAACATGAATAGCACCAGAATACCAGGAATCATTATACTACTCAAATATACATTATAGTTCATCCAAGGATTACCAACCATGTGTACGTCGAGACCTATTGGCTGAATGATTGTTTTAATCTCATCAGGCGTCTTTCCAAGCATCTGCAACTTAGCTGCACCAACAGCTGCAGAACTAAGAGTAGTTACAGTCTTGAGGTCTTTGAAAATCATACCTCCCGCAACAAGTGTTACATTACTATAGTAGAAAGAGATTTCTGGTTGACGTTGAGAAACAAGTTTTGCCGTTGTTCCTTCTGGGATATAAAGAAAACCGTATATCTCATTACGCTGTATAGCCTTACGTGCTTCAGCTACATTGTTATAATGTCCTGCGACTCGAGTATTTTGAAAACCATCCAACTGACGAATCATAGCACGTGTAACGGAAGTGTTATCGTTGTCGACAACACCACAAGGGAGTTTCTCTGGCTGTCCAGTACTCATCAGAGATGTAAAGAAAAAGATGATAACAAGAGGGAAAACCACCATACAACAGATGTAGATGGGGTTATGTATTATCAATCCAACTTCACGAGCAGAGAGATTAACAATCCTTCTTATGTATAAGAGTAACTTCTTCATTATGATTAAAAAGCCTCCTCAACTCCCTCTATAAAAGGATATTATGTGAGGAAAACTGCCTTTAAATGTCTTTGTTAGATGGTCTTTAAATAATGATTTTTTAATAGCTTATTAGTAAAGTAAGCCCCTCTGTCTTTAGTGTTAAGCCTTAGCACCATTGGTGTTAGCCATCAGCACCACATGTGTTTACCATCAGCAAATCTATGGAAGGTGCTAAGAGAGTTTTGCTTTTGCCATTATTAGAGAACTAACATCCCGTTAGGCAACTCCTCTCCTTTGGAGGGGCTGGGGGAGGTCCTACTTCTTTAGTATCAACGACATACCAGGCTTTAAACCTTCAACCTTCTTTGTTGGTTTTGCCTTAACTTGGAATGTCTTTAGATCATACTGTCCATTGGTCTTAGTAGCCTTCCACACAGCATAAGAACCTTTATCCTTTAAGGAGGTTACACGCAGTTCAATATTCTTATCAAGAGCTGGAACATAGGCTTTTAGAACTGTGCCAACCTTCATGTCCTTGAGTTGATCCTCACGCACATTAAATGTTCCCCAAATATCATCAACCATTGAGATACTCATAATCGGACTACCTAAGCCGACAAGTTCGCCTACCTTTGGATATATTGTTTCAACCTCTCCGTCTGCTGTTGCACGCTGTACGGTTTCTTTCAAGACTGAACGAACAACATCAACTGCAGAACGAGCAGCCTGAGCTTGCTTTCTTGCAGCCTCTTTTGTCTCACGCTGAGCACCATTCTTAGCAAGTTCCCACTGTGATTTAGCAACTTGTACACCAGCCTTTGTTGCTTCGTATGCTGCCATAGCCTCATCACGTTTCTGTGCACTCATCACTCCTTCGTCGTACAATCGTTGCATACGACCGTAGGTCTTTTCGGCAATATCATTTGCTGCAATAGCCTGCTGATAAATTTGATAAGCACTTTCTACAGTCTCACGACGTGTAGGACCTTCTGCCAAAGCACTCAAAGCATCTGTTGCACCAGCCGCAGCTTCAGCCACTTTCTCTTGTGTACTTGCTTCAGGGATAGCCAATGTAGCAAGGACGTCTCCCTTGTGAACAAAGTCGCCTTCTTTCACTTTAATGTCTGTGATACGGCCTGGGAACTTACAAGCTACACGATATTCACTTACTTCTACTTCTCCTTGTATGGTTTCTTCTGTGCGGTCAATGGTGAAATAACCAATAACGGCCACGATAACTACTACAGAAACAAAGCCTATTACGGCTAAAAGTATGTTATTATGTTGTGATTTTGCTGACATATTTTTGAGGTTTGATTTTTATGTATTAAGTATTTTATTCTTGCAATATGAACCTTTAAGATATGAGTTGGTGACTTTCTAATACTCCATGAAACGCAAGTCTCAAAGTTCAAACTTGTATTATAAACCGCCAAGAGCCTTTTGCAATCCTGTTTGTGCTAACTTTACGCTGATTTCTGCATCAATGATTGCCATGCGTGAAGTCTGCCAAGCAGTCTGAGCAGCCATAACTTCTGTAACCGTCATAACACCCTCTTTAAAGCCTACGTTAGCACAACGAAGGTTCTCTTCTGCAGCAGCCATATTCTTCTGAGAGGTAGCAAGTTGCTTGTTTGCATCTTTAAGACGGAGTCTGTTCTGCTCTATCTCCAAGTCAATCTTCTTACGTACGTCATCCATTTCTAACTGTGCTATAGTCGTAGCGGTCTTACTTGCACGTACCTTATATTTGTTTTCTCCCCAATTCCATACTGGTACTTGAACTGTTATTCCTATGTTCCATAAATCTGTAAAACGTTTCTGGAAACCATTAAAGAGATTCGGATTCGATACGGAATAGCCAGCAGTAAGAAGTACATGAGGCATATAAAGTGAACGAATAAGTTTGGTATTCTGTATGCTCAAATCAACAGCATTCTGTAAGAGACGTAGCTCTGGACGAGCTTCGTTAAGCCCCGTTGTATCTGAAGAAGAGACTGTATAGTTGTCAAACTGTGTTGATGGAGTAGGAGGGAGGTCGGCATCACCTTCATCAGACAGAGGTATATCACCATTCAAATCAAGACCACAAAGCTCGCACAATGCCATCTTAGCCAATGATACACCACTTTGAATACGAGTAATTTGCATGTCAGCTGTATTAACAGCTACCTCAACCTTCAATCCATCAGCTCGAGTAGCTACACCCTCGCGTATCATCTTCTTAACATCCTCATTGAGCTTTTGAGCTAAATCACGATAGCGAGTTGCCAACGCCTCTTTCTTCTTTAAGGAGATTGCCAACCAATAGGCATTATCGACCCCATAGAGCACCAACTGTCGCTTGAGGCTGATATTGTTCTGTGCAACCTGCTCACTAATAGCTGCCATATCGTTAGCTGCCTTGATAGCACCTCCCATATAAATAGGTTGATTGACAACTATACCACCGGCATAGACGTTCTTTGTGTTTGAACGGAATGCGTCATTGATACTTTGTCCGATATTGTTTCCTACCTGAGTGAGTGGTGTCGCAACATTGCTAAAGAGCTGACCAAGTTGCTGAGCCATCTGTGGACTGAGGATACCTTGTTGTGCTAACGAGGTCAAGTTCTGTCCAATCTGACCACCTAACTGCCCAAAGGTATTTGTTCCAAGATTGCTAAATGCATTCTTCTGATCATCGCTGAGAAGTGAAATCTCTCGTGAAAAGTGTTGATAACCAGTGAGTGCATCAACACGTGGCAGATACTTTGTCTTAGCTGCCTTACGTGTGTTTTCTGCCACATCTACTGTCATACGCGAAACCTTTAGCTGACGATTGTTTTGTAAAGCCAGCTCACGACACTTCTGCAGAGAGTACACCTCCTGTGCATGAATGCCCAAGGTGACACCCAATAACATTGCTATGGTGAATAACTTTTTCATTGTTAAATGCCTCTAAAAATATCTTTTGCAAAAGTAGCTTTTTTATATTGATTAACAAGGAAAGGTAGGCTGATAATCATTAAAATACAAAAATATGCCTATTTTTAGGGAAATATAGAACAACTTTGGAAATAAATGTTTAACTTTGCAGGATAGGTTTGTATAAAATACAAGTACGAAAACATTTCATACAGTGAACAAAAACAATTTCTTTTATCGTGCGTTTGACCTCTATTATGATGGGTTTCGGCACATGACATTGGGTAAAACACTTTGGACAGTGATAATAGTTAAGTTGGCTATTATGTTCCTTGTGTTAAAGATTTTCTTCTTTCCAAACTTTCTAAAAGCGAATGCGGAAAAAGGGAAAGAGGGTGAATTCATTGAGCAACAACTGATGAAAAGATAACGAGCTTCAGTTATTATCATCATTTATTACCTATAGCAATATATTCAATTCATAACATTTTAATAAATAACAACAAACAATGGAAAACCTACTTTTAGCCATTGATCCAGGAACTGTTGACTGGTCACGTGCACAGTTTGCACTGACAGCCATCTATCACTGGCTTTTCGTTCCCTTGACACTGGGCTTAGCTGTCGTAATGGGAATCATGGAGACTTGTTATTATCGCACCCGAAAGGAGTTTTGGCGTACTGCAACTCGTTTTTGGCAGCGATTGTTTGGTATTAACTTTGCCATGGGTGTTGCTACTGGTATCATCCTTGAGTTCGAGTTTGGAACTAATTGGAGCAATTATTCTTGGTTCGTTGGTGACATCTTTGGTGCACCACTTGCCATTGAAGGAATCTTGGCTTTCTTTATGGAGTCAACATTCGTTGCAGTGATGTTCTTCGGTTGGAACAAGGTTTCAGCGGGCTTCCACCTCGCATCAACATGGCTCACAGGTTTGGGAGCAACACTCTCAGCATGGTGGATTCTCGTGGCTAATGCGTGGATGCAGTATCCTATCGGTTGTACATTCAACCCAGATACGATGCGTAATGAGATGACCTCATTCCTCGATGTCGCACTGAGTCCATTTGCTATTGACAAGTTCACACATACCATTACTTCTTCTTGGATATTGGGTGCAGCATTCACTGTTGGTGTAAGTTGCTGGTATCTGCTTCGTAAGCGTCACATAGAACTTGCAAAGGAGAGTATAAAGGTCGGTGCAGCTGTTGGTCTTGTAGCGTCTCTTTTAGCAGGTTCTACAGGTCACAACTCTGCTTATATGGTAGCACAATCACAGCCAATGAAGCTTGCAGCAATGGAAGCTCTCTATGAAGGAGGTACTGATCAGAGTTTGACAGCAGTTGCTTGGGTGAACCCATTTGAGCAGCCTGATTACATGAACCAGTCTGAACCTCCTATGCGAATAGCTGTACCTAACATGCTTTCTATCCTTGCAACAAAGGATGCTCATGGTTATGTTCCTGGTGTAAAGGATATCATCCGTGGTTATAAGAAGGCTGACGGCACAATGGAACCATCGTTGAAGGAGAAGCAGGAACGTGGTCGTAATGCTATCCAAGCACTTAAAGACTATCGTGCAGGAAAGAACAAAGAGTCTAATCTCAAAGTTCTTGAAAAGGATATGAAGTACTTTGGCTATGGATATATTAAGGATGCTAAGCAGGTTGTACCATTCATTCCTATTAACTTCTGGTCATTCCGCATTATGGTTGGTCTTGGATGTTTCTTCATCCTTATCTTTGCAGTAATATTGTTTATTGTTTATAAGAAAGATATTACTCGTCCACGCTGGTTACAGAGAGTAGGTATTGCACTCATCCCATTAGCTTTTATTGCAAGTGAGTGTGGATGGCTTGTTGCCGAATTTGGCCGCCAGCCATGGACAATCCAGGATATGCTTCCAACATGGGCAGCAGTGAGTGACCTCTCAAGTGGTGGTATCGCATTCACCTTCTTCCTCTTCCTTGTTCTCTTTACTGCAATGTTGACAGTTGAAGTTAGTATTATGTGTAAGCAAATTAAGAAAGGACCAGAACTATGACATACGATTTTCTGCAACACTACTGGTGGTTCATCATCTCACTCTTAGGTGGACTACTTGTCTTCCTGCTGTTCGTGCAGGGTGCAAACTCAATGATTTTCCAATTGGGTAAGACAGAAGAAGAGCGCCGCATGCTCATTAATTCAACTGGTCGTAAGTGGGAGTTCACCTTTACTACACTCGTTACGTTCGGTGGAGCATTCTTTGCTTCTTTCCCACTTTTCTATAGTACCAGTTTTGGTGGTGCTTACTGGGTATGGGTATTGATTCTCTTCACCTTTATCATTCAGGCTATTAGTTATGAATTCCAGAACAAGGCAGGTAACCTCTTTGGTGTTCGTACCTTCCAGACTGGATTGATTATTAATGGTATTCTTGGTCCATTGCTCTTAGGTGGAGCTGTTGCAACCTTCTTTACAGGTTCTAACTTCATCGTAGAGAAAGGTAACATTACTGACTTCATGCAGCCTGTTATCTCTCATTGGGCAAATGGTTCACGTGGACTTGACGTACTGCTCAATCCTTGGGTTGTCATCTTTGGTATTTCAGTAGTATTCCTTGCACGTATCCTCGGTACACTCTATATTAATAATAATGTGAACGATGATATAATCCGTGGACGTGTTCGCAAGCAGTTACTCGTTAACACAGTTCTTTTCTTACTGTTCTTCTTGCCTTTCCTTATCGTAACATTGCTAGGCGAGGGCTATGCAGTAAATGAAGCTGGTGTTATCGTTATGGAGCCAATGAAGTATCTGAACAACTTATTAGCAATGTGGCCGTTGGCTATCATTCTGCTTGTAGGTGTTGTTCTCTTGCTTTTCGGAATCGTTAAGACTGTTCTTAAGCCAGAGTATGTACGTGGTATTTGGCCTGCAGGTATTGGTGTGGTATTGGTTGTTTTGGTCCTCTTCCTCATTGCAGGATGGAACAACACAGCTTACTATCCATCAACAGCTGAACTCCAAAGCTCATTGACACTTCAGAATAGCTCTTCAAGCGAGTTCACTTTGAAGGCTATGTTCTATGTTAGCTTCCTTGTTCCATTCGTTTTGGCATACATTGTTTATGCTTGGCGTGCAATCGACAAGAAGGCTATTGACCGTAAGGAAATTGCTGAGGACGACCACGCTTACTAAGTTTTAGTCCTCCTGTTCTATACAGATAAAAGTCTATGGGGTGAGAGAAGTTTCTATTTATGAGCTTCTCTCACCCCTTCTTCTTATAGAAAGAAGTACTAAACTTCATTTCAACTCAGCTTGTTCATTAGATAATAACCCTCACTTTTTTACAAAAACCAGACAATTTAGGCGCTTGAAATATGTTTACAAACATTTCTGTAAAAAGTACTTTTAAAGTCAAAAAACGACCACTAAAAACCACGTTTGCAACTATCAGTCAATCAATAGATTACAAAGTTCGAATACAAAAGGTGCTTAATTAGCTTCTAACTAACGCCCTTTAAGGGTTCAATTAAGCCTTAGTTAGAGGTCAATTAAGCCTTAATTGAACCCTTATTGGGCGTCTTTTATTTTGCGTGTTTAGAATTATCTTTACAAAATAGTAGTTTTGTATCGTATCAATCAAAATGGAATTCAAAAAGTAAAGTTCAAATTCCGATTTAGAAAATATCTTTTATATCTTTGCAGAAAATAGCTGTATGGACTTGAAGATAAAGATATTAGTTTTATTTATTGCTCTATTTATCTTCGGTGGTTGTTCTTCCGAAGTAAACTATAGTAGTCAAATAATAAACTACGATTTTAATCAATTAGATGGTGTCTTAATCTATAATAGAGATATTGATATGACCGTTTTTGAACTATTTAGGGAAAAGGGAAGTGGTCTTGTATTTGTAGATAACCAGCTAAGAATAACTAAAAAGCCAAAGAACTATCCCTTACAAGATAACGAGATTATTAAGTTTCTCAAGGCTTATAAGAAATTAAATCTATCGTATTGTTGCATAGATAATGGGAAGATAATAAGAGTGATTTCTAATGGCATTGACTATATAAAAATAAATAAAGGCTATCATGATAAAAGATACCTTTTCGACTCGCATAAGCAAGAGTATGAATATATTGGCAATGATTGGTATGTAAAGAGGATGTAAATAACATAGGCAAAAGAAAAATGAAACAGAGATTATTAATTTACACGGTATGGATTGCCATATTCCTATGTATATCTATCTTGATTCTTTTCATAACAGCCATAACACAAAGCTATTTCCCATATCTAAATTTGGTGATATACGTACCAATGATTATACTTTCGTCTGTCTCATTTGCAGTCATATTTGAAGACAAATGGTGGGTAAGTCTAATTGAAGGTCTGGTCACAAGTCTGCCAGCTCTTTACCTATTCTATTTTATTTAAATACCTTTAATTGAAGAACAGTGAAAGAATTTTCTTTCTACTTCTCTTTATTACCCTCTACATCACCAATTTTTCGTGATGAATTGTCAGCTAACACGTCGTTGACTATGTTAGTAAGCTGCTCTTTCAATTCGTTAATAAATTGAGAAGCATCATACTTCTTTGCTTCAATATCACGAAGTTTCTTCTCCCAGATACCCGTCAATTCGGCTGATGTGAGAAGTTTCTCGTGAATCGTATCAATCAGTGCAATACCTGTATCAGTAGCTTCTATGTTCTTTCTTTTACGACGAATATAATGGCGTTTAAAGAGCGTTTCAATAATTCCTGCACGTGATGAAGGGCGTCCGATACCATTCTCCTTCATAGCAGCACGCAGGGTTTCGTCTTCAACAAACTTACCAGCTGTTTCCATTGCACGAAGCAAAGAGGCCTCTGTGTAATGTTTTGGAGGGGTTGTTTGCTTTTCAGTAAGGGTAGGTGTGTGTGGTCCTGATTCCCCTTTCTTAAAGGTAGGAAGTAGAGGAGAGGTTGTAGTGGTTCCTTCTTGGCTGTCATCTGATGGGGTAGAGGAGGAACCTGATGGCGTATCAGTGCAAACTCTCCAACCCAAATCTAATATTTCTTTGCCAGAAACCTTAAACTCTATCTCGTCTACCTTGCCCAATACTGTTGTCGTAGAGAATTTACAATCAGGATAGAAAGCAGCGATAAAACGACGAGCAATGAGGTCATACACCTTTTGCTCAGCATCTGTCAGCCCTTGTGGTAGTACACCAGTCGGAATAATGGCATGGTGATCTGTCACCTTTGAGGAATCAAAGACGCGTTTTGTCTTAGGCAATGGCTTGCCACCCAACGTCTTCACAATATCGACATAAGGCTTTTTACCCGCAAAGGTAGTCTGAAAGAGTCCGTTCATTATCTGTGGACACTTTGGATAAATATCATCAGAGAGGAACTGTGTGTCAACACGTGGATAAGTTGTAAGCTTACGTTCGTAGAGAGTTTGAATCGTATTGAGTGTCATCTCAGCAGAGAATCCAAACTTACGATTACAATCTACCTGCAGAGAGGTGAGATCGTAAAGTTGCTTAGGCTGTTCTGCCCCTTTCTTTTTTGCTACACTTGTAATCGTAAAAGGCTTTCCTTCAATCGTAGAGAAGGCTTTTTCGCCTTCTTCTTTAGAGGTAAATTTACCCTTTGTTGCCGTAAACTGCGTATCACGATACACTGTAGCTAATACCCAATAAGGCTCTGGTTTAAAGTTATCTATCTCTTTCTGTCGCTGTACGATGAGTGCCAAGGTTGGTGTCTGTACTCGACCAATTGACAGAACCTGACCTCTGCCATAACTATTGTTGCCATACTTTAATGTATAAAGGCGGGTAGCATTCATTCCTAACAGCCAGTCACCAATCGCACGAGACAATCCTGCGAGGTAAAGTGGCTGATACTGCTCTTGTTCCTTTAAGTTGGCAAAACCCTCACGAATAGCTTCATCCGTCATCGAAGATATCCAAAGACGCTTCACAGGGCATTTCACACCAGCCTTTTGCATTACCCACCGCTGAATTAATTCACCTTCCTGACCAGCGTCACCACAGTTGATAATTATCTCAGCCGATTGGTAAAGCTTCTCAATAACAGCAAACTGCTTCTTGATACCTTCGTCTTCAATGAGTTTAATACCAAAGCGTGGAGGTATCATTGGCAATGCAGCGAGACTCCAATATTTCCAGTTTGTAAAATAATCATTAGGTTCCTTCAACTCACAAAGGTGGCCGAAGGTCCATGTTACTTGGTAATTATTGCCCTCCATATAGCCATTACAAGCCTTGTTGGCACCAAGGATTCGAGCTATATCTTTAGCAACACTGGGTTTCTCTGCAATGCAAACTATCATACAATTTCTTCTTAGTTTTAAGCCATTTTACCTTTGCAAAGGTAAGAAAAATATTCTTTGTTAAGGATTAAACTTATTTTATTACCAGTCTTTTTTGCGATTTTCCTATGCAATCTAAGTAATTTTATCTAAATTTGTAGCATAGAAACGAACAAGAAAAGATAAAATTATGAGAGTTGGTCTCTTTATTCCATGTTACGTCGATGCACTTTATCCACAAGTAGGCGTAGCAACTTATAAGCTTTTGAGAAAGCTAAAATTAGATGTAGTCTATCCCGAACATCAGACTTGTTGTGGTCAGCCAATGGCAAATGGTGGCTTTCAGCGTATGTCTAATCACCTTGCTGGACGTTTTGAGGATAAGTTTAAAGACTTCGATTATATTGTAACACCGAGTGTATCTTGTGCTGCTTTTGTGCGGGTTAATTACCCACAAATACTCGATCATGAGTGTCAGACACCTAAAAAAACAATGGAATTGGTAGAATTCTTACATGATGTTCTGAAGGTAAAGGAGCTTCCTGGAAGTTTTCCTCATGTCGTGTCTGTTCATAACTCTTGTCATGGTGTACGTGAATTAACGCTTAGTACACCTTCTGAATTGCAAGAGAAGCCAGTAAATAAGATAGTTGAATTATTGAAACTCAAGGAAGGAATCACAGTTAAAGAACCTGATCGCAAGGATGAGTGTTGTGGTTTCGGTGGTATGTTTGCTGTTGAAGAACCTTATATCAGCACTGCCATGGGTAATGATAAAGTGAAACGTCACATGGATACGGGTGCCGAGTTTATCACAGGTTCGGATAGTTCATGCTTAATGCATATGCAGGGTGTAGCAGGAAAGAACCACTATCCTATTAAGTTCATGCATGTAGCTGAGATTTTAGCTGCAGGTTTATGATATTTATATAAAGGTTATAAAAGACAAAAGAGTTATGTCAACATATCATTCTAAAAAAGCAAAAGAGTTTCTGAAAGACCCTAAGAAGGTTGAAAGACATGACCGTACATTTTGGTCATTACGTCAGAAAAGAGATGCTGCAGTGGCAGAGCTACCAGAATGGGAGGATTTACGCGAACATGCAAGTCGGATAAAAGAGCATACAGCGACCCATTTAGCTGACTATTTAGAGCAATTCTCTAATAGTTTGGAACGTAATGGTGTTATTGTTCATTTCGCAAAAGATGCACAAGAGTTTAATGAAATGGTTTATGGGATACTTGAATCTCATAAAGTAAAGAAACTTGTTAAATCTAAATCCATGCTTACCGAGGAATGTGAGATGAATCCTTATCTGATAAAGAGAGGTATCAACGTCGTTGAATCCGACCTTGGTGAGCGTATTCTTCAACTCATGCATTTAAAGCCTGCGCATATCGTTATGCCTGCTATTCACTTGACTCGTGATGAGATTGGAGAGATGTTTGAAGAGAAAGGAATCTCTAAAGAGAAAGGAAATCATGACCCAGCTTATCTTACACGCTGTGCACGTGAAGATCTGCGTGGTGATTTTATGGATGCTGATGCAGGACTGACAGGTTGTAACTTTGGTGTTGCTGCAACAGGAGATTGCGTTGTATGCACCAATGAAGGTAATGCCGACATGTCAACTTCAGTACCTAAGTTACATATTGTTGCCATGGGTATTGAGAAAGTTATTCCTGATTATGATTCGTTGGCAGTGTTCCAACGCTTATTAGCACGTAGTGGAACGGGACAACCTTCAACTGCCTTTACCTCTCAATTCCGTAAGGCACGACCAGGAGGTGAGATGCATGTAATATTAGTAGACAATGGTCGTAGTGACATGATTGCTAATAAAGAACATTGGATGACACTGAAGTGTATTCGATGTGGTGCATGTATGAATACTTGCCCTGTCTATCGTCGTTCAGGAGGTTATTCATATAGTTACTTTATTCCAGGTCCTATTGGAGTAGACCTTGGTATGCTAAAGAATCCAAAACAGCACAGTGGGAATGTTTCTGCATGCTCATTATGTTTGAGTTGTGATTGTGTTTGCCCTGCAAAGGTAACTCCAGGTAGTCAGATTTATCGATGGCGTCAAAGCCTTGAGAAATATGGTACAGAGAATAAAGAAAAGAAAGTGATGGCAGAAGGTATGAAAGTTGTTTACGAAAACTACCATATTTATGATGCTTTACTTCGTAATTCATCAGTTGCCAATCACATACCAGAATCGCTAATGGATATAAAGCTTAATCCATGGAGCATTGGTCATACAATGCCAAAGTTTGCGAAAAAGCCTTTCCATGTCATATTTAAACAAGCAATGGAGGATTTGAAGCATGAATAAAGAAGATTTATTTAGCAAATTACGACGTAATACAAAAGAACAGTTTGATATGCCCGAGAAGCCTATTGAGGGTATTAAATATCGAGATGTAGTACAGCAATTTATTGAGATGAGTCATATTGTAGGCTGTGAAGTCATTGAGGCTAAGGCGGAAGATGATATCAATACACTGATACAAAAGGCTTATCCCGATGCTAAGGTATTGTCTTCAAGTGTAAAAGGAATAAAGGCAGACCTCAATCCTGACACTGTATCAAAGGCACAAGACCTCAATGGAACAGATGTAGGAATCATTCAGGGAGAAATTGCTGTAGCAGAGAACGGATGTGTTTGGGTGCCACAAACAATGAAAGAAAGAGTTGTTTGTTTCATCTCAGAAAACCTTGTAATCCTCGTTCAACGTAACAATATTGTCAATAATATGCATGAAGCATATAAAAAGATTAACATGACAGACTATGGTTACGGCTGTTTTATATCCGGTCCAAGCAAAACAGCCGATATTGAACAAGCACTTGTCATGGGAGCACAAGCAGCACGTGGAGTTACAGTTATCATAATGGGATAAACGTTAATTTTGTCAAAAACATAAATATAACGTATTGTTAGGAGAGGTTTACGACTTTTTTTATTAACTTTGCAAGGAGAAAAAGAAAGTTAAAAATATAACTGATTTTTAATAAACATATAAGTTATGAAGATTGAAAAAGTACATGCTCGCGAGATTATGGACTCACGTGGCAATCCTACAGTTGAAGTAGAGGTAACTCTCGAAAATGGTGTAATGGGTCGTGCAAGCGTTCCATCTGGTGCTTCTACCGGTGAGAACGAGGCTCTGGAGCTTCGTGATGGCGACAAAAATCGTTTCTTGGGTAAGGGTGTTCTCAAGGCTGTTGAGAATGTAAACAACCTTATCGCTCCAGCTTTGAAGGGTGACTGCGTGCTGAATCAGCGTGCTATTGACTACAAGATGCTTGAACTCGATGGTACTCCTACTAAGAGTAAGCTCGGTGCTAACGCTATTCTCGGTGTTTCTTTGGCTGTAGCTCAGGCTGCTGCTAAGGCATTGAACATTCCATTGTATCGTTATATCGGTGGTGCAAATACTTATGTATTGCCAGTACCTATGATGAATATCATCAATGGTGGTGCTCACTCTGATGCTCCTATTGCATTCCAGGAGTTCATGATTCGCCCTGTAGGTGCTCCTTCTGAGAAGGAAGGTATCCGTATGGGTGCTGAGGTTTTCCATGCACTTGCTAAACTTTTGAAGAAGCGCGGTCTCTCTACTGCAGTAGGTGATGAGGGTGGTTTCGCTCCTAAGTTCGATGGTATTGAGGATGCACTCGATTCAATCATTCAGGCTATCAAGGACGCTGGTTATGAGCCAGGCAAGGATGTTAAGATTGCTATGGACTGTGCTGCTTCTGAATTCGCTGTATGCGAGGATGGTAAGTGGTTCTATGACTATCGTCAGTTGAAGAATGGTATGCCAAAGGATCCTAATGGTAAGAAGCTTAGCGCTGATGAGCAGATTGCTTACCTCGAGCACCTTATCACAAAGTATCCTATCGACTCTATCGAGGATGGTCTCGATGAGAACGACTGGGAGAACTGGGTTAAGTTGACATCTGCTATCGGTGATCGTTGCCAGCTCGTTGGTGATGACTTGTTCGTAACTAACGTTAAGTTCCTCGAGAAGGGTATCAAGATGGGTGCAGCTAACTCTATCCTTATCAAGGTTAACCAGATTGGTTCTTTGACAGAGACTCTCGAGGCTATCGAGATGGCTCATCGTCATGGTTACACAACTGTAACTTCACACCGTTCTGGTGAGACTGAGGACACAACTATTGCTGACATCGCTGTTGCAACAAACTCTGGTCAGATTAAGACTGGTTCTATGTCTCGTACAGACCGTATGGCTAAGTACAACCAGCTCATCCGTATTGAGGAGGAACTTGGTGCTTGCGCTAAGTATGGTTACGCAAAGTTAAAGTAAATTATTTCATCACCTTGTGTGATTAAATGAGATTTTATAGAGTAGGGGATAATTGCTTATCATAGTGATTATCTCCTATTTTTATTGTTTGTAGTTATGGCGAATACTGGATACCCATAACACATAAATAGATTTCTTCGTTATACAATAAATTATTAATGTATAATCCAACGTCTTATAGCAATAAAATAATTAGCATTTTAGTACTTTTATCGTGTGAAAAAACTTTACACTAATTCTTGAAAATAGTCATTTATAATGCTCAAAAATGCCATTATGGATGTTATTTGTAAGTGCCTATACTTCAATAAGTTACATAATAGCAAAAGAAAAGGTGCTTAGTTGGACTCCAAAAGGGCGTTAATAAGGTTGCTAAAGGGCGTCTTTAGCAAGTCAATTAAGCCTTAATTCACATCTAATTTAGCCTCAATAAAAATGCAATAGACGAAAAATATTTACAAAGATGATTTTTATTAGGTTAGTTTGATATGTTATTTAGTAATGAAGTCCTTATAATGTTTTAAAGTTATTCATTTTAACCCAAATCGCTCATTAGAGGCTAAACATATTTTGTTTTATTATCGAGCAGATTGTTTGGCTTTGTAATGCAGGCGTAGCGAGCTACGTCAAGTTACAAAAACGGACAAGATGTCGATAAGAAAATAAAAGATGTTAGGAAACAATACCATAGTAATAAGAATTATATATATTGTGGACTAATGACCAATTTGGGTTTAACTTGAAGTTGTTTTTCATTTTCTTATTTTCTCATTTATGTTCATTTGTATACTTTCTGTTGTGCAGTCAGACTTATTTCTTCTATGAATACTATCTTTATAAATAAGAATATAACTAACGCTTAATGACTTTCAATTCCCCATGATATAATTAAAACATAATGATCATTATGATAAATAGATAATTTGTAATCCACTATAAGATTATAAAATCATATAAATCCTTACTTTATCACTTGATTCTAACTTTCAAAATCAAATATAACTCTTAAGAAATTTCCCAATCCCACCCTCGTCAGATATGTTATAGTTAGCTAATGGTAATGCTATATGAAAAATGCAAAGTACACCGTACCAGTCCTTTTAGACATTATATGCTGGGAAATGCAACCTGCAATTAAATCCTCAGAAACCCCGTACTCTGGTGTAATGTTGTTTTTAGCTCACACCTACAACATAATAAGACTACACCTTAAAATGTTTCTTTAATCTTCTTACATTCTTAATAAAGATTACTCCATTAGTTCAGTTGTGAAGTTTAATGTCTGTATCTTCATATCAAGTTCGCGTAATTGCTTAGATAAGTCATCAATCTTCTTACCTAAAGGCTTGATATCTATGGTTGTTACCATTTTGATTTCAGAACGACTGTAACGTTCCTGAGATTCTGACGCTTTATTAAAGATTTCTCGAAGTGACGTAATACGCATAGAGAGAATGTCACGTTCTGCCATCATTTCTGTAATAGTCCGCCCTTCACTAATAGTATTCATGTTAGTCTTGTTAATCTTGAATATTAAAGCGAAAAGAGTATTCAGACAAGCATCCATTTCTTTCATCAACTCCTTAGGTTCTTCTGATGGAGAATCCCCTTCCTGTACTCGAACATTATTCAGTATTCTACTTTTAAGCTGTTCTATTCTTTTTTGTGTATCTTTACGAATAGCTAATGCCTCTGCTAATTTCATTGTGATATGCTTTTTTGTAATTATTGTGTTATATTCTGGTTATTCTTACGGGCTTCATCAAACTTAGCTTTCATCGTAGGATTCATGTACGTTAGCCTACGTATAGTAAGATTGTCAGTGTCTTTATTAGCAAGACGAAGATTGTTCTCACTACTTAAAAGTTCCTCACGTACCTTTTGAAGTTTTATAATTGTAGCATCAATATCCTTAATAGCATCATTAAACTTCTTAGATGCCATCTCATAATGTCGCCCAAACTTAGTTTTGAAGTCTTCAATCTTATTTTCAAAGTTGGTGACATCCACCTCTTTGCTCTGTGAAAGAATAAGTTGCTTCTTATATTCTAAACTCTTCTTAGACGTTTGTACAAGAAGATTAATAAATGGAACGAAGAACTGTGGACGAATAACGTACATCTTTGGGTACAGATGACTCTTGTTTACAATGCCAGTATTATAAAGTTCATTATCAGCTTCAAGAAGACTGACTAAAACAGCAAACTCACAACCTTTCTTTTTGCGGTCATCATCAAGCTTTTTCAAGAAGTCATCGTTCTTATGTTTTGTGGCAGTAGTATCCATTTCATTCTTCATTTCGAACATGATAGAGATATACTCCGTACCATCTTCTTCCGCACGAAAGATGAAATCTCCCTTTGTACCATCGCTCGCATCATTGTCTTTCTCAAAGTAAGCAGTAGGCATCATAGGTCGGATATACTGATCAAACTCTATACTACAATGCTGTTCAAGCGTTTCACCAACCATCTTGGTAGACATCTTGGTCTTCAAGTCTTTATAGTAGTCCACTAAATCCTGCTTCATTCGAAGTTCATTCTCATGATGTTTGATGAGTGATGCCTCATGAAGTTGTGCTTCACGCTTCTCTAATTCTACTGCAGAACGAAGCTGAGAGATTTCTGTGTCCTTTGCTTGAACCTCCTTCTGAGCTTTACTACGTTCCTCCATGAGCACAAGTTGTAACTTATTATCATTCTGTTCTATGACAGAGTTAAGCTTAGATATCTGCTGCTCCTTCTCTGCCAAAGCAATCATCATCTCATTCTTCTTCTGAGTTGCAATGTTTTCTAACTGTGTTTTAAGCACCTCTATCTCGGCTGAGAATGAACTCTTTAGCTTTGTAAGTTCACTTTCTTTCTCACTTTTCAGACGTTCAATCTCAGCATCTTTGGCACCAAGTTCAAGTTCTTTCTTAGAGAGTTGGTGCTGAAAGGTTTGTTCTGTCTTTGCAGTTGCTAAGGCTTGTTCTGCCTTGTGCTGCTCATGAAGCTCAGCTATACGACGGTTAACCTCCTCGTTAAACTCTGTATTCTTTACTTGATTAACGATGGAAGCATAGTCTGCTTCATCAACAGTAAATGCCTTATGGCAGTTGGGACATATTAATTCTTTCATAAATCTGATATCTTTAGATATTTGAAAAGTCTACTCACAGAATTCTGACCATAATTATTTCTATTGTTTTTCGTCATTCAATCTGCATCGATATTTATGTTAGCTATAAAATAAACAAGCCAAATGCGAATATACAAAATTAATTGCTCAATCTGAATGATTAAGCAAGAAAAATAGTAAATTACTCGTTAAATTATTGGATTCACTATTATTACCAACAGAAATGACTCTATAAAGGAATGTTGATTATTGTTTAATAGCACCTCAAATTAGATTATCTGCAAATGAATAAATCTAATAAAATAGCATAGTCTTTATCTTATTTCAATATGTTCATAGGTTTAGAAGATTCTAATATGCATAAGATGAAAGAACCCTTGACTAACTTTCTTATTATAAGAAATAATGCTCAGTAATCGTTTTTATCAATATCTGGTAAAACGTTTACTGAGCATTAAGAACATCTATATATCTTCTTTAATAGGTATCAGACAGATGTACTACTGATAAATAAGCTTTACATCTGATAATCCTTTGCCAAACCTCCAGCACTTGTTTCCTTATAAAGAGACGGAATATCATGTCCAGTCTGCTTCATAACCTCTACAACACGATCAAATGAAACGCGATGGCTACCATCACTGAAGGATGCATAAAGCTGAGCATCTAATGCACGACAAGCTGCAAAAGCATTACGTTCGATACAAGGAATCTGTACTAAACCACACACGGGGTCACATGTCATACCTAAATGGTGCTCCAAACCCATTTCTGCAGCATACTCAATCTGAGAAGGACTACCACCAAACAACTGACAAGAAGCTGCTGATGCCATTGCACAAGCTACACCAACTTCCCCCTGACAACCTACTTCTGCACCTGAAATAGAAGCATTATATTTTACGACATTACCAAAAAGACCTGCTGTTGCAAGTGCATGCAATATCTTAGTTTCTGAAAAGTCATGTCCCTTTGACAGGTGATATAGAACTGCAGGAACAACACCACAGGCACCACAAGTAGGTGCTGTCACAATCGTACCACCAGAGGCATTCTCCTCACTAACTGCCAAAGCGTATGAATAAACCATTCCTCGACTCTGCAAAGAAGGCTTATATCCACGTGCCTTTATATAATAATTAGGTGCTTTACGAGCAAGATTCAATGGACCTGGTAAGGCTCCTTCACTGTCAAGACCACGCTCAACAGCAGCCTGCATTGTTTTCCAAACTTCACGCAGATAGTCCCATAAGTCATCTCCCTCACAATGTTTTACATATTCCCAATAACCACGTCCATGATGCTCACACCATGTTTGGATATCTTTGAGTGTATGCAAATCATAGACAGATTCCTTATGGAAGTAGTCGTCTGTGGCCTTTCCTTCTGACAAAGCACCACCTCCAACACTGTATACAGTCCATTCATCTAAGAGATCTTGACTGTTATTATAGGCACGAAACAACATGCCATTAGGATGATAAGGAAGGAAAACCGAAGGTTCCCATACTATTCCTACTGGTGCTATTTGTTTTAGTACGTCAATAATAGCCTTATCTGTCATGTGACCCTTGCCTGTGGCAGCCAAACTTCCATACAATGTAACTTCAAATCTTGCTGCTTCTGGATGACGTTCTGCAAAGATTATTGCTGCACGCTGTGGTCCCATCGTATGACTACTCGATGGACCCTTACCGATTCTAAATATCTCTCTTAATGATTCCATATATGGTTGTCCCAAATACTTCTAATTTACTATTATGCTGCAAATGTACGAAAAAAACGTCAATTATGCAGAAAAGCATCTTATAAATTGTCGAATATGGTTTTTTATTATCTAAAACCTGTTCCTATAGGTTATATTTCTATTTTTCATTTTAAGCGGTTATTATGAGGATAGGGCGTTATCAAATATTTATTTAATGAAATAGAAATATCCTGTCTATCCATTACCATGACTCTCGTATTCTGCAGGTTACCCTCCTATTAATTGTTATTTGTAAATAATTTTCATGCAAGTCGAATCTAAAACATGCTCTTTTCTCTTCCAAAAGACGCCTAATTGGCTTGCAATAGGTGCCCTTTTGAGGTCTTATTGACACCCTTTTGAAGTCCAATTAAGCATCTTTTTTGTACAAGTTTATAACAACCTGATTTCCTGCTGATTACAAATCCTCTCTTCATACGTGTTTTTACCTTTATTTATTGATATGTTATTCGAAATTATGTCATGATATTTCATAATGCTATTAACATTTTCATAGTAATCAATATAACAAGGTTTTCTATATCAGAGAATGAAAAGAAAACAGGTAGTTAAACCCAAATCGGTCATTAGGCCACAATATGTATAATTCTTCTTACTATGGTATTGTTTCCTAACATCTTTTATTTTCTTATCGGTATCTTGTCCGTCTTTGTAACTTGACGTAGTCCCGCTACGCCTGCATTACAAAGCCAAACAATATGCTCGATAAAAAACAAAATATGTTTAGACTCTAATGACCGATTTGGGTTTAACAGCCTTGGCAATATATTTATTGCAATTCATATTGCAATCTTAGAGGTTTGGTTTAAACGGATAAGCCTAAATAATTCTATTAGTTCGATTGCAAGTTCCAAAACGAAGTGCAATAAAAGAGTGTCCCTCTCCAAGAGATGCAGACGTTCTTGGCGCGTAGCGAGAGGTTGTCTGCCTCTCTCGGAGAGGAAAAAGAAACAACCAGCAATACAAATAAAAAAAAGAGACCGAAGTCTCCCAAAGATTAACTAACTTTGTATTGCAAATGTATCATCAAT